>JADHEE010000803.1_pt1 | contig 10544 bp, 11 predicted proteins | sample 8952401 | NCBI WGS metagenome assembly JADHEE01 (sample SAMN16124438, study PRJNA663242) | bioreactor sludge metagenome | isolation source: sludge (ammonium) | place: India:Bengaluru | collected 2019-02-28
GCGAAGTCGGCATGGTGTTCCAGCACTTCAACCTGTTCCCGCACCTCACCGTGCTGCAGAACTGCACCCTGGCACCGATGTGGGTGCGCAAGATGCCGAAGAAGGAAGCCGAGGAAATCGCGATGCACTACCTGCAGCGCGTGCGCATTCCCGAGCAGGCCAACAAATTTCCCGGCCAGCTCTCCGGCGGCCAGCAGCAGCGCGTGGCGATCGCCCGGGCGCTGTGCATGAAGCCGAAGATCATGCTGTTCGACGAGCCGACCTCGGCGCTCGATCCGGAGATGGTCAAGGAAGTGCTCGACACCATGATCGGTCTGGCCGAAGACGGCATGACCATGCTCTGCGTGACCCACGAAATGGGCTTCGCCCGCACCGTGGCGAACCGGGTGATCTTCATGGACAAGGGCGAGATCGTCGAGCAGGCCGAGCCGAACACCTTCTTCGACAATCCGCAGAACGAACGTACCCGGCTGTTCCTCGGACAGATCCTGCACTGAGGATCATCCGATGAAAAAAGGGAGCCTTCGGGCTCCCTTTTTTGTATTCGCGGCGGGCTCGGTGCGTGGCGGGCCGCTGCTCTCAGGCGGCGGAAGGCGCCCGGCGTTTCGCCGCGGAGCTGCTTGAAACGCTTGGCGAAGGTCGCGCGGTCCGCGTGGCCGACCTGCAAAGGCCGGCTGTTCCAGGGCGCCCGACGTACGTTTCTCCGACCCGCTGTTCGCCGATCTGCGGGGCGCCGCCGCGGGTGACATGTGCGGATGCTGTACGCCCGCGCACAGGATTCCGGCCCGACTTTCGAGGGTGTCGGGGCCAACGTGCGGCATGGCGCTGCTTGCTGGGTAGCACTACCTGTTCAGCCAGACTGGTCGCCGGGTGAGTAACCCTATCCAGGCTTTTCCGCTTCATCGACGGTCTGCTGGTCAGGCGTCGCGATCATTTCAGCCTCTGGCGCTGGCCCGCCAGGCTGGGTCCGCGCGGTGCATTGCTCGGCTGGCGCTGCCGGTGCAGGCGCGATTTCGCCGGCAAGCGGCCAAGGGGGCTGGCGGCTTATCGCGCCGCATGCGGCTGAGGGCCGGCCCGATTTGTGCCTGATACGCGGAGCAGCCAGCGTCTGTCGCCCATCACACCGTCGGTCACGAACAGGGATGACCCATGCCTCGCCATTTAGCCGCCATTGTCTTTGCCGCTTTGCTTGGTCCGTTTGCCAGCCTTTCCGCCTGGGCGTTGCAACCGGCCCGTCTGGGCGATTTCACCGAATACACCTTCGCCATGAGCTGGCATCCGGGTTTCTGTGCCCGCCAGAGCGGAGCGCCGGAATGTGCCAGGCAGGCCGGGCTGACCCTGCACGGACTGTGGGCGTCGTTGCCCGCACGCCTCGAGGCCGACGGCATGGACACGCCGCAATGGTGGCGCGAAGGTTGCGATCACCTCATCGGCAAGGTACCGGAAAAGAATTTCTGCGCGCTGGCGCCGCTGTCGTTGAGTCCTGAGGTCCGTGGCCGCCTGGAGCAGGTCATGCCGGGCACGCAGAGCTGCCTGGAGCGGCATGAATATGCGAAGCACGCGGCCTGCTTCGGCTTCGACCCGAACGCCTTCTTCCGCAGGAGCATCGAGCTGTTCGACAGCGTCAGCCAGTCGTCCTTCGGCGCGCTGCTCAGCTCGGCGGGGCGCATGGAGATCGATCGCGAGGCGCTGATCGGAGCCTACGCCGACGCGTTCGGCACCCGGGACACCCGCTCGCTGAAACTGATCTGCGACGTCCACGACGGGCAAGCCTGGCTGAGCAGTGTGGAGATCGGCATCACCCGCGAGGGACTGGACGCCTTTCCCGCCGCCGCCAGCCTGACGCCGCTGCTGCCGGGTAACTGCCCGAAGCGCATCCGCTTGCGCTAGGCGCCGTCGGGATCACTGTCGCCGCAGGCTCTCCCGGAGTGCAAGCGATTCGGCGAGCACACGCGGCGTTGTGTCGCAATTCTTAGCCGGCTATCCTTTTCCGCCCTCTGCTTGGCGATGTTCGCCGTTAGCGGAGCACGATAAAGGACCGGCCAGGACCGGTCGGCCATTGCGAAGCGAGCCGCACATGCCTGATCACGATCGTCCGCTGCCCGACCGGCACCCGGTTTCCCCCGCGCCTCTCAACGATCTGCTGATCGACGCCGAAGCCGACGACGAGCCGCTGTCCCGGCCTTCGCTGCTGCGCCATCCGCTGTTCCTGCTGTTCGGTCTGGTGCTGGTGGCGCTGAACCTGCGCCCGGCGCTGTCGAGCATTTCCCCGCTGCTGGGCGAAGTGTCCGCCAGCCTGCACCTGTCCGCCGCCGCGGCCGGGCTGCTGACCACGCTGCCGGTGCTCTGCCTGGGCTTGTTCGCGCCGTTCGCGCCGCGCCTGGCCCGGCGTTTCGGCGCCGAGCGGGTGATCCTCGGCATCCTGCTGCTGCTCGCCATCGGCATCGTCCTGCGTAGCCTGTTCGCGGTGCCCGGCCTGTTCGCCGGCAGTCTGCTGGCCGGGGCGAGCATCGGCATCATCGGCGTGCTGCTGCCGGGCATCGTCAAGCGCGACTTCCCGAAACACGCCGGCAGCATGACCGGCGTGTACACCATGGCCCTGTGTCTCGGCGCGGCCACGGCGGCCGGCAGTACGGTGCCGCTGCGCGACACCTTCGGCAGTTGGAGTCTGGCACTCGGCTTCTGGGCTTTGCCGCCGCTGCTGGCGGCGCTGGTCTGGCTGCCGCAGGCGCGGCGCGGGCACGCCGTGGCGCACGTCGCCTACCGCGTCAGCGGCCTGTGGCGCGACCCGCTGGCCTGGCAGATCACCCTGTACATGGGCTTGCAGTCGTCGCTGGCCTACATCGTCTTCGGCTGGCTGCCGTCGATCCTCATCGACCGCGGGCTGACGCCGGTGCAGGCCGGGCTGATGCTGTCCGCTTCGGTGCTGGTGCAATTGATCACCGCGCTGAGCACGCCCTGGCTGGCCACCCGCGGCAGGGACCAGCGTCCCGCCGTGGTGGTGGTGATGGGTTTGACCCTCTGCGGGCTGCTCTGCTGCCTGTACGCACCGCTGTCCGGCCTGTGGCTGTGGATCGTCCTCCTCGGCCTGGGGCAGGGCGGCACCTTCAGCCTCGGCCTGGCGCTGATCGTGTTGCGCTCGCGCGATGCGCACGTGGCCGCCAGCCTGTCGGGCATGGCCCAGGGCGTCGGCTATACGCTGGCTGCCTTCGGGCCGCTGGCCATGGGCGTGGTGCACGACTTCACCGGCAACTGGTCGGCGTCGGGGATCATCTTCGTCGCCATCGCTTTGGCCGGCACGCTGTTCGGCCTGGGCGCCGGCCGCGCGCTCTACGTTCGCGCGAGCGCCGAGCGGCTGTGAGCGAAGCGGTCGCAACGCCGGCCGGCGACGCCAAGCCGTGGTTCGTCTACCTGGTGCGCGCCGCCAACGGCGCGCTCTACTGCGGTATCAGCGACGATCCGCTGCGGCGCTTCGCTATACATTGCAGCGGCAAGGGTGCGCGCTTCTTCCACTCCAGTCCGGCGCAGGCGCTGGTTTACGTGGAGGCCTGCTCCGGCAAGGGCGATGCATTGCGCCGCGAGCGGGCGATCAAGCAACTGAAGAAGGCTGCCAAGGAACGGCTGATCGCCATGCATGGCGCTGATGCCCCGCCATCCGCCTGAATGGCTGGGAGGCGGGGAAGCCGGGGGGTAAGCTGGCCGCCCACAAACAACAACAGCGGAAGCCAGCATGCACGATCTCATCCTGCACCACTATCCGACCTCGCCGTTCGCCCACAAGAGCCGTCTGCTGCTGGGCTACAAGCAACTGAGCTGGCACTCGGTGAACATTCCGCCGGTGATGCCCAAACCCGATCTGCTGGCGCTCACCGGTGGTTACCGCAAGACGCCGGTGTTGCAGGTCGGTGCGGACATCTACTGCGACACCGCGTTGATCGCCCGCCGCCTGGAGGCGGAGAAGGCCGTCCCGACGCTGTTCCCGCAGGGCCAGGAGTTCACCGTCGCCGCCTTCGCCCATTGGGCCGACTCGGTAGTGTTCCAGCACGCGGTCAGCCTGGTGTTCCAGCCCGAATCCATAGCGGTGCGCTTCGCCCGCCTGTCGCCGGAGGCGATCCAGGGCTTCCTCGCCGACCGTGCCGGCCTGTTCAGCGGCGGTTCGGCAACCCGGCTTCCGGCGGAAGTCGCCCGGCATAACTGGCCGACGCTGATGACGCGCCTGCAGCAGCAGCTGGAGCAGGGCGGCGAGTTTCTTTTCGGCGAGGCGTCCATCGCCGATTTCTCCATGGCCCACCCGCTGTGGTTCCTCAAGGCCACGCCGGTCACCGCACCGCTGGTGGATGCCTACCCGGACGTCGTGCGCTGGCTGCAGCGGGTGCTGGATTTCGGCCAGGGTTCGCCCAGCGAGTTGAGCGCCGCCGAGGCCATCGAGATCGCCCGCCAGGCCAGCCCGGCGGCCTTGCCGCAGACCTCGATCGAGGAGCCGAACGGTTTCGCGGTGGGCCAGCAGGTGCGGATCGCGGCGACCGACTACGGCGTCGATCCGGTGGAGGGCGAATTGCTCTACGCCGGCGCGGAGGAGCTGATCCTGCGCCGCGAGGACGAGCGCGCGGGCGTGGTCCACGTGCATTTCCCGCGCGTCGGCTTCCGCATCGAGGCGCGCTGAGGCTCGGCTCAGTAGGCGGCTAGGATGCCCTGCGGGTCGTAGCCGTGGATCACCGTGCCCTTGACGTCGATCACCGGCACACCGCGGCCGCCGAGCGCCTCGTAGGCGCGGCGGCCGTCGGCGGATTTCTCGATGTCGAGTTCGCGGTAGGGAATGCCGCGTTCGGCGAGGAAGGCGCGGGTCTTGGCGCAATAGCCGCACCAGGACGTCGCGTAGAGAACCACCTCGCCGGTTCGCGCCTGGCTGTGCACCGGCTGGCTCAGGCCGAGCAGCGGCTCGATGCGGTCCCAGTGCTGCCAGGTGGCGAGCGCCGCGAGGATCAGCAGGATGCGTTTCATGGTCAGTCCTTGCGGCGTTTGAGCTGGTCCTTCAACTGGGTCGGCAGCTGGCGAATGATCAGCATGTCGCGGCCCTCGTCGTATTCGATCTTCGACCCCAGCAGGTGCGCCTCGAAGCTGATCGACAGCCCTTCGGCGCGCCCGGTGAAGCGCTGGAACTGGTTCAGCGTGCGCTTGTCCGGCGGAATCTCCGGCGACAGGCCGTAGTCGCGGTTGCGGATGTGGTCATAGAACGCCTTCGGCCGATCCTCGTCGATCACCCCGGAGAGTTCTTCCAGCGTCATCGGCTCGCCCAGTTTGGCTTGGGTGGTGGCGTAGCCGACCAGCGCACTGGTCTTCTCCCGCGCCTGTTCCTCGGGCAGGTCCTCGCTCTCGACGAAATCGCTGAAGGCCTTGAGCAGGGTGCGCGTTTCGCTCGGCGCATCGACGCCCTCCTGGCAGCCGATGAAGTCGCGGAAGTAGTCCGAGACCTTCTTGCCGTTCTTGCCGCGGATGAACGAGATGTACTGCTTGGACTGCTTGTTGTTCTGCCACTCGGAGATATTGATGCGCGCCGCCAGGTGCAGCTGGCCGAGGTCGAGGTGCTTGGCCGGCGCCACGTCCAACGCCTCGGTCACGGTGACGCCCTCGCTGTGGTGCAGCAGGGCGATCGCCAGGTAGTCGGTCATGCCCTGCTGGTAGTGGGCGAAGAGCACGTGGCCGCCGGTGGAGAGGTTGGACTCCTCCATCAGCTTCTGCAGCTGCTCGACGGCCTGGCGGCTGAAGGCGGTGAAGTCCTTTTCGGCGTCGAGGTATTGCTTCAGCCAGCCGCTGAACGGGTAGGCGCCGGATTCCTCGTGGAACAGGCCCCAGGCCTTGCCCTGCTTGGCGTTGTAGCTCTCGTTGAGGTCCGCCAGCAGGTTCTCGATGGCCTGCGACTCATGCAGCTCGCTGTCGCGTGCGTGCAGCACGGCGGGCGTGCCGTCGGGTTTCTTGTCGATCAGGTGGACGATGGCGTGGCGGATCGGCATGGCGGTCTCGTGGCGAACGGGAAAGACGCCAGTTTACCCGAGGGCGGCGCGCCTCAGTGCAAACCGAGCAGGAAGGCTTCGGCGGCGGCCGGGCTGCGCAGATGAACGAAGCGTATGTGGGCGAAGCGCGGATCGGCGATCAGCGCCAGGTACTTGCGACGGTTCGGTCGATGCGTGCGCAGCGTCCACAACAGGATCGATTTGCGACTGAGGAATGTGAGGCGAAAGCTCTCGCGGTTGCCAGTGCCGGGCCACAGCTCCTCGCCGCTCCAGACACGCCGGATGGAGCGGAACAACACCTGACGAAAGGTGCGTGCGAGGGTGTAGTCGAGCCAGATCACTTGTTCCGCCTCGCGCCATTTAATCGCCAGGGTGGTCGTACCGTAGTGGCCGTCGAGAACCCAAGCCGGTTGCGCCACAGCGCGCTGGATGCGGGCGCGAAAGCTGTCGGGGTCGGACTCCAGCCAGCCGGGACGCCACCAGAGCGCGTCCATCTCGACGTAGGGCAGGTCAAGCTGATGGGCCAGGCGCCGCGCGAAGGTGCTCTTGCCGCTGCCGCTGGTACCGACCACGTTGATCCGTCGTGGAGCATCCATGCGTGCGTGCCTCACATCTGGCGCGGTGGTTCGCCGCGCAGCAGTTCGACCAGCGCGGGCAGTTCGCGCATATCCCTGAGCAGCGCCTCGACGCCCAGTTCGCGCAGCACTTCGCCGTGCTCTGGTGGAATGTGGCTGGCGCCGAGGAAGCCGATCACGCGCATTCCGGCGGTGAGCGCGGCGGTGGCGCCGGTGGCGCTGTCCTCGACCACCAGGCAGCGCGATGGCTCGACGCCAGCGCGCCTGGCCGCCAGCAGGTAGAGATCCGGTGCCGGCTTGGGCCGCTCCACGTCCTCGGCGGCGAAGATACCGGCGCTCACGCGTTCAGCAAGGCCGGCGCGTTGCAACGCGTGCTCGACGCTGGCCCGGCGGCTGTTGCTGACCACCGCCAGCGGCAGGTCGACGGCCAGCAGCGCGTCGCGCACGCCGGCGATTGGCGCGGCATCCCTGAAGGTCGCGGCTTCGCTGCGCTGGCGCAGCTCGGTGTGGAAGCCGTCAGGCAGCTCGACGCCGAAGTGCGCCTCGACGCGGGCGAGGATGTCGTGGCTCTGCAGGCCGAAGGTGCCGGCCAGGAGGATGTCCAGTTCCTGCAACGGGAAGCGCTCGCCGAGCACCTCGCGGCGCAGGCGTTCGACGATGATTTCGCTGTCGACGATCACGCCGTCGCAATCGCTGATCAGCAGGTCGATATAGGAATTCATGCGGCCCGGCCCTTGCTGGAAAGCCTGTCTTGATAACACAGGCCTGCGCCGGGGGTCACCCTTGGGCGGCGGCGGCCCGACGGGGCGGTCGCCGTCCATGCAGCGCCAGAAGCACGCCGAGCAGCGCCAGCGCGTACAGCGCCTGAACGCCCAGCGCCACCAGCACCAGCGCGCAGAGTGCCACCGAAAGTCCCGCCAGCCAGCGCCATAAGCCGTCCAGCAGCACCCAGCCGGCGGCCATGCTGAGCAGGTAGATGAGCACGAAGTTGCCGTTGGCGTAGCGGATCAGCTCGTCCACCGACAGCGACAGCAGGCTGCTCGCCAGCGAACACAGCGCGCAGCAGGCGACGATCAGCAGCAGCGCGCGGGCCGGCACGCCGTGCCGGTTAAGCCGCGCCAGCCCGGCCGGCGCCTTGCCTTCGTCGGCCAGGCTCCAGAGCAACCGGGCGAAACCCAGCAGGTAGACGTTGGTGGAGGCGAAGCAGGCCAGGTAACCGAGCAGCGCCAGCAGCCAGCGGCCGCGTTCGCCGAACAGCTGGCCGACCAGATCGGGCAGCGAGGTGGCATCGCGCTGGGCGTCGCCGTAGTGACCGAAGTTCAGCACCGCCAGCGAGCAGGCCCAGTACACCAGCCCGGCGAGCAGGGTGCCGAGCAGCAGCGCCAGCGGGAAGTCGCGCTGCGGGCGGCGGAATTCCTCGCCGAGATGGGCGAAGGCCTCGATGCCGACGAAGCACCAGAACATCACCGCCAGCGCCGTCGGCAGGCGCGACCAGTCGGGCGTGGCGTCGGCCAGCAGCGGCAGGCTGGCGCCCGGCAGATCGCCGGCCCACCAGATCAGCGCGATGCAGGCGACGATGGCCACCGCGATCGCCGCCTGTAGGCTGCCGGAGGCGCGCATCGGCCGTTGCCCGAGGAGCAGGATGATCGCCAGCGTGCCGAGCTGGATCGCCAGCGCCTGTCCGGGCGTGATGGCGAACACCGATTGCCAGAAGCCCACGCCGATGTGCAGCGCGGCGGGCACGCCGACGGGAATCACCGCGAGGAACAGCCAGGCGCTGACCTGCTCCAGGCGCAGCCCGAAGGCGCGGCCGATCAGATGCGGCGCGCCGCCGGCATGGGGAAAGCGTCGGCCGAGCTGGGCGAAGGTAAAGGCCACCGGCAGCACCAGCAGGATCAGCAGCGGCCAGGCCCACAGCGAGGCGATGCCGGCACTGCTGGCGGCGAGGGCGGGGACCACGAAGATCCCGGTTCCCAGTAGCGAGGTGGCGAGCAGGGCGATGCCTTGCAGCAGCCCCAGTTCCTTGTTCAGACGGCTCATACGGTATGCTCGCGGGCTTGAAACGGCGGTACGCCATCCTAGCCATAGGCCGCCGTTCAGGTTGCCGGCTTTGCCCGGCAGATTGGCGCAAACCGCCGCCGAATCGCCTGTCACCGTTTTGCGAGAACCAAGTGGACAAGTTCGATCGCCAGATCATCGCCCTGCTGCGCAGCGACGCGCGCACTCCCGTCACCCGCATCGCCGAAAGCATCAGCCTGTCGCGCTCGGCGGTGGCCGAACGCATCCGCCAACTGGAGGAACGCGGCGTGATCCAGGGCTATCACGCCCGCGTCGCGGACCCCGAAAGCAACGCGATCAAGGCCTACCTCGAGCTGTTCTATCACGAGAGCCGCTGCGAGCAGTACGTCGAGCGGATGCGCGAATTCCCGGAAATCCGGCGTTGCAGCGGCATCAGCGGGGAGACCGACATGCTGGTCTACCTGGAGGTCGCGAGCATGGCGCGGCTCGGCGAAATCCGCGGGCAGATCGAGAACTTCCCCGGCATGCAGCGGGTGAAGACTCACGTCGTGGTGACCGACTGGGCGTTCTGAGCGTGCGCGGATTTCCCTGGCCTGCTACGGCGGGCACGGCGGCGCTCCGTAGGGACGAACTCGTTCGCAAGCCCCGTAGGTTGGGTTAGCGGCATCGCCCGCTGGGTCCTGACAACCCCTTGGCCGAAAGCCGCGTAACCACCGGGCGGGTCCGGCATGACGCCGCCTGGCGGGTTACGCCGCGTGACATACGCTCCCGGCACGATGATCGGCGTCGCTCGCGCTGTCGTGCGCCGGTCGAGTCGGTACAATGTCGGCTAATCGGGCCCGCGGGCGGGCCGTCATCCATTCGCGAGGGCTGGGCAATGACGTTCAAAGTATTCGTAGACGGCCAGGAAGGCACCACCGGGCTGCGCCTGCTCGACTACCTCGGCGGTCGTTCGGATATCGAGCTGCTGCGCATCGACGACGCCAAGCGCAAGGATTCCGCCGAGCGTGCGCGTTTCCTCAACGCCGCCGACGTCGCCTTCCTCTGTCTGCCCGACGCCGCCTCGCGCGAGGCCGTCGCGCTGGTGAACAACCCGAACACCTGCATCATCGACGCCAGCACCGCGTTCCGTACCGACAGCGGCTGGGTCTACGGCCTGCCGGAACTGGCGCCCGGCCAGCGCGAGGCGATCCGCGCCAGCAAGCGCATCGCCAACCCCGGCTGCCATGCCACCGCCTTCATCCTGCTGGTGCGCCCGCTGGTAGATGCCGGCCTGCTGCCCGCCGACTACCCGCTCAGTGCTTTCTCGCTGACCGGCTACAGCGGCGGCGGCAAGCAGATGATCGCCGAATACGAAGCCGGCGCTAACGCCAAACTGAAGAGCCCGCGCGCCTATGCCCTCGGCCAGGCGCACAAACACCTGCCGGAAATGCGCGTGCAGACCGGCATCGCCGCGGCGCCGGTGTTCAACCCCATCGTCGGCGACTTCCTCAAGGGCCTGTCGGTGACCGTTCCGCTGCAGCTCAGCCACCTGCCGGCCGGCGCCAGCGTGGAGAGCCTCCACGCCGCGCTGGTCAGGCATTACGCCGGCGAGCCGTTCATCCGCGTGATGCCGCTGGACGGCGCCGACAACCTCGACGGCGGCTTTCTCGACGTGCAGGCGTGCAACGAGAGCAACCGCGCCGACCTGTTCGTCTTCGGCAACGCCGAGCGCGTGACTCTGGTCGCGCGCCTCGACAACCTCGGCAAGGGCGCCGCCGGCGCCGCCGTACAGTGCATGAACGTGCACATCGGCGCCGCGGAAAACACCGGGCTGAACAGCGGCCTGTGACCCTGCGGGGGGGCGGGCCCCCCGCGCCCCCCGCCCCCACGCCCAAGGCGCCCCGCTGGGAAACCACACCCAGTTGGAAACACCCCCCGCCCCCCCCCCCCACCACGG
>JADHEE010000804.1_pt1 | contig 10540 bp, 9 predicted proteins | sample 8952401 | NCBI WGS metagenome assembly JADHEE01 (sample SAMN16124438, study PRJNA663242) | bioreactor sludge metagenome | isolation source: sludge (ammonium) | place: India:Bengaluru | collected 2019-02-28
CGGACGATCTTGCCCTGGGTCTCGAGCGGCATGTCGGCGATTTCGTCGAGCAGCAACGTGCCGCCGTGGGCGCGCTCGAACATTCCCGGATGGCCCGGCGTGTCGGCTCCGGCGTAGCCCGGCTCGGTGCCGAAGAGCTCGCGCTCCATGCGGTCGGGATGCATGGCGGCGCAGTTGACCACCACGAACGGGCCGTTGGCGCGCTTCGACTGCATGTGGATCTGCCGCGCCACGACTTCCTTCCCCGCGCCCGCCGGGCCGGTGATCAGAACCCGCGAATTGGTCGGCGCAACCCGGTCGATCACCTGGCGAATCTGCTGCACCGCCGCCGACGAGCCGATCAGGTCGGGCGAGGTTCCGGCAAGCGCGCGGAGATTGCGGTTTTCGACCCGCAGCGAACTGGCCTCGAGCGCGCGCTCCACCACCAGCAGCAGGCGCTGCATCTTGAACGGCTTCTCGATGAAGTCGTACGCGCCTTCCTTCAGTGCGGCGACGGCGGTCTCGACGGTGCCGTGACCGGAAATCATCACCACCGGCACGTCCGGGTCGCGCCTGCGGATTTCGCGCAGGATGCCGAGCCCGTCGAGGCGGCTGTTCTCCAACCACACGTCGAGGATCACCAGATGCGGCCGCCGCTCCTTCATCGCAGCGAGCGCGGCATCGGCGTCGGCGGCTTCGCGGGGCGCGTAGCCTTCGTCTTCCAAAATGCCGGCCACCAGCATGCGGATGTCGGCTTCGTCGTCGACGATCAGGATATCCATGGACACTCTTTTTCACACGCCTTCAAGTCGTTGCATCGCCGCCGGGGAGCGATGCGGAGTCCCGGGAGGGAGCCACGGGAAACTCCAATATGATTCGTGCGCCCTGAGTGGGCTGCAAGACGGCAGCCGTGTCAAGGACGCTCTCGCCGCCGCCACCCGGCACCGCCTCCCGGTTGTCTTCCAGGCGCAGGCGACCGCCATGATCTTCCATGATCTTCTGGACGATGGCCAGCCCCAGTCCGGTGCCCTTGCTGCGGGTGGTGACGTAAGGCTCGACGAGTTTCTCGCGGCCCGATTGCGGCAAGCCGATGCCATTGTCGGCGATCTCGACCCGCGCGACGCCCCCCTCCGCGTGCACCGATATCCGCACCGCACCGGGCGGCTCGGCGCGGAATTTCTGCCGCTCCTCAATGGATTCAATCGCGTTCTTGATCACGTTGGTGAGGCACTGGGCGACCAGCCCGCGGTCGCAGTCGATGGTCACAGCCTTGCCCGGCAGATCGGTGGAAATCGCGATTTGCGGATAGGCCGCGTGCTGCAACACCGCCGCCTGCTGCACCAGCAACGGCAGGTTCTCGCGCGCCATCTCAGGCGTCGGCATCCGCGCGAACGACGAGAATTCGTCCACGAGGCGGCGGATGTCGCCGACCTGACGCACGATGGTGTCGGTCAGGGCGCGGAAGGTGTCGATGCCCTCGGAAATCTGCGGCGTGTACTTGTGCTGGAGGCGCTCGGCGGACAATTGGATCGGCGTCAGGGGGTTCTTGATTTCGTGCGCGATCCGCCGCGCCACGTCGGACCACGCCGCCGCCCGCTGCGCCGCCTGAAGCTCGGTGACGTCGTCGAAAGTGAGCACGTAGCCGATCACGTCGAGCCCGGCGTACTCGGTGCCCACCCGCACCAGCAGCACCCGTTCGTGCCCTTCGCGGCGGATCGTCACCGGCTTCTGCACCGCCCGCCCGGTGGCGTGGCGCATTTCGGTGAAGGCGGAATCGAGATCGGGCGCGAGGTCGCTCAGGGATCTGCCGACCGCGGTGGCGGCGTCGAAGCCGAGCAGCAGCGCGGCCGACGGATTGACCGCGCGGATCCGTCCCACAGGGTCGAGGCCGAGCACGCCCGCCGAAACGCCGGTCAGCACCGCCTCGGTGAACCGCCGCCGCACGTCGAGCTGGTCGTTGGCCTCCAGCAGCCGCTCGCGCTGGTCGCCCAGTTGGGTGAGCATGCGGTTGAAGGTGCGCGAGAGCACGCTCAGTTCGTCGGCATAGGCGGATTCCCGCACCTTGGCGGACAAATCGCCCTCGCCCACCCGCTCCGCCGCGCCGATCAGCTCGCTCACCGGCTGCACCAGCTTGTTGGAGAGCGTCAGCCCCAGCCACATCGCCACCAGCAGCAGCAGCAGCGAAACCAGGATGTAGACGAGGGTGAAGGTGAGCTCGAAGTCCCAGCGCTCGATCTCGAGCGCCTGGTACGCCTGGACCGCCTGCTGCGCCTGGTCGATATGGCCGATCACCGTGGCGTCGACGAAACGCCCGACGTAGAGGAAATTCTCGCCGGGGGCGAGCACGTCGAGGCGGAGGAGCGCCCGCACCCGGTCGTCGCTGCCGCTGGTGAGGAGCGCGACCTCGCCGCGACGCGCCTTTTCCAGCGCCCACATCGGCACGTCCTCGTATTGCAGAGAGAAGGTGAACCCGGCGCGCCCCAGGACGTCGCCGGTTTCGGAAAAGATCACCGCCTCCGAGAGACCGCGTTGCAGCGTCTGCTGGCGCAGGAAGGAATCCATGCGGGCCTGGGAGATATAGAGGCTGTCCCAACTGCGGGTGACCTCCTGCCCCATGCTCAGCACGTCCGCCGCCACCGCCTGCTGGTGTTCCTTGAGGTAGGCCTCGGCCACCACCAGGGATTCATGCACCGCCGTGCCGACCCGCTCGCTGAACCAGCCCTGCAATCCGGTATGGAAGAACACCGCCGAGAAGGTCCCCACCAGCACCGTCGGCACCACCGAGAGCAGCGCGAAGGACAGCACCAACCGGCTCTGTAGCCGCGACCCCGCCGCGCCGCGCCGCCGCTCGGCGTAGATCTGCACCATCCGCCGCACCACCACCACGCCGAGCGCGAGGAGGAAGGCGAGGTCGAGGTTGAGGTAGATGAACGCGAGGTCGGGCGAATGGCGGAACGGCCCGGCCTCGAACAGCGCCGCCATCGTCAGCATGCCCGAGATCATCGCACCGAGGGCCAGTACGACCGCGAACTTGCGGGCGAGCCGGACCCGGCGCGCCCACAGGCCGAGACGCATCCCGAGGCGGTGCTTCGACTTCGACGACGACTTCATTCCAACGGGTTTCCTTGACGTTCCATGGGAACGCTCACTTGACGCCGCGGATCACATGGATGTCGAGTTCGCGGATCTTCTTGCGCAGGGTGTTGCGGTTGAGCCCCAGCACGTGGGCGGCCTTGATCTGGTTGCCGCGCGTGGCGTCGAGGCAAAGCGAGATCAGCGGGCGCTCGACCTCGCGCAGGATCCGTTCATGCAGGCCGGGCGCGGGCAGGCCGTCGTTGTGGGCGAGGAAGTATTCGCGCAGGTGCCGCTCCACCATGCCGGAAAGCCCCTCGTTCTCCGGCTGGCCGTTCGCCGCCACCGGCGACATCGACGACGACAACTCGGCCTCGATCGCGTCGACCTCGATCACCTCCTGCGAGTAGAGCGCGGCGAGACGGCGGATGAGGTTTTCGAGCTCGCGCACATTGCCCGGCCAGCGGTGCTGCTTCAGCCGCTCGATCGCCTTGGCGTCGAGGGACTTGTTGGGCAGGCCTTCCTGCGCCGCGACGTTGAGGAAGTGGTTGACCAGTTCCGGAATGTCTTCGGTGCGCTCGCGCAACGGCGGCAGGCGGATCGGCACGACGTTGAGGCGGTAATAGAGGTCCTCGCGGAACAGGCCCTGGCGGATCTGCACCGAAAGGTCGCGGTGAGTCGCGGCGATGATCCGCACGTTGGCGCGGATCGGCGTGCGACCGCCGACGGTGGTGTACTCGCCCTCCTGCAACACGCGCAGCAGGCGGGTTTGCGCTTCGGGCGGCATGTCGCCGATTTCGTCGAGGAACAGGGTGCCGCCCTCGGCCTGCTCGAAGCGGCCCGCCGAGCGCGTCGTTGCGCCGGTGAACGCGCCCTTCTCGTGGCCGAACAGTTCGCTCTCGATCAACTCGCGCGGGATCGCGGCCATGTTGATCGCGACGAAGGGGCCGTTGCGGCGCTTGCCGTATTCGTGCAGCGCGCGGGCGACGAGCTCCTTGCCGGTGCCGGATTCGCCGTTGATCATCACCGTGAGGTCGGTGTTCATCAGACGCGCCAGGGTGCGGTAGATCTCCTGCATCGCGGGCGAGCGACCGATCAGCGGCAGGCGGTCGTAGTCGCCGTCGTCGGCGATCACCTTGTCGGCGTTGCTCTTGGGGGTGGACAGCGCGCGCTGGACGACGCTCACCAGTTCCTTGATGTCGAAGGGCTTGGGCAGGTATTCGAACGCGCCGCGCTCAGTCGCCTTGACCGCGGTGAGGAGCGTGTTCTGCGCGCTCATCACGATGATCCGCATCTCGGGGCGGAGCTTTTTGATCCGGGGAATCAGGTCGAGGCCGTTTTCGTCCGGCATGATCACGTCGGTGATCACCAGGTCGCCGTCGCCGTCCTGCACCCAGCGCCAGAGGGTCGCGGCGTTGCCGGTGGTGCGGACCTCGAAACCCGCCCGCGCCAGCGCCTGCGAGAGCACGGTGCGGATGCTGCGGTCGTCGTCGGCGACGAGAATCGTGGATGGCGTCATGGGAAGCGTCTTTCTTTCGCGACTCGGTTACGCAACGGGCAACATCACCCGGAAAATCGTCTTTTTCGGCTGGCAGTCGAACTCGATGATCCCGCCGTGGTCGTCGACGATCTTGGCCACCAGCGAAAGGCCGAGGCCGCTGCCGCTGGACTTGGTCGTGACGAAGGGATCGAAGAGGTTCTGCCGGAGTTCCTTCGGAATGCCCGGGCCGTTGTCCTGCACCGTCACCACGAGGGGAACGTGCTGGCCATTGCCCGCTCCGCCCGGAACCGCGAGGCGGATGCCGTGCTGATAGTTGGTGCTGATGACGATCTCGCCGCCGTCCTGCGGCGCGGCTTCGGCGGCGTTCTTCACCAGGTTGAGGAACACCTGGATCAACTGGTCGCGGTCGCCCAGGACCGGCGGCAGCGACGGATCGTACATCTCGATGATGCGCATGCCCTTGGCGAAGCCGTTCTCGGCGACGCGGCGGACGTGCTCCAGGACCTGATGGATGTTGACCGGCTGGCGCAGCAGTTGCGGCTTGTCGGAGAACGCCTCCATCCGGTCCACCAGCGCGACGATGCGATCGGCTTCGTCGCAGATCAGGCGGGTGAGCGTGCGGTCGTCTTCGTTTGCGTTCTGCTCCAGGAGCTGGGCGGCGCCGCGAATGCCGGAAAGCGGGTTCTTCACCTCGTGCGCGAGCAGTCGCGCCATCGCGGTGACCGAGCGGGCGACGTTGCGGTGGCTGAGTTGCTGGCCGATCTTTTTCGCGATCGAATGCTCGTGCATCGAGAGCACGACGCAGCGCGCGTCGTCGTAGACCGGCGCGACCTGGACCGTCATCGTGCGCGGGCCGGTGCGCGGCGTGTCGAGCTCCACGCCGTGCTCCGAATACCGGCAGTGGTCGGCGCGGCACTGGTCGAGCAGCGCGATCGCCGGGCTGTCGGGAGGCACGAATTCGGACAGCGGCAACCCGACCATGTGCGAGCCACCGGTCTCGAACAGGTTTTCCGCCGCCGCGTTGACGTAGGTGATCCGGTTGTCGGCGTCGACGGCGATCACCGCCTCGGGCAACGCGTTGAGCACGCTCAGCATGTCGTCGGTGGACGCGGGGCCGGCGGAAGTCTTTCCCTTGCCGTTCTTGGTCGCATGAAATTTGCTGAACATCGACATCAGGCGGCCAAACTCCCTCGTTCCCGACGATTTTCACTGAACAGAGCGGCGATCGCCGCGAAAGTTTCGGAGGCGGTTTCCGCCGCGAACACCCGCTCGCGCGCACCCGCCGCGCCGTCGAGGCCGTTGACGGCCCAGGCGATGTGCTTGCGCGCGGCGCGCAGGCCGCCGAAGTCGCCGTATTCCACCAGCATCGTCTCGACATGCTCGACCAGGATCGCCTCCCGCGCATCGAGATCGGGCGGCGGCGGCATCGCGCCGTCGCGCAGTCCCTGGGCGATCTGCCCGACCAGCCACGGGCGTCCGCACGCGGCGCGCCCGACCATCACTCCCGCCGCGCCGGACTGGGCGAGCGCGGCGCGGGCGGTTTCGAGATCGCAGACGTCGCCGTTGACCAGCACCGGCACACGCACTGCGGCCACCACCTCGCCCACCGCGCGCCAATCGGCAACGCCCGAGTACATCTGGTCGCGAGTGCGCCCGTGCACGGTGATCGCGCACGCGCCCGCCGCTTCCATCGCCGCCGCGAACGTGGGCGCATTGCGGGACTCGGCGTCCCAGCCGAGGCGCATCTTCACCGACACCGCGAGATCGGTGGCGCCCGCCACCGCTTCCACGAGTCGGGCCGCGGTATCGGGGTCCTGCATCAGGATCGCGCCGCCGCCCGCCTTGGCGATTTTCTTCGCCGGGCATCCCATGTTGATGTCGAGCGCGGTCGCACCGGCATCCGCCGCGATGCGCGCCGCCTCGGCCATCATTCCCGCGTCGCCCCCCACGATCTGGACGATCAAGGGCGATTCCGTGGCGAAATCCAGGCTGCGCTGGTTCGACTTGCCGCCGTGCGCCAGCAGCGAACTCGCTAACATTTCGGTCACCACGGCGGGCGCGCCGAAGCGCCGCGCCAAACGCCGGAACGGGGCGTCCGTCACGCCCGACATCGGCGCAAGAACAACGGATGGGGCAAAACTCAGCGATTCACGAGACAACGGACAGGTTCCAAACGCGGGAAATCCGGGGTATCTCACCCAATGCGTGCCTTAAATACAAGCAAATTCGGCGTGAAGTGAACAAATTATTGGCCGTGCCTAGACGGTAGTCATATGCTCGCAAAACGCCTGCCTCACTCTGGTGCAATCGTATGCCGTTTGTTCAGGAATCCATGGCACCTCCGTGCAAAGCGGGATACCGTGGTGACGTCGATTTTCAAGTTGTCTTCGGGGGAAGCGGAATGAAACGGTGCGTGGCTTTGGTTGTCGCGGCGGGACGGGGTCAGCGTTTCGGCGGCGACATTCCCAAACAATACAAAGTCCTCGGCGAAGCGGCGATGCTCCGGCACACGCTTGGGCGATTGTCCGCCCACCCCGACATCGACGAAGTCCGCGCGGTCATCCACCCCAACGACGTTGCGCAGTATGAATCTGCGGCAAAGGGGCTCGGCCTCGCCTCGCCGATCTTCGGCGGCCAGGAGCGCCAGGATTCCGTGCGCCTCGGCCTCGAGGCCCTGGCATCCGATCCGCCGGACTTGGTGCTGATCCACGATGGCGCGCGCCCCTTCGTCGGCGCGGGCGTGATCGACCGGGTGCTCGACGCCCTCGAGCATTCCGACGCCGCCATCCCCGCCCTCACCGTCCCGGACACGCTCAAACAGATCGGCGAAGACGGCCACAGCGCCAGCGTCGACCGCAGCAAGATCTGGCGCGCCCAGACGCCGCAGGGTTTCCGCTTCTCGGCGATTCTCCAGGCGCACCGCGAGGCCGCCGGGCAGGTTCTCACCGACGATTCGAGCGTCGCCGAGTTCGGCGGCCTGACCGTCGCGATGGTGGACGGCGACGAGCGCAACTTCAAGATCACCACCCGCGCCGACTTCCAGCACGCCAGCAGCCTGCTGCACGGCGCGCTCGAAACCCGCGTCGGCCATGGCGTCGACGTCCACAAACTCGGCGAGGGAAACTCGGTAACCCTTTGCGGCGTCCTCATTCCCCACGACCAGGGACTTGAGGGCCACTCGGATGCCGACGTCGCGCTCCACGCCCTGACCGACGCCCTGCTCGGCACGATCTCGGCGGGCGACATCGGTCGCCACTTCCCGCCCACCGACGAAAAATGGCGGGGCGCGGCCTCGGTGCTGTTCGTCAACCGCGCGGTCGCGCTCCTGCGCGCGCGCGGGGCGCGGATCGTCAACGCCGACATCACGATCCTCGGCGAAGCGCCGCGCATCGGCCCGCACCGGCGGATGATGACCACCCGCGTCGCCTCGATCCTCGGCATCGACAACGGTCGCGTCGGGATCAAGGCCACCACCACCGAGCAGCTCGGCTTCATCGGTCGGCGCGAGGGGCTGGCCGCCCACGCGGTGGTCGCGGTGCAATGCCCGGCAGGCCTGCCCTGAGCTTTTACCCGGCGGCGGTTTCCGCCGCCAGCCACGCCAGATAATCGGGCGAACCCGCCACCAGCGGCAGGGCGACGACGCATGGGCAGTCGTAGCTGTGCTCGGCCTTGATCGCTGCCGCGAGCGCGTCGAACAGGTCCCTGCGGGTCTTGAAGATCAGGGCGCATTCCGCCTCGTCCTGGACCGCGCCCGCCCACCAGTAGAGCGAGCGGATCTCGCCCAGAATGTTCGCGCAGGCCGCGAGCCGCGCGCCCACGACATGGCGCGCCAGGCGCTCGGCCTCGGCGCGGTCCCGCGCGGTGACGTAAACCATGCAGAAGTCATTGGCATCCATCGCATCGCCTCCGGGTCCGCACGCGGCGCATGGACAAGCGCCCTTCCCCCCGTTTACCATGCCACGACCAAGCCCGCCAACCGCGCGCCGCGCGAGGATATGCGACGAATGACCACAGAGACCGAAATCGCCGAGATCGCACGTCCGACCCCCGCGCAACACAAATGGCTCGCCCGCGGCCTTTCCCAGCCCGGCGGCAAGCTGCCGCTGTTCGACGAAACCGGACGCAGGGTCAGCCGCCGCATGGTGCAGGCCTGCATCGAGCACGCCTGGGCGGAGCCCTGGTTCGCCAATCCGCTGATGCCGGGCTGGCAGGTTTGCCGCCTCACCGCCACCGGACGCGCGCTTTTCGCGCCACGCCACGCGCCGGACGCTCCGGCGCTCGACGCGGAGCCCCAACTGCTTTTGTAGTATCCGTCCCGGAATTCGGAACGACACAGCCCGTTCGCGTAACGATCACGTCACGCGCAACGGGGATTCCGATGTCTTGGGGAAAAGTGGTCGGAGCGGCGGGATTCGAACCCACGACCCCCAGCACCCCATGCTGGTGCGCTACCAAACTGCGCCACGCTCCGACACTCGCGAACCGTCCGGAGTGTCCGCCGGTTCGATCAAGGAGGCGCACTATAGACCGCCATCCCCCGCCGCGCAAGCCACCAATGCGGCCTTTCGCGTCACTCCGGAGACGTCACCGGATTACCCGAGCGGTTTGCGTCAATTGCTTGATCCAACTTTGATTTCAGCTTGCCGAGACGCCCGATTGCCGCCGCGATCGCAGTCGATTGCAGGGGCGTCAGGAGTTTCGCGCCGGGATCTTCCGCCGGGTCGGCGAACGGCAGGCCAGGCTCGCGCGCCGGGGTCGCGCGCGGCTTCGGCGCTTCGGGCAACGATCCTCCCGCAATCAAGCCGTCGACACCCTTTTCCGCAAGCAGCTTGCGCACGCCCTTGATGGTGAAGCCGTCGCCGTAAAGCCGGTCGCGGATCGCGCGCAGCAGCGCAACGTCCTCGGGACGGTAATAACGCCGCCCGCCGCCGCGCTTGAGCGGCTGGATCGCCGGGAACCGGGTCTCCCAGAACCTCAGGACATGCTGTTGAACGTCAAGCTCGACCGCCACTTCGCTGATCGTGCGAAATGCGGCCTCGGACTTGTGCGCGCGCGGAGCAGCAGTTTCCCTGCCCTCGCCTTCCGGGTCCGTGGTCATGTCGTGCTCCAGCTCGGCGAAGGGATTAGGCGCCTTCGTTGATGCGCGCCTTCAAAAGCTGCGAGGGGCGGAACACCAAGACCTTGCGCGGAAGGATCGGGACCTCCTCGCCGGTCTTCGGGTTGCGACCGATGCGCTCGCCCTTGCTGCGAACCGAGAAACTGCCGAACGAGGAGATCTTGACCACGTCGCCCTCGGACAACGCGGTGGATATCTCGTCCAGAACCATCTCCAGGAGATCGGCGGATTCGTTTCGCGACAATCCGACTTCCTGGTAGACCGCTTCGCTCAGGTGCGCGCGGGTAACCGTTTGCTCACTCATCCGAAGCCTCCAATTCCAGCCATCCCGAAACCATATCAACCGCGAAAAAATGCGGCAATATCAAAATAGTGGCGCGACCCTGGAATTCCAAAGGGGAAGCGATAAAAAAACCGGCCCGCAAGGGCCGGTCGATTTCGCGCCAAAGCCGCGAACGGCATGGAACGCCTGGAATTTTACATCCGCACCAGGGCCGAACCCCAGGCGAAACCGCCGCCCATCGCCTCGATCAGAACCAGGTGGCCCGGCTTAATCCGACCGTCGCGCACCGCGGTGTGGAGCGCCAGCGGAATCGACGCGGCGGAGGTGTTGGCATGCTTGTCGAGGGTCACCACCACGTGGTCCTCGCTCATTCCCACCTTCTTCGCGGTCATCGCGAGGATCCGGCGGTTGGCCTGGTGCGGCACCATCCAGTCGAGATCGGAGCTGGAGAGACCGTTCGCGGACAGCGCCTCGTCCACCACGCTCGCGAGCTTGGTCACCGCGTGGCGGAAGACCTCCTTGCCTTCCATGTGGACGTGGCCGACGGTCTGGGTGCTGGACGGCCCGCCGTCGACATAGAGAAGGTCGC
>JADHEE010000805.1_pt1 | contig 10531 bp, 8 predicted proteins | sample 8952401 | NCBI WGS metagenome assembly JADHEE01 (sample SAMN16124438, study PRJNA663242) | bioreactor sludge metagenome | isolation source: sludge (ammonium) | place: India:Bengaluru | collected 2019-02-28
CCAGCTGTTCCTGGTGTTCCTTGCTTGTGTTACCCACGGGCGAGCGGTCGCTGCGAGCCCGGTAGTCCATCAGCCGCCGCAGGCGGTTCACTCTTTGAATGGCATCGATGAGGAAGGGGTTGCGCGATCCGGCGACGAGGGTTTCATGGAATTGCGTTCCGATCTGGTACGTCTCCGCAAGGGAGAAGCGCAGGATGCCGCCATCGAGCATTGCCCGCTGTAAGCTCCTCAGGCGCGCCAGATCGCCGGGCGACAGGCGGTAGCCCTCCTGCAGGAGCGCCGCGGGTTCCACCAGCATGCGGAACTGGTACATCTGATCGTAGGCCTCTTCCGAGACGAGGACCGTCAGGAACTCCCATCCCTTCCCCGGCAGGCGTTCGATCCAGCCTTCCTGCGACATGCGGCGCAGGAGGTTGGCCAGCCGCGACTTGGTCACGCCGTAGCGGCGCATCAGCTCCAGTTCCGAGATTTTTTCCGGCAGCGCGCCCGCCAGCCGGTCCTCGACGATGCGGTAATAGACGAGGTCCTCGGTGTTCTCGTCGACCAGCGGCTTGGCCACCAGCGACGCGGGATCGGCCTTGACGAAGTAGCCCTTGTTGGGCCGCTTCTCGACGATCTCCATGCCGGCGAGGAAGTCCAGCGCCGCGCGGACCGGGGTACGCGAAACCCGGAGGTAGGCGGCTAGCCGCTCCTCGCCGAGGTGCGTGTCCCGCTCGACCCGGTTGTCGGCGATGTACGCGAGGATCTGCTGCGCCAGCTTGCTCGGCAGCGGCGATGGCGTCTTGGCGGGAGGCGTGGCCGTATCCATGGGATCGGGAGTGGCGAAGGACCGGAAGATACCGGGATTATACGGTCCTGCCGACCAGTTCTCGCGCCAGGCGGTTGTGCCGCTCGATCAGCGCCGGCAGGTCCACCGGCAGCAGCTGGCCGTCGCTGACCACCACCTTGCCGCCGATCACCGCATGGCGCGCGTTGCGCGGCGTGCAGAAGAGCAGCGCGGCGACCGGATCGTGCACGGCGGCGCCGGCCAGATCGAGGCCGCCGGTGGCGAAGGCCGCCACGTCGGCGCTCATGCCCGGCGCCAGCGCGCCGATGTCGTCGCGGCCGAGCACGCGCGCGCCGCCGAGCGTGGCGAGTTCGAGCGCCTGCCGCGCGCTCATCGCCGCCGGGCCGAAGCCGACGCGGGCGAGCAGCATGGCCTGCCGCGTCTCGCCGAGCAGGTGCGCGGCGTCGTTCGAGGCGCTGCCGTCGACGCCCAGGCCGACCGGCACGCCGGCCGCGCGCATGGCCGGGATCGGCGCGATGCCGGAGGCCAGCCGCATGTTCGAGCAGGGGCAGTGCGCCACGCCGGTGCCGCTGCGGGCGAAGACGCCGATGCCCGGCGTGTCGAGCTTGACGCAGTGCGCGTGCCACACGTCCGGCCCGACCCAGCCGAGCGATTCGGCGTATTCGGCGGGCGTCATGCCGAACTTCTCGCGGCTGTAGGCCACGTCGTTGTCGTTTTCCGCCAGGTGCGTGTGCAGCGAGACGCCGTGGCCGCGCGCCAGCTTCGCCGCCTCGCGCATCAGGTCGCGGCTGACCGAGAACGGCGAGCAGGGCGCCACGACGATGCGCTGCATGGCGTGCCGTGCCGGGTCGTGCCAGGTTTCGATCAGGCGCTGCGTGTCCTTCAGGATGGCGTCCTCGTCCTCGACCAGCCGGTCGGGCGGTAGGCCGCCCCGGCTCTCGCCGACGCTCATGCTGCCGCGCGCGGCGTGGAAGCGCATGCCGATCTCGGCGGCGGCCTCGATCGAATCGTCGAGGCGCGCCCCGTTCGGATAGATGTACAGATGGTCGCTGGAGGTCGTGCAGCCGGACAGGATCAGCTCGGCCATCGCCGTCAGCGTGGATACGCGGATCATCTCGGGCGTGAGGCCCGCCCAGATCGGATACAGGCGGCGCAGCCAGGCGAACAGCTCGGCGTCCTGCGCGCCGGGCACCGCGCGCGTCAGGCTCTGGTACATGTGGTGGTGCGTGTTGACGAGGCCCGGCAGGGCGACGCAGCCGGCCAGCGAGACGACCGTGTCGGCGGTTTCCGGCAACTCGCCGGACGGCCCGACGGCCTCGATCACCCCGTCGCGGACGAATACCCCGCCGCCGGGAATCTCCCGGCGCTGGGCGTCCATGGTGACGAGGACGTCGGCGTTCTTGAGCAGCAGTGTGGGCATGTCGAATTCAAGCAATTGACCACAACGGGTGTTGTGGTTTTTGAACCAGGGTTTCCGCTTACGGCAGGAACGGCTTGCCGAGCGACGCCGGCAGGTTGTTCTGCAGCACGCGGCGGTCGCGCGAGATGATCACCAGCACGACGATGGTCGCCACGTAGGGCAGGGCGGCGAGGAGCTGCACCGGCACCATGATGCCGAGTCCCTGCGCGTGGAACTGCAGGATGGTCACCGCGCCGAACAGGTAGGCGCCGAGCATCAGCCGTGCCGGCTTCCACGAGGCGAAGACGACCAGCGCGACGGCGATCCAGCCGCGCCCGGCGCTCATGTTCTGCACCCACAGCGGCGTGTAGACGGTGGACAGGTAGGCGCCGGCGACGCCGGCCAGCGCGCCGCCGAAGGCCACCGCGCCGAAGCGGATGCTGATCACCGGATAGCCGATGGCGTGCGCCGCCTCGGGCGATTCGCCGATGGCCTTGAGCAGCAGCCCCAGGCGGGTCCTGGTCAGCGTCCAGGCGATGGCGGCGAAGGTCAGCAGCGAGAGGTAGACCACAGCGTCCTGCCTGAACAGGATGGGGCCGAGCACCGGGATGTCGGCGAGCAGCGGGATGGCGATCGGCTTCAGGCCGGGCAGGCTGTAGCTGATGTAGTGCTGGCCGATGAACGCCGACAGGCCGATGCCGAAGATGGTCAGCGCCAGCCCGCAGGCCGCCTGATTGGCGGCGAGCGACAGGGCGAAGAAGCCGAAGATCATGGCCGTCGCCGCGCCGGCCAGCGCGCCGGCCGGAATGCCGGCGAGCGCGCCGTGGCCGCTCTCGGCGGCGGCGGCGAAGCCGGCGATGGCGCCGACCAGCATCATCCCCTCGACGCCGAGGTTGATCACGCCGGTGCGCTCGGCCACCAGTTCGCCGAGCCCGGCGAAGATCAGCGGCACGGCGGCGGCGAAGGTGCCGGCGAGGATGGGGATGAGGTGTTCGATCATGGTCGTCGGCGGAGGCGGTTACGCCAGGCGGCGGATGCGGTTGTCGATGAACACGTCCGAGCCGAGCAGGAAGAAGAGCAGCATGCCCTGGAAGATGCCGGTGATGGCGGCCGGCAGCTGCAGCGCGACCTGCGCCGCCTCGCCGCCGAGGTAGATCAGCGCCATCAGGAAGCCGGCGAGGACGATGCCCAGCGCGTGCAGGCGGCCGAGGTAGGCGACGATGATCGCGGCGAAGCCGTAGCCCGGCGAGATGTTCAGGTTGAGCTGGCCGACCGGGCCGGCGATCTCGCCGACGCCGGCGATGCCCGCGGTCATGCCCGATATGAGCAGGCAGAACCACACCGTCTGCCGGGCCGAGAAGCCGGCGTAGCGCGACGCGGCCGGCGCCAGCCCGCCGACCTCGATCTGGAAGTGCAGGAAGCTCCTGGCGTTGAAGATCCAGAAGGCGAGCACGGCGAAGATGGTGATGTACACCGAGGTGTTGACCCGCGAGCCCTCGATCAGGATGGAGAACAGCGCGCTGTCGCCGAACATGATCGACTGCGGGAAGTTCATGCCTTCCGGGTCGCGCCACGGGCCGTGCACCATGTAGGCCAGGATCAGGTTGGCGACGTAGGAGAGCATCAGCGTGGTCAGCGTCTCCTCGGCGTTGAAGCGGGTCTTGAGCAGGGCCGGGATGGCGCCCCACAGCGCGCCGCCGACCGCGCCCGCCGCGACCATCGCCGGCACGATCCAGGCCGCGTCGCTGCCGTCGTTGGCGATGGCCACCCAGCCGCCGGCCAGCGCGCCGACGATCAGCTGGCCCTCGGCGCCGATGTTGTAGATGCGCGCCTTGAAGCCGATGGCCAGGCCCTGCGCGATGAGGATCAGCGGGCAGGCCTTGATCAAGAGTTCGCTCCAGCCGTAGCCGCTGGCCAGCGGCTGCACGAAGAACACGCGGAAGGATTCGGCGACCGGCTTGCCGAGCGCCCAGAACAGCAGCGAGCCGATCAGCAGCGTGGCCGCCACGGCGATCAGCGGCGCCGTCCAGCGCATCACGCGCGACGGGTAGGGGCGGGGCTCAAGCAGGTGCATGGTGCGTTTCCATCGGGGCGCCGGCCTCGCCCGGGTGATCGAACAGGCCCGCCATCTGCAGGCCGACCTTTTCGGCGTTGAGTTCCGCCTTGGGCTGCGCGGCGGACAGGCGGCCCTGCGCGAGCACGGCGATGCGGTCGGCGATCTCGAACAGCTCCTCCAGCTCCTCGGAGACGACCAGGATGGCCACGCCGGTGCGCGACAGGTCGAGCAGCGCCTGGCGCAGGATCGCCGAGGCGCCGACGTCGACGCCCCAGGTCGGCTGCGCGACGATCATCACTTCGGGCTTCAGCATGATCTCGCGGCCGACGATGAATTTCTGCAGGTTGCCGCCGGACAGCGCGCGGGCGTTGGTCGACGCGTCGCCGCCGCGCACGTCGAAGCGGCTGACGCACTCGTCGGCGTAGTTGCGGGCCATGCCGTAGCGCACCAGCCCCCAGTGCTTCATGCCCTGGCGGTGCGCGGTGAGCAGCGCGTTGTGGCCGAGCGAGAGCGGCGGCACGGCGCCGCGCCCCAGCCGTTCCTCGGGCACGTAGACGATGCCCTTGGCGCGCCGCTCGCCGGCGTCCAGGTGGCCGATCGAGGCGCCGTCGAGGCGGATCACGTCGCGCCCGACGGCCACCTCGCCCGCCAGGGCCGACAGCAGTTCGGCCTGCCCGTTGCCCGAGATGCCGGCGATGCCCAGGATTTCGCCGGAGCAGACGGTCAGCGAGATGTCCTTGAGCGCGGTGCCGAACGGCGAGGTCGGTTCGAGATCGAGGCCCGCGACGGTCAGCACCGGGCGGTGTTCCCCGGCGTACACCGGCGCCTCGCACACCGGCAGCTCGCGGCCGATCATCATGCGCGCCAGGCTCGCCGCCGTCTCCTCGCGCGGCACGGCCTTGCCGGTCACCCGTCCGTTGCGCAGGATCGTGGCGTGGTCGCACAGCGACTGGATTTCGTGCAGCTTGTGGCTGATGTAGAGGATCGACACGCCTTCCGAGGCGAGCTGGCGCAGGGTCTCGAACAGCTTGATCACGGCCTGCGGCGTGAGCACCGAGGTCGGCTCGTCGAGGATCAGCAGCTTGGGCTTCTGCAGCAGGCAGCGCACGATCTCGACGCGCTGGCGTTCGCCGACCGAGAGGCTGTGCACCAGACGGTTCGGGTCGAGCGGCAGCCCGTAGTGCTCGGAGACCTCTCGCACGCGCCGGGCCAGCGCCGGCAGGTCGAACGGCTCGTCGAGCACCAGGGCGATGTTCTCGGCCACGGTCAGCGTCTCGAACAGCGAGAAATGCTGGAACACCATGCCGATGCCGAGCCGGCGCGCCTGCGCCGGGTTGGCGATGTTCACTTCCTGTCCGTCGAGCAGCACGGTGCCGGCGTCGGCCTTGACCGCGCCGTAGATGATCTTCATCAGCGTGCTCTTGCCGGCGCCGTTCTCGCCGAGCACGGCGTGGATCTCGCCCGGCTGCACCGTCAGGCTGACGTCCTCGTTGGCCACGACGCTGGGGTAGCGCTTGGTGACGTGCAGCAATTCCAGGCGGGGAACGGGGGCGCTCATGCGTGCTCCGGCGGTGCGTTACGGTTCGGGCTGGCAGTTTACGGAATGCGCGGCAAAGGAAACGCACGCAGTCGTGGACCCTGCGCCGGCGCTTCCCGCGCCGGCGCGGAAGGATCGAATGATACACGTTGCGGGGCGGGTTATTAAGCACGGAGAACATGGAGAAAAGGCGGAAAAACCCGGCGTTCCTCCGCCCGCGCCCCGCGCGTGGGATACGGCCGGCGGCTCAGGGCAGGCGCGCGAGCGGTTCGGTCAGGCGGCCCGGCAGGCGCGGCGGGTCCATGGACGCGCAGCCGGCGTCGGGCTCCGGGCAGCCGGCCCGCAGGCTGAGCGGTACCACGCCGGCCCATACCGGAAGGGCCAGGTCGTCCTCGGCGTCGATGACGCCGCCCGTGCGTATCTTGGCGGCGGCTTCCCGCAGCGGCATGCGCAGCAGGCGCGTCCCCGCCGTCTCGGCCGCCGACGGCGGCCGCACGCGCGCGGCGCGGCCGGGGCTGACGTGCTCGACGAAGGCGGCAAATTCGGCGGCCTTGAGCGCCGGGTCGGTCACTTCCTCGAAGCGGCCGTAGATCGCCACGGAGCGGAAGTTCATCGAGTGGTGGAAGGCCGAGCGCGCCAATACCAGCCCGTCCAGGTGGGCGATGCACACGCAGCACTCGCCCGCCAGCAGCGCCGCCGCCATGCGCGAGTTGGCGGCGCCGTGGATGTACAGGTGGTCGCCGGAACGCCAGCAGGCGGTCGGCAGGCAATGGACGCTGCCCTCATGGCTGAAGGCGATCTGGCAGATCAGCGCCGCGTCGACGATGGCCTCGACCGTGGCGCGGTCGTAGTGCGCGCGCTGCGGCTTGCGGCGGATTTCGGTGCGGGGGCTGGGCGGTTGGCCGGGCATGCGCGTTCTCCTCGATTCTCGAATGTGGAAGCGCCACCCTAGCCGGAGTGTGGCACCATGCACAGGTCCAGTACCTTTCATCTGAATGGAGCCAGATGCCGCTCGAACTCGTCCTGCGCGCATTGCACGATCCGGCGGCGGATCGGCAGCGCGAACCGCGGCAGGCCCGGCTGTGCCGGCTGCTCAAGGAAGCCATCCTGTCCGGCCGGCTGGCGCCCGGCACGCGCCTGCCCGGCAGCCGCCGGCTGGCCGAGGACTACGCCATGGCGCGCAACGGCGTGCTGTTCGCCTACCAGCAGCTGCTGGCCGAGGGCTTCCTGGAGGCCGACCGGGGCGGCACGCGCGTCGGCCGCCTGCCGTTTCGCCGCGCGGCGGCGGAGCCGTCCGCCCCGCCGCCGGTTTCCTTTCTGGCGCAGCGCGCGCGGCGGCTGCCGGCGGCCGCGCGCGACGAATCCTTTCTGCCCTTCGCGCCGGGCGTGCCCGACCTGAACGCTTTTCCCTGGCGCGCCTGGGCCAAGGTCCTGCAGCGCGCCTGGAGCGAAGTCAGCGCCCGTCAGGTGGCTTACGCCGAACCGGGCGGCGAGCCGGAGCTGCGGCGGGCGGTGGCGGCCTTCCTGGCCGCGCGGCGCGGCGTCGCCTGTACGCCGGAGCAGGTGTTCGTCGTGCCCGGCGGGCAGACCGCCCTCGATGCCTGTGCTCGCCTGCTGGCGGATGCCGGCGACACCGTCTGGCTGGAGGAACCGGGCTACGCGCCGGCACGCAACGTGATGCTGGCGGCGGGACTGCGCACGGTGCACGTGCCGGTGGACGAGGACGGCATGGCGCCCGGCGCGGCGTTGTGGCGCGCGTCGCCGCCACGTCTCGTTTACGTGACGCCCTCGCACCAGTATCCGCTGGGCAGCGTGCTCAGCCTGGAACGGCGCCTCGACCTGCTCAACCGCATCGGCGACGGCTGGCTGATCGAGGACGATTACGACAGCGACTTCAACCACGCCCGGCCGGGCGCGCCGCTGCCGGCGATCCAGGGGCTGCGCCCGGACGCGCCGGTGATCTACGTCGGCACCTTCAGCAAGCTGCTCTATCCGGGGCTGCGCATCGCCTACCTCGTCGTCCCGCGCTGGGCGGTCAGGGAGATCGGCGAGGCGCTGCGCGCCCTGCATCGCGGTGGCCAGGCCGTGGAACAGCGGGCGCTGGCGCGCTTCATCGACGGCGGCCAGCTCACGCGCCACGTCCGGCGCATGGCGCCGATCTACCGTGAGCGGCAGGCCGTGCTGCGCGCCGAGCTGCGCGCGCGGTTCGGCGGCTGCGAAGTCCTCGGCGGGCAGGCGGGGCTGCATCTCGTGCTGCGCCTGCCGGCGTCCCTGCCGGACACGGCGCTGGTCGAGGCCGCGCTGCGCCGGGGCGTGGTGGCGCGCGCCCTGAGCGCCTACTACGCCGGGCCGGACGGCGGCAACGGGCTGCTGCTCGGCTACGGGATGGCGGCGGCCGAGCGGATTCCGGAACTGGTCGGCCGGCTGGCGCTCTGAGGCCGGGCGCGCGCCGCCGGCCGCCTACTTGCGGGCCATCTTCAGGAATTCGACGACGGCGGGCGAGAGCGTCTTCGCTTTGCGGGTGATGATGCCGAGATTGATCAGCGAGATCGGCAGGTCGATCGGCAGGATCGCCAGCAGCCCGTATTTCGCGTAGTGCCGGGCGACGTCGTGCGGCACGACGGAGATCATGTCGGAGGATTCGATCAGCGAGGTGATGGTCAGCAGCGAGGTCGTTTCCACGATGTCGAGCGTCGACGAGCGCATGTACTGCTTGAGCGCGGTCTCGACGCGCAGGCGCATCGGGCTGCCCACGGGATGCAGGATCCACGTCTGCGCCTCCAGCTCGCCGGGCGCGATGCTCTGCTTGCCGGCGAGCGCGTGCCCCGGCCGGGCGACGACGCTCATCTGTTCCGGCTGGTCGAAGAAGTCGATTTCCAGCCCCTGGTTGTCGAGCCGGTCCGGAAAGCGCCCCAGGACGAGGTCCAGGTCGCCGCGGATGAGGTGGGGCAGCAGCGTGTCGCTGGTGCCCACGTCGATCGACAGCCGGACGCGCGGATACGCCGCCCGGAAATCGAGCAGCCAGCCGGTGAGCAGCGCGGGCACCGTGCCGATGACGCTGCCGATGCGCACGAAGCCGAGTGCGCCTTTGGCCAGCTCGGCGATTTCCGCCTCGGCGTGCTCGAAGTCGTGGCTGACGCTTTTGGCGTAGCGGATCAGGACTTCGCCATACATCGTCGGTTCCATGCCCCGCGGATGGCGCTCGAACAGCTTGACGTCCAGCCGGGATTCCAGCTGCTGCAGCAACAGGCTCGCGGTCGGCTGCGTGGTGTGCATGGCCAGGGCCGCGCGCCGCATGTTCCGGTACTGGTCGAGCGCGTTCAGGAGCAGCACCTGGCGGCTCGATATTTTCAGGGGCCTGAACGGGGCGTCGGAGGCGTCGTCGGTCGTCATTAGGGTGCGTGCGCGGAAGGAGTCGATATCTCAGGAATGATATCAATTAATACATAAATACAATTGTACTTATATACCTTGGGCGCCTACCATCGATTTCGTCGCCCATGCCGGAGAGGCGGGCGATGCCTGACAGTAGATCAAAAGACGACCCATCCAGGGTTCCCGGTCAAACAATGCGAGTCGGAGGTTGCAATGCGTATGCGTAAAGGCGTTCTTTCGGTGTTGCTCGTCGCTCTTTGTTCGGTTTCATCCCTTTCACTGGCCCAGTATGCCGAGCGCAAGATACGGATTTCGGCCGGCGTTCCCGAGGAGAACCCGGTTTCGGTCGGCGTGAAGAAGATGCAGGAAATCCTCGCCGCCCGGTCCGGCGGCAAGATGAAGCTCACCGGCTACTACAGCGGCATGCTGGGCGGCGACGCCCAGGCGGTGCAGGCGCTGCGCGGCGGGACCCAGGAAATGGTGATCACCTCGAGCTCCCCGCTGGCCGGCCTGGTCAAGGAACTGGGCGTCTTCGACCTGCCCTTCCTGTTCGCCGACGAGAAGGAAGCCTACGCGGTGCTCGATGGTCCCGCCGGCGACTACTTCAACAAGCGGCTGGAAGAGATCGGGCTGGTCAACCTGGCGTACTGGGAAAACGGTTTCCGCAATCTGACGAACAGCCGGCGTCCGGTCGGCAAGCTCGACGATCTGGCGGGACTGAAGATCCGCGTGATGCAGAACAACATCTTCATCGATGCGTTCCGGGAGTGGGGGGCGAACCCCGTGCCGATGCCCAAGTCCGAGCTGTACACGGCGCTCGAAATGAAGGCGGTCGACGGGCAGGAGAACCCCTTCATCGATATCGAGACCAACAAGATGTTCGAGGTGCAGAAGTACCTGACCGCCTCGCGCCACGCCTACACGCCGTGGCTGATCCTGTACAGCAAGGCGCTGTGGGACGAACTCAGCGCGGACGAGAAGGCCGCCCTGCGCGAAGCGGCCGTCGAGGCGCGCAAGGTCCAGCGGGAAGCGAACAAATCGGCCGACGACAAGGCGCTGGTCGAACTGAAGAAGCGGGGCATGGTGGTCAACGAACTGTCCAGGCAGGAACGCGACAAGATGGTCGAGAAGGTCCGGCCGGTCTATGACAAGAACCTGTCGGCCTACAACAAGGAAGGGCCGAATCTGGTGCTCGAAGCGATCAAGAAGCTCCGGGCGAACTAGGCGGTGCGGCGAGGGCGGCGGGGCTGGCCTGAAGCCGGCGTCCGCCGCGATCGAGCCAATGATTTTTGATGGAGAGTGAAAAAATGAAAGTACTGATTACCGGAGGAGGAGGATTCCTGGGCTACCGTCTGGCGCAGGCGCTGCTGAAGAAGG
>JADHEE010000798.1_pt1 | contig 10476 bp, 9 predicted proteins | sample 8952401 | NCBI WGS metagenome assembly JADHEE01 (sample SAMN16124438, study PRJNA663242) | bioreactor sludge metagenome | isolation source: sludge (ammonium) | place: India:Bengaluru | collected 2019-02-28
GTAGAACTCGCCGGTGCTGCTGGCGCGCGACCAGAAGGCGATGCCGATGTAGAGCACGAAGGTGGCCCCCACGACGATGTAAGTCAGAGTTTTGAGATCCATCTGGCGTCTCCCTCAGCCCTTGTCGGCGTGGTGGTCGTGGTCGATCTGGTTCATGCGCCAGACATAGAAGAAGATCAGCGCGACGAACGCGTAGATTGATCCCTGCTGGGCGAACCAGAAGCCGAGCTTGTATCCGGCGAACTGAAACTGGTTGAGTTGATCGACAAACAGGATGCCGCAGCCGAAGCTGACCGCAAACCAAAGCACGAGACAGAACAGAACAAGTTTGAGCGACGCTTGCCAATGAGACTGCGCCATTGCGGCGTCGTCCGACGAATCGACGTAATTCTTCATGTCTTCCATCCTCCCACCTTCACGGTTCATTCGAACGTTGCGCGTCCCGAGTGATTCCGATGCGGCCGCCGAGCGGTCTCTGGCGGGCCTAGGCGCAATACATGGAGATTGGAACCCGTAAAAAAAGATATATGACCTACGTCTAGGGCGAATTCGCTCCAACCCAGGGATGAAAATTCAAATTCGCCAATGAGTCGGCACGCGGGGTTAACGCGAAATTTTTTGTGGAAACCCGCATGCGGGGCGTCGAGGGCCGCCTGCTCTCCGGAATAAAGGCGGTGTAAACGCGCGGGTCCGGAATCCGCATGGAAGCTTTACGGGGTTTGGCCGCAGCATTCGAACATTGGTTTCCGCAACCGGAGAAACTCTCATGTTCGACATCCTGACGTTCGTCGGCCTCGGTGCGCTGTTCATGGCGGGCGCGCTGCTGGTGCGCGCCTGCGAGCGGATGTAGGGGGGGTGCGATGACCCATCTCGACACGCTCGGCCTGGCGGTCGGCGCGGTCTTCGTGGCCGCTGCCGCCGGTTATCTCGTCTGGGTGCTGATCCACCCCGACCGGTTCTGAAGGGGGCGGTCATGGACGCCTACGGCATTCTGCAAATCCTGCTTTACCTCGCCCTCGTCGTCGCGGTGACGCCGCTCGCGGGCGGCTACATGGCGCGGCTGTTCGAGGGGCGGCTCGGCTTCCTCTCCTGGGTCGAGCGCCCGATCTACCGCCTGTGCGGCACCTCGCCCGAGCGCGAGCAGCACTGGGCAGCCTACGCGCTGTCGCTGCTCGCGTTCAACGTCCTCGGCATCGCGGCGCTCTATGGGTTGCAACGCCTGCAAGGGCTGCTGCCGCTCGACCCCGCCGGGTTCGGCGCGGTGCCGCCCGACCTTGCGTTCAACACCGCGGTCAGCTTCGTCACCAACACCAACTGGCAGGCCTACGGCGGCGAGACGACGTTGAGCTATCTCACCCAGATGGCCGGAATGACGGTGCAGAACTTCGTCTCCGCCGCCACCGGCATCGCCGTCGCGGCGGCGCTGATCCGCGGCTTCGCGCGGAAATCCGCCAAGACCGTCGGCAACTTCGCCGTCGACCTCACCCGCGTCGTGCTCTACCTGCTGCTGCCCGCGTGCGTCGTCGGCGCGCTGGTGCTGGTGTGGCTCGGCGTGCCGCAGAACCTCGGGAGCTACACCGAGGCGACGACGCTCGAAGGCGCGCGCCAGGTGATCGCCCAGGGTCCGGTGGCGAGCCAGATGATGATCAAGCATCTCGGCACCAACGGCGGCGGCTTCTTCAACGCCAACGCCGCGCACCCGTTCGAGAACCCCTCGGCGGCGGTGAACCTGATCCACATGGTGGCGATCTTCGCGCTGGGCGCGGGGCTCACCAACACCTTCGGGCGGATGGTCGGCGACCGACGCCAGGGCTGGGCGATCCTCGCCGCGATGGGCGTGCTGTTCGTCGCGGGCGTCGGCGTCGCGTGGTGGGCGGACGCGGCGGGCAACCCGGCGCTCGCCGCCTTGGGCGTCGACCAGTCGTTCTCGCCCTGGCACGCGGGCGGCAACATGGAGGGCAAGGAGGTGCGCTTCGGCGTCGCGGTCTCGGCGCTGTTCGCGGCGGTGACCACGGCGGCGAGCTGCGGCGCGGTGATCGCGATGCACGACAGCCTGATGCCGTTGGCCGGGCTGGTGCCGCTGGTCAACATCCTGTTGGGCGAGGTGATCGTCGGCGGCGTCGGCGCCGGGCTCTACGGCATGCTGGTGTTCGTGATCGTCGCGGTGTTCATCGCCGGGCTGATGGTCGGGCGCACGCCGGAATACCTCGGCAAGAAGATCGAGGCGAAGGAGATCAAGCTCGCGGTGATCGCGATCCTGGTGTTCCCGGCGGGGATTCTCGGCCTCGGCGCGGCGGGCCTCGGCCTCGGCTCCGGGGCGATCTCCGCCGCCGGGCCGCACGGCCTCACCCAGATCCTCTACGCCTACGCCTCGGCCACCGGCAACAACGGCTCGGCGTTCGCGGGCTTCGGCGCGAACACGCCGCTGCACAACCTCCTGCTGGCGGCGGCGATGCTGCTCGGACGGTTCGCGGTGATCGTGCCGACTCTCGCCATCGCCGGGTCGCTCGCGGCGAAAAAGACCGTGCCGCCCTCGTCCGGCACCTTCCCCACCCACGGGCGGATGTTCGTCGGCCTGCTGGTGGCGGTGGTGCTGGTGGTGGGGGGCCTCACCTTCTTCCCGGTTCTCGCTCTCGGGCCGGTGGTCGAGCATCTCGCGCTCGCCGCCGGAACCCTCTACTGAGGAGCTTATCGACATGACCGTTCATCGTCCTCGGGACATGGCGCTGTTCGACCGCGCCGCGCTGCGCGACGCCGCTCTCGGCGCGGTGCGCAAGCTCGACCCGCGCGAACTCGTCCGCAACCCGGTGATGTTCGTCACCGCGCTGGTGGCGCTCGCCGCCAGCATCCTCACCGCGCGCGGCGGCGAGCACTTCGGCGCGATGGCGCAGATCAGCGCGTGGCTGTGGATCACCGTTCTCTTCGCCAACTTCGCCGAGGCGGTGGCCGAGGGTCGGGGCAAGGCCCAGGCCGCCAGCCTGCGCCGCACCAAGACCGACACCCTGGCGAAGCGCGTCGCCGCGCCCGACGCCACCGCGTTCGAGACCGTCGCGGCGGCGGATTTGCGCACCGGCGACTTCGTGGTGTGCGTGGCGGGCGACGTGATCCCCGGCGACGGCGATGTCGTCGCGGGCATCGCGACAGTGGACGAAAGCGCGATCACCGGCGAATCCGCCGCGGTGATCCGCGAGTCCGGCGGCGACCGCTCGGCGGTGACCGGCGGCACCCGCGTCGTCTCGGACCGCATCGTGGTGCGGATCAGCGTCGACCCGGGGGAGAGCTTCCTCGACCGGATGATCTCCCTGGTCGAGGGGGCGAAGCGGCAGAAGACGCCGAACGAGATCGCGCTCACCATCCTCCTCGTCGGCATGACCCTGATCTTCCTCTTCGTCGTCGCCACCCTGCCGGTGTTCGCGGCGTGGTCGGGGGCGGCGGTGCCGGTGGTGTTCCTGTTCGCGCTGTTCGTCACCCTGATCCCCACCACCATCGGCGGCCTGCTCTCGGCCATCGGCATCGCCGGGATGGACCGGCTGGTGAAGTTCAACGTGATCGCGAAGTCGGGTCGCGCGGTGGAGGCGGCGGGCGACATCGACGTGCTGCTCCTCGACAAGACCGGCACGATCACGCTGGGGGCGCGGCAGGCCGACGAATTCCTGCCGCTGCCGGAGGTCAACGAACGCGACCTCGCCGAGGCGGCGTTCCTCGCCTCGCTCGCCGACGACACGCCGGAGGGCAAGTCGATCGTCGCCCTGGCCCGCGCCCGCTTCGGCTTCGACGCGCCGGAGCAGGCGGGCATGCGCTTCGTGCCGTTCACCGCGCAGACCCGGATGAGCGGCGTCGACCTCGGGGGCGCGAGCATCCGCAAGGGCGCGGTGGACGCGATCCTTGGGCTGCTGGGCGGCGGACGCGCGCCGCGCGAGCTCCTGAGCCTGGTCGAGCGGGTGGCGAAAACCGGCGGCACGCCGCTGGTGGTGGCGAAGGACGGTCGCGCGCTCGGCGTCGTCCACCTCAAGGACATCGTCAAGCCCGGCATCCGCGAGCGCTTCGCCACGCTGCGCGACATGGGCATCCGGACGGTGATGATCACCGGCGACAACCCACTCACCGCCGCCGCCATCGCCGCCGAGGCGGGAGTGGACGACTTCCTCGCCGAAGCGACGCCCGAGGCCAAGCTCGAGCTGATCCGCGAGTACCAGCAGGGCGGGCGGCTGGTGGCGATGTGCGGCGACGGCTCCAACGACGCGCCCGCGCTGGCGCAGGCCGACGTCGGCGTGGCGATGAACACCGGCACCCAGGCGGCGCGCGAGGCGGGCAACATGGTCGATCTGGAAAGCGATCCGACCAAGCTGATCGAGATCGTGATGATCGGCAAGCAGCTCCTGATGAGCCGGGGCGCGCTCACCACGTTCTCCATCGCCAACGACATCGCCAAGTACTTCGCGATCATTCCGGCGCTGTTCCTCGCCGCCTATCCCGAGCTCCAGGCGCTCAACCTGATGGGGCTGGCGAGCCCGCAGTCGGCGGTGCTCTCGGCGATCATCTTCAACGCGCTGATCATCGTCGCCCTGATTCCGCTGGCGCTGAAGGGCGTGCGCTATCGCCCGGCGGCGGCGGAAGTCCTGCTCAAGCGCAACCTCCTGGTCTACGGCCTCGGCGGCGTCGCCGCGCCGTTCGCCGGGATCAAGCTGATCGACATGGCGGTGGCCGCCCTCGGCCTCGCCTGAAGGAGCAGAGACCATGCTGACCCATTTCCGTTCCGCCCTGGTGCTCCTGGTGACGATGACCGCGCTCACCGGCCTCGCCTATCCCCTGGGCGTCACCGCCGTGGCGCGCCTCGCCTTCCCCGAGCAGGCCGGCGGCAGCCTGATCGCACGCGACGGCCACGTCGTCGGCTCGGAGCTGATCGGCCAGGCGTTCACCCGCCCGGGCTACTTCCATGGCAGGCCCTCCGCGGCGGGCGAAGGCTACGACGCCGCCAACTCGGGCGGCAGCAACCTCGCGCCGTCGAGCGCCAAGCTGGCCGAAACCGTCGCGGCGCGGGTCGCGGCGCTGAAGGCCGAGAACCCGGGCGAGACCGGCCCGGTGCCCGCCGACCTCGTCACCGCGTCGGCGTCCGGCCTCGACCCCGACATTTCGCCCGCCGGGGCGGCCTGGCAGGTCGCGCGGGTGGCGGCGGCGCGAGGCGTTTCGCCTGCCGAGGTGCAGGCGCTGGTCGCCCGCCACACCCTCGGGCGGGAGTTCGGGCTGCTCGGCGAGCCCCGGGTCAACGTGTTGAAATTGAACCTCGCACTGGACGAACGCTTCCCGATGCGCTGAGGTGGTGCGATGAGTGAAAGCGAATCCCGTCCGTCCCCCGACGCCCTCCTCGCGGAAGCCGCGCGGGAAGGGCGCGGGCGGCTGAAGATCTTCCTCGGCGCCGCGCCCGGCGTGGGGAAGACTTTCGCTATGCTCGAGGCCGCGCACGAGCGGCGGCGCGAGGGCGTCGACGTGGTGGCGGGCATCGTCGAGACCCACGGCCGCGCCGAGACCGAGGCGCTGCTCGCGGGGCTGGAGGTGGTGCCGTTCCGCCGCGTCGTCTATCGCGAGCGCGACTTTGCCGAGATGGACCTCGACGCCCTGCTGGCGCGCCGCCCCGGCCTCGCGCTGGTGGACGAACTCGCCCACACCAACGTGCCGGGCTCGCGCCACGTCAAGCGCTGGCAGGACGTCGAGGAACTGCTGTTCGCCGGAATCGACGTCTACACCACGATCAATATCCAGCACCTCGAAGGCCTGAACGACGTGGTCGAGCAGATCTCCGGGGTGAAGGTGCGGGAGACCGTGCCCGACGCGCTGTTCGCCGCCGCCGACGAGATCGAGCTGATCGACCTGCCGCCCGAGGACCTGATCAAGCGCCTGAACGAGGGCAAGGTCTACCTGCCCGAGCAGGCGCGCCGCGCGGTGCATCACTTCTTCTCGCCGGGCACCCTCACCGCCCTGCGCGAAATGGCGCTGCGCCACGCCGCCGAACGGGTCGACCGGCAGATGGTGGACTTCATGCGCGCCCACGCCATCGCCGGGCCCTGGCCCGCGCGCGAGCGGGTGCTGGTGTGCATCGACGCGCGGGAGGACGCGGCGCGGCTGGTGCGGGTGAGCAAGCGCGCGGCGGACCGGCGCGGCGCGTCGTGGATGGCGGTGACGGTGGAGACGCCGCAGGCCTACGCCCTCAGCGAGGCGGAGAAGGACCGCGTCGACGAGGCGATGCGCATCGCCGCGCGGCTCGGCGGCGAGACCCTCACCCTGCACGGCGACGACGTGGTGGACGCGGTGCTGGCGTGCGCGCGGGAGCGCAACGTCACCCAGATCGTGGTGGGCCGCACCCGCCCCGGGCGCTGGAGCCTGGGCAAGGCGGTGCCCGACCGGCTGATCGCGCGCGCCGGGCAGATCAACGTGCTGGTGGTGGGCGGCGGCGACGCGCCGCAGCCCAAGGCGGGAAAGCCCGGGGAGGCCCCGGGCGTGTTGCCGATGCTGTTTGCGGTGGCGGCGACGGCGGCGGCCTCCGGGCTCGGCATCGCCATCGACAGCTCGGGGCTGCCGCTCGCCAACATTTCCCTCGCCTACCTGATGGCGGTGCTGGTGACGGCGATGCGCGCCGGGCTGAAGCCCGCTCGCCTACCTGATGGCGGTGCTGGTGACGGCGATGCGCGCCGGGCTGAAGCCCGCGATCTTCGCCTCCATCCTCGGCTTCTTCGCGTTCAACTTCCTGTTCACCGAGCCGCGCTTCACCTTCGCCATCACCGACACCCAGAACATCCTCACCGTCGCCTTCTTCCTCGTCGTCGCGGTGATCGTCAGCAACATGGCGGCGCGCCTGCGCGACCAGATCAAGACGACGCAGGAGAACGCGCGCCGCACCGCCAACCTCTACGAGTTCGGGCGCAAGATCTCCGCCGCCGCCACCCTCGACGACGTGCTCTGGGCGGTGGTGCACCACGTCGCCACGACGATCCAGGCCAAGTCCCTGGTGCTGATGCCGGGGCCCGATGGCCTCGCGATCTCGGCGGGCTACCCGCCCGAGGACCAACTCGACGAGAAGTCCGCCGCCGCCGCCGCTTGGACTTGGGCGCACGGCAAGGTCGCCGGGCGCGGCTCCGCGACGCTGCCCGCCGCCGACTGGCTGTTCATCCCGATCAGCACCGCGCGCGGACCGATGGGGGTGCTGGGGGTGCAGATGACCGACGGCGGCGAGGTGCCGACGCCCGACCAGATGCGGCTGCTCGAAACCCTCGCCGACCAGGCGGCGGTGGCGATCGAGCGCACCACCCTGGTCACCGACATCGAGGTCGCCAAGCTCGCCACCGAGCGCGAGCGCCTGCGCGCCGCGCTGCTCTCCTCGCTCTCCCACGACCTGCGCACGCCGCTGGTGTCGATCCTCGGTGCGTCGTCCAGCCTGGTCAGCTACGGCGACGTGCTCGACCCCGGCAACCGCAAGGACCTTGCGCAGACGATCCAGGAGGAGGCGGAGCGCCTCAACCGCTTCGTCCAGAACCTCCTCGACATGACCCGCCTCGGCGCGGGCGCGCTCCAGCCGCGCGCCGACTGGGCGGACCTGCACGACATCGTCCGTGCGGCGGTGCAACGCGCCGAACGGCTGGCGCAGTTCCACACCCTGCGCGTCGACATTCCTGCCGGGATGCCGCTGGTCTGGGTCGACGCGGTGCTGATCGAACAGGTGTTCTTCAACCTCATCGACAACGCCTGCAAATATTCGCCGCGCGGCACCACGGTGAAACTCTGGGCGCAGGCGGGGCCGAAGCACATATCCATCGAGGTGGTGGACCAGGGGCCGGGGATTCCGCCCGAGGACCGGGAGAAGGTGTTCGAGATGTTCTACCGGGTGAAGCAGACCGACAGCCAGTCCGGCACCGGCCTCGGGCTCGCGATCTGCCGCGGCATCGTCGAGGCGCACGGCGGCACGATCCATGTCGCCGCGGGGATGAACGGCGTCGGCGCGGCGGTGGTGATCCACCTGCCGCTCAACCCCGAACCGGCGCTGCCCGAGGCGGCGTCGTCATGAGCGCGCGCATCCTGGTGATCGACGACGAGCCGCAGATCCGCAAGTTCCTGCGGATTTCGCTCGCCGCCAACGGCTACGCGGTGAGCGAGGCGGCGAACGCGGCGGACGGCATCGCCCAGGCCCGCGCCGAGCCGCCCGACCTCGTCGTCCTCGACCTCGGCCTGCCCGACATGGACGGCCAGGAGGTGATCAGCGCGGTGCGCGAGTTTTCCGCCGCGCCGATCCTGGTGCTTTCGGTGCGCGCCGACGAGTTCGACAAGGTCGAGGCGCTCGACCGGGGCGCGGGCGACTACGTGGTGAAGCCGTTCGGCATCGCCGAACTGATGGCGCGGGTGCGCGCCTGCCTGCGGGCGCAGGCGACCAAGCCGGCGGGGGAGGTGATTTCCGTCGGCGGCCTCGCCATCGACCTCGCCCGCCGCGTGGTGTCGCGCGACGGCGTCGAGGTGCACCTGTCGAAAAAGGAATGGGACCTGCTGGCGGCGTTCGCGAGCCGCCCCGACCACGTCCTCACCCACCGCCAGATCCTGAAGGAAGTCTGGGGTCCCGCCCACGTCGAGGACACCGCCTACCTGCGGGTCTACGTCAACCAGCTACGCCAGAAGCTCGAACCCGACCCGGCCCAGCCGACCCTCCTGGTCAACGACCCGGGCGTCGGCTACCGGCTCAAGCTCAGCGACTGACCGCCGCGCGGCAAAAGCAAAGGGCGGCACGAGCCGCCCTGGAACGTCCGGTCTGGAATGGTGCCCCCGGGGAGACTCGAACTCCCACGCCGTAAGACAACAGATTTTGAGTAAGAAAAATGTAGTAACGACCAAATACGCGCGGGCACGATCGCGCCACATCTTACGGAAATCTAAGTGAAATCCATTGCAATTCCATACGACATCCTTCTACGCTAACCGACATGGAACGATGAGTCCTGAAACTCATACGAAACCCAGGGATCGGTGGCAAGGATGCCGTCAAAGAAGCTCAATTCTACACTCGTAAATTCCCTTCAGTCGAGAGATGGATACTATGCCGTCTTTGATGCGGAGGTTCCCGGTTTCCATGTGAAGGTCACGCCGCGCGGCAAGAAGGTGTACTACCTCTGGTACCGCACCCGCGATGGCAAGGCCGGGAAGTATCGCATCGGAGACCACGGCATTATCACGCCCCATCAGGCGCGGGAGGCGGCCCGCAAGCTCTCTGCTGAAATCCAGACCGGAGGCGATCCCGCCCGCAAGCTGGCCGAACGAAAAGCGGCTCCGACCGTCGCGGAAGTTTGTTCGCGCTTCCGTGAGTGGCTGGGCGCTCACCGCAAAGCGTCCACCGTGAAGGAATATGGACGTGTGCTTGATCGATGGGTAATCCCGCTGTGGGGGTCGATGAAGTTGCAAGACCTCTCATTGGGGGACATCGAAGAGCAGCACCAGAAGATGGCGTCGACGCCTTACGAGGCGAACCGCTTGCTCGCGGTGGTCAGTAGCATGATGGGAAAGGCTGTGACTTGGAAGCTCCTTCCCAAGGAAGGTAATGTCTGTGCCGACATCGAGCGGTACCCCGAGGTGTCACGCGGAACCATTTTGACCTCGGAGCAGATGAAGGAACTCGGTGAGGCGCTACGCGAAATGACGGCTTCCGAGTGTTCGCGGGAAGCGGCGAACGTCATCCTGCTCCTGCTCTTGACGGGGTGTCGTAAGGGTGAGGTGCTCACGCTGAAGTGGGACTTCATCGATCTCGAACACGGCGTTATCTGCTTCCCCGATACGAAGACCGGCCAACGGACCCACACCCTGGGGCGGGGCGCTATCGCTCTGTTGTCGACGATCCCCCGGGTGAAGGGGAGCCCCTATGTGTTCCCGTCGCCGAGCAACCTGTCTGAGGCGTACTCCGGCAATTCCCTGTCGGGCGTGTGGGATAGGGTCCGCGAGAAAGCGGGGCTGGCTCATGTTCGTATCCACGACCTGCGTCATAATCGGGGAAGTTGGGGAGCGAAGAACCAACTCGGAGGGTTCACGTTGCAGCAGATGCTCGGCCACAAGGCGATGGCTACGACGCAACGGTATCTCCATGCGTTCAACGACGTGCTGGTTGAGGCGAACGATCTCCTGGACGGTCAGTTCGTCAAGCTCTTGGGGATGGAGGAGGGAAACGTGGTTCCGTTCCTGAAGGCGAATACCCCCGCGAACGGGCGTTGACACACGATGCAGGTCACCGATATGCTTTCGTCCAACATATTGTGCGCTCGTAAGTTGGCGCACGGCCCTTCCCAGACGAGTGGGGCCACCCAAAATCCGTATCTCGCCCGGGATGCGGTGCATTCATACCTAGCGGACCAAGGAGGGTTAGCTGGTGGATGACGTGGATCAACCGATCTGCGTGTGTTCGCCGTTGACCCGAAGCGTCCGGCTCACACGCGATCAAACCAGAAGGTTTGT
>JADHEE010000799.1_pt1 | contig 10463 bp, 5 predicted proteins | sample 8952401 | NCBI WGS metagenome assembly JADHEE01 (sample SAMN16124438, study PRJNA663242) | bioreactor sludge metagenome | isolation source: sludge (ammonium) | place: India:Bengaluru | collected 2019-02-28
CCGAGTTCGGCGGCTTCGAGGCGTTTGATTTCGTCGCGCAGGCGGGCGGCTTCCTCGAATTCGAGGTCGGCGGCGGCGGCGAGCATGCGTTTGCCGAGGTCGGCGATGTGGGCCTTCAAATCCTTGCCGACGAGCTGGACGGTGTCGTCGCCGGTGCCGACGGTGACGTAGTCGGCCTCGTAGGGGGATTCGATCACCTCGGCGATGCGCTTCTTGATGCTTTCCGGGGTGATGCCGTGGGCGGCGTTGTAGGCCTGTTGTTTCTCGCGGCGGCGCTGGGTTTCGGCGAGGGCGAAGCCGAGGGAGTCGGTCATCTTGTCGGCGTAGAGGATGACTCGACCGTCGACGTTGCGCGCGGCGCGGCCGATGGTCTGGATCAGCGAGCGGGTGGAGCGTAGGAAGCCTTCCTTGTCGGCGTCGAGGATCGCGACCAGGGCGCACTCGGGGATGTCGAGGCCCTCGCGCAGCAGGTTGATGCCGACGAGGACGGTGAACACGCCGAGGCGCAGGTCGCGGATGATCTCGATGCGTTCGAGGGTTTCGATGTCCGAATGCAGGTAGCGGACGCGGATGCCGTTCTCGTCGAGGTATTCGGTGAGGTCTTCCGCCATCCGCTTGGTGAGCGTGGTGACGAGGACGCGTTCGCCCTTGGCCTCGGCGAGCTTGCACTCGGCCATCAGGTCGTCGACCTGGGTGTCCACCGGGCGGACGTGGCAGACCGGGTCGAGCAGGCCGGTGGGGCGGATCACCTGTTCGATCAGTTCGCCGCCCGCCTGCTCCATCTCCCACGGGCCGGGGGTGGCGGAGACGTAGACGGTCTGGGGCCGCATCGCGTCCCATTCCTCGAACTTGAGCGGGCGGTTGTCGATGCACGACGGCAGGCGGAAGCCGTATTCGGCGAGCGTGGACTTGCGGTTGAAGTCGCCTTTGTACATGCCGCCGATCTGCGGCACGGTGACGTGGCTTTCGTCGACGAACAGCAGCGAATCTTCCGGCAGGTATTCGAACAGGGTGGGCGGCGGCTCTCCCGGATTGCGCCCGGTGAGGTAGCGGGAATAGTTCTCGATGCCCTTGCAGTGGCCGGTGGCTTCGAGCATTTCCAAATCGAAGGCGGTGCGCTGGCTGATCCGCTCGGCCTCGAGGTGCCGCCCCTGAGCGAGGTATTGGGCGGTGCGTTCCTTGAGCTCGGCCTTGATCTTCACCATCGCCTGCGAAAGCGCGGGGCGGGGGGTGACGTAGTGGCTGTTGGGGTAGACGCGGATCGCGGGCAGGGTCGCGGTCTTCTGCCCGGTGAGCGGGTCGAACTCCGCGATGCCCTCGATCTCGTCGCCGAAGAAGCTCACCCGCCAGGCGCGGTCCTCGTAGTGCGCGGGGAAGATCTCGATCACGTCGCCGCGCACGCGGAAGCTGCCGCGCTGGAACGCCATGTCGTTGCGCTTGTATTGCAGCGTCACCAGTTCGCGCATCACGTCGCGCGGGTCGACGCTCTGCCCCTCGGCGAGGTCGAACACCATGCGGGCGTAGGATTCCGAGCTGCCGAGGCCGTAGAGGCAGGAGACCGAGGAGACGATGATCACGTCGCGACGTTCGAGAATGGCGCGGGTTGCGGCATGGCGCATCCGGTCGATCTGCTCGTTGATCGCGGAGTCCTTCTCGATGAAGGTGTCGGTGCGCGGCACGTAGGCTTCCGGCTGATAGTAGTCGTAGTAGGAGACGAAGTACTCCACCGCGTTCTCGGGGAAGAACGACTTCATCTCCTGGTAGAGTTGCGCCGCGAGGATCTTGTTGGGTGCGATGAGCAGGGTGGGGCGCTTTAGCGCCGCGATGGCGTGGGCGACGGTGAAGGTCTTGCCCGAGCCGGTCACGCCGAGCAGGACCTGGTCGGTCAGGCCCGCTTCCAACCCCTCGGTCATCTTCGCGATCGCGGTGGGCTGGTCGCCTGCCGGGGCGAAGTCGCTCACCAGCTTGAAATCGGCGGGCGGCCCGGCGGGCGGGCGCTGGTACATCGGCAGGATGCTGTTCATCGGGGTCCTTCGGGCGGCGTGGCGTGCATGCCGCGCGCGCCTTGGTTTCCATAGTGAAAAATGGGTAGGTCTTTCGGCCTAAGAGGCTTGCGCCGCCTGGGGCCCGCCGGTATCGTCCAAGGGTCGTCTCGCCCCTCAATCCACGATCCAAGAAGGTCAGGAACCATGTCGATCATCGCCGAGCGTTTGTCCGCGATCAAGCCCTCGCCCACGCTTGCCGTTTCCGCCAAGGCCGCCGAAATGAAGGCCGCCGGCGCCGATGTCATCGGCCTCTCCGCCGGAGAGCCGGACTTCGATACCCCGCAGCACGTCAAGGACGCCGCCAAGGCCGCGCTCGACAAGGGCTACACCAAGTACACCGCGGTCGAGGGCATCCTGCCGCTGCGCCAGGCGATCTGCGCCAAGCTGAAGCGCGACAACAACCTGACCTACACCCCGGACCAGATCCAGGTCGCCTGCGGCGGCAAGCAGAGCATCTATAACGCGATGATGGCCACCGTGGACGAAGGGGACGAGGTGATCATCCCCGCGCCCTACTGGGTCAGCTATCCGGACATCGTGCTGCTCGCGGGCGGCAAGCCGGTGTTTGTTATGGGTAAGGAAGAGACCGGCTTCAAGGTCACCGCCGAAGACGTGGAAAAGGCGATCACCCCGAAGACCAAGTGGCTGATCCTGAATTCGCCGTCCAACCCCTCGGGCGGAGCCTACACCGCGGACGACCTCAAGGCGATAGGCCAGATGCTGCTGAAGCATCCGCACGTCTGGGTGATGACCGACGACATGTACGAATTCATCGTCTACGACGGCTTCAAGTTCGCCACCATCGCCGAAGTGGTGCCGGAACTCTACGACCGCACCCTGACGCTCAACGGCCTTTCGAAGGCCTACGCGATGACCGGCTGGCGCGTCGGCTACGCGGCGGGCCCGGTGGCGGTGATCAAGGCGATGAACAAGATCCAGTCGCAAAGCTCGACCCACACCACCTCGATCGCCCAGTACGCCGCCGTCGAGGCGTTGAACGGCAGCCACGAGTTCCTGAAGGAGCGCAACGCCGCCTTCAAGGAACGTCGCGACACCGTGGTCTCGATGCTCAACCAGACCACCGGCCTTACCTGCCGCACCCCGGAAGGCGCGTTCTACGTCTATCCGTCGTGCGCGGGCTGCATCGGCAAGACCACCGAGGACGGCGTGACGATCACCGACGACAACGTCTTCGTCGCCCAGCTCCTGGAAAAGACCGGCATCGCCGTGGTCCAGGGCGCGGCCTTCGGCCTCTCGCCCTACTTCCGCATCTCCTACGCGACCTCGATGAAAAACCTCGTCGACGCCTGTACCCGCATCCAGACCTTCTGCAATTCGCTGCGCTGACCGCAGCCGAGCCGCAAACCGAAAACCCCCGGGCGCGAAAGCTCCGGGGGTTTTTGCATTTAAGGTCCGGGCTCTGCCCGGGCCCGCTGGGGCCGTGGGCCCCAGCCCCCTTTTGTTTGCGCGAAGCGCGGGACAACCGTCACGCGGCGTGATGGATGATTGCGCTGACGCGCGAAAAACAAACTCACGGGATCCAAGGGTCTTCCCTCCGGGGGATTTCCGCGCTCAGGAATGCCCACCGGGCATTCCTGCCGCCTGCGGCGACCGCGCTCCAATACCCTTGGCGGGTGAGGGCGGAGCCCTCGTGTTTTTCAACCTTCGGCCCGCCCCTTCGGGCGGGGATTTTTGTTGCATCGGGGTTGCCGTCCTGTGACGATGGTGGCGGCACTCAATGACCCCTGACGGGGGGATGGAAGCGCCTTCCCGTATCAGGGGACCACTGGCCGAACGGCCGAGGTCGGGGATGTTCTCGACCCGAAGTGGACCAGCCCGACCGGGAACGCGCAAAGGTTCCCACTGGCTCCTTCCGGCTTTTCGGCCGCGAACCGCGGGAGGAACCATAATGCCTGACAACGTGGAAACCACCGGGCGTGCGACACGCGTCGCCGCCATCGTCGGCCCGTATACCCGTGGAAACCACCGGGCGTGCGACACGCGTCGCCGCCATCGTCGGCCCGTATACCAGCGGCAAGACTTCGTTGATGGAAAGCCTGTTGTTCGTCACCGGCGGGGTCACCCGCAAGGGGTCGGCGGCGGACCGCTCGCGCCTGGGCGACACCCCGGCGGAGGCGAAGAGTCGCGAGATGAGCGTGGAGGCGGTGGCGGCGACGACGACGTTCCTCGGCGAGACCTGGACCCTGCTCGACTGCCCCGGCTGGGTTGAGTTCCTGCAGGACGCGCGGCATGCGTTGATGGTGGCCGACATCGCGGTGGTGGTCTGCGACCCGGACCCGGCGCGCGCGGTGATGGTCTCGCCGTACCTGAAGTTCCTCGACGACCACGACATTCCGCATTTGATCTTCATTAACCGCATGGAGCACGCCAAGGCCGGGCACGCGGAGATTCTCGAAGCCTTGCAGGCGGTCTCCGAGCGGCCCCTGGTGATGCAGCAGATCCCGATCGTCGAAGGCGAGGCGGTGACCGGCTACGTCGACTTGATCCACGAGCGTGCCTACCACTATGAGGAGGGCAAGCCCTCGTCGCTGATCAAGATGCCCGTCGGGGTCGCCGACCTCGAACAGGGCGCGCGCCAGGGCCTGCTGGAAAGCCTCGCCGACTTCGACGACGCCTTGATGGAAAAACTGTTGGAGGACGCGGTTCCGGCGAAGGGCGAAGTGTTCGCCTCCCTCACGCGCGACATCGCGGCCAATCTGGTGGTGCCGGTGCTGTTCGGCGAGGCCGAGCGCGACCACGGCGTCAACCGGCTGTGGAAGGCGCTGCGCCACGACGCACCGCTGCCGCAAGCGACCTGGGAACGCCGCCAGGCGGTGACGCCGAAGGGGATCGCCCAGGTGTTCAAGACCCAGCACGCGCAGCACACCGGGCGGCTCTCGTGGGTGCGGGTATGGGAGAAGGGCCTGGCCGACGGCATGACTCTCGCGGGCCAGAAGATCGGCGGGCTCTACGCGCTCCAGGGCGGCGAGGTGAACAAGCTCGCCAAGGCCGGGATCGGCGCGATCGCGGCGGTGTCGAAGCTCGACACGGTCAAGCCGGGCGACGTGCTGACCGAGGCCGAGGCGGTGGCTCCCGACCTCTGGCCCAAGCCGCCGCAGGCGCTGTTCGCGCTGAAGCTCTCGACGGTGAAGTCGGGCGACGACGTCAAGCTCTCCACCGCGCTCGCGCGCCTCAGCGCCGACGACGTCTCGCTCACCTACGGCCCCAATCCGGACACCGGCGAGCTGCTGCTGTGGGGGATGGGCGAGATCCACCTGATGACCGCGGTGGACCGCCTGCGCAACCTCCACAACGTCGAGGTCAAGGCGGAGCGGCCCACCGTGCCGTTCAAGGAAACCATCCGCAAGGCCTGCTCGGAACGCGGTCGCCACAAGCGCCAGACCGGCGGCCACGGCCAGTTCGGCGACGTGGTGCTGGACATCCGCCCGCAGCCGCGCGGCGCGGGCTTCACCTTCGCCGAAAAGATCGTCGGCGGCGTGGTGCCGCGCAACTACTTCAGCGCGGTGGAGGCGGGGGTGCGGGAAAGCCTGGGGCGCGGCCCGCTCGGCTTCCCGGTGGTGGACCTCGCGGTGACGCTGGTGGACGGCTCGTACCATGCCGTCGACAGTTCGGAAATGGCGTTCAAGACCGCCGCCGGGATCGGCATGCGGGCGGCGTTGCCGAAGTGCGATCCGATCCTGCTGGAGCCGATCTGGGCGGTGTCGGTGGCGGTGCCGTCGGAATGGACGTCGAAGGCGCAGCGCGCGCTGTCGCAGCGGCGGGCGCAGATTCTCGGCTACGACAAGCGGCCCGGCTGGACCGGCTGGGACGTGGTCAAGGCGCAGGTGCCGCAGATGGAGGTGCACGACCTGATCCTCGAGCTGCGTTCGCTCACCATGGGGGTGGGAACCTTCGAATGGGTGTTCGACCACCTGGCCGAGCTCACCGGCCGCGCTGCGGACAAGGCTGTGGCGGACAATAAGGCGCTGACCGAATAATTTCCCTGGCAGTGGCGAAATCGGGTCCCCATATCCCAGTCATCCATCGACCAAGAAGACTTCAGACGGAACCGGTCCCCCTCGGTTCCGTCTTGTTTTTTCGGGGCGCTGGGGTAGACTCTCCATCACTCACCCGGTCCGGGCCCCTCTGGCGGCGAAGACGTTCGCCGCGATGTCGGATCGCGTTGTAACCGCGCTGACGTAGCGTGCCCGATTCCCGATTTCTCACATGTTTGATCAGATCTGGCCGATGGCCGGGACCCCGTTCATGGGGCAGCCGGTCGTGGTTTGGTGTCTGTTCCTGGTCCTGGTGGCGATGCTCCTGGCATTCGACCTCCGGGTCCTGAACCGTCACGACCATGCGATCGGTTTCAAGGAAAGCCTGCGGACCACCGCCCTCTACGTCGCCATCGCGCTGGCGTTCGGCGGTTTCATCTGGTGGTACATGGGGCGCGACACCGCGATCCTCTACGTCACCGCCTACCTGGTCGAGGAAAGCCTGTCCCTCGACAACGTCTTCGTAATGTCGGCGATCTTCGCCGCGTTCGCGATTCCGGCCAAGTACCAGCACCGCGTGCTGTTCTGGGGGATCGTCGGCGTGGTGGTGATGCGCGGCGTGATGATCGCGGTCGGCGCCGCGATGATCGAGCGCTTCGACTGGATTCTCTACGTGTTCGGTGCATTCCTGATCTTTACCGGCGCGCGGATGGCGATCTCCCACGCCAATACGCCGGAGCACCCGGAGGAATCCCGCCTGGTGACGCTGGTGCGCCGGGTGCTCCCGATTTCCAAGGAGTTCCACGGCCACGCCTTCGTCGTTCGCGTGCCGACCGCGACCGGCTTCCGCCGCATCGCCACGCCGCTCCTGCCCGCGCTGCTGGTGATCGAGGCCGCCGACCTGGTGTTCGCGCTCGACAGCATCCCGGCGGTGCTGTCGATCACCACCAACACCTTCGTGGTCTTCACTTCCAACATCTTCGCCATCCTCGGCCTGCGTGCGCTCTATTCGGTGCTCGCGGTGATGGTCGGGCGCTTCCAGTACCTGCACTACGGCCTTGCGGCGGTGCTGGTGTTCATCGGCGGCAAGATCTTCTGGGAGGAAACCATCGGCCACGTGCCGCCGCTGGTGTCGCTCGGCGTCACGGTGTGCCTGCTCGGCAGCGCCATCGGGTTGTCGCTGGTGCGCGCCTCGGTCGAGGCTCTCGATCGGAAGTAGGCGGAAAAACGCGCAATAAGAAAGGAGCCCTTGGGGGGAAGGGCTCCTTTCGGGGCTGACCGGAAATCTCTTGCGGTTCAAGAGGGGGAGGGAAACCGCTTCGAGCCTGGAACCCTAAGGAGTTCCGTTTTCCGGCTGGTGCGGCAACGACCATGTCTGGGGGGAAGCGTCGTTGCCGTATGTGGGGTTGCTGTCCTTTATCTGCCGTAACCGCTAGGATACCCACTTGCGTGGGAGAACCGAGGAATGAGCTTTCCGTTTCACCTTCAATCGACATCCTCACTGTCCCACAGCCCCGCGCAACACGGAAGTCGGAATATCCGATCAATTTGATCGGAATTATCGGAGGGTGACGGCGCGCACATCTGGTATTGCAGGAATGCGCGATGTAAGGGAGAGCGCGGAAGCGGTTTGCGTGGGTTTGGGGGGCGTCCGTCGGTGCAGCGGTGTTTGAGTTTGCGTGTCGCGGTGCTCGCGATTCTGGGTCTGGCGGTAGCGGGAGTCTGCGTGGCGGGGTTGGCCGCGCCGGAGGCCGGCGGCGCCATGTTCTCTCCGGACGCCGGTTTTTCGGACGATGCCGAACGGGCGATGCTCGTGGGCGTCCTGGCGCTGGCCATCGCCGCGCCGCTGATGCTGGCGGCGCTGAAGCGGCGGGAGCGCGCCCTGGCGCGGATCGCGGCGGAGGTGGCGCGGATCCGCGGCCTCGACTTCTCCCGCGCGGGCGAGTTCCGCTTCGATCCCGACATCGCCGGGCTCGGCTTCGAGGTCGGCCTGCTGCGCGAGTCCCTGCGCCAGCGCGACCGCGAGTTCGCGAGCGTGCAGGCGAAGCTCGAACACCTGATCGACCTCGGCATCGCGATGGGCGCGGAGCGCGACACCGCGCTCCTGATGGAGACCATCCTGGCGGGGGCGCGGGAGATCGCCAACGCCGAGGGCGGTACCCTTTACCTCCGCGACGCCGACGACATCCTCCGCTTCGAGATCGTCCACAACGACCGCCTCGGCATCCGCCAGGGCGGCACCGGAGCGCCGCCGCCGTCGCTGCCCGGAGTGGCGTTGTTCGGCCCCGACGGCCAACCCAACCGCAACAACGTCGTCAGTCTCGCGGTGCACGAGCAGAAGGCGGTGGCGATCGACGACGCCTACGCCGCCGAGGGCTTCGATTTTTCCGGCACCCGCAGCTTCGACGCGCGCACCGGCTACCGTTCCCAGTCCTTCCTCACCGTGCCGTTGAAGCCCCACGGGGGCGAGGTGATCGGCGCGGTGCAACTGATCAACGCGCGCAGCCCCGAGGGGCGCGGCCCGATTCCGTTCTCGCCCGAGGTGCAGCGCTTCGTCGAGGCGCTGGCGGGGCAGGCGGCGACCGCGCTCGACAACCGCCTGCTGCTCGACGCGCAGGACCGGCTGATGGACGGCATGGTGCGCTTCGTCGCCGGTGCCATCGACGCCAAGAGCCCGTACACCGGCGGCCACTGCGCCCGCGTGCCCGAGCTCGCGATGATGCTGGCGCAGGCGGCGAGCGACGCCAAGGAGGGCCCGTTCGCCGGGTTCGCCTTCACCACCGTCGAGGAATGGCGGGAGTTCCGCATCGGGGCCTGGCTGCACGACTGCGGCAAGGTGACCACGCCCGAACACGTCGTCGACAAGGCCACCAAGCTCGAAACCATCGCCAACCGCATCCACGAGGTTCGCACCCGCTTCGAGGTGCTGTTGCGCGACGCCGAGATCGCGCGGCTCGAAGCGGTGGCCGCCGGCGTCGACCCCGAAGTCGCCGCCGCCGAGTTCGCCGCGCGGTCGGCGCGGCTCCACGACGACTTCGCCTTCGTCGCGGCCTGCAACGTCGGCACCGAATCGGTGAGCGACGCCGACATCGCCCGGCTGGTGCGGATCGCGGCGATCACCTGGGAGCGCCACTTCGACGACCGCCTCGGCCTGTCCGAGGGCGAGAAGGCGCGGCTCGAAGACATTCAGGTGGTGCCCGCGCCCGCGCTCGAGCCGCTGCTCGCCGACCGCCCGGAGCACGTGGTGCGGCGGGGCCGCGACGACCCCGCGGTCGACCCGTCGTGGGGCTTCACCCTCAAGGTTCCGGCGCAACGCTTCAACTTCGGCGAGCTCCATAACCTTTCGGTGCGGCGCGGCACGCTCACCGAGGAAGAGCGCGCGATCATCAACCAGCACATCGTCCAGACCATCGTGATGCTGGAGAGCCTGCCGTTCCCGCCGCATCTCCGGCGGGTTCCGGAATACGCGGGCACCCATCACGAAACCCTCACCGGCACCGGCTACCCGCGCGGCCTCACCGCCGCCGACCTTTCGATTCCGGCGCGGATCATGGCGGTGGCCGACGTGTTCGAGGCGCTCACCGCCGCCGACCGCCCCTACAAGAAGGCCAAGCCGCTCTCCGAGGCGGTGGAGATCCTGCACCGCATGGCCGAGGAAAAGGCGATCGACCCCGACGTGTTCGCGCTGTTCCTGTCGAGCGGCGTCTGCGAGCGGTACGCGCGGCGCTTCCTCATGCCGGAGCAGGTCGACGCCGTCGACAGCGCGCGCTACCTCGGCGCGGAGACGCCGCGATGATCTGGCGCGACATGACCTCAGCCGATCTCGACGCGGTTCTCGACGCTGCGGCGGTGATCCACCCAGGCTACCCCGAGGACCGGAGCGTCTTCGCCGAGCGTCTGGAGCTCTGGCCCCGGGGCTGCCGCGTTCTCGACGACGGCGGGCGGCTCGCGGGCTACGCCGTCACCCATCCCTGGCGCTACGGCGACCCGCCCAAGCTCGACACCCTCCTCGGCGCGCTGCCCGAGGTCGCCGATACCTATTACTTCCACGACATCGCGCTGTTGCCGCGGGCGCGCGGGCGCGGCGCGTCGCGGGTGGTGGTCGCGGGCCTCGCGGGCCTCGCCGAGCGCCTCGGCCTCGCCACCGTGTCGCTGGTGGCGGTGAACGCCTCGCGTCCGATCTGGGAGGCGCAGGGCTTCGCCGTCGCCGCCGACGCCGTGCCGGACCTCGGCAGCTACGGCGGCGAGGCGTGGTTCATGGTGCGTCGCCTGCGCGACACACTTTGATACACTTTTCCGGGGTCGCCGACATATCCCTGAGACATGCGCGGCGCAGTCTTCATCCTGTATCCGTGGCGAGCGGGACACCAAGGACGGAAGGTGGGCGGTCGCAGATGCGAAGCCCACCCTTCCGGGCCTGCTC
>JADHEE010000811.1_pt1 | contig 10440 bp, 6 predicted proteins | sample 8952401 | NCBI WGS metagenome assembly JADHEE01 (sample SAMN16124438, study PRJNA663242) | bioreactor sludge metagenome | isolation source: sludge (ammonium) | place: India:Bengaluru | collected 2019-02-28
TTGTGGGTGAAAAACAGATCGCCATCAACCAGGGCACTGAATTCATTCGCTTCTCCGGTGTGGTTAACCCTCGCACCATCAGCGGCTCCAACACCGTACCGTCCACCCAGGTGGCCGATGCGCGCATTGAATACGTCGGCAACGGCTACATCAATGAAGCGCAGAATATGGGCTGGTTGCAGCGTTTCTTCCTTAATTTATCGCCGATGTAAGCGAGGTGACCTATGTTTAAATCCCTCTTCGGGATCCTGTTGGTGCTGGTGGCAACTGCTGCCCAGGCCGACCGTATCCGCGATCTCACAAGCGTTCAGGGTGTGCGGGAAAACTCACTGATCGGTTACGGCCTGGTGGTGGGACTGGACGGCACGGGTGACCAGACGACCCAGACCCCGTTTACTACGCAGAGCCTGAATAACATGCTCTCCCAGCTCGGCATTACGGTGCCCGCCGGGACCAACATGCAGCTGAAAAACGTGGCGGCCGTGATGGTCACCGCCTCCTACCCGGCCTTTTCCCGCCAGGGGCAGACCATCGACGTGGTGGTCTCCTCCATGGGTAACGCGAAAAGCCTGCGTGGCGGTACGCTGCTGATGACGCCGCTGAAAGGGGTGGACAGCCAGGTGTATGCCCTCGCGCAGGGTAACATTCTTGTCGGCGGGGCAGGTGCGTCCGCAGGCGGCAGCAGCGTGCAGGTTAACCAGCTCAATGGCGGCCGTATTACCAACGGGGCGATCATTGAGCGTGAACTGCCGACCCAGTTCGGCACCGGGAACACCATCAACCTGCAGCTGAACGACGACGACTTCACCATGGCGCAGCAGATCGCTGACACCATTAACCGTGGTCGCGGCTATGGCAGTGCCACGGCGCTGGACGCCCGCACCGTGCAGATCCGTGTCTCCAGCGGCAACAGCAACCAGGTTCGCCTGCTGGCGGATATCCAGAACATGGAAGTGAACGTCACGCCGCAGGATGCCAAAGTGATCATCAACTCCCGTACCGGTTCGGTGGTAATGAACCGTGAAGTGACTCTGGACAACTGTGCCGTGGCGCAGGGCAACCTCTCGGTCACCGTCAACCGCTCGGCTAACGTCAGCCAGCCGGATACGCCGTTTGGCGGCGGTGAAACCGTAGTGACGCCACAGACCCAGATTGATATGCGTCAGAGCGGCGGATCGCTGCAGAGCGTGCGCTCCAGCGCCAACCTGAACAACGTGGTGCGTGCGCTGAATGCGCTCGGCGCGACCCCGATCGATCTGATGTCGATTCTGCAATCCATGCAGAGCGCAGGCTGCCTGCGCGCCAAAGTGGAAATTATCTGATGCTGACCGATAGCAAACTGCTGAGCAGCGCGGCCTGGGATACCCAGTCGCTCAACGAACTGAAATCCAAAGCAGGCAAAGATCCGGCGGGTAATATCCGCCCGGTTGCCCGCCAGGTGGAAGGGATGTTTGTCCAGATGATGCTGAAAAGCATGCGTGAGGCGCTACCGAAAGATGGCATCTTCAGCAGCGATTCAACGCGTCTGTATACCAGCATGTATGACCAGCAGATTGCGCAGCAGATGACTTCCGGTAAAGGGCTGGGGCTGGCCGATGTAATTGTTAAGCAGATGGCGGCTGCCCAGGGCGTGCCGCCGGAAGAGACCCCTCAACAGGTCCCGATGAAGTTCGACCTGGAAAGGGTGACCAGCTATCAAAACCAGTCCCTGACGCAAATGGTGCGTAAAGCAGTGCCGAAAGTGCCAGAAAGTAACGATGAGCCGCTCACCGGCGACAGCAAAGACTTCCTGGCCCAGCTCTCGCTGCCGGCGCGTCTTGCCAGCCAGCAGAGCGGGGTGCCGCATCACCTGATTCTGGCCCAGGCGGCGCTGGAATCTGGCTGGGGGCAACGGCAGATCCGTCGTGAGAACGGCGAGCCAAGCTTCAACATCTTTGGTGTGAAGGCCACAGGAAGCTGGAAAGGGCCAACCACCGAGATCACCACCACCGAATATGAAAACGGTGAAGCGAAGAAAATTAAAGCGAAGTTCCGCGTCTACAGCTCGTATCTGGAAGCGCTTTCGGACTATGTCGGGGTGCTGAGCCGTAACCCACGCTATGCGGCAGTGACTCAGGCCGCCACGGCAGAGCAGGGTGCGCAAGCGTTGCAGCAAGCGGGCTACGCCACCGATCCGCAGTATGCCCGTAAGCTGACCAGCATGATCCAGCAGCTTAAAGCGATGGGTGAAAAAGTGAGCAAAGCATACAGCAACGATATCGAAAATCTGTTCTGAAAGTTCTCAAGTCCGGCTGGGGGCTGCCGATAATCTCCAACAGGACTCGTGTCTGAAAGTATAAAAGGAACCCCCATGTCCAGTTTGATCAACAGCGCCATGAGTGGCCTCAGCGCGGCACAGGCTGCGTTGAATACCGCCAGTAATAACATTTCAAGCTACAACGTGGCGGGATACACCCGTCAGACCACGGTGCTGAGCGCCTCAAACAGCACCCTGACAGGCGGCGGTTGGGTTGGCAACGGCGTGTATGTCTCCGGGGTACAGCGCGAATATGATTCATTCATTACCAACCAGCTGCGCGCCGCGCAGAACCAGAGCAGCGCCCTGACCACCCGCTACCAGCAGATGTCCAAAATTGACGACGTTCTGTCCGGCAGCACAAACAGCCTGGCGACGACGCTGCAGGATTTCTTCAGCAGCCTGCAGACCCTGGTCAGCAACGCCGAAGATCCGGCGGCGCGTCAGACCGTGCTGGGTAAAGCTGCGGGCCTGGTGAACCAGTTCAAGGTGAACGATCAGTATCTGCGCGATCAGGATAAGCAGATCAACATTGCTATCGGCACCAGCGTGGATCAGATCAATAACTACGCGAAGCAGATTGCGAACCTCAATGACCAGATCTCCCGTCTGACCGGCGTGGGTGCAGGGGCTTCCCCGAACAACCTGCTCGACCAGCGTGACCAGTTGGTGAGCGAGCTGAACCAGATCGTGGGCGTTGACGTCTCGGTCCAGGATGGCGGCACCTATAACGTCTCCTTCGGTAACGGCTACAACCTGGTCCAGGGCAGCACCTCTAACCAGCTGGCGGCCGTGAAGTCCAGCGCCGACCCGTCCCGTACCACAGTGGCGTTTGTGGATGGCACCTCTGGCCCGGTCGAGATCCCGGAAAAGCTGCTGACCAGCGGCTCACTGGGCGGGATATTAACCTTCCGTACCGAAGAGCTGGACACTGCACGCAACACCCTAAACCAACTGGCGCTCTCCTTTGCAAACTCGATGAACAGTCAGCATGCAAAGGGCTTTGACGCAGAAGGCGAGGCCGGCGAGAAATTATTTGATATCGGTGCTCCGGCGGTGCTGGCTAACAGCAAAAATAGTGGTTCGGCTTCCGTCTCCGCGACGGTTGATATGGACAACTATGCCAAAGTGCAGGCTACCGACTACAAGATGGAGTTTGATGGCTCCAACTGGCAGATCACCCGTCTCTCCGATAAAACCACAGTAAATGCCACCAACGACGGCAACGGTAACTTGTCCTTCGATGGGCTGACGGTCAACGTATCAGGTGCGGCAAATAAAAAAGACAGCTTTATCGTTAAGCCTGTCGCCAATGCCATCGTGAATATGGATCTGGCGATCAGTGACGAGTCAAAACTGGCTCTCGCCTCTGATGCAAACGGCGGTGAAAGTGATAACCGCAATGGTCAGGCGCTGCTGGATCTGCAGAAAACCAAAGTGGTGGGCGGCAACAAAACCTTTAACGATGCCTATGCCTCACTGGTCAGTACCGTCGGCAGCAAAACCGCGACGCTGAAAACCAGCAGCGCTACCCAGGCTAACGTGGCGACGCAGCTGAGCAACCAGCAGCAGTCGATCTCCGGGGTTAATCTCGACGAAGAGTACGGCAACCTGCAGCGTTTCCAGCAGTACTACCTGGCCAATGCCCAAGTGCTGCAAACCGCCAGTACGCTCTTCGACGCGTTAATTAATATTCGCTAAGGCCGAGGTCAACGATGCGTATTAGCACCCAGATGATGTATCAGCAGAACATGCGCGGGATCACCGATTCCCAGAGCAAGTGGATGGAATACGGTGAGCAGATGTCCACCGGTAAACGTGTTAATCGTCCTTCGGACGATCCGATCGCGGCCTCACAGGCCGTGGTGTTGTCCCAGGCGCAGTCGGAGAACAGCCAGTACACCCTGGCCCGCTCTTTCGCTACGCAAAAAGTGTCGTTGGAAGAAAATATTTTGGGTCAGGTGACAACCGCGCTGCAGTCGGCGCAAGAAAAAATTGTCTATGCTGGCAACGGCACACTGAGTGACAGCGATCGCAACTCGCTCGCTACCGATCTGCAGGGTATTCGCGATCAGCTGATGAACCTGGCAAACAGTACCGATGGTAACGGACGTTATATTTTTGCCGGTTATAAAACTGACGCCGTTGCATTCGATCAGGCTAGCGGGACTTATACTGGCGGTTCAATGCCAATTAGCCAGCAGGTTGATTCTGCACGTACCATGCAGATTAGCCATACTGGCAGCGAAGTGTTTGAATCCTTTACCAGCAATGCGGCGCCAGAACCTGTTGGCAGCGCGACGGAAAAAAATCTGTTTAAAATTTTTGATAACGCGATTGCAGCGCTGAAAGTACCTGTTGAAGGCGATCAGACAAAAGCTGACCAGTTTGCTGTTGACATTGATAAGGCAAACCGCGGCTTACGTAATTCGCTGGATAACGTGCTGACTGTGCGTGCCGATCTGGGGACCAAACTGAAGGAGCTGGAATCTCTCGATACGTTGGGAAGTGACCGTGCTTTAGGTCAATCAACTCAGATGAGTAATCTTGTGGAAGTAGACTGGAACGCAGCGATTTCGTCTTACACCATGCAGCAGGCTGCGCTTCAGGCTTCCTACAAAGCGTTCAGCGATATGCAGGGTATGTCTCTGTTCCAGCTCAACAGATAACCGTCTTGACCTTTGGACATGACTTGAAACTGGTTATGTTCTGTGCCCAATCCGTTTGCGCGGATTGGGCTTTTTTTTCAGGAATTCTGCATCACTGAGGCGCTAGTGCGGGCGCTCTCTGCCAGACGAATGGCCAGGGCGATGGCTGCGGTCACCGTTGCCAGGGCAACCACACCCGGCCAGCCAGCCATCGTATACAGCTGACTACCCAGCGCCGAACCCAGCGCCATCCCGATAAACACGCCGGTAAAGAGCAGGGCGTTCAGACGACCACGTGCCTGCGGCTCGAGGCCATAAACCAGATTCTGGTGGGCAACCAGGCTTGACTGCAGGCCGAGATCAAAACCGACGGCGGAGACCGCGATCAGGATCAGCTGGCCGTGTACGCCAAGAGCGGGCATCAGGAACATCAGGGCGAAGGAGACGGTCACCAGCGCGGCACCCAGTTGGGTGACTTTACCGGCGCCCAGTTTATCAGCCAGGCCACCTGCGAGCGGCGCTGCCAGGGCACCTGCGGCACCGGCAATACCGTATCCCCCCGCAACCGCACTGCCCAACTGATAGTGCTCCATCAGCATCACTGCCAGCGTAGACCAGAAGGCGCTGAAGGCAATAGAGAGGAAGCCCTGCGCCAGAGCGGCCCGACGCAGCGCCGGATAACGACGCCACAGGTGCACCACTGAGCGCATCAAATCTGGATAACGCAGGTTTGAATGCACCGCGAAACGGGGCAGAATCAGCCACATCACGGCGGCAAGAATGGCAATGCTGCCCGCCGCCAGTTGATACATCACGCGCCAGCCAAAGGCTTCACCCACGACGCCGCTCACCGTACGGGAGAGCAGGATCCCCAGCAACAGGCCAGTCATGACCGTTCCGACGGTTTTCCCCTGTTTGCCTTCCGGGGCCAGAATCGCCGCCGCCGGAACGATATCCTGCGCCATGGTGGCCGCCATCCCAATCAGCAGGCTGACCAACAGCAGCGAGTGAATCTGCCCTGTTAGGCTACAGGCCAGCAGCAATCCCGCCAGCGCAATGCTTTTTACCACTATCAGGGTGCGACGGTCATAGCGATCGCCCAGTGGCAGAAGGAAAAGGATACCCAGCGCATAGCCTGCCTGGGTCAGGGTTGGCACCATCCCCATCCCTTCAATGCTGAGATGCAGATCGGTGCCCATCAGCGGCAGCAGCGGTTGGGCATAATAGATGGACGCGACGCTGAATCCTGCGCCGATGGCAAGGATAAAAATGACCCAACGGCTGACGGCTGGGGTTAAGGTGCTGGTGTTCATATACGGTTCCTCATTTCGGGTGTGTCGCTATTCTTTACCAGCCCGGCTTGCGGTGGTAGCAGGCGCAGTGTTAAAACACTTATACGTGTAACGTATAACCGGATAAATCATGAAACGCTCAGAGCGTATAGACAGGGTCGAACTGATGCGAACCTTCGTGCGCATCATCGAAACAGGCTCCCTTTCCGCTGCCGCCGTACAGATGGCCACCACCCAGGCCACCGTGAGCCGTCGCCTGCAATCGCTGGAGACGCTGCTTGGGGTGCGCCTGATCCTACGCACCACGCATGCCATGAAGCTGACCGATGATGGGGAACGCTGCTACCAGCACGCCCGGCGGGTAATCGACAGCTGGCATGCGCTTGAGGACGACGTCGGGCAGACGGAAGATGAACCCGTGGGCGTGCTTCGCGTCCGTGCCCCTCATGCTTTCGGGCAGGAGCAATTGCTGGAACCGTTAACGGCGTTTCTGCTGCGCTATCCGCGGTTGAATGTGGAGTGGATGCTCAACGACCGCTCGGCCGATTTCCTGAGTGACAATATTGACTGCGCCATCCGTGTGGGAGCGGAGATCGACCCCGCCACGGTATCGGTGTTGCTTGCCGAGGTTCCGCGCAGTGTCGTTGCTTCGCCCGGGATGCTCGCTGGTCACGCGCCTGTTGAGAAGCCGGAAGATCTCTCTGCGCTGCCCTGGGTGGCACTCAATACGTTTTATCGTGAGCACGTGGAACTGTTCCGCGCGGGCACCCCGCAATCGCTGCGGGTGGCTATTTCTCCACGGTTAAGTACGGACAGCCTGTACGTGGCGCGTAAAAGTGCATTAACCGGGTTGGGGGTGGCGGTGGTATCAAGCTGGACGGTAGAAGCCGATATTCGTGAGGGCAGGCTGGTGCACCTGGTGCCCGACTGGCAGCCTGCCGCGTTGCCGGTTCATCTGGTCTATCCGTGGTCACGCTATTATCCGGCACGGCTTCGTCGCTTTCTGGAGATGATGCGAGAGGTAATGCCTGAAATCGCCGGTATGCGCAGGCCAGAACAGAAGCAATAAAAAAGCCGACCCGAAGGTCGGCTTTTGCGCTTAAGCGGGCTTATTCAGCCGGCTGTGGACGCGTGGCAGGCGCGGTCGCCTGGTGCGTTGCGCTGTGACCACCTGCTGAACCTTTACCCTCGAAATCAAACGCCGGGCGTACCCAGTCGCTGTGACGCGGGGCTTCAGGCACATATTCCGGGGCTGGCGCGCGGGTCATTGGCGCAGTGGCGTGGTGAACACCCTCGTTAACCTGAGCAACGGGCGCTGGTGCTGGTTTCACTTCCGGCGCTTTCACTTCAGCGACTTCAGGTTTCTCTTCAGCAACAGGTTCAACAGCAATCTCAACTTCAGGTTGAACTTGCGTTTCCACTTCCACTTCTCCAACTGGCTGTGGCTCCACGGCTTCCGCGGTAATTTCAACCGGCTCGGCAGCCTTAACGTCTTCCACTACCTGCTCTGCGACAACCACATCTTCAGGGGCGATGATCTGCGGCTGTTCAGTAACAGGCGCGGCAATCACTTCCGGGTGTGACGTTTCCACTTCAGCAGTCTGTGGCTGTGGCTCAGGGATAACAACTGCCGCAGCCTCGGTGATAACCTCATCAACCACTGGCGCGACTGGGGCAACCGCTTCGGCCGTCACGTTCTGCTCGTCAAACTGCTGCTCCTGAGGACGGGCAACCGGATAACGGATCCAGGCTTTGCCGGAGGCCATTTCTGGTGACGCACAGGCGATTGCCAGCGGCATTGGCGACTGCAGCGGATAACGCTCGTCACGATAACGGCGACGACGCTGACCGCTCACGCGCAGATGACGCGGGGAGCGACGTGAGCGACGCGGCATACCCGCATTGTCACGGCCTTCGGTGGTCTCTTCCTGTTCAGGGGCATTTTCGATGACCGCAGGCAGGTCGACTTTTGCCAGTTCGGTGCTCTGAACGGGTTCAACCTGTGGCGCTACCGCTTCAACAGCTGCTTCGTCGGTCTGAGACTCGAAACGGACTTTCTGGCTCAGCTGACGCTGCTTACGGCGTGGCATGACCTGAACACGCTCTTCCTGATCCGCATCCTGCACGGTCTCTTCTTCGCGATTCAGCGCTTTAACTTCCTGCTGCGCCTGGCGCTTGTCATCATTACGACGGCGGTTGCGCTCGCGGCGTGGCTGCTGCTCATCACGCGATCTGCTCTTTTCAGACTCCTCGCCGGCCGGCTGGCGAATTTCACGATCTTCCGCGTTCTGCTGCGGCTTCTCACGGCGGTTGCGACGGTTATCGTCACGTCCTTCGCGGCGTTCACGACCCTCACGGCCTTCGCGACCTTCACGGTTATCGCGATTGTCACGGCTTTCATTGCCTTCACGGCCTTCGTTGTTGTCTGAACGGTTATCGCGACGCTCGTTGCGGTCACGGCGGTTGTTCTGACGTTTACGACGATCCGGTGAACGCTCCTGTTTCTCTTCTTTCTTCTCAACCGGCGCCGGGGCAGGTTGTGGCTCTTCGCCAGCAAACATTTTCTTCAGGGCACTGAAGAAACGGCTCAGCAGGCCAGGCTGCGCTGCCGGTTGGCTGACGTTTGCCGCAGGTTTAGCTGCTGCTGGTTTGGCAACGGTGCTCTCCTGCGCAGGCGCAGGTGGGGCTTCTGGCATCACAAAGGCCGCCAGAGCAGGCTGTTCTGGAAGTTTACGCTCGGCGTACTCTTCTTCGGACGGCAGAGCCATCGCCTCTTCATGCAGCTTAGGCAGCATGTAGCTCAGGGTTGAAGTCTCTTCGCCTTTGCGCACGCGCAGCACGGAGTAGTGCGGGGTTTGCATCTGGTCGTTAGGCACGATCACGCAGCGTACGCCGCTCAGACGGGCTTCGATAGCACTTACCGCAGCACGTTTTTCGTTCAGCAGGTAGGAGGCGACCGGCACAGGCACAATGGCGTGGACTTCTTTGGTGTTCTCTTTCAGCGCTTCTTCTTCAATCAGACGCAGGATAGAGAGTGACAAGGATTCGTTGTCACGCACGGTGCCAGTGCCGCTACAGCGTGGGCAGACGTGGTGGCTGGATTCACCCAGCGACGGACTCAGGCGCTGACGGGACATCTCCAGCAGACCGAAACGGGAGATATGGCTGATCTGAATACGCGCACGATCCTGACGCACCGCTTCACGCAGACGGTTTTCCACCGCTCGCTGGTGACGTACTGGCGTCATGTCGATGAAGTCGATAACGATCAGGCCGCCCAGGTCACGCAGACGCAGCTGACGCGCAATCTCATCTGCCGCTTCGAGGTTGGTGTTGAACGCCGTCTCTTCGATATCGCCGCCGCGGGTTGCACGTGCGGAGTTGATGTCGATGGCGGTCAGCGCCTCGGTGCTGTCGATAACGATAGAACCACCGGATGGCAGACGGACTTCACGCTGGAAGGCGGATTCAATCTGCGATTCGATCTGGTAGTGGCTGAACAGCGGGATTTCACCGGTGTACAGTTTGATTTTGCTGGTGAAATCAGGACGACCCAGCGCGGCAATGTGCTGGCGAGCCAGCTCAAGCACTTTCGGGTTATCAATCAGAATTTCACCGATGTCCTGACGCAGATAGTCACGGAAGGCACGTACGATAACGTTGCTTTCCTGGTGGATCAGGAACGGGGCAGGGCGGCTTTCAGCGGCTTTCTGAATCGCTTCCCAATGCTTCAGGCGGAAGCCGAGGTCCCACTGCAGCGCTTCGGCAGATTTGCCTACGCCTGCGGTACGAACAATCAGGCCCATGCCGTCTGGCAGTTCAAGACTGGCCAGCGCTTCTTTCAGTTCGGTACGGTCGTCGCCTTCAATGCGGCGAGAGATGCCACCCGCGCGCGGGTTGTTTGGCATCAGTACCAGATAGCTGCCTGCCAGACTGATAAAGGTGGTCAGCGCGGCGCCTTTGTTGCCACGCTCTTCTTTATCGATCTGAACGATAACTTCCTGGCCTTCACGCAGGACATCTTTGATGTTCGGACGGCCATGGGCGTTATAGTTAGAAGGGAAGTATTCGCGAGCAATCTCTTTTAGGGGGAGGAAACCATGACGCTCGGCACCGTAGTCTACAAATGCGGCTTCAAGGCTGGGTTCGATGCGGGTGATTTTACCTTTGTAAATGTTCGCTTTTTTCTGTTCGTGTCCAGGAC
>JADHEE010000812.1_pt1 | contig 10434 bp, 9 predicted proteins | sample 8952401 | NCBI WGS metagenome assembly JADHEE01 (sample SAMN16124438, study PRJNA663242) | bioreactor sludge metagenome | isolation source: sludge (ammonium) | place: India:Bengaluru | collected 2019-02-28
CGGCCCGGCGGGCGGCGATGCGTTTCTCGACTTCCGGCCGGAAGTGACGGAACAACCCCTGGATCGGCCACGCCGCCGCGTCGCCCAGCGCGCAGATGGTGTGGCCCTCGATCTGGCGGGTGACTTCGAGCAGCTTGTCGATCTCGGGCACCGTCGCCTCGCCCGATTCCATCCGCACCATGGTGCGCCAGAGCCAGCCGGTACCTTCGCGGCAGGGCGTGCACTGGCCGCAGCTTTCGTGCATGTAGAAGCGCGCCAGACGGGTGATCGCCGCGACCAGGTCAGTGGACTTGTCCATCACGATCACCGCCGCGGTGCCGAGGCCCGAGCGGACGTTGCGGAGCGAATCGAAGTCCATGTTGACGTCGTCGCAGATTTCCTTCGGGATCATCGGCGTCGAGGAGCCGCCCGGGATCACCGCAAGCAGGTTGTCCCAGCCGCCCCGCACCCCGCCCGCGTGCTTCTTGATCAGCTCCTTGAGCGGGATTCCCATCTCCTCCTCGACGTTGCACGGCGTCTCGACGTGGCCGGAGATGCAGAAGATCTTGGTGCCGTTGTTGTTCTCAGGCCCGAGCGCGGCGAACCACGCCGCTCCCCGGCGCAACACCGTCGGCGCGTCGGCGATGGTCTCGACGTTGTTAACCGTGGTCGGGCAACCCCACACGCCGACGCCCGCCGGAAACGGCGGTTTCGAGCGCGGCTGGCCCTTCTTGCCCTCGAGGCTCTGGATCAGAGCGCTTTCCTCGCCGCAGATGTACGCGCCCATGCCGCGATGGATGTACACGTCCATCGCCCAGCCCGAGCCGCAGGCGTTCGGGCCGAGGAATCCGGCCTCGTAGGCCTCGTCGATGGCGTTCTGGAGGATCACCGTTTCGTTGTAGTACTCGCCGCGCACGTAGATGTAGGCGGCGTGCGCGCCGATGGCGAAGCCCGCGATCAGGCATCCTTCCACCAGCTTGTGCGGGTCGTGGCGCAGGATGTCGCGGTCCTTGCAGGTGCCGGGCTCGCCCTCGTCGGCGTTGACCACGAGGTAGCGCGGCAGCGGTCCGTCGCCCTTCGGCATGAACGACCACTTCATCCCCGCCGAGAAGCCCGCGCCGCCTCGCCCGCGCAGCCCCGCCTTCTTGGTTTCCTCGACGATCCAGTCGCGCCCTTTTTCGAGGATCGCGCGGGTGCCGTCCCAGTCGCCGCGCGCCATCGCCGCCTTGAGGTAGGGAGACTCGAAGCCGTAGAGATTGGTGTAGATGCGGTCTTCGTCGCGCAGCATCAGGGCGTCTCCTTCCCGGCTTCGGGGGTCTTGGCCTTCAGCGTCGTCGGCCCGCCGCACGGGCACGAACCCCGGCGGCCGCTCTGCGACCCGATCGTAGGCGTCTCGCCCCTGAGCAGGGCTTCCAGAACCGCCTTGGCGCTGTCGTAGGTCAAGTCCTCGTAGAGGTCGTCGTTGATCTGCATCACCGGCGCGTTGGCGCAGGCGCCGAGGCATTCCACTTCGGCCAGCGTCGCCGCGCGATCCGGCGTGGTCTCGCCGAAGCCGACGCCGAGTACGTCGCGGCAGGCGCGGACGATCTCGGGCGCGCCGCGCAGCCAGCAGGAGATGTTGGTGCAGACCTGGACGTGCAGGCGGCCCACCGGCTTCAGGTTGTACATCGTGTAGAAGGTCGCGACCTCGTAGACCTTGATCGGCGGAATGCCGAGCATCTCCGCCACCGCGTCCATCGCCGCGCGGGAAAGCCAGCCCTCCTGGCGCTGCGCCATGTCGAGCAGCGGCATCACCGCCGAACGCTGCCGTCCCGCCGGATACTTGGCGATCACCGCCTTCGCGGCTTCCAGGTTCTCGGGGGAGAAGGCGAAGCTCTCGGGCTGGGCGAGGCCGGTCTCGGGATACGGATTTGTGCTCATCGATCAATCTCGCCGAAAACGATGTCGAGGGACCCGATGATCGCGGTGATGTCCGCGAGCATGTGACCGCAGGAGAGCTTGTCCATCGCCTGCAGGTGCGCGAATCCCGGAGCGCGGATGTGGCAGCGGTACGGGCGGTTGGTGCCGTCCGCGATCAGGTAGACCGCGAACTCGCCCTTGGGCGCTTCCACGGCGGTGTAGGTCTCGCCCTCGGGCACGTGGTAGCCCTCGGTGAACAGCTTGAAGTGATGGATCAGCGCTTCCATCGACTGCTTCATCAGCGCGCGCGGCGGCGGGGTGACCTTGTGGTTGTCCACCTTCACCGGGCCTTCCGGCATCTTTTGCAGGCACTGGCGCACCAGCTTGATCGACTGACGCATTTCCTCGACGCGCACGAGATAGCGGTCGAAGCAGTCGCCGTTCTTGCCGATCGGAACGTCGAAGTCGAGGTCGGCGTAGACCTCGTAGGGCTGCGCCTTGCGCAAGTCCCAGGCGAGCCCCGAGGCGCGCAGGCACGGCCCGGTGAAGCCCCAGTCCAGGGCCTCGTCGGCGGTCATCACGCCGATATCGACGGTGCGCTGGCGGAAGATCCGGTTGCCGGTGAGGATCCGCTCCATGTCGCCGATGAAGTCGGAAGCCTGGTCGCACCAGATCGAAGCGCGCTCGATGAAGCCTTCCGGCAGGTCGGCGGCGACGCCGCCCGGACGCACGTAGTTCGCGTGCAGGCGCGCGCCCGAGGCTTGTTCGTAAAGCTCCATCCCCCGCTCGCGTACCTCGAAACCCCAAAGGATCGGAGTCATCGCGCCGACGTCGAGGGCGTAGGCGGTGATGTTGAGGATGTGGTTGATCACCCGGGTGATCTCGCAGAACATCACGCGGATGTACTGCGCGCGGATCGGCGGGGTGATCCCCAGCAGCTTCTCGACCGCGAGGGAGAAGCAATGCTCCTGGTTCATCGGCGAGACGTAGTCGAGGCGGTCGAAATACGGCACCGCCTGCATGTAGGTCTTGTATTCGATCAGCTTCTCGGTGCCGCGATGCAAGAGGCCGATGTGCGGATCGGCGCGGTCGATCACCTCGCCCGACATGTCGAGCACGAGGCGCAGCACGCCGTGGGCCGCCGGATGCTGCGGACCGAAGTTGATGGTGAAGTTCTCGTTGCGGATGTCGGCCATCGCGTTCAGCCCTTCTTCTCGGCTTTTTCGTCGCCCGGCAACGCCTCGCGCACGCGCTGCAACTCCGGCCCATGCCAGGGGCTGAGAGCGTCGAAATTGCGAAATTCCTGGGTCAGCTTGACCGGTTCGTAGACGACGCGCTTCTGGGTGTCGTCGTAGCGCACCTCGACGAACCCGGTGAGCGGAAAGTCCTTGCGCAGCGGATATCCCTCGAAGCCGTAGTCGGTGAGGATGCGGCGCAGGTCGGGATGTCCGTCGAAGCGCACGCCGTACATGTCGTAGGCCTCGCGCTCGAACCACCCGGCGGTGGAAAACACGTCGACCACCGACGGCACCGTGCCGCCCTCGGCAACCTCGACCTTGAGCCGGACGCGGAGGTTGTGACGCAGCGACAGGAGGTTGTAGACCACGTCGAAGCGCGTCTCGCGCTCCGGCCAGTCGACGCCGCAGATGTCGACGAGCTGCTTGAACAGGCACGCGCCGTCGTCGCGGAGAAACATCAGCATCTGCACGATGCTGTCCGGCGGAACCGTGACCACCAGTTCGTCGCCGAGCATTTCGATGCGGGTGCAGTGGTCGCCCGCCAAGGCTTCGATATGGTCGGCCAACTCGTGGTGCGCGGCGCGGCGGGTTTCGGCAAGTTCGTCGGTCATGGCGTGTCCGGTCCGGGAATGGCGTAGGTTCAACGCGACAGCGTGCGGGTACGCCGGATCTTCTTCTGGAGTTGCAGGATGCCGTAGAGCAGCGCCTCGGCGGTGGGCGGACAGCCGGGAACGTAGACGTCCACCGGCACGATGCGGTCGCAGCCGCGCACCACCGAGTAGGAATAGTGATAGTAGCCGCCGCCGTTGGCGCACGACCCCATGGAAATCACCCAGCGCGGCTCGGCCATCTGGTCGTAGACCTTGCGCAACGCGGGCGCCATCTTGTTGGTCAGGGTGCCGGCGACGATCATCACGTCCGCCTGGCGCGGGCTGGGGCGGAAGACGATGCCGAAGCGGTCAAGGTCGTAGCGCGAGCAGCCGGTGTGCATCATCTCGACGGCGCAGCACGCGAGGCCGAAGGTCATCGGCCACATCGAGCCGGTGCGCGCCCAGTTGAGCAGGTCGTCGAGCTTCGCCAGCACGTAGCCGCGATTGGAAATCTCGTTGCCCACCAGGCCCAGCATTTCATCCTGGGACATCCCGTCGGGGCTTGCCGCCGCGCCGGGAGCGACGAGTCCTGGGTTGACCACGTTCATCACTCTACTCCCAATCCAGGGCGCCCTTGCGCCACTCGTAAACGAACCCGACGGTGAGCACGCCGAGGAAGATCAGCATCGACACCAGGCCGAACGTACCGACCTTGTTGAGCACGATCGCCCAGGGAAACAGGAAGGCGGCTTCGAGGTCGAAAATGATGAACAGGATGGAAACCAGGTAGAACCGCACCTCGAACCGCGCGCGCGCGTCGTCGAACGCCTCGAAACCGCATTCGTAGGCGGTTTCCTTTTCGGTGTCGGGATTCTGCCGCGCCACGATGTACGATCCGACCACCATCGCCGTCGCCATCACCACGGCAACCGCGACGAAAACCAGGATCGGCAGGTACTCGCGCAACAAATCGTTCATCGGCACAATTCCTTCCCCGTCGAGTCCCGCCGCGCCGCGGCTCCGGTGACAAAGCCGCCCCGCCCGCTATGAGTGTACGACCACTTCGCCGGGTAGGGAACCGATTGCGTTGCCGCACGCGGCCCGCGTCCGCGCGTCGCACGCACGCCCATGACTTTCGTCGTAACGGCCTCCGGCTGACCCAGCTTGGTAGCCCGCAACCGGTGAAGTGTCAAGAAAGGCATGGCCATAGCCCCCTATGCGCGGACGTTGCCGACAGGGGTGCCAAGCGGCGGCGTGGCGACGGGCGGGGCTACCGCAGTTATATCCATTGTTATAAATGCATGCCCCAAAGAAACTCACCTGTATTCCGGACTTTACCTGTCCTACCAACATGGAACAGGCCCCAGGAAATTCAAGCCGAGACCGGGTGGTTTCTCAATCACATTTGCCCTCGCCTTGCGCCGCGCCGCGCCCGCCACCGCGCCTTGCCGGATGCGGCCCCACGCGGCACAATGTCCGACCAACCAAGGAGGCGACGATGACACCGGAATCCCTGCTGGCCATGGCCGTGGCGCTGGCGATCCTCGCGGTGACCCCTGGCCCGGCCGTGATCGCGGTGATTTCCCGCGCGGTCGGACACGGCTTCGCGGACGCCGCGGTGATGACGCTGGGAATCGTCCTCGGCGATCTCGTCTACTTCACCGCCGCGCTCAGCGGCTGGGCTGCGGTGGCGCAGGCCTTCGGCGGCGTGTTCGAGGCGATCCGCCTCGCCGCCGCGCTGGTGCTGCTGGTCATGGGGGCGCGCATGGTGCGGGCAAGCTTCCACCGCGGCGAGACCCCTGCCCCGCCGCGCAACGCGACAAAGCGCCATGCCTTCACCGGCGGCCTTCTCCTCACCCTCGGCAACCCGAAGGCGATCCTGTTCTACCTCGCCTTCCTGCCCACCTTCGTCGACCTTTCGCGGCTGAGCGCGGCGGATGCGGCGGCGGTGGTCGGGGTGATCGTCGGCGTGGTCGGCTGCGTGCTGCTGGCGTATGCGGCGCTGGCGGCGCGGGCCGCCCGCTGCCTCGCCCGCCCTGCGTTCGCCCGCTGGATGCTGCGCGGCGCGGGCACGATCCTGATCGGCACCGGCGCGGCGGTCGCGGCGCGGAGCTGAACGCAAAAACGCCGCAGGAGTCCTGCGGCGTTTTGCATGGCGGCATGGTGGGCGGTGACGGGATCGAACCGCCGACCTACTGGGTGTAAACCAGTCGCTCTCCCAGCTGAGCTAACCGCCCTCGACACCAACCCCCGAAGACAAGAAAAGCCGATCACGAAAGGTGATCGGCTTCATCCTGTCGCCGGAAAAGGCTCAGTTGACAGCGTCCTTCAGGCCCTTGCCGGCCTTGAACTTCGGCTGCTTCGAAGCGGGAATGGTGATCTTCTCGCCCGTACGCGGATTGCGGCCTTCGGAGGCGGCGCGCTCGGCGACGCTGAACGTGCCGAAACCGACGAGACGAACTTCGTCGTTCTTCTGAAGAGCTTCGCCGATCGCCGCGAACACGGCATCGACAGCCTTCGCGGCATCGGCCTTCGACAGCTCCGCCTGAGCCGCAACGGCGGCAACGAGATCATTCTTATTCACGGCAAGACCCCTTATGTTAGACCCAATTTTATTGGATTTGAAAACATTCGATCAACCCGACGGCGCGCAGTTTAGAACGCATCCTCGCGAGCCGTCAACGGAAGAAGCGCGGTTTTCCTCCCATTTGCGGCCTTGACAGCCGCAGGAACCGCATCCTTCACACTTCGTCTCATGCCGGCAGTGACGGCGATCACAAGGCGAAGGACCGTCATTTGCAAGATAAGGCCAGCCCTCGTCAAGTGAAAATTACTCCGGATTCGCAGGCATAAAAAAAGAGGCGAAATATCGCCTCTTTCTTTTACCAATGAACTACCACCGCAGCGATCAGTGCGTCAACACCGCATCGTCGGTTTCGGTCGCCGCGGGCGGTTTAGAAATCGGGTCGTCCGCGGTTTCCTCCCACTCGATCGGCGTCGGACCTCGCACCAGCGCGTGGGAGAGGGCTTCGTCGGCGGTCGAGACCGAGATAATCTTGAGGCCGCGTTTGACGTTATCCGGAATGTCCGCAAGGTCTTTCTGGTTCTCGTCCGGAATCAGCACGGTCTTGATGCCGCCCCGCAGCGCCGCGAGGAGCTTCTCCTTCAGCCCGCCGATCGGCAGGACGCGGCCACGCAAGGTGATTTCACCGGTCATCGCCACGTCTTTCCGCACCGGAATGCCGGTGAGCGCGGACACGATCGAGACCACCATGGCCACGCCCGCAGACGGGCCGTCCTTCGGCGTCGCGCCTTCGGGAACGTGGACGTGGATGTCCTTTTTCTCGAACATCGTCGGCTTGATGCCGAGCGACGGCGAGCGGGAGCGGACGAACGAGCGCGCCGCCTGGATCGATTCCTTCATCACGTCGCCGAGCTGGCCGGTGAGCGTCACCGCACCCTTGCCCGGCATCAGCACGGATTCGATGGTGAGGAGTTCGCCGCCGACTTCGGTCCACGCCAGGCCGGTCACCGCGCCCACCAGGTCCTCGCGTTCGGCCTCGCCGTAGCGGTACTTGCGCACGCCAGCATATTTATCGAGATTCCTGCGGGTTACGAGGACCTTCTCGATGTTCTTGGTGAGGATTTCCTTGGTCGCCTTGCGGGTCAGGTTGGCGATCTCGCGTTCGAGATTCCGCACCCCGGCCTCGCGGGTGTAGTAGCGGATCAAGTCCTTGAGCGCGTCGTCGGAAATCGACCATTCGCCGGCCTTCAGGCCCGCCGCCTTCAACTGCTTCTCGATCAGGTGACGCTTGGCGATCTCGACCTTTTCGTCCTCGGTGTAGCCCGAGAGACGGATGATCTCCATGCGGTCGAGGAGCGGCTGCGGCATCCGGAGGGTGTTGGCCGTGGTCACGAACATCACGTCCGAGAGGTCGTAGTCGACCTCGAGGTAATGGTCGTTGAACGCGACGTTCTGCTCCGGGTCGAGCACTTCCAGGAGCGCCGACGCCGGATCGCCACGCCAATCGGCGCCGATCTTGTCCACCTCGTCGAGCAGGAACAGCGGATTCGAGGTCCCCGCCTTCTTCATGCTCTGGATCACCTTGCCCGGCATCGAGCCGATGTAGGTGCGGCGATGGCCGCGGATTTCCGCCTCGTCACGCATGCCGCCGAGCGACACGCGCACAAAGTTGCGTCCCGTCGCGCGGGCGATCGACTTGCCGAGCGAGGTCTTGCCCACGCCGGGCGGACCGACGAGGCAGAGAATCGGGCCGCGCACCTTCTGGGTGCGCTGCTGTACCGCGAGATACTCGAGGATGCGTTCCTTGACCTTGTCGAGGCCGTAGTGCTCCTCGTTGAGCACGGTGTCGGCCCACTTCATGTCGTTCTTGACGCGGCTGCGCTTTTTCCACGGCAGCGCCAGGATCCAGTCGAGGTAGTTGCGCACCACGGTGGCTTCCGCCGACATCGGGCTCATGTTGCGGAGCTTCTTCAGCTCGGCGTTGGCCTTCTCGCGGGCTTCCTTCGAGAGCTTGGCCTTCTCCAGGCGCTCCTCGAGTTCGGCGACCTCGTCGCGACCGTCGTCGGTCTCGCCCAGTTCCTTCTGGATCGCCTTCAATTGCTCGTTGAGGTAGTACTCGCGCTGGGTCTTCTCCATCTGGCGCTTGACCCGGCTGCGGATCTTCTTCTCCACCTGGAGAACGCCGATTTCGGATTCCATCAACGCGTAGACCCGCTCCAGGCGCTCCTGCACCGAAGCCACCTCGAGCAGCTCCTGCTTCTCCGAGATCTTGATCTGGAGGTGCGAAGCGACGGTGTCGGCAAGCTTGGACGGATCGTCGATCTGGTTGATCGAGACCATCACCTCGGGCGGAATCTTCTTGTTGAGCTTGATGTACTGGTCGAACTGGGAGACCACCGAGCGCGCCAGCGCCTCGATCTCCTGCTCGTCGCCCCACTCGTCGTCCAGCGAGCCGGCAAAGGCCTCGAAATACGGCTTGTCGTCGCCGAAGCGCTCGAGGCGCGCGCGCTTCGAGCCCTCCACCAGCACCTTGACGGTGCCGTCGGGCAGCTTCAGGAGCTGCAACACGGTGGAGAGGGTTCCGACGCTGTAGATATCTTCCGCGCCCGGATCGTCCTGGGTCGCGTCCTTCTGCGCGACCAGCAGGATCTGCTTGTCGTCGCGCATGACCTCTTCAAGTGCCAGCACCGACTTTTCGCGGCCGACGAACAACGGCACGATCATGTGGGGGAACACCACGATGTCGCGAAGCGGCAGTACAGGAAAGGCGTTTCCGCTGGATTCAGTCAACATGAGTCCTCTTGGGTGCATGGCTGGCGCATGGGCCAGGGGAGCGCCGGAGGGCGCTTCCCAGCCCAAGAGCTATGGGGCCGACCGTATCCGGTCAAGCCCCCCGGATGGCGGAGCCCTCCGGGTTCAGGCGCTGGAGCCGACCTCGTCCTTGCGCTCGCCATAGATGAACAGCGGCTTCGCCGCGCCGTCGACGGCGTCCTTGTTGACGACGATTTCGTCGACGCCGCTCTGACCGGGAAGATCGAACATGGTGTCGAGCAGGATGCCCTCCATGATCGAGCGCAGGCCGCGCGCGCCGGTCTTGCGGGCGATCGCCTTGTGGGCGATCGAGACCAGGGCGTCCTCCTGGAACGACAGGCTGACGTTTTCCATCTCGAACAGGCGCTGGTACTGCTTCACCAGCGCGTTCTTCGGCTTGGTGAGGATTTCGATCAGCGCCGCCTCGTCCAGGTCCTCGAGCGTCGCCAGCACCGGCAGACGACCGACGAACTCCGGAATCAGGCCGTATTTCAACAGATCCTCGGGCTCCACGCCCTTCAGCACCTCGCCCGAGCGCCGCTCCTCGGGGCTCTTCACGTCGGCGCCGAAGCCGATCGAAGTGCCCTGGTTGCGCTGGCCGATGACCTTTTCGAGGCCCGCGAACGCGCCGCCGCAGATGAACAGGATGTTGGTGGTGTCCACCTGGAGGAATTCCTGCTGCGGATGCTTGCGCCCGCCCTGGGGCGGCACCGAGGCGACGGTGCCTTCCATGATCTTCAGGAGCGCCTGCTGCACGCCCTCGCCCGACACGTCGCGGGTGATCGAGGGGTTGTCCGACTTGCGGCTGATCTTGTCGATTTCGTCGATGTAGACGATGCCGCGCTGCGCCCGCTCGACATTGTAGTCGGAGGCCTGGAGCAGCTTCAGGATGATGTTTTCCACGTCCTCGCCGACGTAGCCCGCCTCGGTGAGAGTCGTGGCGTCGGCCATGGTGAACGGCACGTCGAGAATGCGCGCGAGGGTCTGCGCCAGCAGCGTCTTGCCGCAGCCGGTCGGACCGATCAGCAGGATGTTCGACTTCGACAGCTCGACGTCGTTGTTCTTCGCCGCGTGCGCGAGGCGCTTGTAGTGGTTGTGCACGGCCACGGCGAGCACGCGCTTGGCATGCATCTGGCCGATCACGTAGTCGTCGAGAACCGCCATGATGTCCTGCGGCGTGGGCACGCCGTCGCGGGAGCGCACCAGGCTCGACTTGTTCTCCTCGCGGATGATGTCCATGCACAGCTCGACGCACTCGTCGCAAATGAACACCGTGGGTCCGGCGATGAGCTTGCGCACCTCGTGCTGGCTTTTGCCGCAGAACGAGCAATACAAGGTGTTCTTCGAATCGCCGCCAGAGGATTTGACCATCCGATACTCCTGCCATCGCGGT
>JADHEE010000813.1_pt1 | contig 10433 bp, 6 predicted proteins | sample 8952401 | NCBI WGS metagenome assembly JADHEE01 (sample SAMN16124438, study PRJNA663242) | bioreactor sludge metagenome | isolation source: sludge (ammonium) | place: India:Bengaluru | collected 2019-02-28
CATGCGCGCGGGTTGCGATTGACATCCTGGTCCGCAATCTCTTCGAACGTACGGCTGACATCGGGTTCCTCGCCACGGATAACGAGATCCGCACTTTCGCCGAGTCCGTTGCAGCCGACCCCATGGCGGCGCGGGATGAGGAACGACTTGCGCGCCTGCACTCGCACTTCTCCGAATACGTCGCCAAGTACTCGGTTTACCACAACATCATGTTGCTATCGCCTTCCGGCGACGTGCTTGCTCAATTGGATCCATCCAATACCGTCAAACAGACAAGCGATCGCCTTCTGAATGAAGCGCTGACGACGTCTCAAGGTTACGTCGAAATTTTCCGGCCGACGGATCTGCTTCCTGACGAGCCGAGCCCGCTGATTTATGCCTATCGGGTGATGGCGGACGACGGAAGCCGTCCCGTCGGAGTGCTCTGCCTATGTTTCCGCTTCATGGACGAGTGCCAACGAATTTTCGACAGCCTCGTTTCGGAAGATGACTGGACGGTGATTACCCTGCTGGATCCGAGCGGCCACGTCATTGCCAGCAGCGATCCGTACCAATTTCCGCTCGGTGCGCGTGTGGAGCCGGTTCCGGACAACGAATGCCGAATCGTGCGTTTCGCCGGGCGGGAGTATCTTGCCACGACGCGCCAGGCCGACCCCTATCAAGGCTATTGCGGCCCCGGTTGGCTCGGACACGTCATGGCGCCGCTCAATCATGCCTTCGAGATGGCCGAGGCGTCCGAGCTGTCTGGCGTCCCGGACACTATCCTCGCCGGGGTGCTCGATGTGGCAACACTGCTCGGCACAGCCCTCCGGGACATCCCCGTCCGGGCAACCACGATCCAGCAGGAACTTAATCGCGCCGTCTGGAACGCCAACATTTGGCTGGCAAGGGAAAGTAACGCGCACAACTCGGAATTTGCAAAGGTACTGCTGCGCGAAATCGGCAGCACCGGCGTCCGTACCCGCAACGTCTTCAGCGAATCGACGAACAACCTTTACAAGACGGTCGTCTCGTCGGTACTTTTCGATTGTGGCGCACAAGCCGCCCTGGCCATCGACATCATGGACCGCAATCTCTATGAACGTGCCAACGATTGCCGGTGGTGGGCACTATCCCGCGTTTTTCGCGAAGGACTCGACGGTTCGCAGACACAGACGCCCGCGCTTCGACAGAAGCTGACCACCGTATTGCGTCATATCAACGACCTCTACACGGTCTACAGCAACTTGATTCTTTTCGACAACAGCGGCCGGGTCGTTGCCGTATCGAATGCGGCATACAACGATCGTCTGGGGAGCGTCCTCGGGGAGGCCTGGGTGAGACCGTGCCTAGGCCTTCGCGACACGCAGAGCTATTGCGTTTCGGATTTTTCACCCAGTAGCCTTTATGCCGATCAGGCGACCTATGTCTTCGCGGCAGCCGTCCGGTCCGTCGAAAACGACAACCCCGTCGGCGGCATCGCCATCGTCTTCGACTCGACGTCTCAGTTCCAGGCCATGCTCAAAGACGCACTACCCAGACAAGAAGATGGCACCCCCGTTCCGAACGCATTTGCCGTATTTGCGGACGGCGACGGTCGTATTATCGCGAGCACCAATCCGGCGCTGCCGGCCAACGGATTTATCGATGTCAGTGATGAGTTTCTTACCCTGCAGCGCGGCGAGACCACCGCCAACATCATCGCTTACGATGACATCTATTACGCTGTCGGCTCCTGCAAAAGTGCGGGGTATCGCGAGTACAAGTCGGCAAGCGATTCGTACCAGAAGGAAATTGTCGCGCTCATCTTCATGCCGCTCTCGGACAGACTGGCCGATCCGCGTCCACAGAGAATGCCCCGCCACGGGGAGGCCGGAGAGAAGCGCCTCCTGAGACAAGCGGGCAACCAAGACAGCCGCGACATCGCCAGTTTTTACATCGGTCACAACTGGTACGGCATTCAGCCGACATCGGTCGTCGCCGCCGTAGACGCGGAAAGACTGACGCCGATTCCAGGCTCCTCGAACTGGATCGTCGGCTGTCTCATGTATGAGGACAATGCAATATCCGTCGTCAACATTGCCGCGGCCATACAGGCCATTCGCCCGCCGCATGAAAGACGGCGATGGAGTGATGGTTTTAGCGACAAGCAGCAGATTCTTGTCTTGAAATCCGTCCGCCACAAGGTGCTGTTCGGGTTGATTGTCGATCGTCTGGCCGAAGTGACGGAAATCGAAACGCATCGCATCGAGCCTGTTCCGAGCATGCTCTCGGACAGCCAGTCAATGATTGAAAGCCTGGTCAAACCGTGTGAAGAAGATCATGAGCGACGGATACTGATGGTTCTCTCCGCAGAGAAGATCCTCGAACGGTGTTCCCTTGCCGAACCGCATGCACAAATAGCCGACCAGGGCGCCATTCTGGGATGTGTGTAGCGAAAATCTGCGCCGTGACCTTGCTTTTGACGGGGTAGTTCGACGCGAAGAAGGCCTCCGCTTGATCGAATCGGTCATGATAGGGTTGCGGACGCGACCGGCGATGAATTCGCTCGGGGTGTTGATGAGGATTCCGTCGGATCTGCAAGCGATGAGAAATCGAACCGAGGGTGCGCTTGGGCGGCTTTTCAGTTTGCCGGGGGGGACCATGGCTTAGCTCCGGCTGGCCACGGATTCGTTGCCGGTTCCGTCGTCGGTGATGGCGCCGAGGAAACCGTCAGGATTCACGCCCAGGGCCTGGGGTTCGATCCTCTGAATCTCGCGCGATGCATCCGGCTACCGGAGCTTGGGCGTCAGCCCGAGTCGTTCCAGGACCATGGTGAAGATCGGTTTGATGATCGCCCAAGCCTCCCGGGCCGCAAGCGGCACGGAGGCGATTGGGGGTTGGGATTTGTGGTTTAATTCCGTCCCATGACCGCCCCCCACCCCTCGAACCCATCAAGCTGCCGGGATTGCCGGTTCCCGCCGCAGACGATCGCGCTGATCGGCAAGTATCAAAGCCGCGAAATCGCCGAATCGCTGTCCTTGCTGGCGAAGAACCTCCACGACCGGGGCGTCGGGGTGCTGGTCGAGGAAGCCACCGCCAGCCTGTCCGAGACGGGCGTCGAGCCGCACATCTGGACACGCTGCGGCTATGCCGAGATCGGCGCGCGGGCCGACGCCGCGATCGTCCTGGGCGGCGACGGCACGATGCTCAACGCCGCCCGCCACCTGGCGCGCCACCGCGTGCCGCTGGTCGGCGTCAACCAGGGGCGCCTCGGCTTCATGACCGACATCGCCCGGGCCGACATGCTGACCTGCGTGGACGACCTGCTGGCCGGCAAATTCACCGCCGAGAGCCGCATGCTGCTGTCCGGCGAGATCGTGCGCGACGGCCGGGTGGTCGCCTCCAACCTGGCGCTCAACGAGGTGGTGGTCGACAAGGGCGCCATCGGCCGCCTGATCGATTTCGATCTGTACGTCGACGGCGAATTCCTCTACAACCTGCGCTCGGACGGGGTGATCGTGTCGACGCCGACCGGCTCCACGGCGTACTCGCTCGCCGCCAACGGCCCCATCCTGCACCCGCAGGTCACCGGCATCGCGCTGGTGCCGCTGTGCCCGCACTCGCTGACCAACCGGCCGGTGCTGGTCGGCGACCGCAACGCGATCGAGATCCGCATCGTGCGCGCCGACGATTCACGGGTGCACTTTGACGGCCAGGTCACCTTCGACATGAAGCCGGGCGACGCCATGCGCATCCGGCGCTCGGAGGATTCCGTGTGTTTCCTGCATCCGCCCGGCTACAGTTATTTCGCCATGCTGCGCGAAAAGCTGCACTGGAGCCGGCAGCCGACGACGCGCTGACATGCTGCAGCGCCTGACCATCCGCGATTTCGTCCTGGTCGACCGGCTGGAGCTCGAATTCGCGGCGGGCTTCGGCACGCTGACCGGCGAAACCGGCGCGGGCAAGTCGATCCTGGTCGACGCGCTGGCCTTCGTGCTCGGTGAACGGGCAGACGCCGGCACCATCCGCGCCGGCTGCGAGCGCGCCGAGGTCGCGGCCGAGTTTGCGCTCGGCGACGCACCCGCGGTGTCCGCCTGGCTGCGCGACAACGACCTCGACGGCGGTGACGGCCTGCTGCTGCGCCGCGTGCTCGACGCCACCGGGCGTTCCCGCGCCTATCTCAACGGCTCGCCGGCGACCGTCCACCAGCTGCGCGAGGTTTCCGAACTGCTCGTCGACATCCACGGCCAGCACGCGCACCAGTCGCTGCTGCGCCCCGAGGCCCAGCGCCTGCTGCTCGACGTGCACGCGCGCCTGTCCGGCCCGGCGGCGCAGGTGGCGGACGCCTGGCGCCGCTGGCGCGAGGTGAAGGATCTGCTGGAATCCGCCGCCGCAGGCGCCGAGGCGCTGGCGCAGGAGCGCGAGCAGCTTGCCTGGCAGGTGCGCGAACTCGAAACGCTGGGCTTTTCCGCCGAGGAATGGGACGGCCTCAACGTCGAGCACAAGCGGCTGGCGCACGCGGCGAGCCTGGTCGAAGGCGCGCGCTTCTCGCTGGCCGCGCTGGCCGAGGACGACGCATCGTGCGAGGCGCAGCTCGACGCGGCCCTGGCGCGGCTCGACGACCTAGCCGGCTTCGATCCGGCGCTCGGCGAGATCGCCGCCCTGCTGCAGTCGGCGCAGGCCGAACTGGCCGAGGCGATTTCCGCGCTGCACCGCTACGCCGACCGCCTGGAGCTCGATCCGGAGCGCCTGGGCGAGATCGAACGGCGCATCGAGGCGGTCCTGGCCTGCGCGCGCAAGTACCGCGCGAGCCCGGAGGAGCTACCGGAATTGCTGGCGCGCTGGCGGGAGCGTCTGGCGGCGCTGGGCGAAGCGGCCGACACGGCGGCGCTGGCGGCGCGCATGCAGGCGGCGCGCCAGGAATATGAGGCGCTGGCGCGGAAGCTCTCCACGGCGCGCGCCAAGGCGGCGAAGCAGCTCGGCGCCGAGGTCAGCCGCGTGATGCAGCAGCTGGCGCTCGGCGGCGGCCGCTTCGAGATCGCCCTGGTGCCGGTCGCGGAGGGCGGCGCGTTCGGGCTGGAGCAGGTCGAATTCCGCATCGCCGGACTGGCCGGGAACGAATCGCGGCCCCTGGCCAAGGTGGCCTCGGGCGGCGAACTGTCGCGCATCAGCCTGGCCATCCAGGTGGTGACGAGCCAGGCGGCCAGCGTGCCGACGCTGGTGTTCGACGAGGTCGACGTGGGCATCGGCGGCGGCGTCGCCGAGGTCGTGGGCCGCCTGCTGCGCGAACTCGGCGGCGAACGGCAGGTGCTGTGCGTGACTCATCTGCCGCAGGTCGCGGCGCGGGCCAACTGGCAGTGGCAGGTCGCCAAGAACAGCCGCGACGGCGAGGTGCGCAGCCAGGTCGTCGCGCTGGACGAATCCGGCCGCGTCGAGGAAGTGGCGCGCATGCTGGGCGGCGTGGAAATCACCGCGATCACGCGGCAGCACGCGCGGGAGATGCTGGGTCTCGGCTGACCTTGATTGAGGCCTACGGACCGGCGCCGTCGCGCCGCCAGGCGTTTACCCGCCGGCGTGCTCCGTCGCCGCCGCCCCGTGCTTGTCCTTGTTCGGACAGTCCGGCCGGGTGCATTCGACGTAGAGATACATGGCGTGCGCCTGGATGGCGAAGCCGCGCTCCTTGGCGATGCGCTTCTGGCGGCGCTCGATTTCCTCGTCGTGGAATTCCTCGACGTGGCCGCAGTGGGTGCACACGAGATGGTCGTGGTGCTGCATCGCCTTGCGTTCGAACACCGCCTTGCCCGATTCGAAATGGTGCCGTTCGAGCAAACCGGCCTGCTCGAACTGGGTCAGCGCGCGATAGACCGTGGCCAGACCAATGTCCATGTTGTCGCTGAGCAGCAGGCGATAGACGTCGTCGGCCGTGAGGTGTTTGCCTTCCGCTTTGTCGAACAGCTCGAGGATCTTCATGCGCGGAAAGGTGGCCTTGAGCCCGATGCTCTTGAGTTCGCTGGATTTGTTCATGGCTGTGGAGAAGTAACGATGCGTTCTTTCGGTTATGATATACCGCTTACTGAGACTCTGATTCGGGACTGTAGTTTAATGCCATTCCACAAATTTTTATTAACCGGGAGCGCCAGGGGCGGAAGGATCGCGGTTGCGGCCGTTTTCGTCTCCCTGGTCGGCGCGTGTTCGTGGGTGCCGCGCCCGATCAGCGAGTACAAGATCGACATCCAGCAAGGCAACGTCCTGACGCAGGACATGGTCGCGCAGCTCAAGCCGGGGCTGACCAAGGACCAGGTCCGCTTCATCCTTGGGACACCGGTGCTGATGGACATGTTCCACGCCAATCGCTGGGACTATGTTTACCGCCTGCAGAAGGGCAGCACGGGAGAAGTCGAGATGCGCAAGTTCTCGACCTTCTTCGACGACAACGACCGGCTGATCCGCGTCGGCGGCGACGTGGCCGCCCTGCAGTCCGCGGGCGGCGCGTCCGCGGCGCCGGAGAACAGGATGCGCGAGATCGACCTGGGCTCGGTGCCGGAGGGCACGGTGGCGCCGCCGATCGAGGAGAAGGGATTTTTCGGAAAAATGATGGAAAACATGGGGTTCTGAGATGAGTGCACTGAAGATCGCGGTGGTCGGGGCGACCGGACGGATGGGGCGGATGGTCATCGAGGCGGTGCTCAAGGACGACGTGGCCGAGCTGGCGGCGGCCATCGACCTGCCGGGCAATCCGATGATCGGCAAACCCGTCGGCGAACTGGTCGGCATGCCGTGCGAGGTGCGGGTCAGCGCGGACGCCGAGGCCGGCATCGCCGGGGCCGACTGCCTGATCGACTTCACGCGGCCGGAAGGCACGCTCGAACATCTGGCGATCTGCCGGCGGCACCGGGTGGCGATGGTGATCGGCACGACCGGGCTGGACGACGAGGGCCGGCAGACGGTGGCCGACGCGGCGAAGGAAATCCCGGTGGTTTTCGCGCCGAACATGAGCGTCGGCTGCAACGTGGCGTTCAAGCTGCTGGACGTGGCCTCGCGCATCCTGGCGCAGGGGTACGACGTCGAAATCGTCGAGGCGCATCACCGGCTCAAGGTCGACGCGCCTTCGGGCACGGCGCTGCGCATGGGCGAGGTGGTGGCCGCAGCGCTCGGGCGCGACCTTAGGCAATGCGCCGTCTACGGGCGCGAGGGCGTGACCGGCGAGCGCGATCCGTCGACCATCGGCTTCGCCACCATCCGCGGCGGCGACATCGTCGGCGACCACACGGTGATGTACTGCGGCATCGGCGAGCGCGTCGAGATCAGCCACAAGGCGGGCAGCCGCATGCCGTACGCGCTGGGCAGCCTGCGCGCCGCGCGTTTCCTGGCGGGCAAACCGAACGGCCTGTTCGACATGCAGGACGTGCTCGGCCTGCGCTGAGCCCGGATCACCAGCCGGCGGCGCGCCGGTTTTTCCGCCGGCAGCGCGCTGCGCGTTGCCGAGAGTGGCGCCCTCGGGGTATAATCCGAACGTTTTCAAGACATTAAGCGGGAGAGTCGAGTGCTCTCCCGCTTTTGCATATCTACGCTACGGAACAGGAGCCTTCTGTGTCATTGCTACCCTCTTTTCCGCCCGCGGTTCTCGTATTGGCCGACGGAACCGTTTTCCGCGGCTACGCCATCGGCGCCTCCGGCATCGCCAGCGGCGAGGTGGTGTTCAATACGGCGATCACCGGCTACCAGGAAATCCTGACCGATCCGTCGTACTGCGGGCAGATCGTCACGCTGACCTATCCGCACATCGGCAACGTCGGCTGCAACGCGGAGGATTTCGAGTCGCGCGCCAATTTCGCCGCCGGGCTGGTGATCCGGGATCTGCCGCTGCGCGCCGAGAGCTGGCGCCTGGAAATGTCGCTGCCGGACTACCTGAAGAAGTACGGGGTGGTGGCCATCGCCGGCATCGACACGCGCAAGCTGACGCGCATCCTGCGCGAGAAGGGCGCCCAGTCCGGCTGCCTGATGGCGGGCGAGATTGACGAAGGCAAGGCGCTGCGCGAGGCGCGGGCGTTCCCGGGGCTGGCCGGCATGGATCTGGCCAAGGTGGTCAGCGTCGAGTCGCCCTGCGAGTGGAGCGAGGGCGAGTGGACGCTGGCGGGCTACCGGCCGGCGGCTGAAGCGAAATACCACGTCGTGGCCTACGACTACGGCGTCAAGCGCAACATCCTGCGCATGCTCGCCTCGCGCGGCTGCAAGGTGACGGTGGTGCCGGCGCAGACCCCGGCCGCCGAGGCGCTCAGGTACGCGCCCGACGGCATCTTCCTGTCCAACGGGCCGGGCGATCCCGAGCCCTGCGACTACGCCATCGCCGCGATCCGCGAATTCCTCGAGCGCAAACTGCCGACCTTCGGCATCTGTCTCGGGCAGCAGCTGATGGGCCTGGCCGCCGGCGCCCGCACGCTGAAGATGAAGTTCGGCCACCACGGCGCCAACCACCCGGTCAAGGACCTCGATTCCGGGCAGGTGCTGATCACCAGCCAGAACCACGGTTTCGCCGTCGATCCGGCGACCCTGCCGGCCAACGTGCGCGTCACCCACGTTTCGCTGTTCGACGGTTCGCTGCAGGGCATGGCCTGGACCGACCGGCCGGCACTCTCCTTCCAGGGCCACCCGGAGGCGAGTCCGGGGCCGCACGACGTGGCCTACCTGTTCGACCGTTTCATTTCGATGATGCAAGCCAGAAAGGCCGAGGGAAAGTAACTCATGCCGAAGCGTACAGACATCCACAGCATCCTGATCATTGGCGCGGGGCCGATCATCATCGGCCAGGCCTGCGAGTTCGACTACTCGGGCGCGCAGGCGTGCAAGGCGCTGCGCGAGGAAGGCTTCCGGGTCATCCTGGTGAACTCCAATCCGGCGACGATCATGACCGACCCGGAAATGGCCGACGTGACCTACATCGAGCCGATCAACTGGAAGGTGCTCGAAAAGATCATCGAGAAGGAACGCCCTGATGCGCTGCTGCCGACCATGGGCGGGCAGACCGCGCTGAACTGCGCGCTCGACCTGGCGCACCACGGCGTGCTGGAGAAGTTCGGCGTCGAAATGATCGGCGCCAGCAGGGAGGCCATCGACAAGGCCGAGGACCGCGAGAAGTTCAAGGCGGCGATGACCCGCATCGGCCTCGGCTCCGCGCGCTCGATGATCGCCAACAGCCTGGAAGAGGCGCAGCAGGTGCAGGCCGCGCTCGGCTTCCCGGCGATCATCCGGCCGTCCTTCACCATGGGCGGCTCGGGCGGCGGCATCGCCTACAACCAGGAGGAATTCGTCGAGATCTGCAAGCGCGGGCTGGAAGCCTCGCCGACGCACGAGCTGCTGATCGAGGAATCGCTGATCGGCTGGAAAGAGTTCGAGATGGAGGTGGTCCGCGACCGCAAGGACAACTGCATCATCGTCTGCTCGATCGAGAACCTCGACCCGATGGGCGTGCACACCGGCGATTCGATCACCGTGGCGCCGGCGCAGACGCTGACCGACAAGGAATACCAGATCATGCGCGACGCCTCGATCGCCGTGCTGCGCGAGATCGGCGTCGACACCGGCGGCTCCAACGTGCAGTTCGCGATCAACCCCGACGACGGGCGGATGATCGTCATCGAGATGAACCCGCGCGTGTCGCGCTCGTCCGCGCTGGCCTCCAAGGCCACCGGCTTCCCGATCGCCAAGGTGGCGGCCAAGCTGGCGGTCGGCTACACGCTCGACGAACTGGCCAACGAGATCACCGGCGGCCGGACGCCGGCGTCGTTCGAACCGTCGATCGACTACGTGGTCACCAAGCTGCCGCGCTTCGCCTTCGAGAAGTTCCCGACGGCCAATTCGCGCCTGACCACGCAGATGAAGTCGGTCGGCGAGGTGATGGCCATCGGCCGCACCTTCCAGGAATCGTTCCAGAAGGCGCTGCGCGGCCTGGAAGTTGGCGTTGACGGGATGAACCAGCGCACCACCGACCGCGAGGAGCTGGAAAAGGAGCTCGGCGAGCCCGGCCCGGAGCGCATCTGGTACGTCGGCGACGCCTTCGAGAACGGCTTCACGCTCGATGAAGTGCATCAGCTGACGCACATCGATCCGTGGTTCCTGGCGCAGATCGAGGACATCGTGCGCATCGAGATGCAGCTCGACGACATGAAGCTGAACGACCTCAACGCGCCGACCCTGCGCGAACTGAAGCGCAAGGGCTTCTCCGACCGGCGGCTGGCCAAGCTGCTGCGTACCACCGAAGCGCAGGTGCGCGCGCGCCGCCATCTGCTCGGCATCCGCCCGGTGTACAAGCGCGTCGACACCTGCGCCGCCGAGTTCGCCACCAGCACGGCCTACATGTACTCGACCTACGAGGAGGAATGCGAGGCCAATCCCAGCGACCGCAAGAAGATCATGGTGCTCGGCGGCGGGCCGAACCGCATCGGCCAGGGCATCGAGTTCGACTACTGCTGCGT
>JADHEE010000815.1_pt1 | contig 10428 bp, 5 predicted proteins | sample 8952401 | NCBI WGS metagenome assembly JADHEE01 (sample SAMN16124438, study PRJNA663242) | bioreactor sludge metagenome | isolation source: sludge (ammonium) | place: India:Bengaluru | collected 2019-02-28
AAGCTGCTCGCCGCCTTCGGCCTGCCCGACGCGGTTTTTGCCGCCGGTTTTGCTTCCCTGCGCGCGGTCGTCGGCGACAAGGCGGCCCGGTTGCTGCTCGACACCGACAACGCCGCCGCGATCGCCGCCGCGACGGCATGGGCGCAGGAACCCGGCCGGTACATCTTGAAGCTGGCCGATCCGGCCTATCCCCAGGCGCTGCTTGAAATCCCCGATCCGCCGACCTTGTTGTACGTGCTCGGCCGCGTCGAATTGCTCAACCGGCCAGTCCTGTCCGTCGTCGGCAGTCGCAACCCCACGCCGCAGGGCGTGCTCAACGCCGAGCAGTTCGCCGCCGCGCTGGCCGGCGCGGGACTGGTCATCGCCAGCGGCATGGCGCTCGGCATCGATGCGGCCGCGCACCGGGGCGCCCTGGCGGCGCAGGGCGACACCATCGCCTTCATCGGCACCGGCATCGATCGCGTCTACCCGGCACGCAACCGGGAGCTGGCGCATGAGATCGGCGCCCGGGGCGTGATCGTTTCGGAGTTTCCCATTGGCACGCCGGCCGTGGCCGCCAATTTTCCGCGGCGCAACCGGCTGATTTCCGGAATCGCGCGCGGCGTGCTGGTGGTCGAGGCGGCCGTCGAAAGCGGTTCGCTGATCACCGCCCGGCTGGCCGGCGAGCAGGGCAGGGACGTCTTCGCCATTCCCGGCTCGATCCACTCGGTGCAGGCGCGGGGATGCCACCGGCTGATCAAGGAGGGCGCCAAGCTGGTGGAAACCGCGCGGGACATTCTGGAGGAGCTGCGCTGGGCCGCGCCGGCGCCGGCTGCGCCCGGCGCGGAGGTGCCCGCGGCCGCCGCAACCGAGGACGACGCAGGCATCCTGACGCTCATGGGGCACGACCCCTGCAGCCTGGACGAACTGGTCAGCCGCTCCGGCCTGGCCGCCGACGCGCTTTCGGTGCTTCTCCTGCACCTCGAGCTGGAAGGACGCGTCGCCAGCCTGCCGGGCGGGCGCTACCAGCGCCTGCGGCAGCGTTGACCGCGCCACCGCCGCGATCCTTTCCCACCGGGCCTTCCGGGAGCGTATAAAGGAGGGCCGCGCAGATGAGCACGGCGCTGCGGAACTCTTCCCGACCCCCTCGCGATCAAAGCGTGTTGCTTGCCAAGTTTCACGGAGAACTCTTATCATGCAACGCCGCATCGCATTTCGATTAAATACCGAAAGCATATTTCACTCCGCAACAACGGGCGCAGATAATCCATGAGCAAGAAGCTGATCATCGCCGAAAAGCCTTCCGTCGCAGCCGATATCGCGCGCGCATTGGGGGGATTCGCGAAGCATGACGACTATTTTGAAAGCGATGAGCACATCATCTGCTCGGCCATCGGCCATCTGCTCGAACTGGCCTGTCCGGAGGACTACGAGGTCAAGCGGGGGAAGTGGTCCTTCGCCCATCTGCCGGTCATTCCGCCGCATTTCGACCTGCGCCCGATCGAAAAGACCGAATCGCGGCTCAAGCTGCTGACCCGCCTGATCAAGCGCAAGGACGTGACCAGCCTGGTCAACGCCTGCGACGCGGGACGCGAGGGGGAGCTGATCTTCAATTACATCGCGCAGCACGCCAAGGCGAACAAGCCGGTCGAGCGCCTGTGGCTGCAATCGATGACCCCGCAGGCCATCCGCGAGGGATTTTCCCGGCTGCGCGCGGGCAGCGAGATGCGTGGGCTGGCCGATGCCGCCGTCTGCCGCTCCGAATCGGACTGGCTGGTCGGCATCAACGGCACGCGGGCGATGACCGCTTTCAATTCGAAGACCGGCGGTTTCCACCTGACCACGGTCGGCCGCGTGCAGACGCCCACGCTGGCCCTGCTCGTCGACCGCGAGGACCGGATCAGGAAATTCAAGCCCCGCCCCTACTGGGAGCTGGAAGCCGTATTCGCCTGCCAGGCCGGCGAATACCGCGGGCGCTGGTTCGACGAGAAATTCTCGAAGGGCAAGACCGAGGAAGAGGAGCATCTGCGCCCGGAGCGCATCTGGGACGAGGAGCGCGCCAAGGCGCTGCAGGAAAAATGCGCCGGGAAGCCGGGAGAGGTCAGCGAGGAGGCCAAGCCGACGACGCAGCTTTCGCCGCTGCTGTACGACCTGACCAGCCTGCAGCGCGAGGCCAACGGCCGCTTCGGATTCTCGGCCAAGAACACGCTGGGGCTGGCGCAGGCGCTCTACGAGAAACACAAGGTATTGACCTATCCGCGTACGGATTCGCGCGCGCTGCCCGAGGACTACATCGCCAACGTCAAGCAGACCCTGCACATGCTGACCGGCGAGGGCGTCGGCAAAGGACACGACGAGGCGCTGCTGTCCCGGTATTCGGCCTTCGCGCATCAGGTTCTCGCCCGCAACTGGGTGCTGCCGAACAAGCGCGTGTTCAACAACGCCAAAATCTCCGACCACTTCGCTATCATCCCGACGCTGCAGGCGCCCAAGCACCTGTCCGAGCCGGAGCAGAAACTCTATGACATGGTGGTCAAGCGCTTCCTGGCGGTCTTCTACCCCGCCGCGGAATATCTGGTGACCACGCGCATCACGCGCGTCGAGCAGGAGCCGTTCAAGACCGAGGGCAAGGTGTTGGTCAACCCCGGCTGGCTTGCCGTTTACGGGCGCGCCGGCCAGGAAGGGGAGGAGGGCAACCTGGTGGCCGTCGAGCCCGGAGAACGGGTGACGGCTGAAGAGATCGTGCTCAACGCCACGGAAACCCGTCCTCCGGCGCGCTACTCCGAAGCCACGCTGCTGTCGGCCATGGAAGGCGCCGGGAAGATGGTGGACGACGAAGAGCTGAAAGCGGCGATGGAAGGGCGTGGACTGGGAACGCCGGCAACCCGCGCGCAGATCATCGAAAATCTGATCGGCGAGCAGTACGTGCACCGGGAAGGGCGGGAACTCCAGCCGACCGCCAAGGCCTTTTCCCTGATGACCCTGCTCAACGGACTCGGCGTGCCGGAACTGACCGCGCCGGAACTGACGGGGGAGTGGGAGCACAAGCTGGCGCGCATGGAGCGGGGCGAACTGTCCCGTGACGATTTCATGAAGGAAATCGCCGCCATGACGCAGCACATCGTCGATCGCGCCAAGAGCTACGACAACGACACCATTCCGGGGGATTTCGGCGAGCTGGCGACGCCCTGCCCGAAATGCGGTGGCAAGATCAAGGAAACGTACAAGAAATTCCAGTGCCAGAGCTGCGATTTTTCGCTGTGGAAGATCGTCGCCGGACGGCAATACGAGGCGGCCGAAGTCGAGCAGTTGCTCGCCGACCGGGTCATCGGGCCGCTGACGGGTTTTCGCAACAAGATGGGGCGTCCCTTCAACGCCATCATCCGGCTCAATGAAAACCACCAGCCGGAGTTCGATTTCGGCCAGGAAGCGAACGGAGAAGACGGTGGCGCCGACGAAATCGATTTTTCGGACCAGGAGCCCTTGGGCAGCTGTCCGAAATGCGGTGCCCGCGTGTTCGAGCACGGCATGGCTTACGTCTGCGAGAAAGCCGTGGGCAACGCCAAAAGCTGCGATTTCCGTTCGGGCAAGGTTATTCTTCAACAGTCCGTCGACCGCGCGCAGATGACGAAACTGCTGGCGACCGGCCGGACGGATCTGCTGACCGGCTTCATCTCGGCCCGCACCCGGCGCAAATTCTCCGCCTTCCTCGTTCGCGGCACCGACGGAAAAGTGGGCTTCGAGTTCGAGAAAAAGGAAGCCAAGCCAAAGTCGCCCGCTGGCAAGAAAACGGGCAAGGCCGCCACTCCCAAAGCGACCAGCAAGGAATAGCGCGGCGTATTCTTGAAGCGTTCATATCTCCCCATGTTTCACGTGAAACATGGGGGACTTGGCTCATTTTGGAATTTTGAGCGCGCCGAACGGCGGCGCATCCTCGATCGCGGCGTGCAGAACGTCGATCACCTGCGGGCGGGGGAAGGTGACTCGCCACGCCAGCACGACCCGGCGCATCGGCTGAGGCGGTGAAAACCGGCGTATCTGGAGCAGCTCCGGGCTCTGCGGCCACGATTTCGCGGCCGAGATGGGAACGACCGAGATTCCCGCGCCGCTGGCGACCATGTGCCTGACCGTTTCCAGGGAGCTGCCTTCGAGCGCGCCTTCTATCCCGCCCGGCTCGGAGAGCTTGGGGCAGGCCTCGATCACCTGGTCGCGAAAACAATTGCCCTTGCCCAACAGCAGCAGGTTTTCAGCGGCCACCTGCGCGTTCGAGATCGTCTTGTTGGAGGCCAGCGGATGGCCGCCGGGCAGGGCGACGCAGAAGGGCTCGTCATACACCGGCCGGACGACGATGCCGGGCTCCTCGAACGGGAGCGCGACGATGATTACGTCCAGTTCGCCCTGCCGCAGCTGCTCGGCCAGATTGACGGTGAAGTTCTCGCTGATGAACAGCGGCATGTGCGGCGCATGGACGTGCAGGGCCGGAATGAGCCGGGGAAGAAGGTAGGGCGCGATCGTGTAGATGACGCCGACGCGCAGCGGGCCGACCAAGGGGTCCTTGCCCTGACCGGCAATATCCTTGAGGCGTTCGGCCTCCTGCAGCACCCGCTCCGCCTGTTGCGCGATCCGTTCTCCGATCGGGGTCAGACGAACGTCGGCCGGGGTTCTTTCGAACAGGGTAATGCCGAAACGCGATTCGACCTTTTTCAGCGCGACCGAAAGCGTCGGTTGGCTGACATGGCATTTCTCCGCCGCCCGGCCGAAATGACGTTCATGGGCCAAGGTCACGATGTAGCGAAGTTCGGTAAGGGTCATGTGAGCAAAGATACGTTGCGATAGCCGGAAACTATCATCTTACGCAATTTGGCAGAACATTTCCCGTCCAGGCCGAAAACGAGTCCGATCGGCCGGAATTTTACGGGCTCCGGCCGATGCCAAGCGAGATCAGGAACTTCCGGGCGCCGCTCCGACGCGGCGCTCCAGGAAACGGCTCAAACGTCGATATTGCGCGCCGCAAGCGCGTTGCTCTCGATGAAGCTGCGGCGCGGCTCGACCATTTCGCCCATCAGGGTGGTGAAAATCTCGTCGGCACCGATCAAGTCTTCGATCTGCACCTTGAGCAGGCGGCGAACCTGCGGGTCCATGGTCGTTTCCCAAAGCTGCTCAGGATTCATTTCCCCCAGCCCTTTGTAGCGCTGCTTGGAGATTCCCTTTTCCACCTCGTTCAACAGCCAGCTCATGGTGTCGCCGAAGCTGGCGACCGGCTGCTTCTTCTCGCCGCGCGTGACGTATCCGCCCGGTCCGAAGAGATTCGATAGCGTAATCGCCGTCTTGCGCAATTGCGCGTAGTCGCCGCTGGCAACGAAATCCTCGTCGATCGCGCAGACGCGGAGATTGCCATGATGCATCTTTTCCAGGCGCAGCTGCCAGCACTCTTCCGCTTCGTCGAACCGGGCGAAGACGGTAATGTCCGCCTTGTCCCCGATCGCCGCCATGAAGGCCTTGGCGCACGCCTCGGCGCTTGCCTGGCTCGACAGATCGACTTCGAGATTGGCATCGACCAGCGCATGCAGCACTTCCGGATTGATCACGTGCGCCAGCCGGTTGATCACCGCCTCGGCAAGCAGGTACTCGCGCGCCAGTTCCTCGAGCGCGGTGCCGGAAATCTCCGACGCGCCGAGCCGAGGGACCAGCGCCGCGTTTTCGAGCGCCAGCGTCAACAGGAACTGGTTCAGCGCCTGATCGTCCTTGATGTAGCGCTCGGTCTTGCCGTGCTTGACCTTGTAAAGCGGCGGCTGGGCGATATAGATATGCCCGCCTTCGACCAGCTCCGGCATCTGCCGGTAGAAGAAGGTCAGCAGCAGGGTACGGATGTGCGCGCCGTCGACGTCGGCGTCGGTCATGATGATCAGGCGGTGATAGCGCAGCTTCTCCGGTTTGTATTCGTCCTTGCCGATGCCGGTGCCGAGCGCGGTGATCAGCGTGGCGATTTCCTGCGACGAGATCAGCTTGTCGAAGCGCGCTTTCTCGACGTTGAGTATCTTGCCCTTGAGCGGCAGGATGGCCTGGAACTTCCGGTCGCGTCCCTGCTTGGCCGAGCCGCCCGCCGAGTCACCCTCGACGAGGTACAGCTCGCACAGGGTCGGGTCCTTTTCCTGGCAATCGGCCAGCTTCCCCGGCAAACCGACGCCGTCGAGCAGGCCCTTGCGCCGGGTCATTTCCCGCGCCTTGCGGGCCGCGTCCCGGGCACGTGCGGCTTCGACGATCTTTCCCGTGATGACCTTGGCGTCCTGCGGACGCTCCTCGAGGAATTCCGCCAGCTTGGCCGCCACGACTTCCTCGACGGCCGGCCGCGCTTCCGAGGAAACGAGCTTCATCTTGGTCTGCGAAGCGAACTTCGGGTCGGGCATTTTCACCGACAGCACGCAGGCCAGGCCTTCGCGCATGTCGTCCCCGGTAATGTCCACCTTCGCCTTTTTGGCGATTTCGTTTTCCTCGATGTATTTGTTGATGACCCGCGTCATGGCCGCACGCAAGCCCGTCAGGTGCGTGCCGCCGTCGGATTGCGGGATATTGTTGGTGAAGCACAGCACTTGCTCGGCGTAGGTGTCGTTCCACTGCATGGCCACTTCGACGCCGATCGTTCCGCCAGGTACAGCGGATTCGCCGACGGCGTGAAAGACGTTCGGATGCAATACCGTCTTGGAACGGTTGATGTACTCGACGAAACCCTTCACCCCGCCGAGGAAGGCGAAATCCTCTTCCTTGCCGTTGCGCTTGTCGACCAGGCGGATCTTGACGCCGTTGTTGAGGAAGGACAGCTCGCGCAGGCGTTTGGCGATGATTTCATAGTGAAACTCGACCTGTCCGAAAATTTCCTCGTCGGCCATGAAGTGCACTTCGGTGCCGCGTTTTTCGGTGCTGCCGACCACTTTGAGGGGGGAGACCTCGACGCCGTGCTGGACTTCGATCTGGCGGTCGACGACGCTGCCCCGGGAGAAATCGAGCTGGTATTTCTTGCCGTCGCGGCGGATCGTCAGGCGCAGCCACTTCGACAGCGCATTGACGCAGGACACCCCGACGCCGTGCAGGCCGCCCGATACCTTGTAGGAATTCTGATTGAACTTTCCTCCGGCATGCAGCACGCACATCACGATTTCCGCGGCCGAGCGCTTCGGTTCGTGCTTGTCGTCGAACTTGACGCCGGTCGGAATACCGCGCCCGTTGTCGGTCACCGAAATCGAGTTGTCGGCCTGGATCGTGACGACGATGTCGTCGCAGAACCCCGCCAATGCCTCGTCGATCGCATTGTCGACGACCTCGAATACCATGTGGTGCAAGCCGGTGCCGTCCGACGTGTCGCCGATGTACATGCCCGGGCGCTTGCGCACCGCCTCCAGGCCTTCAAGTTGCTGGATACTGGACTCGTCGTAAGCCGGTTGGCCTTTGTCTTCAATCATTCCCATTCCAATAATCGTGTTTCACGTGAAACAATAAAACCTTGTTCGTCCTGCTCAAATCCTCATCGGCATCACGACGTACTTGAAGCGCTCGTTGCCCGGCAGGGTCAGCAAGGCGCTCGAATTGGCGTCGTTGAATCCCCACTCGATGAGTTCCGACGACGCGTTGTTGAGCACGTCGAGCAGGTAGCCGACGTTGAACCCGACGTCGATCGCATCCCCGGCGTATTCGATCTCGATCTCTTCCTGCGCTTCCTCGTGCTCGGCGTTCGCCGCCACGATCTTCAGGCTGCCCGGCGTCACGATCAGGCGCACTCCGCGGAATTTTTCGTTGGTCAGGATCGCGGCGCGAACCATCGACTGCAGCAGCGCGGCCCGGTTCAAGGTCACCAGGTTCTTCGGACTGGCGGGAATGACCCGCTCGTAATCGGGGAACTTTCCGTCGATCAGCTTGGAAACCAGGATGATGTTGCCAAACTGGAAGCGGATCTGGTTCGACATCATCTCGATATGCACCGGATCTTCACTGTCGGCCAGCAGGCGGTTCAGTTCGAGCACCGTCTTGCGTGGCAGGATGAGCTCCTGTCTCGGCAAGGAAACGTCTTCGCCGAGCGCCATGCTGGCATAGGCCAGGCGGTGCCCGTCGGTGGCGACCGCCCGCAACTCGCCGCCGTCGACCAGCAGGAGCAGGCCGTTCAGGTAGTAGCGGACGTCCTGCGCCGCCATCGCGAATTGCGTCTGGCCCAGCAGATGCCGGAACTGCTTCTGCGTCACCTCGATCTTGCGCGGCTCGGTTTCCGAGATCGCCATGCGCGGAAAATCCTCGGCCGGCAGCGTCTGCAGATTGAAACGGCTCTTGCCGGCCTTCACCTGCAGCCGCTTGTCTTCAAGGCTGAGCGTGATCTCGGCGCCCTCCGGCAGCGAGCGCAGAATGTCCTGCAGCTTGCGGGCGCCGACCGTCACCGCCCCGTCACCATCGCCCTCGGCGACTTCCGCCGAGGTGGTGATCTGGATCTCGATGTCCGTCGCCAGAAAAGTCAGCCTGTTGCCCTTCTTTTCCAGGAGCACGTTGGACAGGATCGGCAAGGTATGCCGCTTCTCCACGATCCCGGAAACGGACTGGAGCGGGGAGAGGAGCGAATCGCGCGGGGTTTTTACAAGAATCATATTTATACAAATCCTATAAAGATAATCTTCGAAACAACTCTGTGGATATCTTGAAATTATACTTATTTATCAAGGTATTAAATACAAAACTCGCGACTGTAGAACTTCTGTACCGGGCTGTGGACGAGATTTGACAAGTTATCCACAGGCCTCGATTCGGTCGGTTATCGACGTATTAACCACAGCTTCTTCATTGCATTACACACAGCCCTTGCCCCCAATCAGCCTTTCAGTACCTGCAACAGCACATGCACGTCGTGATTCAATTCGTTGTCCTTGGCGCGCAAAGCGTCGATCGTCCGCACGGCGTGCAGGACCGTCGTGTGGTCGCGTCCGCCGAAGGCTTCGCCGATCGACGGATAGCTTTGCGAGGTCAGGTTCTTGGCCAGCCACATGGCGACCTGCCGGGGACGCGCTATCTGGCGCGAACGTTTCTTCGAGAACAGATCCGCCACCTTGATCTTGAAATAGTCGGCGACCGTCTTCTGGATGTTCTCGACGGTAATCTGGCGGTTGACCGCGCCGATCAGATCCTTCAACGCCTCCTTCGCCAATTCGAGGTCGATCTTGCGTCCGTGGAAGGACGCATAGGCCAGGACCTTCTTCAATGCCCCCTCGAGCTCGCGCACGTTCGAGCGAAGATGCTTGGCGATGTAGAAAGCGACCTCGTCGTCGAGCGCGACGCCTTCGATTTCCGCCTTCTTCTTGAGGATCGCCACGCGCATTTCGATTTCCGGGGGTTCGATCTGCACCGTCAGTCCCCAGTCGAAACGGGTGATCAGGCGGTCTTCGAGCCCCGAAATATCCTTCGGGTAGGTATCGCAGCTGATCACGATCTGCTTTTTCGCCTCGATCAAGGCGTTGAAGACGAAGAAAAACTCCTCCTGCGTCCGGTTCTTGCCGTTGAAGAACTGGACGTCGTCGAGCAGCAGCACGTCGAGCGAGCGGTAATAGCGCTTGAAGGCGTCGAACGACTTCGTCTGGTAGGCGCGCACCACGTCCGAGTAATAGTCCTCCGCATGAACGTAACGGACGACTTTCTCTGGACTCTGCTCGACGATGTGGTTGCCGATGGCGTGAATGAGGTGGGTTTTCCCGAGCCCGGCCCCGCCGTAGATGAACATCGGGTTGTACGCGCCGCCGCCCGGATTGGTCGCCACCTGCAGCGACGCCGCGCGCGCCAGATCGTTGGCCTTGCCGACGATCAGGTTGTCGAAGGTGAAACTTGGGATGAGGCGCGTCTTCTCGTAGGCGGGAAGCGGATACGCCTTGGCCACGGGCGGCTCGGCGGCAATGGTACGAGCGGCCTTGAGCGCCGGCTTCGGATTTCCGGCGGCGTTGGCGACGGGCGCCGCGTCGCGCATGCCGACCGCCAGCGAAATGCTGACCGGCGTGGAGAAATACTGGCTGCCGAGCTCCTCGATGCGTCCGAGATAGCGCTCCTTCACCCATTTCAGGATGAAGCCGTTCGGCGCCACGAGGCGCAGCCCTTTGTCCGGAGCGTCCTCGCCTTCCAGGCGCAGGGGGCGGATCCAGGTGTTGAATTGCTGGGACGAAAGTTCCTGCTCGAACTGACTCAGACAAGAATTCCAGAAGCTGCTCATTGCTTGCGTTTCAACAAAGCTCGAAAAAAGAATGGCCGTGCGCCGCTCCCGCACCGATCGCTACAGATGGCCTCGACACGGCGCCTGAAACGGGAACTGCCTGATCCCCATCGCCGCGATATGGAAGAATCCTTTTTGCCTCGGCGTTTTCCGGCAAAGACGACCACGGCCGAGAGTGTCTCCAATCGCATGATTTTAACCCGCGGGGGACCACTTATCCA
>JADHEE010000816.1_pt1 | contig 10412 bp, 3 predicted proteins | sample 8952401 | NCBI WGS metagenome assembly JADHEE01 (sample SAMN16124438, study PRJNA663242) | bioreactor sludge metagenome | isolation source: sludge (ammonium) | place: India:Bengaluru | collected 2019-02-28
CGACGAGGAGGCGTTCATGTACCGTAGCCAGTCCATCCCGGAGCTCGAGCGGTCCTGGGCCAACGACCTGCGCTGGCGGGGAATCGTCCGCCCGTACAGCGCCGCGGACGTCGACCGCCTCCGCGGCACGATCCAGATCGACTACCCCGTCGCCCGGATGGGCGCCGAGCGACTCTGGAACCTCCTCCACACCGAGACGTTCGTCCGGGCCCTCGGCGCGCTGACCGGCAACCAGGCCGTCCAGCAGGTGCAGGCGGGGCTGAAGGCGATCTACATGTCGGGCTGGCAGGTGGCGGGCGACGCGAACGACGCCCTGACGATGTACCCCGACCAGAGCCTCTACCCGGTCACGAGCGTCCCCACCGTCATCCGGCGGATTACGAACGCGCTGATGCGGGCCGACCAGATCCAGCACATGGAGGGGCGGTCCGACGTCTACTACTTCGCGCCGATCGTGGCCGACGCGGAGGCCGGGTTCGGCGGGCCGCTGAACACGTTCGAGCTGATCAAGTCGATGATCGAGGCGGGTGCCGGCGGCATCCACCTCGAGGACCAGCTCTCCTCGCTCAAGAAGTGCGGCCACATGGGCGGCAAGGTCCTCGTCCCGATCCACGACTTCATCCAGAAGCTGATCGCGGCGCGCCTCGCGGCCGACGTCCTCGGCGTCCCCACGGTCTTCATCGGCCGCACCGACTCGCTCGGCGCGAGCCTCATCCGCGGCGACATCGACAAGGTCGACCAGGAGTTCCTGACCGGCGAGCGGACGTCGGACGGCTTCTACATCGTCAAGGGGAGCCTCGAGTACGCCGTCGCCCGCGCCTGCGCCTACGCCCCGTACGTCGACGTCGTCTGGTGCGAGACCTCGACTCCCGACATCGGCGAGGCGCGCGCGTTCGCGCAGGGGGTCCACGAGAAGTTCCCCGGCAAGCTCCTCGCCTACAACTGCTCGCCGTCGTTCAACTGGAAGAAGAAGCTCTCCGACTCGGAGATCGCCGCGTTCCAGGAGGAGCTCGGCGCGATGGGCTACAAGTTCCAGTTCATCACGCTCGCCGGCTTCCACACGCTGAACGCCTCGATGTTCAAGCTCGCCTACAACTACGCGAAGACCGGCATGAGCGCGTTCGTCGACCTCCAGGAGGAGGAGTTCCAGATGGAGCGCGAGTGGGGCTTCAAGGCGATCAAGCACCAGCGCTTCGTCGGCGCCGGCTACTTCGACCAGATCCAGCAGACGGTCGCCGGCGGCGAGGTCGCCACGGCGGCGCTCAAGGGCTCCACGGAAGAGGAGCAGTTCGACAAGCACTGACCGGCGCCGGGCCGGCAGGAAGGAAGGGGGAGGCGGACGACGCCTCCCCCTTCTCGTTCTCGGCGGACCGGGCGCGCGGGCGTCGCCCCCCGCCCGGAACGCTCAGCCCCGGCCGCGCGCGGCCCGCTTCCGCCAGGCGTCGCCCCTCGCCTTCGCCCCGAGGGCGTCGAACGTGCTCGCCGCCACCAGGGCGGTCCGCGGCGACGGGCTCGCCCGGTACATCTGCTCGAGGAGGGCGTCGACGCCCGCCCGGTCGCCCGAGAGAAATCGGAGGACGGCGAGGCTCGTGTAGGCCTGCGTGTTCCCCGGGTAGGCCGCGATCTCGGCGCGGAACGCCGCCTCGGCCTCCGGGAGGCGGTTCAGGCGGGCGAGGGCGTCAGCCCGCTGAAGCTCGAGGTTCCAGACCCGCGGCAGGCGCAGCTCCTTCGCCCGCGCGGCGGCCCTCTCGACCTCGGCGAGCGCCTCGGCCGGGCGCCCGGCCCTGGAGAGCACCTCCGCGAGGGCGAGGAGCGCCCCCGGCTCCCCTCTCCCCTCCCCGGACGCCGCCCGCGCCTCACGCTCTGCGGACGCGAGGTCCCCCCGGGCGAGAAGGACGCGCGCGAGGAGGACCCGGCCGCCGACCGGGAGCGCGCGCGCCGCCTCGCGCGCGAGCCGCTCCGCGTCGTCGAATCGTTTCCTGCGAAGCTCGACCAGGCCGAGCGAGACGGTGATGTCGGGGAGCGGGACGGGCGAGCGCGAGAGCGTCTCGCGGTAGGCCGCGGCCGCCTCCTCGTCGCGCCCCGCTTCGACGAGGAGCTCGGCGAGCTTGATCCGCGCCTCGGTCATCCCGGGGTTCTCCGCGAGCATTCCCCGAAGGTGCGCGACCGCATCCTCGATCTTCCCCTCGCGCGCAAGGCGCCACCCTTCCTCCATCTTCCGAAGGTTCGCGACGTTGTCGACGGGGTTCGGGAGATCGGCCGAGCTGCCGCGGTCGCGCAGGCCTCCGAGGTAGCCGAGCGCGGCGAGCCGCTTCAGCGTCTCCTCGTCCTCCGGCGCCGGCGTCTCGTTCCCCGTCGGGAAGCGAAGGAGCTCGCGGGCGAGGCGCGCCGCGGCCTCCCTCTCCGACGCGACGAGGTCGTTCTTCTCGGCCGGGTCGGCGACGTAGTCGTAGAGCTCCGGCCGGGGGCCGTGGATGTAGTGCCACCGCCCGTCCACCGCGCTCTTCAGGTCGGCCCACCCGAGCTGGAGCCGCGGGTAGAGCGTCTCCCCGTAGAGCGTCCTCGGCGACGCGCCCTCCGCCGCGCTCACGAGGAGCGAGCGTCCGCTCACACCCTGGGGCGTCGGCAGGCCGAGGAGCGACGTGACCGTCGGGAGGATGTCGGAGAGCTGGACCGGCGCCGGCACGCGGCGCCCGCCGCCGGCGCTCCCGGGAAGCTTCAGGAAGAGCGGCACCTGGAGCGCCTCGCGGTAGAGGAGGAGAGAGTGCTGCTCCTCGCCGTGGTCGCCGAGCCCCTCGCCGTGGTCCGAGGTGACGATCACGATCGCCTTCTCGTAGATCCCGAGCGCGCGGAGGTGGTCGAGCAGCTCGCCGACGACGGCGTCGGCCGTCGCGATCTCGGCCTCGTACGTCGGGCCGTACTCCGCCAGGAACCGTTCCGCCGGCTCGTACGGCAGGTGCGGCTCGAAGATGTGGAAGAAGTAGAAGAAGGGCTTCCCGGCGCGGGCCGAGATCCACTCCTTCGCGAACGCGAGCGTCGCCGCGCCGGGGCGCTGGTAGCGCACCGTGGCGACGCCGGGGTCCGTCGGGACCGAGTCCTCGTAGTCGTCGAAGAGCGGGCCGATCCCGGTCTCCCGGCGAAGGACCCACGCCGAGACGGCCGCGCCCGTCGCCCAGCCCCGCTCCTTCAGGAGCTTCGGCAGGCTCGGGTGGGCCTCGCCGCGGAACGTGAAGCCGGAGTTGTTCCTCACGCCGTGCTCGGGAGGGATCTTTCCGGTGAGCATCGACGTGTGCGACGGGAGCGTCATCGGCGTCGGCGCGAACGCCTGCTCGAAGAGCCAGGAGTCGGCGGCGAGCCGGTCGAGGTGCGGCGTGCGGACCTTCCCCCAGCCGTAGGCCGGGAGCCGGTCGGAGCGGAGCGTGTCGATGGAGACGAGGACGACCGGAGCGTCGGGGAAGGTCCCGACACCGCCGGGGGCGTCCGCGGCGCGTCGGCAGGCCGGGCCCGCCAGGGTGACGGCAGCGAGGAGGAGCGTGGCGAGGCGACGCGTCACGGCTTCCCCCTTCCACCCGGCGCGGCGCCGGGTCTCGAGCGGGCCTCGGCCCGGAGGCGGCTCGCGCCGGCGGCGTCGCCGAGCCTCTCCAGGAGCTCCGCGGCCGCGGCGTACGCGGCCGGGCCCTCGGCGGCGGCGACCATCTCGTCCACCGTCTTCCGCGCCTCGGCGCCCCGCCCGCGGCTGGCCCTGAGGAGGACGAGCGTCTGCCAGGCCGGGACGTAACCGGGGAAGCGGCGCGTCTCCTCGAGGATCTCCGCCTCCGCCTCCTCCCACCGGCCGAGCCGGCCGAGGAGGTTCCCGCGCAGGAAGCGGTAGCCCGCGAGGTCGTCGAGCCCGCGCTCGCCGACCTTCTTCCGGAGCTCGTCCGTCATCGCGAGCGCCTCCTCGAAGCGCCCGCCGCTCGCGAGGACGTCGGCCAGGACGAGCCAGGAGCGCTTGCGGCCCAGGCCGGTCTCGAGGGACCTCCGCGCTTCCGCCTCGGCGCCGGCGAGGTCGCCCGTGCCGAGGAGCGCCCGCGCCTTCACCTCGTGCCCGCCCGTGTCGCCGCGCGCGATCGCGAGGTCGGCGTGGCGGATCGCTTCCGCGGGGCGCCCCACCTGGAGGCAGAGGTTCGCGACGGAGATGAGGTAGTTCGTCCGGTCGGCCGGCGAGAGCTCCACCGTCTTCCGAATCGCCGCCACGGCCTCGTCGGTCCGTCCGAGGCGGGCGAGCCCCTGCGCGTACGCTTCCCAGGCGTCGACGAGGCGCGGGTTCCTCTGAAGGAGCATTCCGAGAGTCTCGACGCTCTCGACGGTCCGTCCCCCCTTCAGCAGGCCGAGGCCGCGCTTGAGCTGCTCCAGGGTGCCGATCTCGTCCTTCGGATCGGGGAGCGCGCCGCCGCCGGCCGTCGTCATCGTCACGTAGCCGAGGGAGGCGAGCTTCTTCGCCTCCTCCTCGCCCACCGCCGACGGCTCGACGAACGGGCTCCTCCGCCTCTCGGCCTCGGCCATCATCGCCCGCACGGGGCCGGCCTTCTCCTCGATCCGGTTCTTCGTCTCCGCCGGGTCGGTCGCGAGGTCGTAGAGCTCGGGGCGGGGAGCGTCGACGTAGTGCCACGTCCCGTCGACGACGGAACGCAGCTCGCTCCAGCCGAAGCGGATCCTCGGGTAGAACGTCTCCGCGAAGAGGCGCCGCTCCGGCGCGGCTCCGCCCGCGGCGAGCCGGGCGAGAGAGACGGTCCCCTCCGGCGGGATGAAGCCCGGCAGACCGACGACGTCGGCCACCGTCGGGAGGACGTCGAGGAGCTGAACGGGCGTCTCCACGCGCGTCCCGGCGAGAGGCGGGCGCTCCCCCGCCTTCGCGGACGGGAGCTTGACGAGGAGCGGCACCTGGAGCGCCTCGCGATAGAGGAAGACGCCGTGCTCCTCCTCGCCGTGGTCGCCGAGCCCCTCGCCGTGGTCGGAGAGGAAGACGATGAGCGACTTCTCGTAGAGGCCGCGGCGCTTCAATCCGTCGAGGAAGACGCCGACGGCCGCGTCGGCGGCGGCCACCTCGGCGTCGTACGGGTCGGCGAAGCGGCTCCGGTACGGCTCGGGCGCCTCGTACGGCGCGTGCGGCTCGAAGAGGTGGAGGAACGCGAAGAAGCGCTTCCCCTTCACGCCCCCGAGCCACTCCTCGAGGCGCTCGACCGTCTCCCGACCGGGCCTCTGGACGCGGTTCGCCGCGAGCCCCGGCTCCGAGGGCTCGATCCGGTCTTCCCAGCGGTCGAAGCCGCGGGCGATGCCCGTGCTCCCCGAAAGGACGACGCACGAGACCGCCCCGCCCGTCTCGTAGCCTTCCCTCTTCAGGAGGTCGGCGAGCGTGGGAGGCGACGTCCCGAGCCGGTAGCCGCCGTTGTCGAGGACCCGGTGGGCGCCGGGGAGGACGCCCGTGAAGAGCGAGGAGTGCGCCGGAAGCGTGAGCGGGACCGGGCTCCAGGCGCTCTCGAAGAGGATGGAGTCCTCGCGCAGCGCCGAGAGCGCGGGGGTGACGCCCGAGACGTAGCCGTAGAACGGGAGTCGATCGGAGCGGAGCGTGTCGACGACGATCAGGACGACGGGCGCGCCGGGGACGCTCCGGACTTCGCCCTCCGGCTTCGCCGAACGCCGGCAGGAGGGAGCGAGGAGCGACACGACCGCGAGGGCGAGCGCCGCGGAGGGGAGGCCGGCGCGCCTCATCGCGCCCTCCCGGCTTTCGCGCCTGCCTCGAGGCGCGCGAGGCGGAAGTCGCCCGGGAACGAGCGCTTCGCCTCGGCGAGGAGCGCCGCCGCGTCCGTGGGCCGGCCGAAGCTCCGGAGGCTGACGATCGCGGTCACGTAGCCGTCCGGCGTCGGGACCGTCCGGGGGATCGCCGCGGCGCGGCGCGCCGCCTCGGCGAGGTCGCCGCTCACCGCCGCGAGGATCGCGAGGCCGGAGAGCGCCTCGACGCTTCTCGGATGCGCTTCGAGCTCGGCCCGGTACTCCCGCTCGGCCTCGGGAAGGCGTTCCCGCCGGCCGAGCACCTCGGCCCTCGCGACGTGGAGGCCGGGCGGCGGCGTGCCCGTCCGCGCGAGCCCTTCGTCCGCGATCCCAAGCGCCTCGTCGAGCTTCCCCTCCCTCAGCGCGACGCGCGCGAGGACGACGTCGGCGCGCCGCTCGCCGAACGTCCGGGCGAGCTCCGCGTGGCTTCGCGCCTCGTCGAGCCGCCCGGCGCGGAGCGCGAGCGCGGCGACGTCGGCGACGTAGTTCGAGCGCCCCGGTGGCGACAGGGCGACGGTCTTCTTCAGCGCGGCCAGAGCCTCGTCCATCCGGCCGAGCCTCTCGTACGCGCTCGCAAGGACCTCCCAGCCGTCCACGAGGCGCGGGTTCGCCTCGAGGACCTTCAGCAGGAGGGGAAGCGCCTCCGCGCTCCGCCCCGCCTCGTGCAGCCGCGTGGCCGCCTGGAGCGTCGTGAGGGAGCCGATCGCCTCCTTCGGATCGGGGCGGGCGCCCCCGTCGTCCCGGGCCGTCCCCGTCAGGTAGCCGAGGGCCTGGAGCTTCTTCGCCGCCTCGGCGTCGACCGCTTCCGGCGCGCGGAGCGGGGTCCGGCGCCGCTCCGTCTCGACGACCATCGAGCGGAGCTCGGGGGGGCGCGTGGGCGCGAGGTTCGTCCGCTGGGCCGGGTCGGCCACGACGTCGTAGAGCTCCGGCGTCGGGGCCTCGACGTAGTGGAAGCGGTCCGAGACCAGGGCCCGCAGCTCGCTCCACCCGAGCCGGATGCGCGGGCTGTAGTTCTCGGCGAAGACGCGCCGGTCGGGCGCCGGGGCGCCCCCCGCCAGCGCGGCGAGCGACATGGTTCCGGGCCTCTCCGGCGCCTTCGGGACGCCCACGAGGCCGAGGAGCGTCGGGAAGAGGTCGGTCAGCTGGACCGGAGCCGCCACCGTCCCGCCCGCGAGGGCGTTACCGGGGAGCTTCATCAGGAGCGGCACCTGGATCGACTCGCGGTAGAGGAAGATGCCGTGCTGCTGCTCGCCGTGGTCGCCGAGCCCCTCGCCGTGGTCGGAGAGGAAGACGACGATCGCCCGGTCGTAGACGCCGAGGCGCTTCAGCTCCGCGAGGAACGTCCCGACGATCTCGTCCGAGGCGGCCACCTCGGCGTCGTACGGGTCGCTCCAGCGCGAGCGGTGCGGCTCCGGCGCGGCGTACGGCGCGTGCGGCTCGTAGGTGTGGAGGAACGCGAAGAACGGCTGAGCGGCCCGCTCCCGGATCCACGTGGCGAGGAGCGCGGCGGTCTCCCCGCCCGGCCGCTCGACGAAGTCGAGCATCGAGACCTCTCCCCGCGCCTCGACTTTGTCTTCCCAGAGGTCGAAGCCCCTCCCGATGCCGCTCGCGCCGGCGAGGACCGCCGCAGAGACGGCCCCGCCCGTCGCGTAGCCGTGCCCCTTCAGCAGCTCGGCGAGCGTCGGCTCGCCGGCCGGGAGGCGGTAGCCCGCGTTGTCGAGGACTCCGTGCCCTCCCGGCTCGAGGCCGGTGAAGAGCGACGCGTGCGCCGGGAGGGTGAGCGGCACGTGGCTGTAGGCCCGCTCGAAGAGGACGGCGTCCTTCCGGAACGCGTCGAGGGCCGGGGTCTCGACTCCGCGGTGCCCGTACATCGGAAGGCGATCGGAGCGGAGCGTGTCGACGGAGACGACGACGATCGGAGCCTTCGGAAACCGCAGGTGGGGCACGGCCGGGCCGCCGCGCGAGCAGGCGGCGACGGAGACCGCGGAGGCCGCGAGGAGGAGGACGCCGGGACTGAGCCGGTGACGCTGCAGGGGTTCCGTTCTCATTCGCATTCGAGGATATCCCGCCGCCCCGAGGGGGCCCTCTCTGAGACGAGAAAAGGCCCCCCCGGCCCGAAGGCCGGGGGGGCCGGGATACCCGAAAGGGGCGTTCCGCTAGAAGCGGATGCCCATGGAGACAAAGTACCGGCGCGGGATCTGGTAGTTGGCGGCGCTCGTCGGCTTGCCGAAGTTGGCGCCCTTCCTCCAGTTCACGCCCTCGACCGGCTGCTCGGTGAAGGGGTTGAAAGTCTTGACGTTCGCCGTGACGGACGTGTTGACGGCCGTGACTCCGTCCGCGTTGAAGACGTTCAGGATCTGCGGCTGGACGAAAACCTCGAACTTGCCGATGTTCGCGCTGAGGTTGACGGAAAGGTCCGTCCTCCAGATGTCGTCGGTCCGGTAGGCGTCGCGCTTGGTGAAATAATAGGCGACGCGGCTGGGCGGCTGGACGTAGCCGGGGTTCGTCACGTAGGGAACCCCCGTTTCGTCATCCACCATGTTGATGTTGCCGACGGCGCCGTACGGCGTGCCGGTATCCCACGACTGGATGATGCCCGGGGTGATCCCGACCATCCCGACACGGAAGTCGTACGTACCAACGAGGCGGACGCGGTGCCGCTGGTCCTGCGAGAGGGAGCCGCGCGGTCCGTTCCACTTCAGGTCGAGGTACTCGGGGTAGCTCTCGAACGCCGCGGTGACGGGGCCGGAGCCGCTCGTCTCGCCGACGAAGTTGCCGATCATGTGCGACCAGGTCCAGTTGGCGGCGAGGTTGAGGCTCCCGTGCCGCCAGGCGAGGGACGAGTGAAGGCCCGTGTACTCGCGCTCGGGGACGTTCGAGTTGATGATGTAGCCGAGGTCGAACTCGTCGCCGAGCTCGCTCGTGACCTGGCCGGTCGTCATGTCGCGCTTGGTGGAGTAGAAGTCCTTGTACTCGCGGCGGACGATGTCCGTGCGGAAGTTGATCTTCCCGATGGTGCCGCCGAAGCCGAGGACGTACTCGTTCACCTTCGGGGAGGAGAGCGCGTCCTGGATGAGGAGGTTGACGCCCGGGACCGAGGCGGCGTCAGACGGCCTGTTCGGGAACTGGTTCAAGCCGGTGACGCCCCACGCCCCGTACATCTGCCGGAGGACCTCGTCGGTCGGGATCCAGGGGCCGGGGCCGTCATTGATCGGGGCGCCGTCCCAGTAGTAGTAGTACGAGGCCGGGCTGCCGGCGCCCGTCGCGCCGGAGCCGGCGATCCCTTCCTGGATCTGGCCGACGTAGGTCGCGTAGCTCGCCGTCGCGCGGAGCTTGCCGTCACCGAAGACGTCCCAGTTCACGGCGAGGCGGGGGCTGAAGGCGCTGTCGTCGGCCGTCGTCTTGCCCGCGGCGTCCGTCGCGTCGTTCTTGTCGTACCGGAGGCCGATGTTGAACGAGAACCGGTCGTTCAGGCGCCAGGTGTCGTTGACGAAGAACGAATGCGTGAGCATGTCGCTCCCCTGGCTCTGGAGCGGGATTGGGGCGTAGAGGAGGTAGGAGTTGCCGTCGATGACCGGGTAGAGGTTCGTCCCGTCCGTCTTCACCCCGGTGGCAAAGAGGAGCCAGGAGCTCCCCGACTGCCAGTTGTTCGAGAGGCGCGTCGAGGAGAAGTTGTCGTAGCCGACGACGACGTTGTGCGACCCGAGGCCCTTCGTAGAGAGGAAGTAGGTCCCCTTCACGAGGAAGTTCTCGTTGTCGCGCTTCTCGGACGAGCCCGGGCAGACGGCGCAGAAGATGGCGCCGAACATCTGGCCGAGGCCCTCTTCCTGGACGACGACCGCCGTCCCCTTGATCAGCTCGTTGAAGCGGCTCCCCGAGTCCTTGAACGTGAAGCTCTTGGCCGCGTACTGCGCCTCGAGGAAGAAGTTCGAGGAGAGGACGCCGTTGTAGTTGATCGAGAGGAGGTCCGTCGGGAGCGAGCGGTCGTAGATGACCCCGTTCGTCTCGAGGATCGGGAACGAGCCGAAGAAGTAGTTCGCCTGCTCGACCTCACCCTTCGTGTAGGAGCCGGTGATCGTGTGGTTCTGGAAGGGGGTGAGGGTCAGCTTCCCCTCGTACCGCGTGTCCTTGTCGGTGCGCGGAACGGAGCCTCCGAGCGGCGCCGCGATGGAGCTCGAGTACTCGTTCTTGTTGTAGCGGCCGGCACCGAAGAACCAGAGGCGGTCCTTGATGATCGGGCCGCCGAACGTCGCCTCGTAGGTCGGGACGACCTTGTCGACGTACGTCTGCGCGATCGGGGTCTGGGACTGCCAGTCGTTGTTGTTCAGCGTGACGCGGAACGAGCCGCTGAAGGCGTTGCCACCCTGCTTCGTGACGGCGTTGATGACGCCGCCCGTGAAGCGCCCGTACTCCGCCGAGACGCCCGACGTCATCGTCGTCGTCTCCTGGATGGCGTCCTCGATGACGAGCGTGTTCGTCGGCGTGCCGCGGATGTTGTCCTGGATGTTCACGCCGTTGACGGTGATGACGTTGTCGAACGACTGGGCGCCCGAGATCGTCGTGTTGCCGCCGGGGCCGTTCGTGTTGACGCCGGCGCTGAG
>JADHEE010000817.1_pt1 | contig 10405 bp, 7 predicted proteins | sample 8952401 | NCBI WGS metagenome assembly JADHEE01 (sample SAMN16124438, study PRJNA663242) | bioreactor sludge metagenome | isolation source: sludge (ammonium) | place: India:Bengaluru | collected 2019-02-28
GATAGTTTGCACCCGCGCGATTTTATCCTCGGCCGGCGCGGTAAAATCACTGGCATCGGAGAAATTACCGTACCCGAGAATTTCGCCAAGAATAGTCGCACCACGTGCAATAGCAGATTCACGCTCTTCGAGACACAGCACCGCCGCCCCTTCGCTTAGCACAAAGCCATTACGATGCAGGCTGAACGGACAACAGGCGCGCGTGATCTCTTCCTGCTCGCTGGCCAGTGCGCCAAGCACGTCAATATTCCATACCGCTGAATCAGAACGCAGCGATTCTCCGGCCCCCGCCAGCATCATGTTTGCACGACCATGTCGGATAAGTTCAAACGCATCGCCTATCGCGATGGTCCCCGTCGCGCAGGCTGCTATCGGTGTATTTTGATAGCCACGGAGCCCCCACAGCAGGCTGACTGCCGCCGTGGCCGAGCTGGGCATCGAGAAAAAGCAGCCAAAAGGAGAGCCCACCCCGGTACGCATATAATCTTCGTAATAAACCTGGGTTTCGTCCTGACCTGCCCAGCCGGTGCCCATGATGGCGCCGCAATCGCGCAGATCGTAATAGTGCTCAGGCTTTTCATCGCCAAACGACATCTGCATGGCCTCTCGCGCAGCGGCCAGCGTAAGCCGTGCATAACGTGGCAGGCGACGTCGGATGGCGGCAGGCACGCCTTTGAGTGAAGGCTCCTCATCGATCAGGCCATAAAAACGGGATTTGATCCCGGCGGCAGATTTGTCGCAATAACGGTAGCCGAGTTTGTAATCCATGATGGCTGCCCAGCTTTCAGCGGCATTCATCCCCAGCGGTGTTACTGCCCCATAACCCGTAACCACTACCCGACGCGGCGCGTCCATCGTCTGTAAAGTGTCCATTGTCATGGCTTATCCTTGTTTATTCATCGTATTGTCTTCCCCGCCCCCTAGCGCCAACCAGAGTTTCATCGTGGAATACAGGTAGTTGTACTGGTTTGTTACCAGCGCGTTTTCGCTGACCAGCAGCGCATTCTGCGCATCAAGTAACGCCTGATAACTCACCGAACCGTGGTGATACTGGCTTTCCACCAGCACCAGCCGCTGTTGGCTCAGCGCCAAATCGTTCAATAAATGCTGTTTTTCCTGCTGCCAGGTCAGGCGTTGCGACATCGCGTTATCGATATCCTGCAGCGCACTGTAGGAGGCGTGACGAAACTGAATCGCCGCACTCTGGACATCCAGACCGGCTTGGTCGACGGTCAGTTGCACTTTGTTCCACTGAATGAAAGGCAGATCGACCGCTGATCCCAGCGTTCGGGCCGGGTTGCTGAACCATTGCTGAAACACAGCAGCACCGGCATTCAATGAGGCACTGAGCGACAGCGAGGGATAAAAACTCAATCGCGCAACGTCTGAACCCGCCAGCGCGGCACGCAGTTTCAGTTCGGCGGACTGCACGTCCGGCCTTTTGGCGATGGTTTCCAGTGGCAGGCGCTGCGCCACCGGTACACGCTGATGGAGATCCAGCGTCTGACGTTCGGCAGGGTACTGTCCTGGCGGGCGGCTGAGTAGAATCGCCAACGCATTACGGCTTTCATCGCGCTGCTGGAGTAAATCACGCAGACTAATTTCACGGCTCAACACCGTCTGCTGCGCCTGCAAATAATCGAGCTGGCCCAGATCACCCGCCTTCCAGCGGGAGGTCACCATGCGCAGAGTTTCTCTGGCAATCTCCAGACTCTGCCGGACATTACCGATCTGCTGATTCAGGCTGGCAATCTGCCAGTAAAGCTGAGACGTTGTGCCAATAAGCGACAGCGCAGTAGCCTGTAAATCCTGCTCCGATGCTTTTGCCAGCCAGTCGGACTGCTCCCGGATACGCGCCAGTTTTCCCCAGAGATCCAGCTCATATGACGCTGAAAGAGCGTTGCTGTAGCTTTCCGTCGGCGTTGTGTCGTGGTGCAGAGACTTTGTATTACTGGCTCTTCCGCCTGCGGTGACGTCAGGCGTCAGATTAAGATCCGATATCCCAGCCGCCAGTCGCGCCTGGCGAAGCTTGATCCCTGCCAGCGCCAGATCGTTATTGCTCTGCAACACGGAAACGATCAGGTGTGACAGCTGCGGATCGCCAAAATTATCCCACCAGTGCGGGGAAAATTTCGCTACGCCCTCGCCAGTATCCTTCACACGCCAGGCGTCAGGTACTGACAGCATGGGTCTTTGATAGTCGCTTTTCAGCGCCTGACCACAGCCAAACAGCGTCAGCGTCATGGCGGCAATGATGAATGGGTTCAGTTTCATTCGCGGGCCAGCGCCTCCGTGGGATGCAGGCGGGCCGCATTGCGCGCCGGGAAAAAGCCAAAGCCAAGCCCGATCAGCGCGGAGAAGCCACAGGCCAAAAGGATGGGCGGCCAGGTGAAAATCATGGTGAATTCCTGCGTAACCAGAGAAAAAATCAGCCCCCCCAGACCCGAGCCGATAATGCCAATCAGGCCGCCGAGGGAACAAATCACCATCGCCTCAATCAGGAACTGACGCATGATGTCCGCAGGCCGGGCACCGACCGAGAGGCGAATGCCAATCTCATGGGTCCTTTCCGTTACCGACACCAGCATAATGTTCATCACCCCGACGCCACCTACCAGCAGAGAAATTCCGGCAATCGCGGTGATCAGCAGGGTCATCGACTCCGACGTTTTACGAATCGTCTTCGTCATCTGATCGTTGGTCATGGTGAAGAAATCCCGCCTGCCGTGCACCGAATCCAGCAGTTGCTCGACATTTCGCTGAGCAGCATCGAGTGGATAATCGTCGGCGATACGCAGGGTAATGGACTGCAACGGCGTATCACCCGACATCCGCTCCAGCAGCGAGGTATAGGGGATCCATGCGCCGAGTTGCTCGCCGAAATACTTCGGCCCTTTTTTCTCCGCTACGCCGATCACCCGGTAAGGCACGCCGGAAAGTTGAATAATTTCGCCCAGCGGATCCTGCCCGCCGGGGAATAGCGTGCTGCGCACGTTCGGATCGATGATGACCACCGGCTCACGTTCATCCAGATCGCGTGCCGTGAAACGGTTTCCATTAACAAAGTTCAGCCCCTGCACACGAAAGAAACCGTTACTGACGCCCGACAACGAAACAACAACTTGCTTACCGCCCCGGACCGCCATAGCGGTTTTATTCACTATCGGCGACAGGCTGTCGATGTATGGCTGTTTGCCGAGCAAATCCACATCGTCCAGCGTCAATGCCCGTTCAAAATCGGGCCGCAGTTTGTCCCAGCCGAGACCGGGGCGAATTTCGACAGAGCTGCTACCTAACTGGCTTATCTGGCTGAGAATGCTTTGCCGCGCGCCCTCACCGACCGCCATAGAAGAGACAACAGAAGAGATGCCGATGATGATGCCCAGCATGGAAAGGAAAGCGCGGATACGATGCCCAAGCAGGGAGCGCCATGCCATGCGCACCGCTTCCTTGATGCTCTGCCAGACAGGCGTTCGCCCGGTGGCGGCTATGGCCGGAAGGTCATGGGATGTCACCTTCGGCATAACCGGATTGACCCGGTCAGCCACAATCTGTCCGTCGTGGATTTCGACAATGCGCTGGCACTGTTCGGCGATACGCCGGTCATGGGTGACGATAATAAGCGTATGCCCGGCCTGATGAAGCCCATGCAAAATGGCCATCAGCTCCTGGCCACTGGTACTGTCGAGCGCCCCCGTGGGCTCATCCGCCAGAATCACCGGCGCGCCGTTCATCAGGGCTCGGGCGATACTGACGCGTTGCTGCTGTCCGCCGGAGAGCTGTGCAGGCCGGTAATTCATACGCTCACCAAGACCCAGGCGAGTCAACAGATACTCAGCACGAGTCCGACGTTCAGGGGCAGGCATATCGGTATACAGTGCCGGAATGGTGACGTTTTCAATGGCCGTCAGATAGGGCATCAGGTGATAGCGCTGAAAGATAAAGCCCAGATACTGGCTGCGCAGCTCTGCGAGTTGTTCGCTGCTGGCCACCTGCGCAGGGATATCCATAATGCGCATTTCGCCTTCCGACGGTTTATCCAGGCAGCCAATGATATTCATCAGCGTGGATTTCCCGGAACCCGATGCACCGATAATGGCGACCATCTCCCCCGCCTCAACGCGCAGGGAGATATCCTTCAGCACAGTTACCGCAGCGCTGCCCGAGCCAAAATGGCGGGAGATATGTGAAAGTTCGATAACCGGCGCGTTAGCCATGCGCAGCCCCGGTCTCATTTTGCACAATCACAACGTGCTCGCCTTCGCTCAGGCCCTCTTTCACCTCAACGAACTGACGGTCGTTGATGCCCACTCGCACCTGCCGCAGTTCGATCTTATCGCCCTTCATTACCTGCACCTGATAGCGATCTTTCCCCTGCGGCTGACCCAGCGCCATCAGCGGCAGGCGCAGCACATTTTTAACCTGATCGGTGATGATGAACACCTGTGCCGTCATGGAGGTACGTAGCAGATGGTCGGGGTTCGGTACGCTGAATACGCCATCGTAATAGACGGCGGAGGCTTGTTGCCCCTGGGGACGGGCATTGTCATCCTGTAAAGCGTCACTCGGCGCATCCTGAAGCGTGCCCATCACACTTTGGTATCGACGCTTAGGATCGGCCACAACGGAAAACCACAGCGGCTGGCCGGGACGGACTTTCAGAATGTCTGTTTCTGAAATACGCGTATGCACCGTCATGGTATCAACGTCGGCCAGCACCAGAATGGTCGGCGCGGTCTGCGAGGAGACAACAGTCTGTCCTTCCCGGGTAACGATACCCAACACCTGTCCGTCCACCGGCGCCATAATCTGCGTATAGCCCAGATTGGCTTTTGCCGTTTCCAGCGCCATCCACGCCTGTACGATCTGCGCTTCATTGACTAACAACTGCGCCTTCTGCGTATCGAACCTGGCCTGCGCCTCCTCGAGATTGCTCTTCGTGCCGGATCCGTCACGATCCATCCGCAACTGGCGTTTAAGCTCAAGATCATACTGTTTGAGCGTGACTTGGGCGGCCTCTTTCTGGGCGATGGCAATATCCAGCGCCGCCTCAGATTTACGCAGCTCGCTTTGTTGCAACGCCGGGTCAATTTCAGCCAGCAGTTGACCTTTAGTGACGCGATCTCCGGCACGAACGTGCAGTTTTTTTAACTGACCATTGACCTGCGCACCGACATTCACCTGTACAGAAGGTTTGAGGATGCCGGTCGCCAGGACGGTCTTCTGAATATCACCGCGTTCAATTACCTGCGTAACGACCGGCACCTCGGTCCCGGACCACATACGTTGCACAGCCAGCACACCGACAATCACCAGCGCCACGGCCAACACGCCCAGGGCATAAAAGGTCTTGCGGTTTCTGCCCGCCATAGCGAGTAGTCGTTTGATCGCAACTGTCACGCCAGCTCTCCTTCAGGGAGAATGGTGGACACAGAGGTGTTTCCCACCGCTTCTATATGGCCTTTTCTCATTGCACAGAGGCGGTCGAACAGGTGTAGCGTCGTTTCACTGTGCGTTACGACGATCAGCGTTTTTTCATATTCACGGCAATGATCGATAAGGGTTTGCATCACCTGATGAGCGGTCTGTTCGTCAAGATTGGCGGTCGGCTCATCCAGCACCATCACCGGCCGATCGCTGTACATTGCACGGGCCAGCATCAGACGCTGACGTTGCCCAAGCGACAGTGCAGGATGGCTCTCGCGAATAAGGGCGTTCTGTTTTCCCGGGAGACGATCAATCACGTCGGTCAGGTTCAGCCCGTGCAGGGATTTATTGATGCGCGCCTGTTTTTTGGCGTCGTACTCGCGATCAAACAGCGTGATGTTCTGCAATACGCTGGTGTTGAAAAGGATGTCTTCCTGACTTTGCAGGAAGAACAGTTTCTGCGCCTGACGACTGTTTACCGGCTGCCCGTCGGCGAGGATCTCCCCGGACTGAGGTTCAATAAGCCCGGTAATGACTTTGAGCAACGTACTTTTTCCCGCGCCAGACTCGCCGATAATCGCCAGTGATTCACCCCGACGCAGCACTATCGACACATTATCGAGCACCGGCTTGCCCGGATCGTACGCATACTGCAACTCGCGATAGTGAAGCTGATGATTAAACGCCACCGGCGGTAGTAGTGCGTCGTGACGTTCTTCTTTCACCTTCGGGAACAGATCGGCGGCACGGGTATCGATCACGTGCAGTTGGTTTTTGCGCAGAACAGAGAAGAAAATCTGGGTGATATAGGCGGTAAAAATCTGGCGCACAAAGCTATAGGCAAAAAACTCACCCAGCGAGATGCTGTTATTTTTCAGCAGCGGCAACGCCAGCAGCATAAAAAAGACCATCTCAAGACTGCCAATCAGCTGATACAGGCTGCCCTTTACCTGCTCATATATTTTCTGTTTCTGCCGACAGTCAAACAGGGAGATAACATAATTCGCGAATGCGGCCTGACGCTGGCTGGTCAAGCCAGCCGATTTCAGCGTCGCAAATCCCTGAATAGTCTCCAGCAGAAAATCGCTTTGCTCCGCGCTCTTCACCTGCATCTGTTGCGTAAAATAGCGATCCCGGAAAATAGCCCAAACGCTGACCAGCCCCATCAGCGTTACGCCAGCGGCAGAAATGGCGGCCAACAGTGGACTGATGTAGCACATGACCCCCAGCGCAATCACCCCCACCACCCAGTCTATTCGCAGGCCGTTATCCAGCTCGATTTTTTGGGCTGCCGCCATTTGCCAGTTGGAGAAGCGGCTGAAGATTTCCCCTGGGCTGCGTTTTTCGAAGAAGGCGAGCGAGTTCGTCAGAAGATGAGCAAAACCGCTGACGCTCTGCATCACCACAAAACGTTTGATAAACCGCTCGGTCACGCTGCGTACAAAGAAAGCCAGCAGAGTTGAGACGACAAAGGCCAGCAGGTAATAGAAATATGGAAATTCAGTTCTACCGCCCGAGGAGAAAACGTTGTTGATAGCAGAGCTGACCATTACCGGCATGATAAACAAGGTCAGTGAAATCAAAAACGCCAGCAGCATCAGCCGATAAATGCCGGGGATCGCCGCAGTCTGTTTTAAACTCATGCACTCCAGAGCGCGAAAGCGTCGCGTGCGTTTGTGTTTCTCTACCGGCGGTGCGGCACTTTCCGCTTCCTGGTCAAGAACCAGGGCATAACCGCTGATTTCAGATTTCAGCGCGGCGATGGGTAAGAGCTGCTCGCCAATCGCCGGATTCATCACGCAAACATAACTTCCCTGGCGGTAGGCCAGCAGCACATAGTGGCTCGCACCGTAATGCAAAATGGCAGGTAACGGGAGTTCTGCGAGTTCATTCAAATCGAAGGCGACCGGATAAACGGGGATCGCCAGTTCGGTCAGGATATCGCACATGGTTGAGAGCGCGGTGCCGTGGGCAGACGCCGGAAAGCGCTCGCGTAACTCATCAAGAGGCGCATCGATGCCCTGTGTTTCCGCCAGCATGGAAATACAGGCCAGCGCGCATTCGTTTGTTTCTGCCTGATAAACCATTTCGGGAATGATATGTTCCATAATTGACACCTTTGAACGTCCTGTTCTCATCTGTAATATCACTAGCGCCGCGCTGTAAAATTATTCATTTTCAGTCATTAATGAAGAATAAAGAGTGTGAATGCCATAGCATCCAGTCGGTGGAATACTCGCGAATACTCTGCTCAATAATTCCCGGCATTTCATCTTTCAATTTTTTTGCCGGAACCGGATCATGAATGCGAATTTTCAGTCCGTTATCGTAATAAAGATGATAAAAAACCACCTTCGCTGACATCATTCTTGCCAGCCGGATAATGCCGCTGTGTAACGTAGCCGGGCGGCCAAACAACCGGCATTTTAATTTCCCGGCTTTGTCTTTACTGGCAAATTGCGTAAAGTCAGGCGTAATATCCGGGAATAAAATAATATTTCGCTGGTTACTCGCGGCATCCATTACCGAGGTCATCAGCGTTCCCGCAATGTTTTTATTATCCTCGTGTATAGAACAATACGTAAGATCCAGACCACCCATTTGCCGTTCGGCTGCGGAATAGACATCGGCACTGCGTGACGTAATCACCGTCGCCTTGCCAGGGTACACCGTGCTGCCGATCATGGTGCTGAGTATGTCCGAGACCATATGTAACGGGGCGAGGATCACCGACTGGCCTGCGCGCTGCAACGGTTCGACGACAGCATTGAGTTGTGCCGTACAGGCTGCAAGCTCCTGCAAGGCCCAACGATTTTGCCCGTAAGTGACGGCCTGGACCAGTAACTCACGCCGCTGCGTCAGCCAGATATAGTCAAATGCCTTGTTATCATGAAGCAGGCACTGACGGTTAGATTGCGCGACGACGGCCCGCAATTTTACATCTCGCCGTGTCAGCCCCAGGAAGCGGATTACATGCGAGAAAGCGAAGATGACGCGATAGTGCATGCGCCGGAATAATAAGCAATGCGCCCTGTAGCTGATCAGCCCGAGCTTATGTAATGCCAGCTGATATTTGACGGCGAGGTTTTTCCACACCAGCGCACACCACAGGGCAAAAAATTTCATTATTACTCCGCCGCGCGATTGGTTTCTAATAGCGTGATTAATTTGTCCGCAAAAGATGAGAAATCACCTTCCTGAAGCGCGACCCATTTTTTATTAATAATAAATAACGGCGTTGCATTGATATTATAATGCTGAGTAACGCGAACCATATAATCCATACGCGCTTTTACTTCAGCGGACTGGCTGACAGTATTATATTTATCCACGTTAATATTATTCTTTTCCAGCCATGCAGTGCGTTGCGCTGGATCGCCTAAATCAACCTTATCCTTGATCACCGCCTGATAGGCGCTTTCACGGTGCGCTTCTTCGAGCCCCATCACCTGTAGGGTGGCGAACACCGACGCAAAGCGCGCTAGCCCACCTTGCTTATCGAGATTGAAATGAAGACGTACCAGTTTCTTACCTGCGGGCAGGCGTTTTTCCAACTCAGACACATTTTTTTCATTTACCGCACAGAAATGGCAACCATATGAAAAAATTTCAATAATATCCTCTCCGTCAGCGATTGGGCTTTTCGCTACTTTATCAGCTGACAGTGAGACCAATGCTTGCTGTCCGCTATTATCGGCGTTATTGAATACGAAATAATGGAACCAGGCAGTCGTAATCAACGATGAAATGACGGCGATAAAAATGGTGTAAGCCAGAATAAGAAGAATTCTTTTTTTCATGGGAGGCTTTTCATCCTGAAAAGAAAAGTAGGAGAAGCTCTAAGGGGGCGTTGTAAAAAATTACACAACGCCCTTCAGAATAATTAGAAATTATTCCATTTAACTAAGAGACAGATGTTTCTTAGCCGACAACTGGGCAGTTAGCCTTGTCTGCAATTTTATAAGTTCTGGTTACAGCGCCATTTTTGTCAGTGCAGGTCTTAACATCAGCACATACGCTAGAACTATTAACTGTCATTAATTCATAAGTATTTACACAAGTTTCGCAAGTACCGCCAATAATTGCGCTTGCTTCAGTCATGTTGATCTTTTTCATTTAATATATCCTTATTTATGATTATTTCATTTTGAACAAAGTGCGTCTGATATATTTACAGCAGAATAATACATTACAGAAGACCCATTCCTTTTTACACCGAAATAACAACGCTTAACGTAAAACGTTAAGCGTTGTTATTTCGGATTTACACATTGTAGCGATGCTTTTTTCTTTGAGCAATATGCCCCAAACAGCCTGAAACGTACCTCATTAAAGAGAGCGTCATTTGGCTGACAGGATTTTTCCCATAAAAAGTCGTGTTAATAAACGCAAAAATAAAAAAAAGCTCACCAAATACCTGTTTACCGCTTTCGGTTCGGCAGGACTTTTCTTAGAAAAACTCAAGAGTACAAGATCATTACACAATATTATTTTTTCTAAAAAAGGTTGTACCGCTCTTCCCAAGGGGATTGGCTTTCGATTACCCTCGTTAAACTTACGTTTAGGCCCTTGTACACGTTAAACGCACGTATCCTTGCCGATATGCGGGCCAATAAAATATAAATACATATAGATTGTGTTATTAATCAATAACAACAGGTCATTTTACGCAAGCAGAGAATTTCGCGTACGTCTTGCTTCGGGGAATTCTTGCACGCGCAAAGCGTATCGCTTTAGCGGCAAGGCGGATGCTGTCGCCTGATGCCCTCTTAACGGCATAGCGAATGATCCGAATTTTATTTGCTCTCTTTACTGTGGATTGTCCTGTTTAGTGTCTGAAAAACATCAACATGGCGCCAACCGCTCACTTTTTTGCTTCGTAGCAAAGCGTGATCAACCGCACATTTAACTCACAACAGACCGAAGCGAATGACTAAGATTATTAAGCAACCGGATAAAACCAGACCCGAGATAACGC
>JADHEE010000808.1_pt1 | contig 10380 bp, 11 predicted proteins | sample 8952401 | NCBI WGS metagenome assembly JADHEE01 (sample SAMN16124438, study PRJNA663242) | bioreactor sludge metagenome | isolation source: sludge (ammonium) | place: India:Bengaluru | collected 2019-02-28
TCCGGCAGATCCTCGTACCGCGTCGTGAACGGGTCCCTCACCATGCGCCCTCCAGCGGTTGTCCCGAGCGGTTTTCGCCGCCCGGGTTAGACCATCAGCATCATCTGAAGCATCCGGCGCCCGGACTTGGCCTCGGGGTCGGCGGGGCCGAGGGCGTCGAAAATCCTGAGCAGGCGCTTGCGCGCGCCGTCGTCGTTCCAGCTCCGGTCGCGCGAGACGATCTCGAGGAGTTCCTTGATCGCGGTCGCGGAATCGCCCTGGGCGTAGGCCGCCATGGCGAGGTTGAAGCGGGCCTCGTGGTCGTTCGGGTTGGCGGCGAGCGCCGCGACCGCGAGCGGCACGTCGATGTCGGTGCCCTCGGCGGCGAGTTCGAGGGTGGCGATCACCGCGGCGATCTCGGGGTTCTTCTTCAGCTCTTCCGGCAGCTTGGCGAGAATCGCCTGGGCCTGGTCGAAGCGCCCGGCGGCCATGTTGCAGCGCAAGATGCCCGCGATCGCGCCGGGGTTGCCGGGCACGGCCTGGAGGATCTGCTGGTAGATCCCGATCGCCTGCGCGATGTCGCCGTCGGCCAGGGCCTGGCGGGCGGTGGCGAGCATGGCGTCGACCTGGGCCAGCATCCGCGCGTCGTTGGTGAGCGCGCCGAGGAACGACTGGAGGTCGTGGTCGGAGGGCACGCCGGCGAGCATGTCGACCGGGCGTCCGTCCTTGATCGCGAAGATCGCGGGCACCGAGCGCACCTGCATCTGCTGGGCGAGCTGGGGGTTTTCGTCGACGTTGATCGTCACCATGCGGATTCGCCCGTTGGCGGCGCGGATCGCGCGCTCCAGCATCGTGGTGACCTGCTTGCACTGGGCGCTGCGCGGCGACCAGAACTGCACCACCACCGGGGCGGACATCGACGCGTCGATGACGTCGCGCATGAAATCCTGCGTGTTGGAGGCCTTGATCATGTCCTGGCCGCCAGTCGCGCCGCCCTTGGCGGTCGCGCCGTCACCGAAAAGAAAGTCCATGTCCCTCGCCCGATTTGGTTCGCGAATGTGGTTGGGAGTGCCCGTACGCCCCTCAAAATGGAGCTTTCGGGCTGTTCAGGCAAGCCTTAAGCGGGATTTCCCGGGGGCGGCGGAGGGTGTGAATTTTTTTGTTGCAATCGACGAAATCCCCGATATATTCGCGGGCCTTGGCGACGACCAATTCGGTCCGAACCAGCGGAGCGCGGGCGTAGCTCAGGGGTAGAGCACAACCTTGCCAAGGTTGGGGTCGAGGGTTCGAATCCCTTCGCCCGCTCCAGTATCAAAAGGCCGCCGATCCTCGGGATCGGCGGCCTTTTTGCCGTTGGGGCGTCAGTCGGGGATCTCGGGCTCCACCAGCCGCGCCAGGTGGGCAAGGGATTGCTGCCAGCCGAGGTAGCAGGCCTCGGGCGGGATCGGGTCGGGAATGCCCTCCTGGAGGATCGATAGCTCGGTGCCCACCGAGACCGCCTCCAGCTCCACCGTCACCAGGATTTCCCCCGCGAGGCCGGGGTCGTCGAACACGTCGGTGTGGACCAGCCGCGCCCCGGGCACCAGCTCGACATAGCTGCCGTGGAAGCCGATCCGCGTGCCGGTGGTGAAGTTGGTGAACGCCATGCGGTAGCCGCCGCCGACGCGCGCGTCCATCTCCGCGACCCGCGCGGTGAAGCCGTCGGGCGGCAGCCAGCGGGCAAGGGCGTCGGGGTCGAGGAAGGCGCGGTAGACCTTGTCCGGCGGCGCGGCGAGGACGCGGTGCAGGCGGATGGCGTGGGGCATGGCCGTCTCCCGGGTTGGCGCGAAGCTCCCCCCGAGATCGGTGCGGCGCGGCGGCGGCGCAACCGCGCCCGCCGCCGGATCGCCGGATCAGGCCTTTTCGAGCGCGACGGACGCGGGCTTGGCGATGTCGCGCAGCAGGTCGCGCACGCCGTCCTTGAGGAAGCCCAAGGTGGTCTGGTCGACGAGGCGACCGTCCTTAACCTTCTCGTGCACCAGGCCGATCACCGTCTGCGGGCGCGAGACCGGGCGTGCGCCGATCGCGAACAGGGTCTCGGTGAGCGACGACTGGGCGCGCACGCCGCCGGTGAACGCCGGGGACGAGGTGAGGGTGAGCACCGGCTTGCCGATCAGGGTCGAGCGGGCGTAGGGGCGCGAGGCCCAGTCGAGCGCGTTCTTGAGCACGCCCGGCAGGCCGTAGTTGAACTCGGGGCTGGCGATGACGATGCCGTCGGCGTCGGCGATCGCCTGGCGCAGCGCGGCGACGCGGGCCGGGGGAGTCGCGGTGTCCTCGTCCTGGTTGTAGAACGGCACGCCCTCGAGGGAGAAGATCTCGACCTCGGCGACGTCGGCGACCGCCTCGGCCAGGGTCTTGAGGATCGCGGTGTTGTAGGATTCCCGGCGCAGGCTGCCGGAAATCGCGAGAATCTTGGCTTTCACGGGTGGTACTCCTGAAACGGCGAAAAACGCGCTTGTTCCCAGCGATCTATACCCTTCGCCGGAATCCGCAAGGCGGGCGTGCGCCCTCCGGCCCGCGACGCCTCGGCCACGGGAAATAAAACCTCAGAATTTCAATATTATACAGTGGAGGACGACGCTCCGGGCAACGGTGTTTCCCGGTTTTCGCAACGCTGGCGCGGCGCAATCCCCATCTCTCACCTCAGGTTCGCTGACCCCATCCGATTTCGAGCGACGGAGACACGGCATGACCATCCCCAACGGCCAATTCGTCTGGTACGAGCACCTCACCCACGACGCCGCGGCGGCGACGGCGTTCTACAGCCACGTCGTCGGCTGGAGCGCCGCCCCCGCCGACGTTCCCGGCGCGCCGCCCTACACCCTCCTGAGCGCGGGCGAGCGCCCGGTGGCTGGGCTGATGAAGTTCCCCGACGGCTGCGGCGCGGACAGCGACCCGGCCTGGGTCGGCTACGTCTCGGTGGACGACGTCGACGCCTTCGCCGCCCGTGTCACGGCGCAGGGCGGCGCGCTCCACGTCGGGCCGATGGACATCCCCGAGGTCGGGCGCTTCGCCGTCGTCGCCGACCCGCAGGGTTCGGTGTTCGCGCTCTACAAAAGCGCCTGCGACGGGCAGTCCGCGCCGCCGATGGGGGCTCCGGGATTCGCCGGATGGCACGAGCTCTGGGCCAAGGACGGCGCGGCGGCGTTCGCCTTCTATGCCGGGCTGTTCGGCTGGAGCAAGGCCGAGGCCTTCGACATGCCGGGCGGCGTCTACCAACTGTTCGCCACCGCCCGGGAGCCGACCGGCGGGATGATGACCGCGCCCGCCACCGCCACCACCGGCTGGCTGTTCTACTTCAACGTGCCCGCGCTCGACGCGGCCATGGCGCGGGTGCTGGAGATGGGCGGCAAGGTGGAGTTCGGACCCGAGGAGGTGCCGGGCGGGATGTGGATCATCCAGTGCCGCGATCCCCAGGGCGGCGAATTCGCCCTGGTCGCGCCGGTGCGGTAGGCGCAATGGGCAAGGGCGGGTCCGGACAAGCGGTTCTTAACCCTTTTCCTCCCGCCCTTCCGCCTCCATATCAGCCTCGGAGGGATCACCCCTCATTCAAACCAATTCAACGCTCAAGGGAGCTTTCACCATGAAAATCGTGCGCAAGGGTTCGGCGGCCTGGTCCGGCGGCCTCAAGGACGGCAAGGGTGCGATCTCGACCGAAAGCGGCGCGCTGACGTCCAAGGTCTACGGCTTCGCGATGCGCTTCGGCGGCGAGAAGGGCACCAATCCGGAAGAGCTGATCGGCGCGGCGCACGCGGGCTGCTTCACCATGGCGCTGTCGAAGATCCTCGGCGAGGCGGGCTACACCGCGAGCCAGATGGACACCGAGGCCAAGGTGACGCTGGAAGAGGCCGACGGCGGCTTCGCCATCACCACCATCGCGCTGTCGATCAAGGCGAAGATCCCCAACATCGACCAGGCCAAGTTCACCGAACTCGCGGGCATGGCCAAGGCGGGCTGCCCGGTCTCCAAGCTGTTCAAGGCCGAGATCACCCTCGACGCGCAGCTCGTGGTCTGACGCGCTGCCGGAACCACCGGCCTTCCGCCCCCGGAAGGCCGGAATTTTTCCACGCGCCGGGAATAAACCCCGGGCGTCGGGTGTCTTCCTCGTACGTCCCCTTCCACACAAGGAGAACATCATGCGGATTCCCTTCGCCCGAGCCCTGGTTTTCGCCACCGCGACGGCCCTTTCCCTCGGCGTCGCCCAGGCGGCGGAACCGGCGATGACCGGCAACACCGACAAGGGCCCGGCGTTGGTCGACGCCAAGGGCATGACCCTCTACACCTACGACAAGGACAGCGAGGGCAAGTCGGTGTGCTACGACAAGTGCGCGACCAACTGGCCGCCGCTGATGGCCCCGGCGGGCGCGAAGGCCGAAGGCAAGTACTCGGTGGTGGACCGCACCGACGGCACCAAGCAGTGGGCCTACAAGGGCCTGCCGCTCTACACCTGGATCAAGGACACCAAGCCGGGCGAAGCCACGGGTGACGGCGTCGGCGGCGTCTGGACCCTGGCGAAACCGTAGCCGGACGGCGGGCGGCGCGGGGATGGACGCCATGGACGACGACCTCGGTTCGCGTCTCGAACGGCAGATTCCCGCCCTGCGCCGCTACGCCTTCGCGCTCGCCCGCAATTCCGCCGAGGCCGACGACCTGGTGCAGGATTGTCTCGAACGCGCCCTGTCGCGCTGGAGCCTGCGCCGTGCCGACGGCGACCTGCGGGCGTGGCTGTTCGCCATCTTGCGCAACCGCTTCGTCAACGCCTACCACAGCAACAAGCGGCGCGGCGCGCAGGTGGCCGGGGACTTCGACGCCCCGACTCCGGCGGGGCAGGACCGGGCGCTGGAACTTGGCGACGCCCTCGCCGCCCTCGACCTCCTGCCGGAGGACCAGAAATCCCTGCTGCTGCTGGTCGGCGTCGAGGATTTCTCCTACGCCGAGGCGGCGCACGTGCTCGGCATCCCCGAGGGCACGGTGATGTCGCGGCTGTCGCGGGCGCGCAAGCGCCTGCGGGAGATCCTCGAGTCCGGGCGGGTGCCCCTGCTGCGGAGAGTGAAATGAGAGACCCACGCGCACCGATCGGCGAAGACGACCTCCAGGGGTTCATCGACGCGCGCCTCGACGACCCGCGCCGCGCCGCCGTGGAAGCCTACCTCGCCGAACGCCCCGAGGTCGCCGCCCGGGTCGAGGCGGAGCGCCGCCAGCGCGACATGCTGCGCGAGCTCCTGCAACCGAAGTTCGACGAGCCGATCCCGGCGCACCTGCGCATCGACACCCTCGCCGCCGCGCGCCGCGCGCGCCGCCTGGGCCGCTGGCAGACCGCCGCGGCGGCGTGCGTGATGTTCGTCGTCGGCGCGGGCAGCGGCTGGTTCGCGGCGATGGAGGCTCGCCCCGCCGCCCAAGCCAAACCGATGCCGATGGCGGTGGCGGACCAGGCGACGCTCGCCTATTCCACCTTCGCCTCCGAGGTGATGCACCCGGTCGAGGTGCGCGCCGCTGAGCAGGCGCACCTGATGACCTGGCTGTCGAAGCGCCTCGGCCACCCGATCTCCGCGCCCGACCTCTCGGGCCACGGTTTCCGCCTTATGGGCGGGCGGCTGCTGCCCGGCGGCAGCGGCGCGGCGGCGCAACTGATGTACGACGACGACCGCGGCAACCGACTCACCCTGTTCGTCGAGGCGGCGCACGGCGACACCACCGCCTTCCGCTTCGCGCAGGACCGCGACATGGCCACCTTCGTCTGGATCGACAAAGGCATGGGCTTCGCGGTGACGGCGAAAGCGCCGCGCGAAACCCTGCTGCCGATCGCCGAGGCGGTCTACCGCCAGCTCGACGCCGCCCCGGCCCCCGCGCGCAACGGCTGAACCTTGCCGCGGCGGCGCGGCGGTGCTATCTCATACGTTCCCCTTTCGTTCATGGAGGCGCGGATGGCGCGGCGCGCGGGCAGTGCGGATCTGCCGCTGCATAACGGCTTCGTTCCCGGCTGGCTGCGCACCCGCATGGCCGGTCTCGGCGCGTTGATCGCCGAAGCGATCGTGCAGGAATACGGGCGCGACGAGTTCCTGCGGCGGATGGCGCATCCGTTCTGGTTCCAGTCGTTCGGCGCGGTGATGGGGATGGACTGGCACTCCTCCGGCATCACCACTTCGGTGATCGGCGCGCTGAAACGCGGCCTCGGCCCGCGCGCGCGCGAGCTGGGGCTGCACGTCTGCGGCGGGCGCGGCAAGCACTCGCGCGAGACGCCGGGCGAACTGCTGGCCATCGGCGAGCGGGTCGGCTTCGACGGCGCGGCGCTGGCGCAGGCGAGCCGCCTCGTCGCCAAGGTCGACAGCGCGGCGGTGCAGGACGGCTTCGACCTCTACCTCCACGGCTTCATCGTCGCCGACGACGGCAAGTGGACGGTGGTGCAGCAGGGCATGAACGGCGCGGCACGGCAGGCGCGGCGTTACCATTGGCTTTCGGAAGACCTGAAGAGCTTCGTCGACGCGCCGCACGCCGCCATCGACGGCGCGAACCAGGGCGAGATCGTCAACCTCGCCGACCGCCGCGCGGCGGCCTCGCGCGCCGCGCAGCTCGACCTGCTGGAGGATTTCGGCCCCGGTCGCATCGCCCGAGAGCTGGCGGCGCTCGAAGGCATTGCGTCGCCGCCCCCGGCCCAGCCGCTGCTGCCGCACCTCGTCATGCCCGCGCACCACGAGGTGCGGGCGGAAAACGTCGTGCTGCGCCGCCTGCACGGCGCGCTCGCGGCGGCGGCGGAGGCCGGGCCGCGCGACTTCGCCGACCTGCTGCTGGTGCCCGGCGTCGGCCAGCGCACGGTGCGGGCGCTGGCGCAGGTGGCCGAGGTGGTGCACGGCGCGCCCTGCCGCTTCAGCGATCCGGCGCGCTTCTCCCTCGCCCACGGCGGCAAGGACCGCCACCCCTATCCGGTGCCGCTCAAGGTCTACGACCGCACTCTCGAAGTGTTGAAGGCGGCGGTGGTCGCCGCGCGCCTCGGCAACGACGACCGCATGGCTGCGCTGAAACGCCTCGACGCCCAGTCCCGCGCCCTCGAACGCACCGCACGCGGCCCCGCGTTCGACGACTTGCTGGCGGCGGAGCGCGGCGCTTCCCACGCCTGGGGCGGCATGAGCGTGTTCGGCCCCGAGCCCGCGCCGGACCGCCAGGCTCCCCCAGCGCCGCCCGCCGCGTCCGTCGCGCCGCGCGGCTGAGGCGCGCCGGAACGATCGCGGCGCGAGGCCGTTGTTCCGGCAAGGAGGTTCGCCCCATGCCGCGCCCGTTCTGGAAAGGCTATCTCAAGCTGTCGCTGGTCACCTGCCCGGTGGCGATGACCCCGGCCACCACGGACTCCGCCAAGGTCCGCTTCCATACCTTGAGCCGCAAGACCGGGCGGCGGGTGGAAAGCCGCTACGTCGATTCCGAAACCGGCAAGACCGTGAACCCGGACGACACCGCCAAGGCCTACGCCGTCGGCGAGACCGAGACGGTGATCCTCGACGACGAGGACCTCGACGCCGTCGCGCTCGAAACCACTCGCACCATCGACATCGAGATGTTCGTGCCGCGCGCCGACATCGTCTGGGTGTGGTTCGACCAGCCGCACTACCTCGCCCCCGACGACGCGGTCGGGGAGGAAGCCTTCGCGGTGATCCGCGAAGCGATGGCCGCCACCGGCATGGTCGGCATCGCCCGCCTCGTGCTCTACCGCCGCGAACGCGCCGTGCTCCTCGAACCCCGCGACAAGGGCATCGTCCTCTGGACCCTCCGCTTCGGCGAGGAAGTCCGCCCACCCGAGTTCGACGACATCCCCAAAGCCAAGCCCGACGCCGAACCCCTCGCCCTGGTGAAAAAGCTCATTGCCGAACGCACCCGCGCCTGGTCCCCGGAAATGGTCTCCGACCCCGTCCAGGAACGCCTCCTCGCCCTGATCGCGGCGGAGAAAAAAGGCAAACCCGCCAAACCCAAAGCCAAGCCCGAACCCGAGCCGGAAACCGGCGGCAACGTCGTCAACATCATGGACGCACTCCGGAACAGCCTGAAGCGGGAGACGGGGAAGGCGAAGAAGCCGTAAGGCCGGGCGCTGCCCGGACCTGCAAAGGGCCCTTTGATCCCTTAGGTTTTCGCCGCGAAGCGGCTATCAACCGTCACGCCGCGTGAGGGTTTGATGGCGCTACGCGCAAAAACCAAAACAAATGGGATCAAAGGGGCGAGCCCCTTTGCGGGTCCGGGCAGAGCCCGGCCTGTTTCACGCTTTCGGCAACGGTTTGGCGCTGCTGCGGAACTCCGCCCACGGGTCGGCGTCGAGGGCGTCGAGGCGGGCGGCGGCGTTTTCGACGGTGAAGTAGGCGGGGCCGACCGCGGGCGAGAGTTCGTCCCAGGCGAGCGGCATCGAGACCGGCGCTCCGGCGCGGGCGCGGGTGGAGTAGGGGGCGACGGCGGTGGCGCCGCGCTGGTTGCGGAGGTAGTCGACGAGGATCCTGCCGCGCCGTTTCGATTTGGCAATGGTGGCGACGAAGGCGTCCGGCGCGTCCGCGGCCATGGTTTCGGCGAGGGTCTTGGCGAAGGCCTTGGCGGCGGCCCAGTCGGCCTTGGGCTTGAGCGGCGCGACGACGTGGAGGCCCTTGCCGCCCGAGGTCTTGACGAACGCGGCGAGGCCGTGGGCCTCGAGGCGGTCGCGGGTTTCCCGCGCGGCGGCGATCACCGCGGTCCAGGGAACGTCTTCGCCGGGGTCGAGATCCATCACCAGCATGTCGGGGCGTTCCCAGTCGGCGAGGGTGCTGCCCCAGGGGTGGATTTCGAGCACGCCGGACTGGACCAGGGCGATCAGGCCGTCCAGGTCCTCGATCGCGAGCAGGGGCTGTTCCTCCGGCTCCTTGGGGTCGGGGACGCGGGCGATGCGGCGGTTCGCGCCGGTCCAGGCGTGCTTCTGGAAGAACATCTGGCCGNNTTGTCGTCGCGCAGGCCGCGGAAGGCGGCGTGGCGGAGGTTGCCGTCGCCGGTCCAGCCGCGGAACTCGACCTCGGCGACGAGCTCGGGGCGGACGAACACGGCGTCGCGGGATTCGATGGCGGTGAGGCGTTCGGCGAACGGGCTCTTCGCCGCGATCAGAGGCTGGAGGGTCTGGAACAGATGCTTGGCGAGGGCGGCGGTATACCCGGTGCCGACGCGCCCGACGTGGCGCAGCGCGCCGTTCTCGAACACCCCCATCACCAGCGAGCCGATCGCCTTGGGCGTGGTGGAAGAGGGGACGTAGCCGCCGATGACGCATTCCTGGCGGGCGGTGCATTTCGACTTCACCCAGGTCTTGCCCCGGCCCGAGCGGTAGGGCGCGTCGGCGCGCTTCGAGACCACGCCCTCGAGGCTGAGGCGGCAGGCGTGGCGCAGCACGATCTCGCCGTTTTCCGGGAAGTCGGCGCTGAAGCGGAGGCGGGAATCCGCGCCCTCGAGCAGTTGCGCGAGCAGCGACTTGCGCTGCGTGAGGGGAAGGGCGCGCAGGTCGAAGCCGTCGAGGTGGAGAAGGTCGAAGGCGTAGTAGACGAAGCGGTCGGTGCGTCCCTCGGAGAGGTCGGCCTGCATCGCGGCGAAGTCCGACGCGCCGTTGCCGGTCTCCACCACCAGCTCGCCGTCGATCAGCGCCGCCGTGGCGGGCAGCGCGGCGAGCGCCGCGCCGAGGCTCTTGCCGAACTTGGCCGACCAGTCGAGGCCGCCGCGGGTGGTGAGGCGGGCCTTGCGGTTTTCGATCCGCGCCTGGAGGCGGTAGCCGTCGAACTTGATCTCGTGCACCCAGCGCGCCCCCGCCGGAGGCTTGGACGCGAGGCTGGCGAGGGCGGGCTCGACGAAGTCGGGCAGCGCCGCCTTGCGCGCGCCGGGGATCGCTCCCGGCTTCGGCGGCGGCGCGGGCGTGGCTCCGGCGCCGCTCCACACCGCCTCGGGCCGCGCGGCGACGTCGGTGGTGCCGCGCCCGGTCTTCACCGAGTCCGGGCTTTGCTCGAGGATATCCGGCGCGCCGGGGGCGCGGGCGGCCTCGTCGTCGCCCTTGATCAGCAGCCAGTTCTCGCGCTTTTCCTTCGGCTTCGGCTTCATCCGCACGAGGTGCCATCGCCCGCCCAGCTTTTCCCCCGCCAGGGTGAAGTCGAGGTGGCCCTTTTTCAGTCCTTTATGGGGATCGCCGTCGGGAGTCCAGGTGCCCCGGTCCCACACGATCACCGTGCCGCCGCCGTATTCGCCCTTGGGGATGACGCCCTCGAAGTCGCCGTATTCGAGCGGGTGGTCCTCGACCGCGACGGCGAGGCGCTTTTCCCCCGGCACCAGGCTCGGGCCGCGCGTCACCGCCCAGCTTTTCAGCACGCCGTCGAGTTCGAGGCGGAA
>JADHEE010000820.1_pt1 | contig 10375 bp, 7 predicted proteins | sample 8952401 | NCBI WGS metagenome assembly JADHEE01 (sample SAMN16124438, study PRJNA663242) | bioreactor sludge metagenome | isolation source: sludge (ammonium) | place: India:Bengaluru | collected 2019-02-28
CGGTGGCCGAAAGCGACTGCGCGGTGCTGTCCATCTCCGCGCACGCGCCGGAAACCACCTCCAGGACTTCCGAAATCCGGCGGTCGAATTCGTGGGTGAGGTCCTCGATCCGGGCACTGCGACGCTCGCGTTCGGCGCGTGCCTGCTCCTGCTCCGTCGCGAGACGGGCGGCGGCGCGCCCACGTTCCTTGAATACCTCGACCGCGTCGGCCATCGCGCCGACCTCGTCGCCCCGACCATGGGCGGGAACCGCGATGTCGAGCTCGCCCTCGGCGACCCGCTTCATCGCCGCCGTCATCGCCACGATCGGCGAGGCGACGCCCCGCTTGAGCATGACGCCCGCCAGCGCGGCGAGGCCGAACACCACCGCGACCACCGCCAGCACCACGCCGCGCGCGTCGGCGCGGGTCGCGTCGACGCTCGAGGAGGCCTCGGCGGCTCCGGCTTCGGCGGTCTTGACGAGTTGGTCGAGCAGGGCGGTGATCGCCTCGCTCTTTTGCCGCGCCGGTCCGTTGGCGTAGGCGATGGCCTCGAAGTCTTGGTAGTTGGTGGCGAACTCCAGGATCTTGGCGGCGACCTCGGAGTACTCCGCATAAGCGGCGCCCACGTCGGCGAGGAGCTTTTTCTCCGCCTCGCCGATGGCGAGGGATTGGTAGGTCTTGAGCGACTGGGCGAAGGCGGCGCGGTAGGCGTCGTTGCGGGCGAGGTGGGCGGCGATCTCCTTGGCGTCGTCGGTGGCGATGGTCTGGTAGACCGTGGTGCGCTGGCCTTGCAGCTCGAACTGCATGCCGCGCGCGGCTGCGACCGCGGGGAGCCAGTGATCGAGAACCGTGTGGGTTTGCCCGCCCAGCCGTTCCATGCTCCACCAGGCCGCGCCGCCGAGCCCGCCCACCAGGGCGCAGATCACGCTGAACACCAGCAGCAGCTTCCGCCCCATCGGCAAGTTGTCGAACCCTCGCATCTGTCCGCTCCCTTGATCGTGGCCGGTGCGATTCCTTCGCGTCGATCCCGCGCGACGCCGATACCGGGGCTCCGAAAACCGCCAAACGCGCTTTATCCGGATTGCGCGGGAACACGGTTGTTTCTTCGGACGTTTTAACCGGATGACATCGAAAAAACGCCCGTATGACGGGGGCCAGGAAGCGGAAACACGAACGATGCACAGAGAAACGGTAAGCGCGTTTCCCAATATAATCAACGCGCGAACGTACCTACAGGCGAGTTATGGGCGGGCGCTACCATTTGGCGAATGGGCGCAGGAATCGGAAATTCCGGTGGGAGACGCGCGCGCCGGTGCGGAGGCTGGCTCATGGCCCGCAAGCTGAAACCCCGGACTCCTTTTGCCGAACGCCTGATCGCGGCGCGGGGAACGATGGCGCGCAAGGAGATGGCGGCGCGGCTCGACGCTCCCCTGACCACCGTCGCCGGATGGGAGCGGGGCGTGAGCTTTCCTCCGCCGGAAATGCTGGTGCGGATTTCCACCCTTCTCGGGGCGTCCCTGGATTGGCTGATCGCGGGTCGCGAGGCCGCTTCCGGCACGCCTACCAACGGGTCGGGGCTGGACGAGGCGCTGCTGTCGCGGATTTGCGAGGGCATCGCGGTGCTGGTGACCGAGGAGGGAGTCCAGCTTCCGCCCGGGGAGCAGGCGCGGATCGCCTCGCGGCTCTACTCGGACCTGGTCCACACCTTCGACGGCTCCGAGGAGCGGCGCATCGGGCTGATGGCGCTGTTGCGCCAGGTTCGCCGCGAAGTTTCCCACGGCGGCGTCGGGGCGTAAGAGTCGTCCACCGCAAAGAGTTCATCGAACGGCTGCGGCAACCCACGGGTGCGGCAGCCGCACGTCTTCGCATACCCTCAAAAATATCCCTGATTCCAATGGCGCAGGCATGCGGGCAAACGGTCCGCATGGGCCTGTGACGGGCGTCACAGGAGCGCGGGAATATGGGGTTTTCCGACGAAAAATCAGGTTTCCACGGGGTGAAGGCGTTATCCTGCCGCCAAGGCTGACGTAACTCTCTCAAGAGGTCTGTTTCATGAGCGCGCTGGACAATATGAGTATCGGCAAGAAGCTCGCGAGCTTGGTGGTGATCACGGTCATCGGGTTCTGCGGTGTTCTCGCCGCCGGGCGAAGCGTTATTTCCGATCATATGATGGAGGAACGACGCAGCAAGCTGGTCGATCTCACGGATGCGGCCATCGCGGTGATCGACCGCTACCACGCCGAATTCAAGGCCGGGCGGATGACCGAGGAGGCCGCCAAGGCTGCGGCCTACGACCAGGTCCGGATGATGCGGTTCGACAACGACAACTACATCTACGCCTACACCCTCGACGGCGTGCGCCGCGCCTACGCGCCGCAGCCCGAGACCGAGAACAAGAAGGCCTATCTCGACACCAAGGACGACAACGGCGTCTTCTTCATCCAGTCGTTCGTCGACGGGGTAAAAAAGCAGGGGACGGTGTTCGTCACCTACCAGAAGGTCCGGCCCGGCGGCAAGGTGCCGGTGGACAAGCTCGGCATCGCCAAGGGCTACGAGCCCTGGAACCTCTACGTCGGCACCGGCGTCTACGTCGACGACCTGATGGCCCAAGTCGACAAGGCCTCCCTCGAACTCGCGACCTACGCCGCGATCTGCCTTGCCGTCACGATGTTCGCGGCGCTGTTCCTGGCGCGCTCCATCAGCGTGCCGATCCGCGACCTCACCGGCACGATGAACCGGCTGGCGCAGGGCGACCTGGCGGTGGCGGTGTCGGGCAACGCGCGCAAGGACGAGGTGGGCGACATGGCCCGCGCGCTCGAGGTGTTCAAGATCAACGCCCAGGAGCGGGAAGCGCTGAAGGCGCAGCAGGAAGAGAACGAGCGGCGCATCGCCGAGGAACGCCGGGCCGGAATGCTCGCCATCGCCGACGACTTCGAGACCGCCGTCGGCTCGATCGTGGTGCAGGTGTCCTCCACCGCGCACAAGCTCAACTCCGCCTCCGCCGTGCTGGCCGAGGCGGCGCAGGATTCCGCCGCCAAGGCGGGCGAGGTCAGCAGCGCCTCGGCGATGGCGTCGGAAAACGTCAACACCGTCGCTTCCGCCACCGAGGAACTGTCCGCCGCGATCCGCGAGATCGCCCAGCAGGTCCAGGCGGCCTCGGTCAACGCGCGGGAAACCGCCCACGAGGCCGCCGCGGCGCACGACCGCGTCCGCGCCATGGCCGACGCGGCGGTGCGGATCGGCGAGGTGGTCGGCCTGATCACCGACATCGCGAGCCAGACCAACCTGCTCGCCTTGAACGCCACCATCGAGGCGGCGCGCGCGGGCGAGATGGGCAAGGGCTTCGCGGTGGTCGCGGGCGAGGTGAAGAACCTCGCCAACCAGACCGCGCGGGCGACCGAGGACATCACCCAGCAGATCGGCGAAGTCCAGGCCCAGACCCAGGGCGCGGTCACGGCCATCGCCACGGTGAGCCAGCGGATCGAATCCATCGACGGCGTGTCGAGCACGCTCGCCTCCTCGGTCGAGGAGCAGACCGCCGCGACCGCAGAGATCAGCCGCAGCGTCCAGGAGGCCGCCGACGGCACCCGCCGGGTGTCGGACTCGATCACCGGCGTGACCAAGGCGGCGGCGCGCACCGGCGAGGCGGCGGCGGAGGTCGAGCGCGAGGCGAAAAGCCTCACCGCGCAGGCCGACGACCTGCAAGCGGCGATGACCCGGGTGCTGGGAGAAATCCGCGCCGCCTGATTTCGGTCGTGGACATCGGGGGCAAGGCTTTGGCAGAGTGCCAGGGCCTTGCCCCCCATTTTGTGGCGCCCATGCTCAGCTATCTCCACCGCTATCACGCCGGAAACTTCGCCGACGTCCACAAGCACCTGCTGCAAAGCCGGGTGCTGTGCGCGCTCAACCGCAAGCCCGCGCCCTATTGCGTCATCGACACCCACGCGGGCGAGGGGGTCTACGACCTTGCCGCCGAGGAGGCGGTGAAGGGCGGCGAGGCGGCGGATGGCGTGACGCGGTTCCTCGGGCTCGCGGGCGCGCCGCCGCTGGCGCAGCCGTACCGCGAGGCGCTGGGGGAGGGGACGACCTATCCCGGCTCGCCCGCGCTGACGCGGCGGCTGATGCGCGAGACCGACCGCCTCGTCGCGGTCGAACTGCACCCTGCGACGCACGAAAAGCTGCGTGCGGCGATGCGCGGCGACGAGCGCGTCCACCTGCACCGCCGCGACGCCCTCGAAGCCCTGGTGGCGCTCGCGCCGCCGCCGGAGAAGCGCGGCCTCGCGGTGATCGACCCGGCCTACGAGGTCAAGGACGAGTACCGTACCGTGCCAGCCGCGGTGGCCAAGGCGCACGCGCGCTGGCGCGGCGGCGTCTATTTCATCTGGTATCCGCTGCTGCCGGAGATGCGCCACGAGATCCTGCTGGACGCCCTGGAGGCCGCCGGGTTCGCCGAGATGGTGGTGAGCGAATGGCACCGCCGCGCGCCGGACAGCGGGCGCGGTCTCTACGGATCGGGCGTGGTGGTGGTCAACCCGCCGTTCCGCTTCGCCGAGGAGGCGGCGGAACTGGGGGCGTGGCTCGAGGCCGCCGGGTTCGGCGGCTCCCACGCGTTGCGGCGGTTCGGCGGATGAGCGAAGCCCCGGTCATGGGAGTGACCGGGGCTGCTTGGGCTTTGGGGATGGAAAGCTCGTGGCCGACGGGAGATGAGGGGATGTCGAGGGGTGTCGGTCACGAGCCTTGCACCCATCATTCGAGATTTGCGGTTGAATGTCAGTGAGATGCTTCACAGTAAACGCGGATGATCCGCCAACGGCGTGAAATCCGGAGCTTTTTCAGGAAGGAAGAGGAAATGCGGCGCAAGGTTCTGGTCGGGATCGGAGCGGTCTGCGTGATCGCCGCGGGCGGCTACGTGGCGGCGGAAATGATCGCCGAGAAGAAGGTCCGGGAGCGGATCGACACCCAGGTGGCGGCAATGGGGCTGACCGGCCAGGTGGCCTACGGCAAGGTGGATGTCGACCTGATCGGTTCCGGCGCGTCGGTCTCGGATTTCGTCTTCAGCGAGCAGGGCGAGCCGGTGTGGCGCATCGACCGGCTGGCCGTGACCCAGTACGCCGAGGACAAGAACGGCAATCCGACGCACTTCGCGGGCGGGATGACCGGCGTGCACCTCGCCTTCGCCGAGTGGGCGAGGCTGTGCAAGGAAAAGGGCGTCGCCTGCGCCTACGAGGGCGATGCCGAGGCCCTCGCCGCCCACGGTACCACCGAGATGGTGGTGGACGCTTCCCTCGACTACCGCATCGACGACCCGGCGAAGCAGATCACCCTTTCCGGCGCGCTCACCCTGCGCGACACCATCGACTTCGGCCTCAAGGCGCGGATCCTCGGCCTCGACAACCAGGCGATGGCGGAAGCGGCGGCGGGCGCGGGCCGCGCCATCGACGCCAACCTGCCGCCCGCGATGGCGCTGCTGGTGATGGGGGTGCAGCTCGGCCGCACTGCCGAACAGGTGGCGCTGGCCGACTTCGGCTTCGCGATGAAGGACCTGGGCGGGGTGCGCAAGGGCGCGCAGCGCCGCGCGGAGGAAACCAACGACCAGCGCCCGCTGGACGCGGTGCTGGCCGAGCAGCTCGCCGAGGCGAAGGAGCAACTCCACGCCAGCGCCCAGCCGTGGATGCCGGAAGGCTTCCTCGACGGCATGGCGAACGCCCTCGACCCGTTCATCTGGGACCACAAGCCCTACCGCATCACCATGGCGCAGGACAAGCCGGTGGTGCTGCTGACCCGGGGGCAGGCGGGCCTGGAGCTGCCGCGCGGCATCGCCAATTCGCGCCAGCTCTTCGACGTCCTCACCCCCAAGGTGGACAACGACCCGCTCTGAACCGAGCGGGTCGCCTTGGCGGCGGCGGTCAGACCGCCGCCAGGGTTTGGGTGAGCAGGCCCCAGAAGTGGCCGACGCTCGGGATCGACACCCGTTCGTCGGGCGAGTGGGGGCCGCGGATCACCGGGCCGATCGAGGCCATCTCCCAGCGCGGGTACGCCGCGCCCAGGATCGCGCATTCGAGACCCGCGTGAATCGTGGTGATCTCCGGCGCTTCGCCGCGCAGGCGGGTCTGGGTCTCGCTGAGGATGGCGAGGATCTTGGCCTCCGGGTTGGGTTGCCAGCCCGGATACGGCGCGCCGAGCTCGGCGCTGCCGCCCGCCAGCACGAAGGCGTCGGAAATCCGCGCGCACAGCGCGTCGCGCGCGGTGTCCACGCTCGACCGCACCATGCACACCACCCGCGCGCCGTTGGCGTCGGTCGAGATCACCCCGACGTTGCTCGAGGTTTCGGGCGTGCCGGGCAGGGTGTCGGAGAGGCGCGCGATGCCGTCGGGGCAGGCGTTGATCGCCCGCAGCAACCTGGCGGTCACCTCGCCGGAGAACGCCGGCTGGGCGGGTGCGGCGTCGAGCGAGATCGCGAGCCCGGGATCGGCGTGGGCGAGTTCGGCGCGGATCTCGGTGAGGGCGGTGGCGATGGCGGCGCGCGCCGCGGCTTCCTCCGCCGCGGCCACGGCGATCCGGGCGGTCGCCTCGCGCGGGATCGCGTTGCGGGCGCTGCCGCCCGAGAGCGCGGCGAGGCGCAGCGAGGGCGCGGCGAGCATCGCGGCGCGCAGCGCGCGGGCGACGATGCGGATCGCGTTGCCGTGGCCGAGGTGGATGTCGAGCCCGGAGTGGCCGCCCTTGAGGCCGCTGACCGACACCGCGAAGTGGTGCGCGCCCGGGGCGTCCTGGGCCGGAGCCATCGGCAGGGTGAGGACCACGTCGCGACCCCCGGCGCAGCCGATGATGATCTGGGTGTCGTCCTCGCTGTCGAGGTTGAGGAGGATGCTGCCCTTCAGCACGCCCGGAACCACCGCGCGCGCGCCGTTGAGGCCGATCTCCTCCTCGACGGTGAACAGGAACTCGAGCGGGCCGTGGGCGATGCTTTCGTCTTCCATCAGCGCCAGCATCGCCGCCGCGCCGATGCCGTTGTCCGCGCCGAGGGTGGTGCCGGTGGCGCGAACCCAGTCCGCATCGACGCGCGGGCGGATCGGATCGACGGCGAAGTCGTGGCGGGTTCCGGCGTTGGCCTGGGGCACCATGTCGACGTGGGATTGCAGCACCACGCCGGGGCGGCTCTCCTTGCCTGGAGTGGCGGGCTTGCGCACGATCAGGTTGCCCTTGGCGTCGACCTCGGCGTCGAGCCCACGGGTGTCGGCGCGGGCCTTGAGCATGGCGATGATCGCCGCCTCGTGGCGCGACGGGTGGGGAATGGCGCAGAGGTCGGCGAACGCGGACCAGACGGCGGCGGGCGCGAGAGCGGCGAGCGGGGAATCGGACAACGCGGAATACTCCTTGGAACGACGAAAGGCGTGCCAGGGAGTGTGATGCGCGAAGTGTCTCGCGACAAGTCGGCGAACCGGGTTTTTTTGCGGCCTGGCGCAATCCGTGTGCGGAAATCCACCGGCGCGCGCCGCCCGGCGCGTCGTCTTCCCGGAGGAGGCGATCACGCCTCGGCGGGGCAGGGGAGATTCTGGCGGCGGGCGAATTCCTGGAGCGCGGCCCAGGTGGTGAGGTCCACCGGAATGCCGTGGACGCGGCGCTCCGCCTCGGCGGCGAGCTCGGGGTCGCCGGGGGCCATCACCCGCTTGCCCGGGTGCGCGGGCTGGGCGCGGAGGTCGGCGAGGAAGGCGGACAGCCGGGCGTCGAACACCGCGAGGGTCTGGAACAGCTCGGGCTTCATCACGATGAAGAAGTGGCCGCGCAGGTCGGGGCCGGGAATCTCGGGGTCGGAAAACGGCGTCAACGCGTTGCCGTGCGGCATGCCGGAAAACGCCGAACAGAGGATGTCGACCATCGCCGCGAGGCCCGCGCCCTTGTAGCCGTATTCGCTGCCGCCCAAGGGGAGCAGCGCGCCGAAGCGGTTGGGGTCGCGGGTGACGTGCCCCTCCGCGTCGAGCGCGACGTCCGGCGGCAGTTCGGTGCCTGCCGCGCGGCGCAGGTGCACGCGGTTCAGGGGAATGCTGCTGGTGGCCATGTCGAGCACCATCGGGGCGGCCCCCGCCACCGGCACGGCGAAGGCGATGGGGTTGGTGCCGATGAACGCCTTGACGCCGCCGAAGGGGGCGACCGCCGCGTCGGCGATGGTCATGGCGATGGCGGCGAAGCCTTGCCGCGCCGCCGCCAGCGCGTAGCCGCCGGTTGCGCCATGGTGCGAGGAGTTCCCCACCGTCACCGCCGCGATGCCGGTTTCCGCCGCCATCGCCATGGCTTCGTCGATGGCGCGGTAGCTCGCGAAGTGGCCGAAGCCGTTGTCCGCGTCGACATGCCCCACCGCCGCGGCGGTCTTGGTGAAGACGAGCCGGGGTTCGGGGTTGAGCCGCCCGGCGTAGAGGCAGCGGAGGTAGTGCGGCGCGAGGCGGACGCCGTGGGTGTCGATGCCCCGGAGCGAGGCCTCGACCACCGCGCGGGCGACCGCCGCAGCCGCATCGGCGGCGGATCCGGCGTTGCGCAGCAACTGGCCGACGAAGACCCGGAGCGGCGTTTCCGCGATCCGCACCGATGCGAACTGTTCTTCCATGATGCGTCGTCCTTCAGACCGGCAGGCCGGTGAGTTCGGAAACCGTGGTCATGATGCCCCGGATCTCCGCCAGGCCCTTCAGCCGCCCGATGGTGGAGTAGCCGGGGTGGGCGGGCGCGCCGATGTCGCCCAGGAGCTCGAAGCCGTGGTCGGGGCGGAAGGGAATCCGCCAGGCCGGGTCTCCCGCGTCCTTGCGGCGCTTCTGCTCGGCCATCATCACCTGCACCAGCTTGACCATGTTGGTGTCGCCGTCGAGGTGCTCGGCCTCCATGAACGATCCGTCCGGATCCTTCCTCACGTTGCGCAGGTGGAGGAAGTGGATGCGGTGCGCGAAGCGCTTGGCGATGCCCACCACGTCGTTCGGCCCCGCGCCGAGAGACCCGGCGCACAGGGTCACGCCGTTGGCCTCCGAGGGCACGGCGTCGAGCATGAATTCGAGGTCGCGGGCGTTGCTGACGATGCGCGGCAGGCCGAACAGCGGGCGCGGCGGATCGTCGGGGTGGATCGCCATGCGGATGCCGACTTCCTCGGCGGTGGGGATCACCGCCTCGAGGAAGCGGATGAGATTTTCACGCAGGCGCTCGGGGGTGACGTCCTTGAACCGCGCCAGCACCTTGCGCAGGCCGGGGACGTCGTAGCGGTCGAACGCGCCCGGCAGGCCCGACATGATGTTGGCGAGGAGCTTGTCCTTGTCCGCCTCGCTCGCCGCCGCGATCCAGGCCTTGGCGCGCTCCAGCACTTCGGGCGTGTATTCGGCTTCCGCGCCGAGGCGCTGGAGGATGTAGCAGTCGAACGCCGCGTGCTCGTCGGCGTTGAAGCGCAGCGTGCGCCCGCCGCCCGGCATGACGGCGGTGAGGTTGGTGCGGGTCCAGTCGAGCACCGGCATGAAGTTGTAGCACACCGTCTTGATGCCGCAGGCGGCGAGGTTGCGCAGCGACTGGCGATAGTTCTCGAACAGCGGTTCGAGGTCGCCCTCGCCGAGCTTGATCGCCTCCGACACCGGCAGGCTCTCGACCACGCTCCAGCGCAGGCCGAGGGACGGATCGGCGGCGATCTCCGCCTTGCGCTTCTCGATCTCCTCCACCGACCACACCACGCCGTAGGGAATGTGGTGCAACGCCGTGACCACGCCGGTCGCGCCCGCCTGGCGGATATGCGCGAGCTGCACGTAGTCGTCGGGTCCGAACCAGCGCCAAGTCTGCTCCATGGTACTCTCCTGTTCAGGGTGCGAAGAGGTCGGGGTGGGTGGATGCGAGCCCGCTCGCGACCTTCAGAACTTCATCCATATGCGTGCCGATGGCGGCCTCGGCCTGCCCCGGGTCGCCCACCGCGACGGCGGCGAAGATCGCGCGGTGCTGGGCTATCAACACCGGCATCGGCGTCGCCTGCGACAGGCTGAGGAAGCGGATCCGATCGAACTGGGATTTCTCCCGCTCCACCACCGCCCACACGTCGGCAAGGCCGATGCCTTCGGCGAAGGCGCGGTGGAAGTCGTCGTCGGCCTTGGTGAAGCGCTCGGCGGTGGCCTGCTCGGCGACGCCCTCGGCCTCGCGGCTGGCGGCCTCCTGGCGGCGGATCGCGTCGGCGATGGCGGCGCGGGCGGAGGCGGGCAGGCCGACCTCGGCGGCGCGGCGGACGATGGCGATCTCGAGCGCGCGGCGGACGAACCGGGCGCGCCGCACCGCGCTGAGCGAAATCCGGCTGACGAAGGTGCCGCGCTGCGGCAGCACGTCGATCAGTCCTTCGTCGATCAGGCGGATCAGCGCCGCGCGCACCGGCGTGCGGCTGGTGCCGA
>JADHEE010000821.1_pt1 | contig 10363 bp, 13 predicted proteins | sample 8952401 | NCBI WGS metagenome assembly JADHEE01 (sample SAMN16124438, study PRJNA663242) | bioreactor sludge metagenome | isolation source: sludge (ammonium) | place: India:Bengaluru | collected 2019-02-28
GCAAAAGAAATCGACGGTAACTTTGACGGTAGATTTTTTTTGAGAAAGCACGAAACGCTTGAATGGCAATGGTTACAGACGACAGTTCGATTGTGCCCGTCCCACCAGACATATCCAGCAGGCCAGTCGACCCGACTGGCTTTTTGCTTTCTGCGCTGCACGCAGGCCCGGACCGCGGCCGCTCACGCCGCCCGTAGCTCAATCGGATAGAGCACTTGGCTTCGAACCAAGGGGTAGGGAGTTCGAATCTCTCCGGGCGGGCCATCGCAAACCGGGCAAGCGCCGCAGCCGCATGACCGAACGGGGCTGAACATGCAGATCGAGATCGCCAACGGCATCCTGACGACCCGGCACCCCGCATCGCCCGACGGCGAGCCGGTGTTCATCCGCGACGGCGTCATTCACCAGTCTGCCGACAGCGTGGGCTCGGGCGAAACGGCGCCGCCGGCGGGCGACCTGATCGCCGACGAATACGCTCGCGCCGCCGACGCGGGACGCCGCTTCTCCCGGCTGGAATACAACGTGATCGCCCGCTTCGCCGGCCTGCCGTCGATGAATCCCTGCTCCGGCGAGTAGCGCCGCTCAATCCCTGATACGGCTGAAGACCTGGGCGGCTTCCTGGATCTGCGCGGCCGTCAACCCGGCTTCCCCGGCGGCGCCCTGCCGACCGCCGAAATTCGCTTCCCACTCGGCGTCCGACAGCACGACTTCCTCGATTTCCGGCTTGCGCGCCTCGACGCGCCGCCGCTGCTCGATCCTGCCCGGCGGGCCGACGTCTTCCTGCCGCCGGTCCTTGCCCGATCTGCGCTCGCGCGACACTGCCATGACGTCCCCTTTTGTTTTCGATGCGCCCGAGGAAAACCGGGGCTCAGTATAGCCATACCGCAGGTTCCCGGCGCCACTATATTGTGCAATGGTGGGCGATGTTCTAATGTAAGACCGTGAAACGTATCGTCAAACAAGGGCTTGGCTATGCACCTGCAGTCGACACCGCATGACCGCCGTCGCTTTCCGGACCGCAGAGTCATGGACGAAGGCCCGCCGCCCGGGCAGGCGGAGCGGAGAATCCATGCGGAACGCCGCGGATTCGAGGTGGAGGAGCTCGATTTCGACGAACGGATCGCGCTGGGCCGCGCGCACAGACGGGCGAATCTGCCGGGATAGCCGGCGCGGTGCCGCGTATCACGCCCTTCCCGGCGTTTCCATCGGCAAGATCTAGCCGTTGCGCGCCGCGCGGAAACAGAGCGCCGCCACGCCGGCGGACGACAGGGCGATCACCACGGCCAGCCTGCGCCCTTCCGTCAGGCTCCTGAGCCAGCGGTTGAGGTCGTCCGCGAACACCGCCATCTTGCCGCCGAAACGTTCGAGGTTGTGGCGGTACTGCTTCGAATCGCGCGTGGTCACCGGATACGCCCGACCGTCGGCGACGACGTAGCCGATGACGTCGCTGGTGCCGTCCTCCGCCGCCAGGAAAATCCAGGCCGCCACGGCGAAACCGGCGACGAGCGCCAGCCAGGCCGCGGAACGCAGCCGGCCCTGGCGTTGGCGTCTGTTTTCCGGAGAGGACATGGGCCGCGCTTCAGCGATGAATCACCACCAGCAGGGCTTTCGCCTCCACTTTGCCGGAATTGCGGATGGCGTGGTTGCAGTCGACCGCGTAACGCGCCGTGGCGCCGGCCCTGATCCGCTTCTTCTCGCCGCCGGCTTCGAGCTCCACCGCGCCCTGCAGCACGGTCAGGTGCTCGGTCGCGCCGGGGTCGTGCGGGGTCGAGGCCAGCACGCCGTCGGGCGCCAGCGTGAGCTCGTACCATTCGAACTTGCCGGCGAGCTCCATCGGCCCGAGGATGCGCAGCACGTAGCCCGCGTGGTCGCTGGACAAGGTCGGCAGTTCGTGCGCTTCGAGCAGCCGGATCGATTCGGCCGGGCGCGTCTCCGGCGTCAGCAGCTCGCCGATGCTGACGCCGAGCGCGTTGGCCAGCCGCCAGGCCACGGCGATGGTCGGATTGGCCTTCTCGCGTTCGATCTGCGAGAGCATCGACTTCGACACGCCCGCGGCGCGCGACAGGTCTTCCAGCGTCAGATTCCGCTCCAGCCGCATTTTCTGCAGCGTCGCGCCGACTTCCGGGGGAGTTTGCGGAGGACCTGAAGTTTTCATTTGGTAAGGCTTGCAAAGTTCAATGATGCCCACTAGTATCCGATATATTGAATTATTTTTCTTTATATTGAATTTTTAAAAACCCACTGAACCGCCATGTTAACAAACATCGGCGGCCACAGCCAGACGACGGGATACGCCATGACGCAAGACACCTTTTACGCCGGCCTGCGGCAAAACCTCGACGAACTGCGCGCGCAGGGCCTGTACAAGCAGGAGCGCGTGCTGGCCTCGCGCCAGGGCAGCACGGTCACCTGCGATGACGGACGGCAGCTGATCAACATGTGCGCCAACAACTACCTCGGCCTGTCCGGCGACGAGTCGCTGGTCGAGGCGGCGACGCAGAGCATCGCGCATTACGGCTACGGCCTGTCGTCGGTGCGCTTCATCTGCGGCACGCAGACGGTGCACAAGCAGCTGGAAAAGGCGCTCGCCGAGTTCCTCGGCATGGAGGACGCCATCCTCTACGCGGCAGCCTTCGACGCCAACGGCGGCGTGTTCGAGCCGCTGCTCGACGAGCACGACGCGATCATCTCGGACGCGCTGAACCACGCCTCGATCATCGACGGCATCCGCCTGTGCAAGGCCGAGCGCTACCGCTACGCGCACAACGACATGACCGACCTCGAAGCGCAGTTGCAGGACGCCGCCGGCCAGCGGCACAAGCTGATCGTCACCGACGGCGTGTTCTCGATGGACGGCACGATCGCCCAACTGGACAAGATCTGCGATCTGGCCGACCGCTACGGCGCACTGGTGATGGTCGACGACTCGCACGCCACCGGCTTCATGGGCGCAACCGGGCGCGGCACGCACGAGCACCACGGCGTGATGGGCCGCGTCGACATCATCACCGGCACGCTGGGCAAGGCGCTCGGCGGCGCGATGGGCGGCTTCACCGCGGCGCGCCGGGAAGTCGTCGACATGCTGCGCCAGAAGTCGCGCCCCTATCTCTTTTCCAACAGCCTGGCGCCGGCCATCGCCGGCACCTCGCTGGAAGTGCTGCGGCGCCTCTCGTCCTCCACCGAACTGCGCGACCGGCTGCACGCCAACACCGCCCATTTCCGGCGCACGATCGAGGAACTCGGCTTCACCATCAAGCCGGGCACGCATCCGGTGGTGCCGGTGATGCTGTTCGACGCGCCGCTGGCGCAGGCCTTCGCCCGCCGGCTCTATGAACTCGGCGTGCTGGTCACCGGCTTCTTCTATCCGGTGGTGCCGATGGGACAGGCCCGCGTGCGCGTGCAGATTTCCGCCGCGCACACCCGCGCGCAACTCGACGCGGCGCTGGCCGCCTTCGCCCAGGCCGGGCGCGAGCTCGGCCTGCTGAACAAATAAAAAGGAAAACGAACATGGAACGGATACTCGTCATCGGCGCCAACGGCCAGATCGGCAGCGAACTCACCGAGGCGCTGGCGGACATCCACGGCGCGGAAAACGTCATCGCCGCGGACATCGGCCCGCGCAGCCTCGCCGGCGCGGAATGCTACGAAACGCTGGACGTGCTGGACAACGCCCGCCTGCGGCAATGCATCGACGGCCACGGCATCACCCAGGTCTTCCACCTCGCCGCGCTGCTCTCGGTCACCGGCGAGCAGGCGCCGCTGCGCGCGTGGACGCTGAACATGAACGGCCTGCTGAACATCCTCGAAATCGCCCGCGAGCGGAGCGCGGCCGGGCAGCCGCTGCGCGTGTTCTGGCCTTCCTCGATCGCCGCCTTCGGGCCGCACACGCCGGCGGTCGACACGCCGCAGCTGACGGTGATGGACCCGACCACCATCTACGGCATCAGCAAGCTGGCCGGCGAACGCCTGTGCGAGTATTACTTCGCCAAGTACGGCGTCGACGTGCGCAGCGTGCGCTATCCGGGCATCATCAGCTACAAGTCGCCGCCCGGCGGCGGCACCACCGACTACGCCATCGCCATCTTCCACGCCGCTTGCCGCGGCGAGATCTACCACTGCTACCTGGGACCGGAGAGTACCCTGCCGATGATCTACATGCCCGACGCCATCCGCGCCACGATCGAGCTGATGCAGGCGCCGGCCGCGCAGATCCGCGTGCGCTCGTCCTACAATGTCGCCGGCGTCAGCTTCAACCCCCGGCAGTTGGCCGACGCGATCCGGCGGCGCAAGCCCGACTTCCGCGTCGACTACCGCCCGGACCAGCGCCAGGCCATCGCCGACAGCTGGCCGCGCAGCCTCGACGACACGTACGCGCGCGCCGACTGGGGCTGGACGCCGGCCATCGGATTGCAGCCGATGGTCGACGACATGCTGCTGCACATCGGCAAGACGGTCAGGCAATGCACGCAGGCCGCCTGAGTGCCGCGCACCTGCGCCGCGTTCACCAGCGACATCGTTTTCGAAGCGGCCTGAAACGTTCCCCGCCGGCGCCGGCGGGTGACGGAAGCCAGAAAAATCACATTCAGAAACAGCTGATTTCTTTTTCCGTTTCAATTTGTTGACGGCCGGGATGGCCGACTGTAGCATCCCCGCGATCGGCCCTGGCCGTCACAATTAAGGAGAATTCCGTGAAAAAAATCGCTTCGATGCTGACGCTGGCCGCGGTCGCGGTCGCCAGCCTGTCCCTCATATCCTGCTCGAAAGAGGAGCCGAAGGCCGAAGTCATCAAGATCGGCGTCTTCGAACCGCTGACCGGCGCCAACGGCGCGGGCGGCGCCGACGAGTACGACGGCATCAAGCTGGCCAACAAACTTTTCCCGGAAGTGCTCGGCAAGAAGGTCCAACTGGTCGCCGTCGACAACAAGTCCGACAAGGTCGAAGCCGCCAACGCGGCGACGGTCCTCACGCAGAAGGAAAAGGTCAACGCCGTGATCGGCTCCTGGGGCAGCTCGCTGTCGATGGCCGGCGGCCCGATCTTCGCCGAAGCCAAGATTCCTGCCGTCGCCGTGTCCGCCACCAACCCGGCCGTGACCAAGGGCAACGACTACTACTTCCGCGTCTGCTTCCTCGATCCGTTCCAGGGCGTGGTCGGCGCGACCTACGCATTCGAGACCCTGAAGGCCAAGAAAGTGGCCATCATCCGCGAAGTGTCCAACGACTACTCGGTCGGCCTGGCCAAGTTCTTCGTCGATGAGTTCGTCAAGCTGACCGGCGACCCGAATTCGATCGTCGCCACCTCCGACTACAACACCGGCGACCAGGACTTCACCGCGCAGCTGACCAACATCAAGAAGTTCGAGCCGGACGCCATCTTCGCTCCCGGCAACTACACCGAATCCGCGCTGATCATCAAGCAGGCCCGCGCGCTCGGCATCAACGCCCAGTTCATCGGCGGCGACACGTGGGACATGGCGGCCTTCCTCGAAGTCGGCGGCCCGGCGGTCGAAGGCGCGGTGGTGTCCACCTTCTTCGCCAACGACGTGCCGATCAACAAGACCTCCGAAGCCTTCCTGAAGTCCTTCCGCGACGAATACAAGAAGGAACCGTCGGCCGTCGCCGCGCTCGGCTACGATGCCTATCTCGTCATCCTCGACGCGATCAAGCGCGCGAACTCCGCCGAGCCGCAGAAGATTCGCGACGCCCTGACCCAGACCAAGGACTTCGAAGGCTCCGCCGGCTCCATCACCATCAACGCCGAACGCAACGCCGACAAGGCGGCCGTGTTCAAGACGGTGAAGGACGGCAAGTTCGTGTTCCTGACCACCGTCAAACCGCAACAATAACAGGCTGAACCCAGGCGGGGCGATCGCCCCGCGCCGTACAACCCACCGGCAGTGACCGAGAATCCGGATGTGCCGTAGCCTTCGCTACCCCACATTCGGATTTTCGTATGACCGGACGGCCCCGTTCCTCGGGCCTCCTCCGGCCCGCCCCGGTTCCGTCGGCGCAGTACCAGAAGGAACCTCATGGATCTTCAAACCTTTCTTCAGCAGTTCGTCAACGCGCTGTCGCTGGGCAGCCTGTATGCGTTGATCGCCATCGGCTACACGATGGTGTACGGCATCCTGCGCCTGATCAACTTCGCGCACGGCGACGTGTTCATGATCGGCGGCTACTTGGCTTTCTACGGCGCCAGCACGTTTTTCATGCCCTGGTGGCTGGCGGTCTGTCTGGCCATCGTGCTCACCACCGTCTTCGGCGTGGGGCTGGAGCGCGCCGCCTACCGCCCACTGCGCGACTCGCCGCGCATCTCGATCATGATCAGCGCGATCGGCGCCTCGTTCCTCATCGAGAACCTGGCCATCGTGCTCTTCGATGCGCGCCCGAAGGCGTTCCCGGTCCCCGCCCTGTTCGCCGCCAACCACGTCATCGGCGGCGTGCACGTCGCCGCCGTCAGCCTGATCATCCCGGTGGTGACCGCCGCTCTGCTGGCGATCCTGCTGTGGATCGTGCACCGCACCAAGACGGGCATGGCCATGCGCGCCGTGTCCACCGACATCGAGGCGGCGCGCCTGATGGCCATCGACGTCGACCGCATCGTCTCGGTCACCTTCGCCATCGGCAGCGCGCTGGCGGCGATCGGCGGCATCATGTGGGCGTTGAAATACCCGCGCCTGGAACCGCTGATGGGCATCATGCCGGGCCTCAAATGCTTCATCGCCGCGGTCGTCGGCGGCATCGGCAGCATTGCCGGCGCGGTGCTCGGCGGCCTGCTGCTCGGGGTGATCGAGCTGATGACCATCGCCTTCCTGCCCGAACTCACCGGCTACAAGGACGCCTTCGCCTTCATCCTGTTGATCGTGGTCCTGCTGGTCAAGCCAACCGGTCTGCTGGGCAAGAACCAGGGGGAAAAAGTCTGATGGATACGCTGCGCAAGAAACCCATGAGCCGGGACACGGTGCTGACCCTCGTCGCCGCGCTGGCCGGCATCGCCCTGCTGTTCGTCTTCGAGGCGAACTTCGACCGCTTCACCATGCAGATCTTCAAGCTCTGCGCGATCAACATCATCCTGGCGCTGTCGCTCAACCTGATCAACGGCTTTACCGGGCTGTTCAGCCTGGGACACGCCGGCTTCATGGCGGTCGGCGCCTACACCTGCTCGCTGCTGGCGATGACCGCCGACCAGAAGACGACCAACTTCGTCCTGCAGCCGATCGCGCCCTGGCTGCTCGACCTGCACCTGCCCTTCCTGCCCGCGCTGCTGGTCAGCGGGCTGGTCGCCGGCTTCATCGGCTGGTTCCTCGGCGTCGTCGCGCTGCGCCTGCGCGACGACTACCTGGCCATCGCCACGCTGGGCTTCTCGGAGATCATCCGCGTCGTGCTGACCAACGCGCAATCGATCACCAACGGCTCGCTCGGCCTGAAGGGCCTGCCGCGCTACACCACCATGTGGTGGGCCTGGGGCGCGGCGATCGCCACCACCCTGTTCCTGGTGCTGCTGATCAAGTCGAGCTACGGCCGGGCGTTCAAGTCGATCCGCGACAACGAGATCGCCTCCGAGGCGATGGGCGTCAACGTCTTCGGCATGAAGGTGCTGTCCTTCACCATCTCCAGCTTCCTCGCGGGCATCGCCGGCGGCCTGCTGGCGCACCACCTGACGACCATCGACCCGAAGCAGTTCATCTTCCTGAAGACCTTCGACATCCTGCTGATCGTGGTACTCGGCGGCGTCGGCTCGATCACCGGCTCGGTCATCGCGGCCGTCGTGGTGACCATCGCCATGGAGGCGCTGCGCTTCCTCGACGGTCCGCTCAACTTCGGCTTCATGGTCACCAACGGCATCCCCGGCCTGCGCATGGTGTTCTTCTCGGCGCTGCTGATGACCGTGGTCATCTTCCGCCAGCAGGGGCTGATGGGCACTTCGGAATTCAGTTGGGACGCCCTGTCCCGCATCGGCCTGCTGCCCAAGCGCGGCGCCAAGGCCGGGAAAGGAATCGAATGATGGGCGCCCTGCTGCAAACCCGCGACGTCATCAAGCAGTTCGGCGGCCTGTCCGCGGTCACCGCGCTCAACATGACCGTCGAGGCCGGCGAGATCATCGGCCTGATCGGCCCGAACGGCGCCGGCAAGACCACCTCGTTCAACCTGATCACCGGGGTGTACAAGCCGACCAGCGGCCAGGTTTTCTTCGACGGCCGCGACATCACCGGCATGAAACCGCACGCCATCACCCGCCTCGGGGTGGCGCGGACCTTCCAGAACATCCGCCTGTTCAAGGACATGAGCGTGCTCGAGAACGTGCTCGTGGCGCAGCACATGCGCATGGGCACCAACGTGTTCGAAGCCACGCTGCGCCTGCCCTCGTACATGAAGAAGGAGCGGCACATCCACGAACGCGCCCGCGCGCTGCTCGACGAAGTCGGCCTGATCCGCCACGAACGGGCCAAGGCCACCAGCCTGCCCTACGGCCAGCAGCGCCGGCTGGAGATCGCCCGCGCGCTGGCGACGGAACCGAAGCTGCTGTTCCTCGACGAACCGGCCGCCGGCATGAACCCGCAGGAATCGGTCGAGCTGATGGAATTCATCCGCAAGATCCGCGACCAGTTCCAGCTCACCATCGTGCTCATCGAACACCACATGCAGGTGGTCATGGGCGTGTGCAAGCGCATGTACGTCCTCGACTACGGCGTCACCATCGCGCACGGCACGCCCGAGGAAATCCAGAACGATCCCAAGGTCATCGAGGCCTATCTGGGAGTGGAGTAAGCATGCTGTCGATCAAGAACCTCTCGGTCCACTACGGTGGCATCCACGCCCTGCGCGGCATCAGCCTCGACGTCCCGGCCGGCAAGATCGTCACCCTGATCGGCGCCAACGGCGCGGGCAAGAGCACCACGCTCAACTCGATCATGGGCCTGGTCCGGGCCGGCCGCGGCTCGGTGAGCTGGAACGGCAGGGAAATCCTCGGCACGCCGACCAAGGCCATCGTCGAATCGGGCATCGTGCTGGTGCCGGAAGGCCGGCGCGTCTTCCCCAACCTGACCGTCGACGAGAACCTCAGCCTCGGCGCCTACGCGCGCTCGAACAAGGACGAGGTGGAGGCCGACCGCGAGCGCGTCTTCAAGCTCTTCCCGCGCCTGAAGGAACGCCACAAGCAGAAGGCCGGCACCTTCTCGGGCGGCGAGCAGCAGATGCTGGCCGTCGGCCGCGCGCTGATGTCCAAGCCGACGGTGATGATGATGGACGAACCGTCGCTCGGGCTGGCACCGCTGTTCGTCGGCATGATCTTCGACATCATCCGGCAGATCAACGCCGCCGGCGTCACCGTGCTGCTCGTCGAGCAGAACGCCAAGGCCGCGCTCGAAGTGGCCGACACCGGCTACGTCATGGAAACCGGCGCCATCACCTTCTCCGGCAACGGCAAGGACCTGCTGGTCGACGACCGCGTGCGCAAGGCCTACCTCGGCGAAGTCTGAGTGGCCGTACTTGCCGGAAAGTCGCGGGCGGATCGGTAAAATCGTCCGCGGCCCTGTCGGAAAAGCTGACACACACCGCACATCCTTTCGAGGAACGGCTGGCAATCTATTGTTTCCAAAGGATTTCATAAAATCCGGCGCTGTTCTTGCTACATTTTCGAACAAAGCGTTGCAATTGCTTGTCGTACCACTCGCGCAATGGCGCGTTTTGGCATGCATGCCTCTCGGTCTTTGATGAAAGGAACGAACATGTCAGCCACCATCAAGGTCTTCTATGTCGGAGACAGGTGTTTCAGGCACGTCATGAGCAGCTATCACGATCAGGTCGAACTGCGCGACGAGGATGACGAAACGCTGCTCACCTACAGCGACAACGCCCGCGTGTTCGATCGCCACGGCCGGCTCGGCAGTCTGGAGATGGAGCATGTCGAGGAAGGGCTGCGCTGGGTGTATTACGATCTGCAGGTGGCGGCCCGCATCGTTCTCGGCCCTGATCTTCCTTCGGCGGCCGTCGAAGTGTCGAAACGCTACCTCGACGGCCGGCTGAGCGCCCCGCTGGATGAACCGCCGCCGTTGCCCGCCTAGCGCCGGCGGCGCATCCCGGCACCGGGGCGGGACGAACGCCCGGCCGCGTGCCGGCCGTTTGCCGGCAAAGGCTCCCGCCGTTGCTACAATCAACCGTACATCGCAACCATCCGTGGAGACCAGATCATGAAGAGATTCACCATCGCACTCACCGTCATCGCCTTCGCCGCCGGCAGCCTTGCCGGCTGCGCCAACATGGGCGAGACCGAACGCACGACCGGCACCGGCGCGGCGATCGGCGCCGTCGCGGGCGGGCTGCTCGGCGCGGCCACGGCGGGCGGGCACACCGGCCGCAGCGCGGC
>JADHEE010000823.1_pt1 | contig 10362 bp, 9 predicted proteins | sample 8952401 | NCBI WGS metagenome assembly JADHEE01 (sample SAMN16124438, study PRJNA663242) | bioreactor sludge metagenome | isolation source: sludge (ammonium) | place: India:Bengaluru | collected 2019-02-28
CCTCGGGTTTCTTGCCGCCCATCACCCACAGGCTGGCGCCGCCGATCACCGTGTTCTGCGGCGCGCCCTCGACGTCGGGATAGTAGGGCAGGGTGGACAGGCTGAAATTGAACTTGGCGTTCTTCTTGACGTTGCCGTAGAAGCCCGACGAGGTGGTGATCATCGCGCATTCGCCGGAAACGAACGCCGGCTCCGCCGTGTTGGCGCGGCCCTTATAGACGAACAGTCCCTGCTTGGCCATGTTGGCCAGGTTCTCGATATGGCGCACGTGCAGCGGCGAGTTGATCTTCAGGCGCGCATCGAGGCCGGACAGGCCGTTGTTCCGGGTGGCGAACTCGACGTTGTGCCAGGCCGAGAAGCTTTCCAGCTGCGTCCAGCCCTGCCAGGCGATGGTCAGCGGGCAGGCATGGCCCGCGGCTTTCAGCTTGGCGGCGGCCTGCGCCACTTCGATCCAGGTCGTCGGCGGTTTTTCGGGATCGAGGCCGGCCGTCTTGAAGGCGTCCTTGTTGTAATAGAAGACGGTGGTCGAACTGTTGAGCGGGAAGCTCAGCATCTGTCCGTTCGGCGCGGTGTAATAGCTGGCCACGGCCGGGATGTACACGGACGGATCGAACTTCTGCCCGGCCTCCTTCATCACCTCGCCGACCGGCTTGATCGCCTTGCCGCTGGCCATCATCGTCGCGGTGCCGACCTCGAACACCTGCAGGATGTGCGGCGCGTTGCCGGCACGATAGGCGGCGATCGCCGCGGTCATCGATTCGTCGTACGAGCCCTTGTAGGTCGGCACGACCTTGTACTTGTTCTGGCTGGCGTTGAAGTCCTTGGCCAGATCGTTGACCCACTCGCCATTGACGGAGGTCATCGAATGCCACCATTGGATTTCGACCTGGGCCGACGCGCCCAGCGAAAAAAGTCCGGCGAATACTGCAGCAGCGATTTTGTGTCTCATGACGTCCCCAAAGATGATTACGGCTCGTTGTAATGAGCGCCGGACGTCCCGTCGCGCGGGTGCCGGCGATTCCACACGGCTACACCAAATCGATAAGGCTACTACCACAGCGTTACACGACTGTTACTGACCCACGGCGGTAAAGCTAGGCATTCGCCAGCGATTAGTCAATGGCGCCGGAAAAAAGATCACCGCACTGCCGCCATGTCCCCACCTTTGTCCGGCGCGCTACACTAAGCCGGTTTTCAAACGGAGGCATTTCGATCATGAGTGAGCGGGCACTTCCTCCCTGGCCGTATCCACGCCTGGTGGCGCACCGCGGCGCCGGCAAGCTGGCGCCGGAGAACACGCTGGCGGCGTTCCGGCTCGGCGCGTCGTTCGGCTATTCGGTCTTCGAATGCGACGTCAAGCTGTCGGGCGACGGCAAGAGCTTCCTGCTGCACGACGCGACGCTCGAACGCACCACCAGCGGCAGCGGGCGCGCCGACGCGCTGACCCTGGGCGAACTGGCCATGCTCGACGCCGGCAGCTGGCACGGCCCGGCGTTCGCCGGCGAACCGCCGGCCACCCTCGCGGCCATCTTCCGCTACCTGCAGGCCAACGGTTTTTCGTGCAACGTCGAGATCAAGCCCTCGCCGGGGAACGAATGGCGGACCGGCGCGGCGGTGGCGCTCGACGTCAAGGCCATGGCGCAGGGCATGGCCGTCGTTCCCCTGCTCTCCTCATTCAGCGAAACCGCGCTGGAGGCCGCGCGCGCCACCGTACCGGAGCTGCCGCGCGCGCTGCTCCTCGACGCGCTGCCGGCCGACTGGCTGGAACGCCTGGAACGGCTCGACTGCGCGGCGCTCGACGCCAACCACAAGGCGCTGTCCGCCGAGATCGTCGCCCGCGCGCACGCCGCCGGCCGCCGCGTGCTCTGCTACACGGTCAACGACCCCGAGCGCGTGCAGACGCTTTTCGAGTGGGGCGTGGACAGCGTGATCACCGACGCGGTCGACCGCCTGCCGCCGCACGCCTAGCCGGTTTCATTTCAGCCCGGCACGGGGAATTCGGCGGCCTGATCGAAGACCCACTGGCGGAATCTGGCCATCGGCGCGCTGTCGAGTTTTTCCTTGCGGCACACGAAGTAGTAGGCGTGCGGCGATTCGGCGAGCGCGCTGAACGGCCGCACCAGCAGGCCGGCGCGCAGCGCGTCCCAGGCGATCGTCTGGCGCGCCAGCCCGAGTCCCTGGCCGGCGCCGGCGGCCTGCAGCATCAGCGCCGAATCGCTGAACACCAGCCCCGGCTCGGGTTCCTCGGCGACGATGCCGGCGGCGGGAAACCACCACGACCACGGTTCGTTGTCCGAGTGCAGCAGCGGCAGGCCGTCGATCGACGGCGGATCGGCGAGGCCGTGCCGGCGCGCGAACTCCGGCGAGCAGACCGGGAACAGCCAGTCGCGCATCAGCAGTTCGGTGTGCAACCCGGGGTAGCGCCCGAAGCCGAAGCGCAGCGCGATGTCGACCTCGCCGCCCTTGACGTCGGCCAGGCGCATCGACGATTCCACCTCGACGTCGATCTCCGGGTTGGAGGCGATGAATTCGCCCAGGCGGGGCAGCAGCCAGCGCGCCGCGAACGACGGAATCGTGCTGATGCGCAGGCGCGTGCGGCGACGCGCGGCCAGCTCGCGCGTGGCCTGTTCGATCTCGTTGAAGGCCGCTTCGACGCGGGAGGCGAAGGCGAACGCCTCGCTGGCCAGCGTCAGTCCCCGCCCCTGTTTCTCGAACAGGGTGACGCCGAGTTCTTCCTGCAGCGCACGGATCTGGTGGCTGACCGCGCTGTGCGTCAGGTGCAGCGCCTCGGCCGCGCGCGACACGCCACCCAGGCGGACGACCGCGACGAAGACGCGCAGGGCATTGAGCGGGGGCAGGCGTTGAGACATGTGAGAAAAACTAACATAAATAGGGAAAATTGCGCAATTGTCGTCTCGGGGCAACGGGTCCAGAATCATTCCCATGCGCCACTTTGCGAAGGCGTTGATTGAAAAGGAGGACCTTCGTCATGTTAGCTCAATCGACCTATTTGCAAATCGACCTCGGGGTCAACGAAGCTGCTTCGCTGCGCTGCGCGAAGCACTGCGAACTGCGCTGCCTGAGCGGGAAAATCTGGATCACCGAGGAAAACTCCGGCCGGGACATCGTGCTCGGCGCGGGTGAAAGCCGCCGCCTGACGCGGCCGGGACAAACCATCGTGCAGTCGCTGGGCGAGGGCGCGCAATGCCGGCTGGTCCTGGCGCGGTCGCCGTACGGCCTGCTGGCGCTGCTGCGGCATTGGCTGCCGGACGCCGTGGCCGGCAAGCCGGGCTATCACCTGGTGCTCGGCGGCTGAATTCCATGCGCCGCCGGCCAGCGGCGCGTCCGCTCATTTCCGGCGATTGCGCCGCAGCATCGGCAGCAGCGCCTCGCGCTGGTGCGCGGCGAGCCCCAGCAGGATCAGCGCGGTCCCGGCCGCCAGGCTCGGCGTGACGCGCTCGCCGTTGAACACGCTGCCGAGCAGCAGGGCGATGACCGGGGTGATCAGGGTGATCAGCGAAATCCGGGTAGCCCGCATGTGCTTGATCACGTAGTAGTACATGGTGAAGGCGACGGCCGAGCCGAACACTCCCAGGTAAACGATCGCGGCGCCCGTCCGCCACGGCACCGCCGCGGGCAGGCCGGCGTTGTCGGAGAGCCAGAGCAGGGCGAACAGCGGCGTGGCCACGGCGAGCGAGCCGACCGTCGTGGCCAGCGGCGGGCTGTCGTCGCCGATGCGCTTCAGCCACACCAGGCACGCGGAATAGAAGAAGACCGAACCGAGCAGCGCGACGAGCCCGCCGAGAAAGCGTTCCCCGCCCACGCTGCCGCCGTGCAGGAAGATGACGCCGAGCCCGGCGACGCCGAGCAGCGTGCCGAAGATCTTCCACGGCGTCAGCGATTTCTCCCCGAGCAGGAAGGTGGCCATGATCCCGGCCATCAGCGGCGCCAGTCCGAAGATCACCGAGATCAGCCCGGAATGCACGAAACGGGCGCTCCAGTAGGTCAGCGCCATCGAGGTGAACAGGCCGACGCCGCCGACCCCGTAGGCCAGCAGCGCGCGCGGATGCACCGGAAAGCGGGTGCGCCCGGCGAACAGGATGAGCAGCGCCGTGGCCAGCCCGATGGCCATGCGCGCCAGCACGGCCAGCGCGAAATCGACGCCCTGAGTGCTCCACTGGATCGTCAGCGGCGTCGTCGACCAGATCAGGATGATGCCGAGATAGGCGGCCGGGACGGACATGCGCGGGACTTTCGTGCGGACGGGAGGGGAGCCGGGGAAGGGCGATACAATACCATCTTTGGTCAGATCACATGGCCGCTCGGGCCGCATGACCCACATTCTGGAGATCGTATGACGACGCAGCGCTACACGGTGGAATCGCTCGGACAACTCGCCGAAAATCTGTTCACGGCGGCCGGCATGGATGCCGGCAAGGCGCGGGCGGTGGCCGACGTGCTCGTCGCCGGCGACATGGTCGGCCAGCGCACGCACGGTATGGCGCTCTGCCCGCAGTATCTCGAACAGATCGAAAAGGGCCTGATGGCGACCCGCGGCGAGCCGAAGGTCGTGCGCGACGCGGGCGCGGTGTTCGTCTGGGACGGCGGCTACCTGCCCGGCCCGTGGCTGGTCGCGCGGGCGCTCGGCCAGGCGGCGGAACGCATCGGGCAGCACGGCGTGGTCACCGCCGTGATCCGCCGCAGCCACCACATCGCCTGCCTGACTTCGCTGATCAAGCAGGCCACCGATCGCGGCCTGGCGATGATCCTCGCCTCGTCCGATCCGGCGTCCGGGTTCATCGCCCCGTACGGCGGCCGCGAGCCGTTGTTCACCCCGAATCCGATCGCCATCGGCTACCCCGGCACGGCAGCGCCGGTGTGGGTCGACGTCAGCACCTCGATCACCACGGTCGGCATGACGCGGCAGAAGTCGGCCGCCGACGAGCCGTTCGCGCATCCCTGGCTGATGGACGCCCAGGGCGCGCCGACCAACGACCCGCACGTCCTCGATCCCGGCGCCGGCGGCACGCTGCTGCCGCTCGGCGGACGCGAATACGGGCACAAGGGCTTCGGCCTGTCGCTGATGATCGAGATGCTGACGCACGGCCTCGGCGGCTTCGGCCGCCCGGACAGCGAGAAGCGCTGGGGTGCCAACGTCTTCCTGCAGGTGCTCGACCCCGCCGCCTTCGCCGGCCGCGAGGCCTTCCTGCGCCAGATGGATTTCGTGGCGGAACGCTGCCACGCCAACGCCCCGATCGACCCGGCGCAGCCGGTGCGCATGCCGGGCGAAATGGCGCAGCGGCGCATGCGGGAGGCCGAGGCGGCGGGCATCGAGGTCGCGCCCAAGGTGTTGGAAGCGCTCGCGGCCGCCGCCGGACGCTACGGCGTCGCCTTGCCGGCCCCGCTGGGCTGATGCGCTAAGGCAGGTCCGGAAAGGCGCGCCGCAGTTCGTCGCCGAGCTCGGCGAAGACGCTTGCCGCCAGTTCGGAGATCACGGTGACGGCGGGATTCGGGTCGTCCGCCCGCTTCACCAGCGACAGAAGCCCCGGCCGGGTCGGCCGATGCAGCAGGCGCAGGGTGACGTGCAAGGGATTGAGCGTTACCGACGAGGCCGGCACCAGAGCCACGCCGAGCCCGGCGGAAACCATGTCCAGCACGCCGAACAGCGTGCTCGCCTCGTAGCGGATGGTCGGGCTGAATCCGGCGTCCGTGCACAGGCTGATGGCCTGGTCGAAGAAGGCCTGCCCGCGATGCCGGGTGAAGCTGACGAAAGCGCACTGCGCCGCCGCGCGCAGTTCGATCGGAGCGGTTCCATCGAGCGCATGGCCTTCGGGAACGGCCAGGCAGAACGGATCGGCCAGCCCGATCGTCTCCAGGCCGCCGACCGCAGCGAACCGATTGCGCACGATCCCGGCATCGATTTCCATGCGCTGCAAGGCCTGCAGCTGCGCATCGGAAATCATCTCGACGACCTCGATGTCGCTTTGCGGCCGCCGCTTGCGCAGTTCGCGCAGCAGCCGCGGCAGCACCATGTGGCCCGCCGAGGGAATGAAGCCGATGCGCAGTTGCCCGCCCTCGGCGTCGCCGATGCCGTGGGCCAGGCGTTTGGCGCGGTCCGCCCTGGCCAGCAGGTCCTTGGCTTCACGCAGGAAATGCTCGCCCGCCAAGGTGAGCCGCACCCCGCGCGGATAACGGATCAGCAGCCGTGTGCCGAGTTCGTCCTCCAGCTGCCTGATCTGCACCGACAGGGGCGGCTGCGCGATGAACAACTCTTCCGCCGCGCGCGAGATGCTGCCGCATTCGGCGACGCTGACGAAGTAGCGCAGATGACGGAGTTCCATACGCCAAGTATACGTAAATGATATGGATAATCTACAAAAGTAATATTTGTAATAGCCATGGGCGCGGCGGACACTGCGTGCGTGAAGAGCGGCCATGCACGTTCTTCGGAAAAGCCAGAACAACCGTTCCCAGGAGGCTCACATGTTGTCGAAAGCAGTCAGGCTCGCCGCCGCGCTGGCGGTCGGCGCGCTCGCCGGCTCCGTCCAGGCGCAGAACTACCCGAGCAAGCCGATCCGCATCATCGTGCCGTTCGCCGCCGCCGGCGGCGTCGACCTGGCGACCCGCGCGGTCGCCGAGAAAATGTCCGTCTACCTCAAGCAGCCCGTCATCATCGACAACCGGGGCGGCGGCGGCACGGTCATCGCCACCGACCTTGCGGCACATGCCGACCCGGACGGTTACACGGTCTTCGCCGCGCCGACGACGATGGTGATCAATCCCGCCGTGCGCACCAAGCTGCCCTACGACTGGGAGAAGGCCTTCGTGCCGGTGACCATGCTGGCGACGCTGCCGTTCGTCGTCGCGGCGAGCAAGGACTTTCCCGCTAATAACATGAAGGAACTGGCGCGGATGGCCAAGGACCAGCCCGATTCGATCAGCTTCGGCTCCGGCGGCGCGGGGACGGTGGCCCACTTCGCCGGCGAGCTGTTCGCCCAGCGCACCGAGACCACCATGCTGCACGTGGCCTACAAGGGCGAAGGGCCGGCGCTCGGCGACGCCCTCGGCGGACAGATCTCGGTGATGTTCAGCACGCTGGTGTCCGCCTCCAGCCACCTCAAGGGCGGCCGCATGAAGGCGCTGGCCGTGACCAGCCGCAAGCGCAGCAGCCTGCTGCCGGATATCCTGACGGCGGCCGAGCAGGGCTACGACGACTACGACGTTTTCTCCTGGGCGGCCCTGGTGGTGCCGAAGGGGACGCCGCCGGAGATCGTGAACAAGCTCAACGCGGCCGCCAACGAGGCTTTCAAGGACAAATCCGTGCGCGACCGCCTGACCGCCCTAGGCGCGGAACCGGGCGGCGGGTCGGCGGAAGAGCTGGCGAAGTTCATGAAGCAGGAAGCGGCCAAGTGGGCCGAAGTCGCGCGCAAGGCCAAGGTCAGCCTCGACTGAGAAATCCCGGACATGCGAACGGAAAAATACGACGTGGTCGTCGTCGGCGGCGGTGCCGCCGGAGTCGCGGCGGCGGTGGGCGCCAGCCGGCGGGGCGCGCGCACCCTGCTGGTGGAGCGCTACGGCTTTCTCGGCGGCGAGGCGGCCAACGCCAACGTGTTGTCCTATTGCGGCTTCTACGTGCGCGGCGACGCATGCCGGATGGCGGTTGGCGGCATCGGCGCCGCCGTGCTCACCGAGCTGGCGGCGCTCGGCTTCGACGTCGCGCCCATCCGGGCGCCGAGCGGCAACTGGATCGTCATGCTCGATCCCGAGGCGATCAAGTACGCCATCGACCGGGTTACCGCCGTGGATGGGCTCGATTGCCGCCTGCATTGCAGCCTGGTCGGCGTGCATGCCGCCGCGGGCCGCCTCCACGCCGTCAGCCTGCACGACGGCGCCGGCCGCTTCGACGTGGAAGCCGGCGCCTTCGTCGATGCGAGCGGCGACGCCAACCTCGGCTTCGCCGCCGGCGTGCCGGCGATGCGCGACCTCCAGCCGGAACGGGCGCGGCAGGTGGCGTCCTTCCCGGTGCGCTTCGGCGGCGTGCCGCCGGAGGTGGCCGTCGATCGGGCGGAACTGGCGGCATTGATGCCGGACTTCCGCAATGACGGCGAGGTCGGCCAGGTGCGTCCGCACGGCGGGCATTTCATCCGCCTGCCCGGCTCCAACGACCTGTGGTGGATGGGCATCGACCTGCTCACCGACGGACTCGATTCGGCCGATCTCGCCCGGGCCGAACGGGCGGGCCGCGAACTGGCCTGGCGCTTCCTCGATCTGCTGCGCGCCCGCCTGCCGGGCTTCGCCGGGGCGCACATCGCCGCCACCGGCCCGCAGGTCGGCGTGCGCGACAGCCGACAGCTGCAGACACGCTGCCGGATCAGCGACGCCGACGTGCTGACGGGCCGGCTGCGCGACGATGGCGTGGCGCTCGGCTGCTGGCCGGCGGAGGTGCATCAGGGGAACGGCGGGCCGCAGTTCCAACCGGTGGGCGGCGACGGTTCCTACCATGTCCCGCTGGCTGCGCTGCAGGCGCTGAACCGCGACAACCTGTGGGTCGGCGGCCGCGTCATCGGCTGCGACGAGCAGGCCTACGGCTCGCTGCGCGTCATGGGCACGGCCTTCGCCACCGGACACGCGGCGGGAATCGCCGCCGCCATCCAGGCCGAGGCCGGCGGCGGGCCGGCACCGGACGCCGTGCGCCGCGAACTACGGCGCCAGAACGCCATTTTCTGAGGGCGGCAGAGACCCGCCTTCGGCACCGCAACAACAACATCGATATCGAGGCGCGCTCCCGGTCCGCCCTGGCGGGCGGGCACGGCGACGCCACATCTGCGTGAGGGAGACAGGTATGTCATCGTTGATCAAGGGTCCGAAGGATTTCTGGACGGGAGTGATGTATGCGGGGTTCGGGGGGATCGCGTTCGCGATCTCGCGGGAGTATTCCTTCGGCTCGGCGGGGCGCATGGGGCCGGGCTACTTTCCGACGGTGCTGTCCTGCCTGCTGATGGGCTTCGGCCTGCTGGCACTGCTGCGCGGCCTGCGCCGTGCCGGGCCGGCGATCGGCGGCTTCGCCTGGAAACCGGCGCTGTTCGTGCTGGCATCGACGCTGGCGTTCGGTTTCCTGCTGCAGGGCGCCGGGCTGGTCGTCGCCCTGCTCGTGCTGATCTTCGGCAGCGCCGCGGCGAGCGGCAGATTCCGCCTCGAATGGAAAGCCACGCTGCTCGCGCTCGGACTGGTCGCCTTCTGCGCGTTCGTCTTCGTCAAGGGCCTGGGGCTGCCGATGCCCTTGCTCGGTTCCTGGTTCGGCGCCTGAGGAGATCCCGCCATGGACGTCTTCGCCAATCTCCTGCTCGGCTTCCAGACCGCCGCCAGCTTCGTCAACCTCCTCTACTGCCTGATCGGCGTCGCCCTCGGCACCGCCATCGGCGTGCTGCCCGGCCTCGGCCCGGTGGCGACCATCGCCATGCTGCTGCCGCTCACCTTCGGCCTGGAGCCGGTCTCCTCGCTGATCATGCTCGCCGGCATCTTCTACGGCGCCCAGTACGGCGGCTCCACCACCGCCATCCTGGTCAACCTGCCCGGCGAAGCCTCCTCCGTGATCACAGCGCTCGACGGCCACGCAATGGCCAAGCAGGGCCGCGCCGGCAAGGCGCTGGCCACCGCCGCGCTGGGCTCGTTCTTCGCCGGCACCGTGACCACCTTCCTGATCGCCCTGTTCTCGCCGCCGCTGGCCGAAGTGGCCTTGAAGTTCGGCCCGGCCGAATACTTCTCGCTGATGGTCCTCGGCCTGGTGGCCTCGATCGTGCTGGCGCACGGCTCGCTGCTGCACGCCCTGGGCATGATCGTTTTCGGCCTGCTGCTCGGCATCATCGGCACCGACGTCAATTCCGGCGTGGCGCGCTTCAGCTTCGACGTGCCGGAACTGACCGACGGCATCAACTTCGTGGTGGTGGCCATGGGCGTCTTCGGCCTGGGGGAAATCATCGCCAATCTGGAGCATGAGGCCGAACGCAGCCTGATGGTCAGGAAAGTCACCGGGCTGATGCTGAGCAGGGAGGACTTCAAGGCCATCGCCGCGCCGGTGGTGCGCGGTACCGCGCTCGGCTCGATCCTCGGCATCCTGCCCGGCGGCGGCGCCATGCTCTCCTCGTTCGCCGCCTACGCGCTGGAAAAGAAAGTCTCGAAGAACACCGCCAATTTCGGCAAGGGCGCGATCGAAGGCGTGGCCGCGCCCGAATTGGCCAACAACGCCGGCGCGCAGGCCTCGTTCATCCCGATGCTGACCCTCGGCATCCCGTCGAACCCGGTGATGGCGCTGATGATCGGCGCGATGATCATCCAGGGCATCCAGCCCGGCCCGTCGGTGAT
>JADHEE010000824.1_pt1 | contig 10352 bp, 11 predicted proteins | sample 8952401 | NCBI WGS metagenome assembly JADHEE01 (sample SAMN16124438, study PRJNA663242) | bioreactor sludge metagenome | isolation source: sludge (ammonium) | place: India:Bengaluru | collected 2019-02-28
GGCAGGAGATGAAGGACGCCTGATCATCCCTCCGGGCCGGCGGGCGGCGCGGCTGATCACCGCGCCGAAGCGACTTCGCTCCCGCGTCCCGCCGGCCCGGACCTTTCCTCGAGGAGCGAACGGAGCGAGACCGTGCGGAGGACGACGCTTGACCGCCTGTTCGAGAACCAGAAGATCCTCTACGTCGCGCGACGCCTGGCCGACACGCTCGAAGCGCTCGACAGGCGAATCCCCGGCAGCATCACGACGCGGCACGGAATCCTGATGGCGCTCGCTCAGGCGGGATTCGATGCCCTGGGGGACGACGGGGACGGCCTTGACGGCGACGCGGCCGCGGAGTTCGCGGTCAGCGGGACGTGCGGGGTCCCCGTGCGCATCCTGGCCGATGCCCTGGCGCGTGTCAGGGATCGCGCGAAGAGGACCAAGCGGCGGAAGGCATTCAAGGTCGCGGGGCTCCGCGCGTACGTCGTCTTTCTGCGGCAGGGCGGGAAGTGGCACGAAGAGCCGGAAAGGCCCGCGCGTCTACTCGAGCGCCTCGAGGCAGACGTTCAGCTGAACGCGCGTCGGATGGATGCCGAGCTCCGGCGAGGAGAGCAGACGACGTTCCTTGCCGACGCGTTCCGCGACCTCGCGTCCGCCCGGCGCGCGTTCCGTGAGCGAGCGCGTCGGCGCGCCCTCCTCGCACATTTCGAAACAACTGACTCCCCTTATGACCCTTCCGCTTCAAGCCGCGAAGGTGTTCCCTTGCGCAAGACATCGCGGCCGAAGCCGCATAGCGAAAGGAGCCCGACATGCCCCGACCCCTCCCCGAAGGCCGAACGTCCAGAGCGCGCCCCCGCTCCGCCGAAGGGCGCATCTTCATCCGGCGCCCCGCGCTCGCCGAGGAAACCGACACCTCGGAAGGCTGGTGGCGATGGCTCGAAAAGAACTGCCTCGGCCCGAAGGTCATCCGCGTCGGCCGAGTCTGCCTCTACGACCGGGAGGAAGCCCTCGCCTGGCTCCGCCGGCACGCGACCGACCCCGCGACGACCGGACCGCAGCGATGCGCCGCGGCCGCGGGGCGGTAGAGGAGGAAAGCCGCCGTGACGAGAAACGAAGAGGCCGGCTCGGGTCTGAACCACCCGAACCGGCCGACGCGATCAACGGGAACTGCTCGCTCCGAGTCTACCGCGCCCCCCGATCGTAACTCCAGACCCGTCCAGATCGAGCGCTCCCTCGCCCTCGGGCGGCTCGCCCGCTGGGCGGCCCGGGGGCCGGCATGACGCCCGAGACGGAGGTCCTCCTCCGGTTCGACGTGGACGAGGTCCTCGCGTCGCCGCGGCGCCGGCCCCTCCCGCCTCCGGAGGTCCTCGCGGCGGCGCGGCGCCGGAACAAGGCCGGCGCGTTCCTCTACCTCCAGGCCGCAGGCCGGCGCGGCGTCGTGTCCGACGACCCGCGGACCGAAGCTCTCCTCGCCGCCTTCCGGCGCGACGCGCTCCGGTCGGCCGGCGTTGATGAGCGCCTCGTCCGGGGTGCGGCGTGAGGGGCGCGGTCCCGTACCGGGAGACCGACGCCCTCCTCGACCCGGAGCTCCGCGCCGGCCTGGCCGAGATCGCGCGCGACGAAGAGGACGCCCGCAAGGGCATGCCGCGCCTCACGCGACTCTCGGACGTGGAGCCGGAGGCCGTCGAATGGCTCTGGCCCGGCCGGCTCCCGCTCGGCAAGATATCGCTCCTCGAGGGGGACCCGGGCCTCGGAAAGAGCACGGTCGGGGTAGACCTCGCGGCCCGCGTCTCGCGCGGGCTTCCCCTCCCCGGCGGCGGACTCTACGGCCCGGCCGCCGTCGTCCTCCTCTCGGCCGAGGATGGGTTGGCGGACACTGTCCGCCCGCGTCTCGACGCCGCGGGCGCCGACGCGCGTCTGGTGTTCTCCCTCTCGCTCGTCATCGAGGACGCCGAGACGCTCCCGACGCTCGACGGAGACCTTCCGCGGATCGAGCGAGCCGTCGTCGACGCCAAGGCGCGCCTCCTCGTCGTCGACCCGCTGATGGCCTTCCTCGGGGGCGAGGTGAACAGCTACCGGGACCAGGACGTGCGGAGGGCACTCGCGCCGCTCGCGAAGATGGCCGAGCGACAGCACGTCGCCGTCCTCGTCGTCCGCCACCTGACGAAGGGCGGCGGCGCCGCTTCGATATACCGGGGCGGCGGATCTATCGGCATCGTCGGCGCGGCCCGCTCCGCGCTCCTCGTCGCGAAGGACCCGGAGGACGAGGCGCGGCGGATCGTCGCGTCCGTTAAATCGAACCTAGCGAAGCCGCCGGCGTCGCTCGCCTATCGAATCGAGGAGGCGTCGAACGGCGCTCCTCGGCTCCTCTGGGAGGAAGGTGATGCTGGGATCACGGCGGACGAGCTCCTCGCCGCGCAGGCGCCCGGCCCAGAGGAAGGACGACCCCGGGACCTCGCGGTCGCGTTCCTGGCCAGGTACCTCTCGGGGGGGACCTCGGCCGGCCGACGAGGTGATCCGCGACGGAGAGTCCGCCGGGCACTCCGAGCGGACGCTGAAGCGCGCCCGGAAGGACCTCGGCGTCGTGTCGACGAAGAAGGGTTTCCCGGGGACGTGGTACCTCTCCCTTCCCGAAGAGGGCCACGAATCCCCGAAGGGTGCCACCCGTGGACGTGGCCCCCTTCGGCCCTCTGTGGCCCTCTTCGACGACGAGACGTCCGCTCCCCCAATGAGTGCCACGGCTGGCCCCCTTCGGGCGGACGACCCAGACGAGGTGCTCCTGTGAGCCCCGCGGAGGTCCTCTCCGAGGCCGCCCGCCTCGGCCTCATCGTCCGCGCCGACGAGGGGCGGATCGTCGTCCGCCCGGCCCGGCTCCTCCCTCCGGCGCTCGCCGACGAGATCCGGGGACGCCGCGAAGAGGTACTCGCCTTCCTCGAGGCGCTCCCGCGGGAGTCCGTCCACGGGGCCGCTCCGGCTTCCGCTGACCCGGGCCGGCTCGTGTGTTTCTCCTGCGGGTCGACGGACTTCTGGCGTGGAGTGGGACTCGTCGTCTGTCGCCGCTGCCACCCGCCCGCCCCGGGGGCCGAGGTCCTCACGCTCTCGAGGACGGGCTCCGATGCGTCGCGGCCTGTGGAAATCGAAGCAGGATCGTCGGCCCCTACACCCGAGACCCGGACACATGGCGTCCGCGGAGGTGCCGCGTGACGGCGGCCGCGCGCCTCGAACGCTTCGCCCTGGCGATGGAACTTCTCGAGGTTCTCGAGGCCCGTCTCGCCGCGGCGATCGAGGAGGAGGCCGTCGTCCCGGGGCAGATCCCGGAGGACGTCGGCGACGCTCTCCGCCGGCAGTCTGAGAACGTCCTCTCCCTCGCGCTCCGCTGGGACGACCTCCTCGAGGCAGCGCAAGCCCTCGGCCTTCCCGAGCCCTTCGGCGGGCGCGAGGCTTACGCCGCCTATCTCCAGAGTCTCCGCCTGTACGGCGCCGAGACTGCGGAGACCGTCCAGTGAACCCCCCGTGCTCCTCCTCCCGTCCGGCGCACCGGACGCTCCGTCGGCTGCGCAGCCCGGGTCCTTCCCGGGGCCGGGAGGAGGGCCTTTCACCCGAACCGAGAAAGACGCCGCAACGCGGCAGAGGTAGAACGATGTTGAAGCTCTCGACCGACAAGCAAGTGGAGCTCCTTTCCGCGGCGTGGAAGCTCGCGACGACGATCCGCGAGCGGGCGCCCGAGGACCTCGAGGCCCTCGCAGCGGCCGGCGTGGTCGCGGCCGGCGTCTTCCCGACGTTCGAGGAGATGACCGAGGCGGCGCCCCGGCTCGGTCTCCCCGTCCCGACGCGCGAGCGCTGGGACGAGCTGAGGCGCGACGCCCTCGCCGCGGCGGCGCTCGCGAACGCGACGGAGCACTGACGATGCCTTGTGCCCGGACCCCGGCGCCTGCCGGGTCCATTCCTTCCCGGCCGCGATCCAACACCGAGTCGTCCTTTCTCGGCGCGATCCAGGTCCCGGGGTCCGGGCCTTTCTCTCTCGGGGCCGGTAGTGCCGGCCTGGTCTCCTTCGGCGGTCGGTTGTGCCGACCGCGCGCGAGCTCCAGAGGGTCGGTTGTGCCGACCACACGCCGGAGCGGACCGCGCTCGACCGAAACCCCGATCGACAACCCGCACGAACCCGGCGGCCTGACGGCCGCCTGAGGACACACCATGCCCATCAACTGGGAAACCGACCTCATCGTCCCGCAGAGCGTCCTCGACGTGATCCGGGTCCTTCAGAGCCAGCGCTCACCGTTCTTCTCGTCCGGCGTCGCCGTTCTCGAGGAAATCGACGCCTTCGGCCGGGGCGGAAATTTCGTCAAGCGCAAGTACTCCGCCGAGGACAGCGTCCACGGCACCCGCATCACGGGAGACGAGCAGGTGCCGTCCCGGCTCGGAGCACACGCCGACGTCGCTCCGGTCCTTCGGCGCCTCCGCCTCCGGACCTTCATCGACGGCGAGGGCGCGGCCGAGGGCGGGATCATGTCCGAGGACCCGAGCGGCCGAATCCTCGCGTCGACCATCTCATGGTGGACGCGCGAGACGGACGAGGTCCTCCTCGCCTGCCTGGCCGGCGCGTTCGGCACGGGCGGCTGCCTCGAGGCAACGCACCTCCACGACGTGACCGGCTCCGGGGTCGCCCCGGGAAGGCTCACCTACTCCGACGTCATGGACGCGGCCGCCCGCCTGGGCGACGCCGCGGCCGACCTGGCGCTCGTCGTCATGCACTCGCGGCAGTACCTCGACGTCGTGAAGGAGGCCGGCGCCCGCGCGTCGTCCGTGCCGGTCGGCTCCGAGCCGTTCCTGACCGAGACCTTCGTCGGCCCGTACAAGGTCGTCGTGAGCGACGCGGTCCCGGTCGAAGGGACCGCCGGCGCGGCGGACGCGATCTACACCGCGGTCCTCTGCGGGGCGGGCAGCTTCTGGTCCGGTGTGCAGCAGGACCTCCGGGAGTTCGGCGGCTGGAACGCGCGGGTTCCCCGGTTCGAGCTCTCGCAGACGAAGCACTTCACCGCGGGCATCAGCGGCCTCTCGGCGTCGTCCGCCATGCCGGTCAACCCGACGAACGAGCAGCTCGCGACGGCCGCGAACTGGGAGCCGACCGTGAGCCTCGCGACCGAGGCCGGCCGGAAGTCCGTCCGGGTCGTCGGCATCAAGTCGGGCGCCTCGCCCGCGGCCTGACCTTCACCGGCCGGGGGCGGTCCGTCGTCCCCGGCCTTCCCCTTCATCGAGGAGGAGCACCTTGACGCGACCGACGAGACGACCTCGGGCCCGGCCGACGCGCCGAGGGCTCCTCGAGGCGCCTGGGGCTCCCGACACCCCCCCTCAAGGGGGAAAGGGGTCCCGAGGGAAGCGCCCCGGCCCTCCACGCGCGCGTTTCGAAACACGATGACGCCAAACCCCCAGCGTATCGAAACGAGCCGCGCTCCCGCGGGAACCCTTGAGCACGTAACGCCTTGAGCGTTTCGAAATGAGAAGGAGGAACCGATGCCCCTGAAGCAGGACGCGCGCGGCCGATGGGTCTTCCGCTACTACGCGGACGGCGTCCGGACGGGCCGGCGCGTCCAGGTGACGCTCCCGCCCGGGACGACCCACGCGGAGGCCATGATGGAGTACCACAAGCGGATGGCCGGGGCCGCGGCACGACGGGGGAAGCCGAGCCTCGTCCGGCTCACGCTGGAACAGGCCGTCGACGAGTTCCTCCGCGAGAGGAAGCCGCACCTCTCGCCCGTGACGCTCGCCCGAACGGAGCAGATCCTCCGGCGGGAATGGCTCCCGCGCTTCGGCTCCAAGCGAGTGGACGCGCTCACGGCGGCCGACGTGGCCCGGTACCAGACGGAGCGCCTCGCCGATGGGGTGAAGGCGTCGACGATCAACCTCGAGGTCTACCGGCTGAAGAACGTCCTCGTTCGTCTCGTCGCGTGGGGATGGATCGAGCAGAACCCGCTCCGGCCCAAGGCCGTCCAGATGCTCCCGGCGCCCGAGAGGAAGACGGACTTCTTCTCGCCGGAGGAGTGGAAGGAGTTCATCGGCAAGGTCTCGGCCGAGGCCGTTCCGATCCTGCGGGCCGCCCTCTACACGGCGAACCGCATCGGCGAGCTTTGCGCGCTCCGCTGGGGTCAGGTCGACCTTGAAGGCCGGAGAATCCGCGTCGAGATGCCGAAGGTCCGGAGGACGAAGGTTCTCATGATCTCGAGGGCCCTCTACGACGTCCTGTCCGCGCTCCCGAAGGGAACCCCGATGGCATACGTCTTCACTCGGGCCGATGGGTCGCCCTGGGAGCCGCACAGCGTCGGGAGGGCCTTCCGGATGGCGCGGCCGCGGCCGGAGCTCAGTGTCCATTCGATCAGACACACGGCCGCGTCCTGGCTCGCGATCGCGGGGGTCCCGCTCCGGACGATCGCCGCCATCCTCGGGCACTCGCAGCTGGCGATGACATTCAGATACGCACACTTATCTCCGGAGGCCGTCTCGGACGCCGTCGACGTCATCCCGGAGATGGAAAAGGGGGGGGTCGGGACACCTCGTCGCCACCCCGACGCCGGGAAAACCCTTGCGGCGGAGGGCCTTCTTCCCTCTTGACGTCGTCAGACGTTGAAGCGGACGTGGACGACGTCGCCGTCCCGGACGACGTATTCCTTCCCCTCGAGCCGCAGCTTCCCCTTCGTCCGGCACTCGGCGAGCGAGCCGAGGTCGAGCAGCTCCTCGACGGGGACGACCTCGGCTCGGATGAAGCCGCGGGCGAGGTCGGAGTGGATCGTCCCGGCGCACTCGACCGCGGTCGCGCCGACGGGGACGGTCCAGGCCCGGCATTCGTCCTCTCCGGCCGTGAAGAACGACTGGACGCCGAGGAGGCGGTAGGAGGCGCGGAGGATCCGGTCGACGCCCCGCTCCGTGAGGCCGAGGTCGGCGAGGAAGACCGGCACGTCCTCGTCGGGGAGGTCGTTCAGCTCCATCTCGATCTTCGCGGCGGCGCGGGCCACGGCGACGTGCGGCTGCGCGGCGAAGGCCTCGAGGCCGAAGCGCGCGACCGGCTCCGCCGAGGCGTCGGCGTCGGAGACGTTCACGACGATCAGGAGCGGCTTGAGCGAGAGGAGCGTGAATCCGCGGAGCCGCTTCTCCTCCTCGGCCGTGAGGCCCGCCGCCCGGAGCGGCGTCCCGGACTCGAGCGAAGGGAGGCACCTCTCGATCGCCGCCCACTCGGCGTCGAGCTCGGCCGACTTCGTCTTCTTCCGGTCCTTCTCGAGCTTCTCGCGCCTCTTCTCGAGGAGGACGTAGTCCGAGAGGACGAGCTCCTCGTCGAGCGCTTTCGCGTCGCGCGCGGGGGCGAGCCCTCCCTCGTGGGGGATGTCGGCGTCCTCGAACGCGCGGACGACGTGGACCAGCGCCTCGACGTTCTTGAGGGCGGCGAGGTCGATCTTCTCCTGCTCGCCCTTCGCGATGCCGGGGACGTCGACGAAGTCGACGGTCGCCGGCGTGTGCTTCTTCGGCTTGAACATCGCCGAGAGCCGGTCGAGCCGGGGATCGGGGACGTGCGCCGTGCCGACGTGCGTCTCTCGGACGGCGCCGAACTTGTCGACCGACTGGTGGGAGCGGGTCAGGAGGTTGAAGAGAGTGGTCTTTCCGGACTTCGGCCGGCCGACGATCCCGAGCTTCATGGCCGCGGGAGCGTAGCAGAACGCCCCGCGGCCCCTCCCAGCGGCTACTTCTTCGCGATCGCCTCGGGAGCCGAGCCGATCCCGGCCAGCTTCTCGGCCTCGGGGAAGAGCGTGAGCGCCTTCTTCAGCTGGACGTCTCCGTCGATCGAGAGGCGGTAGGCCGCCTCGGGCCCGTGCACCGCCCCGACGAGCTCCTCGGCGAGGGCCCGGTCGAGGACGGCCTTGTCCTTCTCGGCCTCCCAGGAGGTCCGCGCCGTCACGTCCGGAGCGTTCGGTCGGCCGTCGAGGTGGGTGAAGAAGTCCTCGCGGACCGCGTCGGTCACCCGGAAGTCGCGCGGGACCTCGGGGTACTTCGCCCGGAACTGGACGGCCCACTCGAAGAAGACGCCCCGCGCGTAGAGGGTCGCCATCCACCGCGAGAGCCTCTCGGCCTTCACGACGACGTCGGGCGTGATGCCGCCTCCGCCGTAGACGACCCGGCCGCTCGCCGTCCGGAACGACTCCCTCTTCACGCCGTCCTCGGCCAGGAGCGGGTCGGCCTCCTCCTCGTCGTCCGGCGCGACGTACTCGATGAACTCCCGGTAGTCGCGCTGGATGCAGCGCCCCGACGGCGTGTAGTACTTGGCCGTCGTCAGCGCGAGGCCGGCCCCCTCGGAGAGGGTGTAGACCGACTGGACGAGGCCCTTCCCCCAGCTCGTCTGGCCGGCGACGATGCCGCGGTCCTGGTCCTGGATCGCGCCCGCGACGATCTCGGCAGCCGACGCCGAGCCCTTGTTGATGAGGACGACGACCGGGATGCGGGCGCGGGAGTTGCGGCCGGGCGCCGTGAAGGTCTGCTCGGAGCCGGCGGCGCGGCCGCGCGTGCTGACCACGTTCTCCCCCTTGCGGAGGAAGAAGTCGGAGACCGCGATCGCCTGGTCGAGGAGACCTCCGGGATTCGCGCGCAGGTCGAAGACGAGCTTCTTCATCCCCTGCTTCTCGAGCTTCGTCCACGCCTCGGCGACCTCGGGGGCGGAGGTGTGCGTGAAGTCCTTCAGCCGGATGTACCCGACCTCCGGCTCGACCATGAAGGCGAACGAGACGGAGTTCGTCGGGATCTCGGCGCGCGTGACCGTCATCTGGAGCGGCTCGCCGAGGCCGGGCCGGACGATGGTGATGCTCACCTTCGTCCCCTTCGGCCCCTTCAGCTTCTTCACGACGGCGTCGATCGGCAGGTCGTCGATCGGCTGGCCTTCGACGAGGTCGATGATGTCGCCCGCGCGGATCCCGAGGCGCTGCGCCGGCGAGCCCTCGACGGGCGTGATGACCGTGACGCGGCCGTTCCGCTTCGAGATGATGATCCCGAGCCCGTAGAACGACCCGCGCTGCTTCTCCTGCATCGCCCCGTACTCCTCGGGCTCGAGGAAGCTCGAGTGCGGGTCGAGGGTGTCGAGCATCCCGGAGATCGAGGAGTAGACGAGCCGCTCGGAGCCGAGGTCGTCGGCGTACCACGCCTGCGCCGTCGCGAGGAGGTCGGCGTACTCCTTCATGACCGGGTTCGTCGCGTCGGAGACGGCGAGGAGGCGGGGGCCGAACGTGCCGCCGAGGAGCGTCGTCGCGGCGAGGACGAGAGGGGCGGCGAGCAGCTTCAGGGCGCGGGAGCGGAGCGGATTCGGCGTCACGGAGGCCTCCGCGGCGGACGGTAGCACGTGGCGTGCCGCAGGCGGGAGAGGGCCGATCCCGCGCGCGACGAGGCCGGGCCGAGGTGCCGGAACGTCGTCCTTGACTCCGGGCGGGGCTGAGCGGACGATTCCGCGGCCATGGGCAACCTCGGAATGCCGGAGCTGATCTTCATCTTCGCTCTGGCCCTCCTGATCCTCGGACCGAAGAAGCTCCCCGAGCTCGGCAAGCAGCTCGGGAAGGGTCTCGGCGAGTTCAAGAGGGCCTCGAACGACCTCAAGCGGTCGATTGAGGAGGAGGTGGAGAAGGTGGCCCGTGACGAGGCGCCGAAGCCCGACGCCGCCCCGAAAGCCGTCCCCGCCGAGGGGACCGTCGCGAGCGCCGCCGAAGAGCGCTCCGAGCCGATCCGGCCCGCGTGACGGACGCTCCCGCCGACGACCTGACGCGGATGACGTTCCTCGAGCACCTCGAGGAGCTCCGCAAGCGCCTCCTCTGGTCGGTGATCGCCGTGGCGGCCGGCTTCTTCCTGGCGTGGTGGAAGGCCCAGGACCTCTTCCGGATCGCGCAGAAGCCGATCCTCGAGGTCCTCCCGGCCGGGACGAAGCTCGCCTACACGAACCTGACCGAGCCCTTCATGCTCTACCTGAACATCGCCCTCATCGCGGGGATCTTCCTCGCGAGCCCGGTGGTGCTCTATCAGGTGTGGCTTTTCGTCGCACCCGGGCTCTACCGGCACGAGAAGAGCTGGGTCGTCCCGTTCGTCTTCTTCGCGGCGCTCTCGTTCTGCGCGGGAGGGTGGTTCGGGTACGCGGTCGCCTTCCCGATGGTCGCGCAGTTCCTGGTGACGATGGGGGCCGACTTCACCCCCGTCCTGAAGATCGACGACTACCTCGCGATCCTCTCGAAGATCCTCCTCGGGATGGGGCTCGTCTTCCAGACGCCGATCGTCATCGTCTTCTTCGTGCGGATCGGGATCGTGACGGAGAAGTGGCTCCTCCAGAAGTTCCGCTACGCCGTCCTCGTCATCTT
>JADHEE010000826.1_pt1 | contig 10293 bp, 9 predicted proteins | sample 8952401 | NCBI WGS metagenome assembly JADHEE01 (sample SAMN16124438, study PRJNA663242) | bioreactor sludge metagenome | isolation source: sludge (ammonium) | place: India:Bengaluru | collected 2019-02-28
GGCTTTTAACGTTTGATGCTAAAACAATGAACTTTAGAAATGTCAATTTCAAGAAAAACCCTAAGTGTCGTGTATGCGGTGGCGAAGGTATCAAAGAAATTAGAGACTACGAAGCCGTTGTTTGTGAGGCAAAACTATGATAAAAATGTCCCAAAGCGTGTACGATGAGATCGTCGCACACGCCCTTAGAGATAACCCGATTGAAGCGTGTGGTTATCTTGCTGGGATCAATGGCGAAGTGAAATATGCCATCCCTATGAAAAATACGGATGCAAGCAATGAACACTTTAGCTTTGACCCACAAGAGCAGTTTGATGCGTTTAAAAAGACGCAAAAAGAGGGTTTGAGACTTATTTCGGTGTATCACTCTCACCCTGAAACACCAGCACGCCCAAGCGAAGAGGACATTCGTTTAGCGTTTGATCCTAATGTCAGCTATATCATCGTCTCTCTTGCAGCCGAAGTTCCTGATATGAAGTCATTTATTATTAAAAATAAAACGGTTGAAAAAGAAGAAATCCAAATAATTTTAGAGTGAATGTAAAGAGCTAACACTTTGGAAGCTACTTTACATTTTTACATGTAACATCAAAGGAGTTACGATTATGAGCAGATATATTATCCCTGAAATGGTCTATGACGACCTTGCAACGTTCAAAAAAAACCATGCTGATTTTTTAGCGGGAACCTTAGATGAACTTACCTTTAAAACCATGCGTGTTCCTTTTGGCGTTTATGAGCAACGTGAAGCCAACACTTTTATGGTGCGTATCAAACTCGCTGGTGGTATTGTCACCCCAAAACAACTTTTAACACTTTCAGACTTAGCTGAAAAGTACGCGCACGAAGCGATTCACATCACGACTCGTGGTGGTGCACAGCTTCACTATGTCAAGATTGAAGACATCATCGACATCATCACAACATTACACAGTATTGACCTCAGTGGTCGTGGTGGTGGCGGCAATACCGTCCGTAATGTTATGGCTGATCCACTCGCTGGAACAGCAAAAGACGAAATTTTCGATGTTTCACCTTATGCCCTTGCCATTACCTCTAAAATGTTAGAGCAAAAAGACTCGTTCGCGCTTCCTCGCAAATTCAAAATCACTTTTAGTGGTTCAGAAGCAGACCGTGGTTATGCCACCATCCATGATGTTGGTTTTATCGCTAAAATTCAAGATGGCGTGAAAGGTTTTAAACTCTTCACCGCTGGTGGTATGGGTGCAAAATCTCGTTTAGGAACAAAACTTCGCGATTTCGTGCCAGACACCGAAGTGTTCCTCTACTCTCAAGCCATCAAACAAGTGTTCGATAAATACGGCAACCGTAAAAACAAACATGCTGCACGCCTTCGCTTCTTGTTTGAAGACCTAGGACTTGAAGAGTTTAATAAACTTCTTGATGTAGAGCTTGAAGCCGTCAAAGCCAAAGGTGACTGGGAGATGCCAATCACTGAAATCGAGCGCGTCATCGGCGATACAACACCTGAGCCATTTGCCATTCCTGATAACATTAAAAAATGGTGGAACCGCTACGTTTACGCCCAAAAACAAGAGGGGCTTTACGGTTGTAAAGTGCCTGTGCATTTAGGCGACATTCATTTTGAAAACGCTCGCGCTCTTGCCAATGCACTGCTTCCATATGGAGAAGATGTGCTTCGCTTTACAGGCGATCAAAACCTTTACATCAGAAACCTTACTGCACCTCAAATGGCAAGTTTGCACGACATCTTGCAAAAGTTTTCTGTTGAAGTCTCCAAACCAACGCTCTTTGGCGATATGGTGGCGTGTACCGGCGCGGCAACCTGTCAACTCGGAATTGCACGTCCTCGTGGAGCAGTCGATGCGATTCAAAAACGTCTCAATAAGCTTATTGATGAGCGTGATTATGACGCACTTCAGGGCTTTAAAATCCATTTATCGGGTTGTCCAAACAGTTGTGGTAAACATCTCATCGGTGACCTTGGTTTCTTTGGAAAAGTCCAACGCAATGAAGGCTACTCATACCCAGCGTACAACGTCGTAGCAGGTTCACGCACGTCAGGCGATGGCAGTGTTTATGCCCAAAAAGCGGGCGATGTTGCAGCCTTTCATGTACCCGCTTTTGTGGAAGAAGTGCTTGATACTTGGCTTAAACACGTTAAAGCATATAAAAGCTTTGCCGACTGGATCGACGATGGTGGGCTTGCAGTTATCACTGAAATCAGCAAAAAATATGTGGATATTCCATCATTCAAAGAAGATAAAAATCCTTACTTTGACTATGACGCAGTAGAGCTCTTCTCACTCAAAGGTAGAGGAACAGGCGAATGTAGTGCAGGTATGTATGACCTCATCGAAGCCGATAAAAAAGCCCTCAAAGAGGCTTTGGAGAAGAGCGAAAAAGATTTTGAGCTGATTCGCCTTTTAGCGGCACGTATGCTTTTGGTCACACGTGGAGAAGATGCGCGTGATAAAGCAGGTGTCCTTAAAGCCTTTAAAACACTTTTTATCGATACAACTCTGCTCAATGCCTACTTCGGAACGATGTTAGAGGGTGATGCTGATGAGAAATCTATCGAGCTGGCAGAAGAAGTAATCAAGCTTTACGAAACAATGGACAATACTCTGAAATTTGCCAAAGAAAAAGAGTTAGCGGCGGCTGCAAATGCGCCAAAAGAAGAAAAATCAGCTCATTTTAAAGACCTTAGCGGTGTAGCGTGTCCTATGAACTTTGTCAAAACCAAAATGGAACTCTCTAAAATTGGAAGCGGTGAAGTTTTGGAGATTTTGCTCGATGATGGCGCGCCAATCGATAACGTGCCAAAATCCGTTGCGGGAGAGGGTCATAAAGTCGAAGCAACCACAAAAGAGGGAAATGGCTGGCGTGTAAGGATCGTGAAAAAATGAGTACTTTAGGCATTGCACTCACGCCGAAACGCACGCTTTTGATCGGAGCTGGAAAAGTCGCCGCACAAAAAGCTCGAGTGCTTGATAGTCTTGATTTTGCCTATGAAATCGTTGCAGAATCAAGGCTTGATGCCTATTTTGAATCCAAAGCATTACGCCTTAAGCCTTTTGAAGATGCCGATGCAGAGGGCTTTGAGGTGATTATCGATGCGACAGGCAACGAGCATGTGACCAACCGTCTTGTAGCCCTTAAACCTCATCTTCATTTTTGGCTCAATGTCGTTGATGTTCCAGAACTGTGCGATTTTTACTTTAGCGCACTTACGCGCCGTGGCGACATTCAAGTCGCTGTCAGTAGTGGCGGGAGTTCTCCAACACTCGCACAAGTCATTCGTGACAAAATCGAGCGTATCTTACCGCGTGATTTAACATCGCTGATTGAGCGTCTTAAAAACGAGCGCAAAAAACCCGATCGTAATCTTGAAAAATTAAAAACTATCGCCAAAGAAGGCGTAGGAAAAGTTTTCCTCATCGGCTGTGGAACAGGCTATGTGGGCAATCTCACCTTGGATGCTTTGAGCGCTTTCGAGCTTTTAGATGTTGCTTTGGTGGATGCTCTGGTTTCAGAGGAAATTAAAGCGCTCATCCCCGCTTCATGTACAGTGGTGGATGTGAGCAAAAAAAAGGGTTTTCACTCTAAAACACAAGATGAAATCAACGCTCTTTTGGTTGAGTATGCTAAACAAGGCTTGGTTGTCGGACGCCTCAAAGGTGGCGATCCGCTTCTTTTTGGACGTTTGGGCGAAGAAAAACAGGTTTTAGCGCAACATGGAATAGCTTTTGAGGTGATAAACGGCATCACTTCAGCGCTTCGCTCTTGTACCGTTTCAGGCATCGTTCCTACGATTCGCGACATTTCTAAAGGTGTTAGCATCGTTTCTGCGCACTTAAGAGAAACGCTGTTTAACGATGAGTGGATACCGCTGATTCGTCAGCCTTTGCACACCGTTATCGTTTTGATGGCGCACAGTTTCGCAAAAAAAATTGAAGATGCCATCGCCAAAGCAGACATCGATCCCGATCTGCCTGCCGCATTTGTCTCGAAGATTGACCTGCCCGATCAGATCACCATAGTGGGAACTGTGGGAAAATTGGATAAAATGGCAACATTATGTGCCACACCTGCCGTGCTTATCATCGGTGAATGTGTCGCAAAAGAGAACATCATACCCGCTGTTAATAGCGGCAAAATCATTTACATATAAAGAGGATTTTATGGGATTTACCACCAAAGCATTGCATACACAACCTTTAGCCAAAGATGCCCATGGCGCGATGCGCTTTCCTATCTACCAAAGTTCGGCTTTTGAATTTGAAAAAGCAGAAGATTTGGAAGCGGTGTTTAAAGGCTTCAAATACGGTCATGTCTATACGCGTTCAACCAATCCAACGATTGAAGAGTTTGAACACAAGATCAGAACCGTCAGCGGAGCACTGGGTGTTCTAGCCACGGCAACAGGCATGGCTGCCATCTCCAATATGCTGTTTGCATTGCTTAAAAGTGGCGATAATCTCATCACGACCAAGTACCTCTTTGGCAATACCCTCTCGCTTTTCCAAACGCTTTTGAGTGATTTTGGTGTCGAGGTGCGTTATGTTGATTTGAACAATTTAGAGGAAATCAAAGCCAATATTGACGCTAAAACACGCCTTCTTTTTTGCGAAAGTATCAGCAATCCACATCTTATCGTGCCTGATTTTGAGGCGATTAAAAGTGTTTTAAAAGAACAAAATGTGCCTCTTATCGTCGATACCACGGCAACCCCTTGGAACATCTTTGATGCAAAAAAACACGGTGTGGATGTCGAGATCGTCTCCGCTACCAAATACATCTCAGGCGGGGGACACGTTCTTGGTGGGCTTATTGTGGATAACGGAACATACAACTGGGGCAACCATGCAACACTAGCACCCTACACCCGCAAATTTGGTCCCAATGCACTTATCTTACGCCTTCGTAAAGAGACCTACCGCAACCTTGGTGCAACGCTCTCGCCTCAAAGTGCGTACTTGCTCTCCTTAGGTCTTGAAACAATGGATTTGCGTGTTAAACGAAGCTGTGAAAACGCCCTAGCCGTGGCAAAACATCTTCAAACCAAACCTGAAATCACCAACGTTTCCTACCCTTTCTTAGAAGACTCAAGTTCGTATGAAAATGCGAAAAAACACTTTAGCGCAGGTGGTGGCATCGTAAGCTTTAGCTTTAGTGATAAAGCCAGTGCATACGCCTTTTTAAATCGCCTGAGCATCATCAAGCGAGGCACCAACGTCCAAGACAATAAATCGCTGATCATCGCAACCTATCATACGATTTACGCGGAGTACTCGACGGAGCAAAAAGCGAATTTTGGACTCACCGAGGGCATGATACGTCTTTCTGTAGGCATCGAGGATTTAGAAGACTTGATCGCGGACATCGACCAAGCACTTGTCAAAGAAGAACAAGCTGTAACAAGTGATGAAGCCGCTTCAGATAAACCGTATCTGCTCGATTTTTAACACATAGGTGCCCTATTTTAGGGCTTAATCGAAACGTAAAGACTTTTACTCTTTAGACGTCGAATTTGAAATAAAAGAGATATAACTATGAAAATTGCACTATTAATGAGCGGGGGAATTGACTCAAGTTACTCCGCTTATCTGCTTAAACAAGAAGGTCATGAGGTTGTGGGGATTTACCTCAAACTTCATGAAGATGAAAAAAAACATGCGGTTAACATCGCTAATATTGAAAAAGTAAGCCACCATTTGGGCATTGAAACACATATTATCGATGCTAAGGCTCTTTTTAAAGAGCATGTGTATGACTATTTTGTGCGATCCTATGAGCAAGGCTTAACGCCCAACCCATGCGCCTTTTGTAACCCTAGAATGAAATTTGGCTTTGCCTTTGAAAAGGCGATGGAGATGGGCTGTGAAAAAATTGCTACAGGCCATTATGCACGCATAAAAGAGGGTCATATCCAAGAAGCGTATGATATGAGCAAAGATCAAAGCTACTTCCTTTTTGGGCTCAAAAAAGAGGTGATTGAAAAGATTCTTTTCCCACTAGGAGGCATGAAAAAAGAGGATATTAAACCCATTGCTTTGGAAAAATTGCCTTGGCTAGGAACGCTTGAAACTTACAAAGAGTCGCAAGAGATCTGCTTTGTCACCGACACCTACATCGAAGTGTTAAAAAAACATATCAATGTTGATCAAAAAGGTGTCGTGAAAGACACCCATGGAAATGTGATCGGCGAGCACAAAGGCTACATGCACTACACCATCGGCAAGCGCAAAGGCTTAACTATCAACGGCGCGCATGACCCTCATTTTGTTGTGGGTATCGATGCTAAGACCAACACCGTTGTGGCAGGCACCAAAGAAGAACTTCTGCAAAAACGCGTTGTGGCACAAAACTTCTCTTTGCCATCGGATTTTAAAGAAGGCATCTATGGCGTAAAAGTGCGCTACAGAAGCCCTCAAGCCAAAGCACATGTGAAAATCGAAGGCGATAAAATCATCGCGGAGTTAGAAACAGGCGTGTATGGTCTTGCAAGCGGGCAAGCACTTGTGGTCTATCAAGACGATTTAGTTTTAGGCGGCGGTTGGATCGAAGCGTAAAACGTAGTTTTGTAGCTTTATATATAAAGCTACAAAACGCCTAAAATCAGTAAAAAAGCCACACTGCCTAACATCCAAGCAACCACAAAGCGAATAAAATCAATACTTACTTTTTCAAGATAGTGTTTCCCAAGAAATGTCCCTATAAATGCACTTCCTATCGCCACTACGATCATCTGCCACTGAGCAAGGGCGCTTTGCCAATGCGTAGCATACAAACTCAAACGTGAGAGATCCACCACCACAGCAATGCTCACACCTGTGGCTAAAAACACCTCTTTGGAGAGAGCGTTCTGGGTTAAAAAAAGACTACGAAAAGCCCCTTGATGACCGCTGAGTCCTCCAAAAAAACCACTCAGCATACCTCCAAGCCAAAGCTTTTTAAAAGCACTTGGAACGTGCAGTGTTGCGTTCGATTCTAAGACTAAAAAGAGCGCTATCACCAAGCCGATGATCACTTTAAGCGGTGTTATATGGGCTGTAAAGCCAAAAAAGGTGTAGACAAGCTCCCATTTCCACTCACTTAAAAACTCCAAACACCATGCCCCTAAAAGCGCACAGATAATGGCAGGCACTCCAAAACGGAGCAAAATAGAAAAGTTGCTGTGTTTCATAAGGAGAAAAAATTTGAGAAGATTATTGGAAAAGTGAACAATCGCCGTTATCGCAATGGCAATGGGAAGCGGAAAGAAAAGCGCAATAATGGGCATCAGCAGTGTGCCCAAACCAAAACCCGAAAAAAATGTCAGCAGTGAAGCCCCCAAGGCGACACTTGAAATAAGTAATATCTCCATCAAAACCCTTTAGAGGAAAAGAAGGGATTACCCCTCCTTTTTCCAAATATTAGCCAAAACCAGCACACTCATCAAGAGAATCGATGAAACCATCAATCCTCCCATCGCAAAGATGAGATACACAAGCTGTGGCACAAACTTTGAAAACCACCATGAGAATATATCTAAAAATGCGCCACCAAAAGAGGCAGCAATGAGTAGATTTCGTACACTCTCTTTGTAGGTTGTATAAGCAAACATGAGTGTCACCAAAATCAAAAAGGTCGAAATTCCAAACATGTGAATGTGCGCTTGTTTAGACATCTTTGACCATGAATACCCAGCTTCCGTATGACTCATCACTTGCTCATAGGTTTCAAATGGCATTGAAGGAATGGCTCGACTCATTTTAGAGGTTTTACTATGACAATTCGCACAATCATTTTGTATGATTTTCCACGCGTCATCATAGAGTTTGCCCTCTTTCTTAGCACCATCCTTAATCCAGTTGTGCACCGTGTCGATGTCTGAATCATCCGTGACCTCTTTATACATGCTCCCTTTCATCGCTGAAACAATGGAAGGCATGGTGTATTTGTTTTGAATCTGTGAAATCGTAGGTATATTGAGCCCTGCTTTTTCTCCAGAGAGTTCAAGCCCTAAGAGTATCACAGAAGAAATCGTTGCGGTTATCACAAAGAGCAAAAACAGCGAAATCGCTGTTTTTGCTGGTGTGTTGAGTTGTTGAATCGACACACGCGCTCCTTTTACTTAAATTTTAACTCGATCGCTCCATCATGGTAAACATGGTTGATTTGAGAGTTATCAAAGGCAGATACCGCAAAGAAGTAGGATTTTTTAAGATCACTAAACTGCACATCTTGTTCTGCTGCTTTTGGATGCTCTGTTACTAATGGGCGTTTAAACACTAAAGTCCATTTACCATCTTTCCAAACCGCTTTGGTTGCAATGTCACCTGCGGAGCCATCGTGTTGTGTTACAATTGGACCAGGAATTTTATCGCCTGCTTTAAAGGTATCGACAAACGGAACTTTGTTCTCATCTTTGATGGAGCCAATCGCGTTATCTTTTGGATCTTTGTTCATAAACGCAGGGCCTGTTTTAGCCTCATTAATGTTATTTTTGTAACCGCCTTTGGTTTGTTCATCCCCTTTTCGTCCCCACTCTTTAGAGAGTTTTGGATCGTTGGTGCTATCGACATACTGGTCATGCGTTTGATCAAACGACAATCCGCTTCTCACGCCTTTCCAATGCCACATATCCAGTGTTTCACCTGCATTATTGGTGTATTTTCGACCTGCAGAGGTGTCTTCAAAGCCATTGTTTTTACCCTCTTTGGTAATGTGACAGGCAATGGCACACCCTTTTTTCTCAAAACCTTTGGTATTGATATTCCAGTAAATAGCCGCTTTATCTTCATAGTACGTATTGTCATGACCTGTTTGGTCTAACCCTTTAAGCTGTTTCCATGAACCATCTGCTTGCTTCTGCCATGGTTGTCTGTCCACGCTCATGTTTGGGTCATCATACTGGTATTTCACATAAATATTTTTATCATCATAAAGTGATTGGATCACTGCCGTTGATTTAAGCATTCCCTTATAACCATCGGGTTGATACGGTGTTTGATCGAGGACGACGGTTACCGCTTTTGCTTTTGCCCATGCAGCATCACTCGCATCAAGACTTGCAGGTGTGCCTTTCACACTCTCGAGTGTTGCAATGCCCGCTGCAAACAGTGTTGTTCCTCCCAAGATAGCACTTGCCAAAACCATCGAAGATAATTTCTTCATGTAGAACTCCTTTTGTAAATGTGAAAAGAAGTATCGCATTGTTTTATTTCGTCAATATTAACGCTAGATTAATTTTTTTTAATCTTTCTTTGGCTACGATGAAAGCATGAAACTTTTAATCATTGAAGACGATCCAAAAATCATTGCTTTTGTTCAAAAAGGACTCCAAGAAGAGGGTTTTATCGTTGATGCTGCGGGTGATGGAGAAGAAGGGCTCTACCTCGCTGAGCAGTACACGTATGACCTTCTTATTATCGATTGGATGTTGCCAAAGCTCGATGGTTTAAAAATCTGTGAAAAACTGCGTGAGAAAAAAAACCTGACTCCCATTTTGATGCTTACCGCAAAAGCCAGTGTGGAAGAGCGTATTCTTGGGCTTGGATGCGGGGCAGATGACTACTTAGTCAAGCCTTTTGTTTTTGCGGAACTCGTAGCACGCATACGCTCCTTGCTTCGTCGTTCATCGTATAATTTCAATGAACACTTGGCTCTTGATACGCTTGAAGTGAACGTTTCCAAAAGAGTCGTGACCCGTTCAAAAAAGCCCATTTCACTCACCTCTAAAGAGTTTGATATTTTGGTCTATTTACTCCTCAACCAAAACAATATCATTACCCATACCCAACTGCAAGAGAAAATTTGGGGCATCAACGAGGCAACTTCAAGCAATATCATCAACGTTTTTATTCACCATTTACGTCATAAAATCGATATCGAAGGCGAGAAACCACTCATCAAGACCATTCGCGGTTCTGGTTATAAAATAGAGCTCTGCTAAGATGGAGATTATCCTCTTTGTGTACGGTCTCTCTTTTTTTATTTTAGGCGTGTTGGTTCTTTTTGTACGCACCCAAGAGAGTACCATCTTTTTTGCCCGCAAAATCTGGCTATTAGGAGTCTTTGCGCTTCTGCATGCTTTTGTCGAGTGGGTATTTCTGTATATGTATCTCTATCCCCAATATGAACCGCTTTTAAGCCCCATAAAGTTTATTTTACTGCTTCTCTCATACCTCTTTTTATTTGAATTTTCACGTTTTATTGTCCGAGAAAGTTTCAAAGATGAAAACTCCAACCTCCATATTCTGCATACGCTCTACGCCGCACCTGTCATTTACATCATCAGTCTTTCTAGTCTTTTAGGATTGATTA
>JADHEE010000827.1_pt1 | contig 10285 bp, 9 predicted proteins | sample 8952401 | NCBI WGS metagenome assembly JADHEE01 (sample SAMN16124438, study PRJNA663242) | bioreactor sludge metagenome | isolation source: sludge (ammonium) | place: India:Bengaluru | collected 2019-02-28
CCAGCAGGTTGAGCGCGAAGAACCCGTAGGTCCACGGCAGGATGCGCCGCCGCTGCACCCTCGACGCCAGCCAGCCGAACAGTGGCAAGCACACCAGCGTGGCGATGAAGGTGGCGGTGAACAGCCATTGCAGCTTGTCCACGCCGCCCGCCACGCCCATGGTCTCGCGCACCGGGCGCAGCATGAAGTAGCCGGTGAACAGCAGAAAGAAGAGCAGCAGTCCGGCCGTCACGGCCGGGGCTTCCTCCGGCCGCACGTTGAACAGTCCGGCCAGCCGGGCGCGGAGCGACGGTTCCGCCATGGCGCGCAAGCGGCCTCAGCCGACCGTGTCGATCAGCGACTGGCGCTGCTGCGCGGTCAGCATCGGCCCCTGGCCCGCCTTGAGGTTGTCGCTCTGCCGGTCCGGCTTGCCGGTGGCCGGGATGACCACGGTCACCGCCGGGTGGCTGAGCGCGAAGCGCAGGAAGGCCTGCGCCCACGAGCCGATGCCGGCCTCCACAGCCCACGGCGGCAGCGGCTTGTCCTTGACCTTGGCGAACAGCCGGCCGTCGTCGAAGGCGCGGTTCACCAGCACCGCCACGCCCAGTTCCCGCGCCAGCGGAAACACCGCCGATTCGGCGCCGCGCGAGATCACCGAGTAATTAACCTGCAGGAAGTCGGGCCGGGCGGCGCGCACCACCCGCGCCAGTTCGTCGTGGCCGCTCTCCGTATAGTGCGTCACGCCGCTGTAGCGGGTCTTGCCCTGCGCCTTGAGTTCGTTGATCAGCGCCAGCTGCGTCCGCCAGTCCACCAGGTTGTGCACCTGCAGCAGCTCCACCTTGTCGGTGCGCAGCAGGCGCAGCGAGCGCTGGAACTGCTCCAGGCCGGCCGCGCGGCCACTGGCGCCGATCTTGGTGGCGATGAAGGCGCGCGGGCGCAGATTCAGCTCGGCCAGCAGGTCGCCGATCACCGCCTCGGCGCGGCCGTAGCTCGGCGCGGTGTCGATCAGCGCGGCGCCGCCGGCGAAGAAGCGGCGCATCACCTCGCGCAGCGGCTCGCGGTCCTCGGGGCCGTCGCCCACGTTGAAACTGTCCGCGGTGCCCATGCCGATCACCGGCAGGCGCTCGCCGCTGGCGGGCACCGGCCGGGTCTGCATTTCGTCGGCGGCGAACGCGGCGCGGGAAGGAGCGAGGGCCAGGCCGGCAAGAGACCAGGCCAAGCTGGAAATCACATGGCGACGAGTCGGCATGAGCGTTCTCCTGTGCGGGTCGGGGAACGCCGGCGAGTCCTGCATGGCGTTCCGGTCATTGCCGGGCAGCGGCGGAAACCGGTGGCCCGAACCCCGCCGTCCCGGCGTCGGGGACGGGCGCCGGAGGCCCGTCCCGCTGCGCGGGGTTCGTGCCGGTCAGAGCGTTTTCTTCTCGATCAGTTCAATCTTGTAGCCGTCGGGGTCTTCGACGAAGGCGATGACCGTCGTGCCGTGCTTCATCGGGCCGGCCTCGCGCGTGACCTTGCCGCCTTTCGCCTTGACCTGGGCGCAGGCGGCGTAGGCGTCGTCGACCGCCAGCGCGACGTGCCCGAAGCCGTTGCCGAGCTCGTAGGACGCGGTGTCCCAGTTGTGCGTCAGCTCGATCGCCGCGCCCTCGCTTTCGTCGCAGTAGCCGACGAAGGCCAGCGTGAAGCGGCCTTCCGGGTAGTCCTGTTTGCGCAGCAGGCGCATGCCGAGCACTTCGGTATAGAAGGCCAGCGACCGTTCGAGGTTGCCGACGCGGATCATGGTGTGCAGGATTCTCATGGGGGCTCCTTGTGTTCGATGAGGGAGGGCGAGCGAAGTATCGAATGGTTATTTTATAGCGCGCCGTCGGCTATACGGGCAGCCGCCGGTTTCCTGCCTGATCTGGCAAGGCGGATCGCATTGTTCCGATCGCGTGCTTTTACGGCGATTTCCGGTGGATAAAATTTTTTTGGAAAACGCTTGCGTGGCGCGGATAAAAGATTTACGATCGCCGCAAATCTGTAGAGGTTAGACAACATAATATCTACCGGCGGCGCCGGGCTTGCACACCTTATGCTGATAAACAAGACGAACGCATGCGATCAGATTGTCGAGCGGATCAAGCAATCGATCATCAGCGGAGAGTTCAAGATCGGGGAGCGGCTGCCCACGGAACTGCAACTCACCGAGATGTTCGGCGTCAGCCGGGTGCCCGTGCGCGAGGCCCTGCGCACGCTCCGGCAGGCGGGTTTCCTGGTGACGAAGCACGGCGTGGGGACGTTCGTGAATATCGTCAGTCCCGACATCATGGGCAATGAGTTCGGTGCGTTCATGTTTCTCCAGGACAAGTCGATCATCGAGATGCTGCAGCTGCGCCGGCTCCTCGAAGTGGAATCGGCCCGGCTGGCGGCCATGAACGCCACGGCGATGGACATAAAGAAAATAAAGGAATTCGAGGCGCTGGCGAGGGAGGAGATACTCAAGCTCCGCGCGGGCAAGGACAATTCGTTCTATGCGGCCGACCTGGGGTTCCATGTGGCCATCGCCGAGGCTTCGCACAACGGGATTTACGTGCGTTTCATCAACTCGATTCACGAAACGCTGCATTTCCATCAGTTCCTGAGCCTCAGGGAAACCACGGACCACGACGAGGTGATTCAGTATCACCAGGGCGTTTGCGCGGCGATCGTGGAACGCAACCCGGAAAAGGCGTCGTCGATGATGGACGGACATATCAAGCGGGTGGAAAAGCTGATTTCGGTTGCCGTGCAGAAGGCGAAGGTCGGCCAGGGGAAAAACAAGCAGTAGATCGCCTCGCTTGCGCGGTTGCGCGACGAGGTAAAGGGCAACAGCGTCTGAAAATAGCGACAGTCATTAGACATCCTGTTGTCTCTTCTTCGGAAAGTTCGCAGGAGTTTTGCCGGCAAAGCAATCGAAGTTGTTAGACATCTTGATGTCATCTCTAGTGTGAGATCGAAAGGACGCAAAGCAATGAAGGCAATGATCGAACGCGCGAAGCTGGATTTCATCGCGGCCGCCGGCCGGGCGTACACGTCGGGCATGCAATCGGGAAATGGCGGGAACATCAGCGTGCGCGTGGGGGATTCGCCGTTGATGGCGATCAAGGCGAGCGGCGTCGGTTTCGGCGAATCGTCGATCGATTCCATCGTCGTGACGGATCTCGATGGAAAACTGGTCGAGGGCGATCGCAAGCCGACGCGCGAGATCGTCCTGCACGGGGCGCTGTACCGCCGCTTTCCCGAGATCGGCGCGGTGGTGCACACCCATACGCCTTATTCGATCGCGTGGTCGTTCACCGGCCGGGACATTCCGCTGATCACCTGGCATGCGCGCTTGAAGATGCCCGGTCCCATTCCGGTCCTGGCGATCGACAGCCCCGAGGTCACCGCCGGGCATATTCCGCTGGTTTATTCGCTGCTTGAAGGGCAGCCCGCGCTGCGGGCCTTCGTGCTGCAGGGACACGGCATCGTCGCGTTCGAGAAAAGCGCCGTCCTGGCCGAGCAGGTGGCGGAACTGGTCGAGGAGACGGCGAAAATCGCCTGGCTGCATGCCGTCGGCCAGCGCAGCGGCATCATCAATTCGTGAGTCTCGCTTCGTTCAACAAACTGTTTTTTCAAGGAAAAAAGATGAGCTTTTATACGATCAGGCCGATTGTCACCGGGTATACGCACACGCACAAGGGGACCTACATCTACCATCACAGCACGCACGGCTTCTATGACGCCGAAGGCTATGCCGAGCTGCCGGTGACGGTCTTCCTGGTGGAAGGCAACGGGAAAAAGATCCTCGTCGATACGGGCATGAGCTGCACGGAAATCGCGCACAAGTACCACCATCCCGGTTCCTATCAGCCGGCAGGCCACGCGATCCACGAGCAGCTGGAAAAACTCGGCGTCAGCCCCGAGGAAATCGACATCGTGGTGCTGACGCATCTGCACTGGGACCATGTCTATCACCTCGGCAAGTTCACCAACGCCAGGTTTTACGTCCAGCGGGCCGAGTATGCGTTCGCGGTCGATCCGATCCCGCTGTATTACAAGTCCTACGAATTCCCGGCGCTCGGGCTCGAACCGCAATTCAAGGGCATCGACTTCGAATTGCTCGACGGCGAGGCGACGATCATCGACGGCATCCGCGTGTACCCGACGCCCGGCCATTCGGTCGGACACCAGACCGTCGTCGTGGACACGGAGATCGGCGAATTCCATTGCTGCGGGGATGCGCTGTTCACGTACGACAACCTCAAGGAAATTCCGAAGATCCACTACACGATCACGCCGCCGGCGCGTTTCGAAAACATCACCGCATCCTGGAAGAGCATCGAGGAAATAAAGCGCCGGGCCAAGGACACGTCATTCATCCTGCCGACGCACGAGCCGTCGATGGCCGACCTGTGCAGGGACAATGTCGTGCTCGGCAAGAAAAGCAGCTAGCCCGGCCGGCGCCATGAAGAGAATCGCCATCATCGCCACCCTGGACACCAAGAGCGTCGAGGTGGCCTTCGCCAGATCGCTCATCGAGAAGGGCGGACACCGTGCCGTGCTCATCGACATCGGCGTCTTCGGCGAACCCGGCATCGTTCCCGACGTGACCCGGGAAGAAATCCTCCGCGGCCACGGCGTGGCCTGGTCCGAGGTCGCCCGGTGCGGCAAGGGCCGGCGCATCGAGCTGATGGCGCAGGCGGTCGCTCCCTTCGTGGCGAGGCTGTACGCGCAGGGGCGGTTCGACGCCGTCTTCGCCATGGGCGGCATCCAGAACACCCTGATGGCGGCGAACGCCATGCGCGCGCTGCCGGTCGGGGTTCCCAAGCTGATCCTGTCGACCATGGCCAGCGGCATGCGCCTGTTCGGGCCCTTCGTCGGCACGAAGGACATCGCGGTCATGCATTCCGTGGCCGACATCTCGGGCATCAACATGGTCACCGGGAACGTCATGGCGACCGCCGTGGCGGCCATCGTCGGCATGGCCGAGAACGGTCCGGGGCCGCTCGGCGCGCCGGCCGGCACGATCGTCGGGGTGACCATGCTCGGCGTGACCGGCGGCGGGGCGACCGCGGCCGCGCGGACGGTGCGGGACGCCGGTTTCGAGACGATTTCGTTCCACGCGACCGGCGTCGGCGGCGCCGCCATGGAGAAGTTCATCGCCCAGGGAACGATCGGCGCGACGTTGGACATGACCTTGCACGAAATCACCGGGGAAGTGTTCGGCGGCTATTGCTCCGGCGCGGTCGGACGGTTGTCGGCGGCGGCCGCCGCCGGCATTCCCCAGGTGGTCGTTCCGGGGGCGGTCGACATGCTCAGTTGCTGCGCCGATTTCGGCACGGAGGGCTTTCCCGTCGACTGGCAGACGCGGAAAAAAATCCAGCACAACGCGAATCTCTTCCACGTCAAGCTGAACCGCGAGGAAATCGAACGGGTCGCCGCGCTGATCGCCACGCGCCTGAACGCGGCCGCCGGGCCGGTGACGGTGCTTATTCCGGCGCGCGGTTTCTGTGAGGCCGGGGCGCCGGGCGGCGACCTGCATGATCCGGAGATCGACCGCTCGTTCGTCGCCCGGCTGCGGCAGGAACTCAAGCCGCGCATCAAGTTCGCCGAGGTGGAGCTGAACATCTGCCAGCCCGAATTCGGCGAGTTGGCGGCGCGGGAACTGTTGAAGTACTTCGCGTGATTTCTCCGGGAGGTTTGCCAGGTACGAGCAGTCGCAGTCGATTCAAATCAATGGGAAGCGTCATACATCAGTCATAAATTCATCGGGGGGTCGATCATGGTAAAAATGAAATGGGTTCTGTTCCTCGCTTCACTGTTCGCCGCGTCAAACGTTCCCGCGCAATCGCAGCCGGAGTACCGGATCGGTTACATACCGACCTCGATCGGCCAGGCGCTCACCCAGGCGTGGAAGGCGGGCGCCGAGAAGTCGATCAAGGAATTTCCGAACGCGAGCCTGCTGGCCTACGATGCGCAGATGAAGGCCGAGATCCAGGTCACGCTGATGGATGACCTGATCAACCAGGGCTACCACGCCATCCTGCTGCAGCCGGCCGACGCCGCCGCGCTGACCGCCAGCGTCAAGAAAGCCGAGAACAAGGGCATCCCGGTCATCACGCTCAACACCGACACCAAGATGCCGCATGCCGCCAACGTATCGATGGACGACTACGGGGCGGGTTACCTGATCGGCGAGAAGATCGGCGAATCCTTGAACGGCAAGGGCAACGTCGCCATCCTGCAATCGCCGCCGGGCGCGCAGGCCGGCGTCGAGCGCGAGAAGGGCTTCCGCGCCGCGCTCGCCAAGTCCTATCCGGGCATCAGGATCGTCGGCGCGCAGAACGCGCAGTGGATGAAGGACAAGGGCATCGAGGTGATGAACAGCTTCCTGCAGATCCACAAGGACCTGGACGCCGTCTTCGCGGTGAACGACAACATGGCCGAGGGCGCCATGATTGCCGCCGAGTCGGCCGGCCGGCTCGACAAGATCCGCATCTGGGGCTTCAACGGCCAGAAGAGCACGCTGGCGCTGATCGAGCAGGGCAAGATCACCGGCACCGCCTACACCAACGCTTTCCAGCAAGGCGCGATGGCGGGCAAGTACGCGCTCGACCTGCTTTCCGGCGTGAAGAAGAAAGGCGACAAGACCGACCTCATCAAGGTGCCGCCGCTGGCCGCCACGAAAGACACGGTTTCCCAGATCAAGCCGGAAGACCGCTGGTAAGGACGCCGCCGGACCCGGCCGGGCCGGCCGGGTCCCTTGATCGCCCGTCGCTCACGCAACCCTTAGCGGAGGTTCAACCGTGTCCATCAGCGCACTTCGCCGGATCATCCTGATCGGACTGATGCTGGCCGTTGCCGTTGCTCTATCAATGGTCAACCCGACGTTTCTGACGGTGGACAATCTGATGACGCTGCTGCAGGAGGCGTCGTTGACGGGGATCATTGCGATTGGCTTCACGCTGGTGCTGATCACGGCGGGGATCGACATGTCGATCGGGGCGGTGGTGGCGATCACGGCGATGATCTGCGTGAACTTCATCTCGCACACGTCGCTGCCGGCGTACGTCTACATTCCCATCGCCCTGGCGGCCGGCTGCGCGGTGGGCTGGGTCAACGGCCTCTTCATCACCCGCTTCAAGCTGCCCGAATTCATCGTCACCCTGGCCACCCGGGGGATTCTGGCCGGGCTGGCGCTGATCATCGCGGTCAAGGACGACCAGGGCTTCGTCAAGAACGTGTTCATCGAGGACAGCCTGTTCCTGGCGCTCGGCGAGACCGTCGGGCCGGTCTATCTCGTCACCATTGTCTTCTTCCTGCTGGCCGTGCTCACCCAGTGCTTCCTCAAGCGCACGCGCGCCGGCACCAACGTCTATGCCAGCGGCGCCAACCCCACCGCGGCGCGCCTGTCCGGCATCAACACCGACCGCACGCTGATCGGCGTGTACATGTTCTCCGGCTTCTGCGCCGCGCTCTCCTCCATCTTCCTGTCGGCGCGCATGATGACCGCCATGCCCGAATTCGGCATCGGCTCGGAGATGGACGTGATCGCCTCGGTGGTGATCGGCGGCACCCCCTTCACCGGCGGCGTCGGCGACATCTGGGGCACGGTCATCGGCACGCTGTTCCTGGCGCTGATCAAGAACGGCATCCTCAAGCTCGGGCTCTCGCCCTACATCCAGCCGATCGTCATCGGCGGCATCATCGTCGTGGTGGTCGTGGTCGACGTCTGGTACAAGGCCTTCGCCGAGAAGAAGGCCACCCGCGCCGCGCGCCGCAAGGCCCTGGCCGGCCAGGAGGCAAACGCATGAGTCTTCGAGACACCCCCGCCCGCGGCGGCGCCGGCGGCGACCTGCTGCTCGACTGCCGCGGCATCGACAAGAACTACAACGGCCCGCAGGTGCTGAGCCAGGTCGACTTCTCCCTGCGCCGCGGCGAGATCCACGCCCTGGTCGGCGAAAACGGCGCCGGCAAATCGACGCTGATCAAGATCCTCACCGGCATCACCCCGCGCAACGCCGGCCGCATCGTCTTCAACGGGCAGGAGGTGCCGGTCGAGCACAGCAAGACCGCCTCGGAAAAGCTCGGCATCGCGGTCATCTACCAGGAACTGAGCCTGATCCACGGCATGACCGTGGCGCAGAACATCTTCCTGACCAAGGAACCCCTGCTGCCCGGCCTGCCCGTCATCGACGTGCGCAGGATGAACGCCCTGGCCCAGGCGATGATCGGGAAATACGGCTTCGACCTCAAGGCCACCGACGTCATCGACACCCTGCCGATCGCCCAGCGGCAGACCGTGGAAATCCTGAAAGCCCTGTCGAACCAAGCTGCGCTGATGATCATGGACGAGCCGACCAGCTCGCTGACCGCGACCGAAAGCGAACGGCTGTTCAAGATCATCCGCCTGCTCAAGAGCGAAGGCATCACCGTGGTGTACATCTCGCACCGCATGGAAGAGGTGTACGACCTCTCCGACCGGGTCACCGTGCTGCGCGACGGCAAGCTCGTGGCGGTGCTCGAAGGCGAGGCCATCAGCCCGGCCGGGATCATCCGCCTGATGATCGGCCGCGAGCTCACCGCCGACGAATCGCACCATCAGATGGTGAACAAGAAGGACCGCGAGGTGGTCCTCGACGTCGCCGACCTGCGTTCCGCCGGCAAGCTCGACGGCATCTCCTTCACCCTGCACCGGGGCGAGGTGCTCGGCTTCGGCGGCCTGGTCGGCTCGGGCCGCACCGAACTGATGCGCGCCATCTACGGCATCGACCCGTTCGACAGCGGCCGCATCCGCTACCTCGGGCAGCCGTACGCGCCCACGGTGGAAAAGTCGATCGCCGGCGGCTTCGGCTTCGTGCCCGAGGAGCGGCGCCTGCAGGGCATCATGGGCGCCATCTCGATCACCGGCAACATCGGCGTGCCCAACCTCGACGCGATGGCCGGCGCCCTCGGCGTGGTCGACGGCGCCAAGGAGCTCGAACTCGCGCAGCGGGCCATCACCCTGCTCAACGTCCGGCCGGCCGACCCGGACGCGCCGGTCGGCACGCTCTCCGGCGGCAACCAGCAGAAGGTGGTGGTCGGCAAGTGGCTGATCCGCGACTTGAAGCTGCTGATCGTCGACGAGCCCACCGTGGGCATCGACATCGGCGCCAAGGAGGAGATGTACCAGACCATCGAGCGCCTCTCCCAGCAGGGCGTGGCGGTCATCGTGATCTCCTCCGACCTGCCCGAGCTGACCCGCCTGTCGGACCGCATCATCGTCCTGCGCAAGGGCCGCATCATCAAGGAATTCACGCACGGCGTGGTCACCGAGGAGGAGGTGCTGCGCGCCGCCTCGGGCCTCGTCGACGGGAGCGTTCAATGACCCCGACGTCCAGACTGAAGAACCTTGCCGGCGAGCTGCGCCTGTTCGGCGTGCTGCTGCTGCTCATGCTCATCCTGTCGCTGATCTCCGACCGCTTCCTGACGGTGGACAACCTGACCAACGTGCTGTGGTCGGTATGCCTGATCGGCATCATGTCCACCGGCGCGATCTACGCCCCGGTCACCGGCGGCATCGACCTGTCGGTCGGCTCGATGGCGGCGCTCGCCGGGATCATCGCCAACGTGCTGATGAACGGCTTCGGCCTGCACTGGGTGCTGGCGCTCGTGGTCACGCTGGGTTTCGGGGTGCTGATCGGCTGGGTCAACGGCATCGTCACCACCCGCTTCCTGGTGCCGGCCTTCATCGTCACCATGGCCGCCAAGACTTACCTGTTCGGCCTGGCCATGCTCATCTCCAACGGCGACCAGATCACCATCATGCAGCCGCAGCCCTTCCTGGCCATCGGCGTCGGCAAGCTGTTCGGCATCCCCATCCCGATCTACCTGATGGCCGCCCTGGCCATCCTCAGCCATGTCCTCCTGAAGCACACCGTGTTCGGCCGCCAGGCCATCGCCGTGGGTGCCAACGAGGTCGCCGCCCGGCTCTCCGGGGTCAATCCGGACCGCACCCGCATCTACGTCTATATCCTCTCCGCGCTCACCGCCACCGTCGCCGGCATCGTCATGGCCTCGCTCACCCAGCAGGCCTACGCCATGAACGCTTCCGGCTACGAGCTCGACGTGATCACCGCCATCGTCGTCGGCGGCACCAGCCTGATGGGCGGCAACGGCTCCGTCCTCGGCGCCCTCATCGGCGCCATCATGGTCGGCTTCATCAACAACGGGCTCAACCTCCTCGACATGCCTTCCGCCTTCCACCCCATCGCCACCGGCTGCGTCATCCTCCTCGCCCTCATCCTCAACCACGGCGTATCTCTCCCCA
>JADHEE010000829.1_pt1 | contig 10276 bp, 8 predicted proteins | sample 8952401 | NCBI WGS metagenome assembly JADHEE01 (sample SAMN16124438, study PRJNA663242) | bioreactor sludge metagenome | isolation source: sludge (ammonium) | place: India:Bengaluru | collected 2019-02-28
ACGCCAACAAAATTTACAAAACTTGATTCCTGAACTGATAGGCTACCTGGCGCAACAAACGACGTTTGATGCCGCCAACACCGCGCAGTGGATCGCTCGCCAACTGGCCAGCGAACATTCGACGTGGAGTATGGCGCAGGCGATCACGGTGCTGGCTGAGGTCGAACGCCTCTGCCCGCAGCTGGTGAAAGCGCCGCCGGGTGGTTTATTACAACCTGTAGATCTACATTCGGCGATGAACGCCCTGAAAAATGAGTGACTTGAGTAATACCAGCCTGCCTAAGGCGATATTTTTGATGGGGCCAACGGCCTCCGGCAAAACAGCGTTAGCCATTGAGTTACGTAAAGTTTTGCCAGTAGAGTTGATTAGCGTTGATTCCGCCCTTATTTATCAGGGGATGGATATCGGTACAGCAAAGCCGAACGCAGACGAATTACGCGCCGCGCCGCACCGATTACTGGATATCCTTGACCCGGCGCAGGCGTATTCGGCGGCAGATTTTCGTCGCGATGCGCTGGCGCAGATGGCAGAGATCAGTGCGGCAGGTCGTATCCCCCTGTTAGTGGGTGGAACCATGCTCTATTTCAAAGCCTTACTGGAAGGGTTATCGCCATTGCCATCGGCAGATCCTGAAGTAAGAGCAAAAATTGAGCAACAGGCGGCAGAGCAGGGATGGGGTGCGTTGCATGAACAACTGGCTGAAATCGATCCGGTTGCCGCAGCACGTATTCATCCAAATGATCCGCAAAGGCTTTCCCGGGCACTGGAAGTTTTTTTCATTTCGGGTAAAACTTTAACGGAACTGACGCAAACGTCAGGAGACGCTCTGCCGTATCAGGTGCATCAGTTCGCCATCGCCCCGGCGAGCCGTGAACTGCTCCATCAGCGAATTGAGCAGCGTTTTCATCAGATGTTAGCTTCAGATTTTGAAGCAGAAGTGCGGGCGCTATTTGCCCGTGGAGATTTGCATACGGACATGCCTTCCATTCGTTGTGTGGGATACCGCCAGATGTGGTCGTATCTTGAAGGTGAGATTTCATACGATGAAATGGTTTATAGAGGTGTTTGCGCCACGAGACAGTTAGCGAAGCGCCAGATCACCTGGTTGCGCGGTTGGGAGGGTGTTCACTGGTTAGACAGTGAAAAACCGCAACAGGCGTTAAACGAAGTGATTGAGGTTGTTGGTGATATCGCTCACTGAATGTGTACAATTGAGACGTATCGTGCGCAATTTTTCAGAATCGCAAGGTTCTAAGTACAAAACAAGCATATAAGGAAAAGATAGAATGGCTAAGGGGCAATCTTTACAAGATCCGTTCCTGAACGCATTGCGTCGGGAACGTGTTCCAGTTTCTATTTATTTGGTGAATGGTATTAAGCTGCAAGGTCAGATTGAGTCTTTCGATCAGTTTGTGATTCTGTTGAAAAACACGGTCAGTCAGATGGTCTACAAGCACGCTATTTCTACTGTTGTTCCGTCCCGTCCGGTATCTCATCACAGCAATAACGCTGGCGGCGGCACTGGTAGTAACTACCATCATGGCAGCAACGCGCAGGGTTCTTCAACGCCGGCGCAGGACAGCGACGAAACCGAATAAGGTTTCGCACTGTTATCCACACGGGGAGCCAGGGATCCTGCGTTCCCCGCTGATCTTTTTAGAGAGGTTTACGCTTGTTTGACCGTTATGATGCCGGTGAGCAGGCGGTGCTGGTACACATCTATTTTTCGCAAGACAAAGATATGGAAGACCTCCAGGAGTTTGAATCTCTGGTCTCTTCCGCCGGTGTCGAAGCAATGCAGGTGATTACCGGTAGCCGTAAAGCGCCGCACCCAAAGTATTTTGTTGGTGAAGGTAAAGCAGTCGAAATTGCGGATGCCGTAAAAGCAACCGGCGCGTCAGTCGTGTTGTTTGATCATGCGCTGTCTCCAGCCCAGGAGCGCAACCTGGAAGCCCTTTGCGAATGCCGTGTTATCGATCGCACGGGTTTGATTTTAGATATTTTTGCTCAGCGTGCACGTACCCACGAAGGGAAACTGCAGGTTGAGCTGGCGCAGCTGCGCCATCTGGCAACGCGTCTGGTGCGTGGCTGGACACACCTTGAAAGACAAAAAGGCGGGATTGGTTTGCGCGGCCCGGGTGAAACCCAGCTCGAAACCGACCGTCGTTTGCTGCGTGGCCGAATTACCCAGATCCTTTCACGTCTGGAACGTGTAGAGAAACAGCGCGAACAGGGGCGTCGGGCGCGAACCAAAGCCGACATCCCGACGGTGTCGCTGGTGGGCTATACCAACGCCGGTAAATCCACCCTGTTTAACCAGATAACCGAGGCCCAGGTTTATGCCGCAGACCAGCTGTTTGCGACCCTGGACCCTACGCTGCGCCGTATTGACGTTGCAGACGTCGGTGAAACGGTGCTGGCGGATACCGTAGGGTTTATCCGCCACCTGCCGCATGACCTGGTGGCGGCGTTTAAAGCCACCCTGCAGGAGACGCGACAGGCGACTCTGCTGCTGCACGTGATTGATGCGGCAGACGTGCGCGTGCAGGAGAACATCGACGCGGTGAACGTGGTGCTCGAAGAGATCGACGCCCACGAGATCCCAACGCTGTTGGTCATGAATAAGATCGATATGCTGGACGATTTCGAACCGCGTATCGACAGAGATGAAGAAAACAAACCGATTCGGGTCTGGCTTTCTGCCCAGACCGGTATTGGTGTGCCACTGCTTTTCCAGGCTTTGACAGAACGTCTTTCCGGTGAGGTAGCTCAGCACACGCTGCGACTGCCGCCACAGGAAGGCAGGCTGCGCAGCCGGTTTTATCAGCTTCAGGCGATAGAAAAAGAGTGGATGGAGGATGACGGCAGCGTGGGGATGCAGGTGCGTATGCCGATCGTTGACTGGCGTCGCCTCTGTAAACAAGAACCTGTGCTGGTCGACTATATCGTCTGATCAGAAAGGGGATGCCTGAATAATTCGCCCTTGCATAACAAATATGGAGCATATACATGGCGTGGAATCAGCCCGGTAATAACGGACAAGACCGCGACCCGTGGGGAAGCAGCAAACCTGGCGGCAACTCTGAGGGAAATGGCAACAAAGGTGGTCGCGAGCAGGGGCCGCCGGATCTGGATGATATCTTCCGCAAACTGAGCAAGAAGCTTGGTGGCCTTGGCGGAGGAAAAGGTTCTGGCTCGGGTGGCAATTCCACTCAGAGTTCGCGCCCGCCAATGGGTGGCCGCGTAGTGGGCATCGTGGCCGCTGCGGTAGTCATCATCTGGGCAGCCAGCGGGTTCTACACCATTAAAGAAGCAGAACGCGGCGTGGTCACCCGTTTCGGTAAGTTCAGCCATCTGGTTGAGCCGGGTCTGAACTGGAAGCCGACCTTCATTGATGACGTGACCGCGGTAAACGTGGAATCCGTCCGTGAACTGGCCGCCTCTGGCGTGATGCTGACTTCTGACGAAAACGTGGTGCGCGTTGAGATGAACGTGCAGTACCGCGTGACCGATCCTGAGCGTTATCTGTTTAGCGTGACCAGCGCCGATGACAGCCTGCGTCAGGCGACCGACAGCGCCCTGCGCGGTGTGATCGGTAAATACACCATGGACCGTATTCTGACCGAAGGTCGTACCGTTATTCGTAGCGATACCCAGCGCGAGCTGGAAGAGACCATTCGTCCGTACAACATGGGTATCACCCTGCTGGACGTCAACTTCCAGGCTGCTCGTCCGCCGGAAGAAGTGAAAGCAGCGTTTGACGATGCGATTGCTGCCCGTGAAAACGAACAGCAGTATATCCGTGAAGCGGAAGCATACATCAACGAAGTCCAGCCACGTGCAAACGGTCAGGCACAGCGTATCCTCGAAGAAGCGCGCGCCTATAAGACTCAGACTATCCTCGAAGCTCAGGGTGAAGTGGCGCGTTTCGCGAAACTGCTGCCTGAATATAAAGCCGCACCGGAAATTACCCGCGAGCGTCTCTATATCGAGACCATGGAGAAAGTGCTGAGCCATACCCGTAAGGTACTGGTGAATGACAGCAAAAATGGCAACCTGATGGTTCTGCCACTGGACCAGATGCTGAAAGGCGCAAACGCCACTGGCGCGAAGAACGACACCAGCGGAGCGAATAACCTGCTGCGTCTGCCACCTGCGTCAACAGGCAACTCCAGCGCAAACACCACCTCTTCTTCAAACGATGGTGACATCATGGACCAACGCCGCGCCAACGCGCAGCGTAACGACTACCAGCGTCAGGGGGAATAACGATGCGTAAGTCAGTTATTGCGATCATCATCATCGTGCTGGTCGTGCTTTATACCTCTATTTTTGTCGTCAAAGAGGGCGAGCGCGGAATTACCCTGCGTTTTGGCAAAGTCCTGCGTGACAGCGAAAACAAACCGCTGGTTTACGAGCCGGGCCTGCACTTTAAGATCCCGATGATCGAATCAGTTAAAACCCTGGATGCCCGTATCCAGACCATGGATAACCAGGCCGATCGCTTTGTGACCAAAGAGAAGAAAGACCTGATTGTCGACTCGTACATCAAGTGGCGTATCAGTGATTTCAGCCGTTACTACCTGGCAACCGGCGGCGGCGACGTCTCCCAGGCCGAAGTGCTGCTGAAACGTAAGTTCTCTGACCGTCTGCGTTCTGAAATTGGTCGTCTGGATGTAAAAGACATCGTGACCGACTCCCGTGGTCGTCTGACCCTGGAAGTGCGCGATGCCCTGAACTCCGGCTCTGCTGGCACCGAAGATGAAGTGACCACGCCAGCGGCTGACGATGCGATCGCCAAAGCGGCTGAACGTGTTCAGGCTGAGACTAACGGCAAAGTGCCGGTAATCAACCCGAACAGTATGGCTGCATTAGGTATCGAAGTGGTTGACGTGCGTATCAAGCAGATCAACCTGCCGACCGAAGTGTCCGAAGCGATTTACAACCGTATGCGCGCTGAGCGTGAAGCGGTAGCCCGTCGCCATCGTTCACAGGGTCAGGAAGAGGCTGAAAAGCTGCGCGCAACCGCAGACTATGAAGTGACCAAAACGCTGGCAGAAGCTGAGCGTCAGGGTCGTATCCAGCGTGGTGAAGGCGATGCCGAAGCCGCTAAACTGTTCGCGGATGCGTTCAGTCAGGATCCAGACTTCTATGCCTTTATTCGTAGCCTGCGTGCATACGAAAGCAGCTTCCAGAGCAATCAGGATGTGATGGTACTCAGCCCGGATAGCGATTTCTTCCGCTACATGAAGTCTCCGACTGCTGGCCGCTGATTTTCACCGTCTGAATACGAAAATGGCGTCTCTTTGAGGCGCCATTTTTTTATCCGTACTCAACCAACAGGTGTTTTCCATCAGGCTACATTTTTGTCTATCCGGCTCTTCTTGTGATGAAAACAAGCATGCCACACAAGATATTGAGGTAATCGTTTAACTGAACATGAACCCGGCAATTTCGGCGAAATTTGTATACAAAAAAAGCTGAACATCATCAAAACCGATGGTAGAATCCATTTTTAAGCAATCGGTGATTTTGAAAAATGGGTAACAACGTCGTCGTACTGGGCACCCAATGGGGTGACGAAGGTAAAGGGAAGATTGTTGATCTTCTGACTGAACGGGCTAAATATGTTGTACGCTACCAGGGCGGTCACAACGCAGGCCATACTCTCGTAATCAACGGTGAAAAAACCGTCCTCCATCTTATTCCATCAGGCATTCTTCGCGAAAACGTCACCAGCATCATCGGTAACGGCGTTGTGCTGTCTCCTGCTGCGCTGATGAAAGAGATGAAAGGTCTGGAAGACCGTGGTATCCCTGTTCGTGAGCGTCTGCTGCTCTCCGAAGCCTGCCCGCTGATCCTGGATTATCACGTGGCGCTGGACGTAGCGCGTGAGAAAGCGCGCGGCGCGAAAGCGATCGGCACCACCGGTCGTGGTATCGGCCCGGCTTACGAAGATAAAGTTGCACGTCGCGGTCTGCGCGTGGGTGACCTCTTCGACAAAGCAACCTTCGCTGAAAAACTGAAAGAAGTGATGGAATATCACAACTTCCAGCTGGTGAACTTCTACAAAGCTGACGCTGTTGACTACCAGAAAGTGCTGGATGACGTCATGGCGATCGCTGACATTCTGACCGGTATGGTTGTTGATGTGTCCGATCTGCTGGACCAGGCGCGCAAGCGTGGCGATTTCGTCATGTTCGAAGGTGCGCAGGGTACGCTGCTGGACATCGACCACGGTACCTATCCGTACGTAACCTCCTCTAACACCACCGCGGGTGGCGTGGCGACCGGCTCTGGCCTGGGGCCACGTTATGTGGATTACGTTCTGGGCATCATCAAAGCGTACTCCACTCGCGTGGGTGCGGGTCCATTCCCGACCGAGCTGTTTGATGAAACCGGCGAGTTCCTGTGCAAGCAGGGTAACGAGTTTGGCGCGACCACTGGTCGTCGTCGTCGTACCGGCTGGCTGGATGCGGTTGCCGTGCGTCGTGCAGTGCAGATCAACTCCCTGTCTGGCTTCTGCCTGACCAAGCTGGACGTACTGGACGGCCTGAAAGAAGTGAAAATCTGCGTAGGCTACCGTATGCCAGATGGCCGCGAAGTGACCACCACTCCGCTGGCTGCTGACGACTGGGAAGGCATTGAGCCAATCTACGAAACCATGCCGGGCTGGTCTGAGACCACTTTCGGTGTGAAAGAGCGTAGCGGCCTGCCGCAGGCGGCGCTGGATTACATCAAGCGTATTGAAGAACTGACCGAAGTGCCGATCGATATTATTTCTACCGGCCCGGATCGTACTGAAACGATGATCCTGCGCGACCCGTTCGACGCATAATCTTCGTGACTGCTGGCCTGCGGGGAGACCCGTAGGCCGGATAAGCGTAGCGCCATCCGGCGACCGCTCTTGGATCTCCGCTTTTTCGCCCCGTCTGTCAAATAAATTAGCCGCTCACTATCTGGCTGGTTTATCATCATTAATGAATATCTCTGCGGTTTAACCGCGTTTTCCCTTTTTCCTGAGGTTGATGTGCAGTTAACAAGTTTCACCGATTACGGCTTACGTGCGCTGATTTACATGGCGTCGTTACCCGATGGGAAGATGACCAGTATCTCTGAAGTCACAGAGGTCTACGGCGTATCCCGTAATCATATGGTCAAAATAATCAATCAACTTAGTCGTGCCGGATACGTTGCTGCCGTCCGCGGGAAGAATGGTGGGATCCGTCTCGGTAAACCGGCACAGAGTATTCGTGTTGGCGATGTGGTACGTGAACTGGAGCCGCTGTCTCTGGTGAACTGCAGCAGCGAGTTCTGCCACATCACGCCCGCTTGCCGCCTGAAAAAGGCGCTTTCAAAGGCCGTGCAAAGTTTTCTCATGGAACTGGATAACTACACGCTGGCCGATTTGGTTGAAGAGAATCAACCGCTGTATAAATTATTGCTGGTGGAATGAAGAAAACTTCCACCGGAGATGACAACGGAGGAACCGCTATGTCACAAGATCCTTTCCAGGAACGCGAAGCTGAAAAATACGCTAATCCTATCCCAAGCCGCGAGTTCATCATTGAACACTTAACTAAACGCGAAAAACCCGCTAACCGTGAAGAACTTGCCGTTGAATTAAACATTGAAGGCGAAGAGCAAATTGAAGCCCTTCGCCGTCGTCTGCGTGCGATGGAGCGCGACGGACAACTGGTCTTTACTCGCCGTCAGTGCTATGCCCTGCCAGAACGTCTCGACTTGCTGAAAGGCATCGTGATTGGCCACCGTGATGGTTTTGGCTTCCTGCGCGTCGAAGGCCGCAAGGACGACCTATATCTCTCCTCTGAACAGATGAAGATGTGCATCCATGGCGACCAGATCCTGGCCCAGCCGCTGGGTGCCGATCGTAAAGGTCGTCGTGAGGCGCGCGTGGTGCGTGTCCTGGTGCCGAAAACCAGCCAGATCGTGGGTCGCTACTTCACCGACGCTGGCGTCGGTTTCGTGGTGCCGGACGACAGCCGCCTGAGCTTTGATATCCTTATTCCACCGGAAGAGGTGATGGGCGCGCGGATGGGCTTTGTGGTGGTCGTTGAACTGACCCAGCGCCCAACCCGTCGCACCAAAGCGATCGGTAAGATTGTTGAAGTGCTGGGCGATAACATGGGCACCGGCATGGCCGTGGATATGGCGCTGCGCACCCACGAAATCCCCTACGTCTGGCCAAAAGCGGTTGAAGAGCAGATTGAAGGCCTGAAAGAGCAGGTGCCGGAGTCGGCAAAAGAAGGCCGCGTGGATCTGCGCAACCTGCCGCTGGTCACCATCGATGGCGAAGACGCCCGTGACTTTGATGACGCCGTCTACTGCGAGAAAAAACGTGGCGGCGGCTGGCGACTGTGGGTGGCGATTGCGGATGTAAGTTATTACGTCCGCACAGGTACGCCGCTGGATGGTGAAGCGCGCAACCGCGGCACCTCGGTATACTTCCCGTCCCAGGTCGTGCCGATGCTGCCAGAGGTGCTCTCCAACGGTTTGTGCTCGCTTAACCCGCAGGTTGATCGTCTGTGCATGGTGTGTGAAATGACTATCTCCACCAAAGGGCGCTTAACGGGCTACAAATTCTATGAAGCGGTGATGAGCTCACATGCTCGCCTGACCTACACCAAAGTGTGGCACATGCTGCAGGGTGACCAGGATCTGCGTGAGCAGTATGCGCCGCTGGTGAAGCACATCGAAGAGTTGCACAACCTCTATAAAGTGCTGGATCAGGCGCGTGAAGAGCGCGGCGGCATTTCATTTGAGAGTGAAGAGGCGAAGTTCATCTTCAACGCTGAACGTCGCATCGAGCGTATTGAACAGACTCAGCGTAACGATGCGCACAAGCTGATTGAAGAGTGCATGATCCTGGCGAACATCTCCGCGGCACGCTTCGTTGAGAAAGCCAAAGAGCCAGCGCTGTTCCGTATTCACGATAAACCGACCACGGAAGCCATTACCTCGTTCCGTACCGTACTGGCGGAACTGGGGCTTGAGCTGCCGGGTGGCAACAAGCCGGAGCCGCGCGATTACGCCGAATTGCTGGAATCCATTGGCGATCGCCCTGATGCAGAAATGCTGCAAACCATGCTGCTGCGTTCGATGAAGCAGGCGATTTACGATCCAGAAAACCGTGGTCACTTTGGCCTGGCATTGCAGTCTTATGCCCACTTTACCTCGCCGATCCGCCGTTACCCGGATCTTTCCCTGCACCGCGCTATTAAGTATCTGCTGGCGCAGGAGCAAGGTCATAAAGGCAACACCACGGAAACCGGTGGTTACCACTACTCCATGGAAGAGATGCTGCAATTGGGCCAGCACTGTTCCATGGCAGAACGCCGGGCAGATGAAGCAACCCGTGACGTAGCTGACTGGCTGAAGTGTGACTTCATGCTGGATCAGGTCGGTAACGTCTTTAAAGGCGTGATTGCCAGCGTCACCGGCTTTGGCTTCTTTGTCCGTCTGGATGAACTCTTTATTGATGGTCTGGTTCATGTGTCCAGCCTGGACAATGACTACTACCGGTTTGACCAGGTTGGGCAGCGTCTGATCGGCGAATCTGGCGGGCAAACCTATCGTCTGGGCGATCGGGTGGAAGTGAAGGTTGAAGCCGTCAACATGGACGAGCGTAAGATCGACTTCAGCCTGATCTCCAGCGAACGAGCGCCGCGCAACGTGGGTAAAACCGAGCGCGAGAAAGCGAAGAGAGGAGCTGCCGGTAAAACCAGCGGCAAACGTCGTCAGGCCGGGAAGAAGGTGAACTTCGAGCCGGACAGCGCGTTCCGTGGCGAGAAAAAACAGAAGCCGAAGGCCGCAAAGAAAGAAGCCAGAGCAGCGAAAAAGCCGTCAGCGAAATCCCAGAAAATCGCCGCCGCGACCAAAGCAAAGCGCGCAGCGAAGAAAAATAGCGCTGAGTAATACCTCCCTGTCACCCCTTCCAGCCGGAAGGGGTGACGCTTTTTAGCCGTAAGGCATCCCGTAACAAAATAGATATTTCTCCCCGTCCTGCCATGCCTCCACGCGCTTTTTGCTGAACGCCAGTTTGCCTGCGCACCCGGTCCCGACAGACGTTGCGTGAGCGGTGGTGAACGGCTAATGCCGACAGGAGTCGATTTGACCGGCGGGTCGGTTATAATAGGCGCAAGTGACGACATTCACGGCCCCATTTAACCCGGCGCACACCGCCTCACATGAGTACCTTTAATGAGTGAAATGATTTACGGCATCCACGCGGTGCAGGCCCTGCTGGAGCGCGCA
>JADHEE010000830.1_pt1 | contig 10255 bp, 11 predicted proteins | sample 8952401 | NCBI WGS metagenome assembly JADHEE01 (sample SAMN16124438, study PRJNA663242) | bioreactor sludge metagenome | isolation source: sludge (ammonium) | place: India:Bengaluru | collected 2019-02-28
GCGATTTTCGACGGGGCGTTGGTGAGGATGGCGACGAATTCCTCGCCGCCGTAGCGGAACACCATGTCCTCGGTGCGGGCGGCGCTGCGCAGGATGGCGGCCAGTTGCCTGAGCACGGCGTCGCCCGCGGCATGCCCGAAGGTGTCGTTGATCTGCTTGAAATGGTCGATGTCCATCATCAGGCAGGCCAGCGGCGCGCCGCTGGATTGCGTGAAGAGCAGTTCCGAGGCTAGGAAATCCATGCCGTTGCGGCGATTGGGCAGTTGCGTCAGGGTGTCGGTCAGCGCGTCCTGCAGGAGCTTTTTCTGGGCCGTGGCGAATTCGTCGGTCGAGCGCATCACGCCCTGGCGCTCGCGATGGATCTGCTCCCTCAGCATGCGCATGCGGCCGGCGGTGGTGAGGTGGACGCGCAAGGCCTGTTCGTTGATCGGCTTGATCAGCACGTCATCCGCGCCGGCGTCGATGAGTTCGAGCGAACGGCCTTCCTGTTCGGGAGCCGCTAGGAAAAGCGCGTAGCAGTCCTCGCCGGCGGCGCTCCGGCGCAGGCGGCGGCAGAAGTCCACCGGGTCCGGTCCCGGCGCGGACAGGTCGGCGATCACGATCTGCGCGGGGCGTTTGAGCAGCGCGGCCAGCGCCTTGGGGCCGTCGTCGACCAGCACGGGCTGATGCCCCATGGCTTCGATCAGGCGCATCAGCGGCTGCAGTTCGTCCAGCGGAATGCCGATCAACTGGACGTTCAGGCCGGCCGCCCGCGCGCGGCGGTCCTCGCCGGGCGGCGTGGCCGCCATCCGGCGCATCGGGGGCGTGGCCGCCAGGATTTCGGCGAACGGCGGGATGTCCCGCGTGCGCACCTGCAGCTTGGCGCCCCATTCCCGCCAGCCGGCGACCACCCGGTCGACGAGTTCGTTGAGCGTCCCGCCGCTGATGCCGAGGCGTGCGGCGCGCGAAAGCAGGCCGGGCAGCAGGCTCCAGCGCGATTCTTCCTCGACCATGCAGATCTGGGCGAGCGCGCTGGCGAAGCTCAGCGAATAGGTCAGGGTCTGCACCCGCGATCCGGCGTCGAAGCCGGCGGCGTCGGGGTTTTCGTAGTGGAAGGCGGCCTGGATGAGCACTTCCGGCAGGCCCCATTCGCACAGGAGGCTGGCGGCGAGTTCATGGTGATCGAACTGGAAACGTTTCTGCTCCAGTTCCTCGATCGGCGTTCCGCGCTCGCGCGCCTTGATCAGGACGCCGGCGTAGTCGTCCGGGAACAGCGTGGCCAGGGCCAGCTCGCCGACGCGCGAGAGCAGGCCGATGGTGAAGATTTCCTCGCTGGCGATCTGGGCGACGTGGGCGAGTTCCTGGCAGGCGATGCCGGTGGCGAGGGAGTGGCCCCAGAAGCGTTCGTAGTCAAACTCGGCGCATTGCCCGCTGCGGTGGCTGTGCATGACCGACAGGCCGATGACCAGGTCGCGCACGCGGAACGAGCCGAGCGCCACGATCGCCCGCTGCAGGGAGATGATCGGGCGCGAACGGCCGAACGCCGCGGCGTTGGCGAAGTAGAGGATGCGCCCCGCGATCGCCGGGTCGGACTGGACGAGCTGGACCAGGTCCGCGACGCGGTAGTCGTCGCGCTGCAGCAGCCGGATGATCGATAAAGCCACGCCCTTGGGCGAAGGCAGCTTGCCCGTGGCCTTGAGTTCTGCGAAGCGGTCTGGGGCGACGAAACGCATCCGGAATTCCTCCTAGCCTGCCTGGCGCATCGCTTGCCGTTCCGTAATCGACGCCATCATAACCCGCCGCCGGGGAGGCGGTCACGCCTGGAGTTGGAGTTCCGTCGCACGAGCGTCTCCAAACCGGCTCCTCCCCCTTCAAGGGGGAGGTTGGGTGGGGGATGGGGTTGTTTTTGCCGCGATGACGTGAGGCAACACACGCCTTTTACCCCATCCCCACCCTGACCCTCCCCTTGAAGGGGAGGGAGAGGCCGCCGCGCGGGCATTCGGGCGATTGGCCTGATCACGCCTGCAACAGAAATACGGTTGGGCGTTTGTCGATGTCGGGCAGCTCCCGGCGCTTCCAATCGCCGCAGCGCAGCGTCATGATGCGCTGGCCGGGCAGGGTGAGGTCGGTGGCGATGCCGATGCGGGTCTGCGGCGAACAGGCGGCGAGCAGGGATTCGAGCATCTTCCGGTTGCGGTAGGGCGTCTCGATGAACAGCTGGGTCCGGCCGGCGCGGCGGGATTCGCCTTCGAGTTCCTGGATGCGCTTCCTGCGCTGGTCGTCCTTGGCCGGAAGGTAGCCGTGGAAGGCGAAGCTCTGCCCGCACAGCCCCGAGCCCATCAGGGCCAGCAGCAGGGACGACGGGCCGACCAGCGGCATCACCGCAATGCCGGCCTCGTGCGCCAGGGCGACCAGGGCCGCGCCCGGATCGGCCACGGCCGGGCAGCCGGCTTCCGAGACCAGGCCGACGTCCTCGCCGGCGAGCAGGGGCGCGAGCAGCCGCGCGACCGCCTGCGGCGGCGTGTGTTCGTTGAGCTCCTGTATATCTATATGCTGCAGCGGCGAGGCGGACGGCAGGGATTTGAGGAACGCCCGCGCCGACTTGGCGTTTTCGGCGACGAAATGCGTCAGCCGCGCGGCCTGCGCGACCACCGGCTCCGGCAGGACTTCCCGCGCGGGCGCCGGGCCGAGCGGCACCGGGATCAGGTAGAGCGTGCCCGCGCTCACCGGGCGGCTCTTTTCACAGCACGGGGCATCCGGCCTCCTCGAGCAGATCGCAGAGCGCGATCAGCGGCAGGCCGATCAGGGCGTTCGGATCGTCGCCCTGCATGCGCGCGATGATGGCGATGCCGAGTCCTTCGGACTTGGCGGCGCCGGCGCATTGGTAGGGCTGTTCCCGGCGCAGGTAGCTTTCGATGGCCGCGTCGTCCAGGTCGCGGAAGGTGACCAGGGTGGGGATGCCGCGCACCCGCGCCTGCCCGGTGCGGGCGTCGAGCAGGCACAGGCCGGTGAAGAAGTTGACCGTCCGGCCGCGCATCGCCCGCAGTTGCCGGACCGCGTTGTCGTGCGTTCCGGGCTTGCCGTACGCCTGGCCGTCGAGCACGGCGACCTGGTCGCTGCCGATGATCAGGGCCTCGGGAAATTGCGCGGCGACGGCGCGGGCCTTGGCCTCGGACAGCCTGAGCGCGGTGTCTTCCGGGGCTTCGTCGGGCAGCGGCGATTCGTCGGTGCGGGGATTGGCGATTTCGAACGAAACGCCGAGGCGGCCGAGCAGCTCGCGGCGGAACGGCGAGGTCGATGCCAGGACAAGTTGTCTGCAGGTCATGGGAAGATAGGCGAAAATCGCGGCATTTTCGCAGCAGGATTCAAAAAAGGGAAGAAATCCAGATAGTTGCGACGGGTGCTTTGTTTAAATTGCTTTGACTTCGGGGGGCGAAAATAATATCATGCGCGCCTTATGTCGCAACGGGTCGTAATAGACAGCCTGGCCTTTGCGCGGGAAGGCGGTTCGCTGCAAGGCGAATTGCCGGTGGCAAGTCTGGCGCGAGTGCTCGACATGCTGACCGATCCGGCCGGCGATCTTAGCTATCGCGTACAGGGACGGATGGGGCCGCGCAACCGGCCGCAACTGGTTCTGGAAGTGGATGGCGTACTGTCCGTGCGCTGCCAGCGTTGCCTCGAAGGAATTGACTCTCCGGTCAGGATTCGCTCCCTGCTGGAACTGGTCAAGGACGAAGAAGAACTGACGCAGGAGGAAATCGAGGATGACTCGAAGGATTTCCTCACGGCGCAAAAGGAACTCGATGTCGTGGCGTTGATCGAGGACGAGATCATTCTCGATCTTCCCGCGGCGCCGCGTCACGAAAGTTGTGCTTTGCCCCAGGCAGGTGGTCTGTCGGAAAAGGTTTCCCCCTTTTCCGTGCTGAAGGGCAAGGTGCGGTGAATTTGATCATGGAGTAGGAATTATGGCCGTCCAACAGAACAAGAAGTCCCCGTCCAAGCGCGGCATGCATCGCGCCCACGATTTTCTGACCAACCCGCCGCTGGCCATCGAGCCGACGACCGGCGAGGTCCATCTCCGCCATCACGTCAGCCCCACCGGCTACTATCGTGGCAAGAAGGTTGCCAAGGGTTCAGCTGAATAAGACTCTGGAACTAGGCAGGTTGAATCCCGTGGGTGGGCAGCCTGCCTTTTCTTTTGCCTTTATTGGATGACTGTCACTGTCGCTATCGACTGCATGGGCGGGGACCACGGTCCCGAGGTCACCGTGCGGGCGGCGCTGGAATTCGTGCGCAAGCACGATGACGTTCGCGCCATCCTGGTGGGCATCGAGGAGAAGATCCGCCCCTTCCTCGGGAGCGCGGACGCGTCGCGCCTGGTGATCCGGCACGCCAGCGAGGTGGTGGCGATGGATGAGTCGCCGGCGCTCGCCATCCGCACCAAGAAGGATTCGTCGATGCGCGTGGCGCTCGACCTCGTCAGGCACGGCGAGGCCGACGCCTGCGTGTCGGCGGGCAACACCGGCGCGCTGATGGCCATCTCGCGGTTCGTCCTCAAGATGCTGCCGGGAATCGACCGGCCGGCGATCTGCGCCGTGCTGCCGACCATCTCGGGCCATGTGCACGTGCTGGATCTCGGCGCCAACGTGGACTGTTCCCCGGAGCACCTGCTGCAGTTCGCCATCATGGGCGTTTCGCTGGTCGGCGCGATCGAGCACAAGGAGCGTCCGACCGTCGGCCTGCTCAACATCGGCGAGGAAGACATCAAGGGCAACGACGTGGTCAAGCGCGCCGCGGAACTGCTCAAGGATTCCGGGCTCAACTTCGTCGGCAACGTCGAAGGCGACGGCCTGTACAAGGGCGAGGCCGAGGTGGTCGTCTGCGACGGCTTCGTCGGCAACGTGGCGCTCAAGGCGTCCGAGGGGCTGGCGCAGCTGCTGGCGACCTTCCTGCGCCAGGAGTTCAGCCGCAACCTGCTGACCCGGCTGGCGGCGCTGGTCGCCCTGCCCGTGATCAAGCACTTCAAGCGCCGCGTCGACCATCGCCGCTACAACGGCGCCAGTCTGCTGGGGCTGCGGGGCATCGTGGTGAAAAGCCACGGGTCCGCCGACGCCTTTTCCTTCGGCAACGCCCTCGACCGCGCGGCGGATACCGTGCGCAACGGCGTCCTGGAGCGCATTTCCCTGCGGGTGGCCCAGCAGGCGCAGCAACAACCGATTCAGGAGACCGCAGCATGATGTATGCACGTATCGCAGGCGTCGGCAGTTATCTGCCGGGTTCGCCCGTCAGCAATGACGACCTCGCCCGGCGCGGCGTCGCCACTACCGACGAGTGGATCGTCACCCGCACCGGCATCCGGACGCGCTACCTGGCCGAACCCGGCGTCACCTCCAGCGACCTCGCCCTCGAAGCCAGCCGCCGCGCGCTCGAAGCCGCGGGAACGGAGGCCGCGGAGCTCGACCTGATCATCGTCGCCACCTCGACGCCCGATTTCATCTTCCCGAGCACGGCGTGCCTGCTGCAGGCGAAACTCGGCAACGTCGGCGCCATGGCCTTCGACGTGCAGGCGGTGTGCAGCGGCTTCGTCTATGCGCTGAGCGTCGCCGAGAAATTCATCCGTTCCGGCAGCCACAAGAAGGCGCTGGTCGTCGGCGCGGAAGTCTTCTCGCGCATCCTGGACTGGCAGGACCGCACCACCTGCGTGCTGTTCGGCGACGGCGCGGGCGCCGTGGTCCTCGAAGCCTCCGACGCGCCGGGGATACTGGCCACGGCGGCGCACGCCGACGGTTCCCAGTTCGGCATCCTCTCCGTGGCGGGGCAGGTGTCCGGCGGGCAGGTCACCGGCGATCCGTTCCTGCGCATGGACGGGCAGGCCGTCTTCAAGTTCGCCGTGCGCGTCCTCTCGGAAATCGCCCAGGAATGCTGCGACAGCGCGGGCATCGCGTCGTCGGAGGTCGATTGGCTGATTCCGCACCAGGCCAACATCCGCATCATCGAATCGACGGCCAAGAAGCTCGGGCTGCCGATGGACAAAGTCGTCGTGACGGTGGATGGCCACGGCAACACCTCGGCGGCTTCCGTTCCGCTGGCGCTGGACGCGGCGATCCGCGACGGGCGCATCCGGCGCGGGCAGAAGCTCATGCTCGAAGGCGTCGGCGGCGGATTCACCTGGGGCGCCGTACTGCTTCAGTTCTAGAAGGAGAAAAACCATGGCATTCGCATTCGTGTTTCCGGGGCAGGGTTCCCAGTCGGTCGGCATGATGGGCGCGTACGGCGATTCGGCGGTGGTGCGCGCCACCTTCGACGAGGCCTCCGCGACGCTGGACCAGGATCTGTGGCAGCTCGTCGCCGAAGGGCCCGCCGAACTGCTGGCGCAGACCGTCAATACGCAGCCGCTGATGCTGACCGCGGCCATCGCGGCCTATCGCCTGTGGCTGGAGAAGGGCGGCCGGCAGCCGGCGGTGGTCGCCGGGCACAGCCTGGGCGAGTACTCGGCGCTGGTCGCGGCCGGCGTCATCGAGTTCAAGGACGCGGTGCCGCTGGTGCGCCTGCGCGCGAGCGCCATGCAGGAAGCCGTGCCGGTCGGGACGGGCGCGATGGCGGCGATCCTCAACTTGGACGACGACAAGATCCGCGAAGCCTGCGCCGAGGCCGAAGCCGAGGTCGGCGAAGGGCAGGTCGTGCAGCCGGTCAATTTCAACGGACCGGGGCAGACCGTCATCGCCGGCAGCAAGGCCGCCGTCGAGCGCGCCTGCGAGGGCTGCAAGGCGCGGGGCGCGAAGCGCGCCGTGCTGCTGCCGGTCTCCGCGCCGTTCCATTCCTCGCTGATCCGCCCGGCGGCGGACAAGCTGGGCGCGCGCCTGGCCGAGCTCGACTTCAAGGTGCCGGCCATTCCGGTGGTCAACAACGTCGACGTCGCCATCGAAACGGACCCGGCGAAGATCAAGGACGCGCTCGTCCGCCAGGCCTATTCGCCCGTGCGCTGGGTCGAGACCGTGCAGAAGATCGCCGCCATGGGCGTGACCGACGTCGCCGAATGCGGTCCGGGCAAGGTCCTGGCGGGCCTGGTCAAGCGCTGTGCCGACGGAGTGAATGGAATCGCCCTGTGCGATGCCGCTTCGATCGAAGCCAACCTCAACCTGGAGTAATCCATGTACCTGAAAGACAAAGTCGTACTCGTCACCGGCGCGGCGCAAGGCATCGGCGCGGCGATCGTCCGCGAACTCGGCCGTCATGGAGCGACGATCGTCGGCACGGGCATCAACGAAAAGGACGCGGAGCGCATCGACGCGGCGCTGGCCGAGGCGGAGATTCCGGGACGCAGCATCGTCATGGACGTGCGCGATCCGGCCCAGATCGAAGCGGGCATCGCGCTGATCGAGAAGGAATACGGCGGCATCTACGTGCTGGTCAACAACGCCGGGATCACCCGCGACAACCTGACCATGCGCATGAAGGACGAGGAGTGGGACGCGGTGCTCGACACCAACCTCAAGGCCGTCTTCCGCCTGTGCCGCGCGGCGATGCGCGGGATGATGAAGGCGCGCGACGGACGCATCATCAACATCTCGTCGGTGGTCGGCTACGCCGGCAACGCCGGGCAGGCCAACTACTGCGCGTCGAAGGCGGGCGTGGCCGGCATGTCGCGCGCGCTGGCGCGCGAGCTGGGCAGCCGGAACATCACGGTCAACTGCGTGGCGCCCGGCTTCATCGACACCGACATGACCAAGGTCCTGGAAGAGAAGCAGCGCGCCGCGCTGGTGGCCAACGTGCCGCTCGGGCAGCCCGAGGACATCGCCGCCGCGGTGGCCTTCCTGGCCTCGCCCGGAGGTGCCTACATCTCCGGCACGACGATCCACGTGAACGGCGGCATGTACATGAGTTGAAGCCCGCAAGGGCAGTGGGCGACTGGCCGGTTCGCCCGCTGAATCGTTGGTAAGAGCCGGTCAGTTTGTTAAAATGAGACGGTTTTGTTTCACACATGAACCTTTAAAAGGAGTCCCTTAATGGAAAATATCGAACAACGCGTCAAAAAGATCGTTGCGGAACAACTTGGCGTGAATGAAGCTGACATCAAGAACGAATCTTCATTCGTCGACGATCTCGGCGCGGATTCGTTGGATACCGTTGAGCTGGTCATGGCGCTGGAAGAGGAATTCGAGTGCGAGATTCCGGACGACGAGGCTGAGAAGATCACCAGCGTCCAGCAGGCCATCGACTACGTCGTCAGCCACAAAAAGTGATTCCCCCGGAAAACGTCTGTGGACGGAACGTTCCGTCCACAGGCGTTTTTGTTCTGGCCCCCAACCATTACTGTTTACCCGGAGAATAAATTGACACGCAGAGTCGTCAGAACAGGTATTGGCATCGTTTCACCGGTCGGCAACACCGTCGAACAAGCCTGGCAGAACATCCTTGCCGGTCGCTCGGGGATCGACCGGATCACGCGGTTCGACGTTTCGTCGTTCCCGGTCCAGATCGCCGGCGAGGTGCGGGATTTCGACATCACCCAGTACCTGCCGGCGCGCGACGCGCGGCGCATGGACATCTTCATTCACTACGGCATGGCGGCGGGCATCCAGGCGATCAAGGACGCCGGCCTCGAAGCGCATCCGGCCAACGCGGACCGCATCGGCGTGTCCATCGGCTCGGGCATCGGCGGCCTGCCGATGATCGAGACGACCCGCGACGAATTCGTGGCCTCCGGCGTGCGCAAGATTTCGCCGTTCTTCGTGCCCGGATCGATCATCAACATGATTTCCGGCAACCTGTCGATCATGTACGGCTATAAGGGGCCGAACATCGCCCTGGTCAGCGCCTGTTCGACCGGCACGCACAGCATCGGCGACGCGGCGCGGCTGATCGAGTACGGCGATGCGGACATCATGGTTGCCGGCGGGGCGGAATGCACGGTGTCGCCGCTCGGCCTGGGCGGCTTCTGCGCGGCGCGTGCGCTGTCGACGCGCAACGACGATCCCAAGACCGCCAGCCGTCCGTGGGACAAGGACCGCGACGGCTTCGTCCTGAGCGAAGGCGCCGGCGTGATGGTGCTCGAGGAGTATGAACACGCCAAGGCGCGCGGCGCCAGGATCTACGGCGAGCTGGCCGGCTTCGGCATGAGCGCCGACGCCAACCACATGACCGCGCCCTGCGACGATGGCGAAGGCGCCGCCCGTTGCATGACCAACGCCCTGCGCAATGCGCGCGTCGCCATCGACGAGGTGAATTATCTGAATGCGCACGGCACGTCGACGCCGCTGGGCGACGTCGCCGAGACCGTCGCGGTTAAGCGCGCGTTCGGCGATCACGCGAAGAAGCTGGTGGTCAACTCGACCAAATCGATGACCGGCCACCTGTTGGGCGCGGCCGGCGGCATCGAGGCGGTGTTCTCCACGCTGGCCATCTACCACCAGGTTTCGCCGCCGACTATCAACATCTTCAACCAGGACGAGGCGTGCGACCTCGACTACTGCGCCAACGAGGCGCGGCAGATGAAGATCGACGTGGCCATCTCGAATTCGTTCGGGTTCGGCGGCACCAACGCCACGGCCGTTTTCAAGCGCATCTAGGCTTTCACTGTCTCACCGGCGAACGGTGCAGTTTCCGGTTTTCATCGGACTGCGCCGTTCGCGTTTTCTCGCGGGCTCGCTCTGCGTCATGCATGGCGCGGCGGCCGGCGCCTTGCTCTGCCTGCCGTGGCCGCTCTGGCTGCGGGGCGCGCTGGTGGTCGGTCTGGCGGTGTCGCTCTGGCGCGCGCTGCGTCCGCCGCGCATCGCCTCGCTGCGCTTGAACGCAAACGGCGGGCTCGAATGCGGCCTGCCGGACGGCACCCGCCTGCCGGCGACGCCGCTGGCCGATACCGCCGTTTTTTCGTGGCTGGTGGTGTTGCGCCTCGGGGTGGAAGGGGAGAAGCGGCTGGTTTCGCTGCCGCTCTTCCCGGATCACATGTCGCGCGAGGAATTCCGTGTCCTGCGCCTGTGGCTGCGCTGGAGCGTCAATCCCGGGAACGGTCCCGCGCCTGTTTCCTGAGGACCGTGTTTTTCGCCTTCTTCAGCATGTCCGGGTAGTCGCGGCTGAAATGCAGGCCGCGACTCTCGCGGCGTTTCAGGGCGCAGCGGACGATCAGGTCGGCGGTCACCACCAGGTTCCGCAGTTCGATCAGGTCGTGGGAAACCCGGAAGTTCGCGTAGTAGTCGTGGATTTCCTTCTCCAGCAGGCGGATGCGGTGCTGGGCGCGCTGCAGGCGCTTGTTGGTGCGCACGATGCCGACGTAGTC
>JADHEE010000831.1_pt1 | contig 10248 bp, 20 predicted proteins | sample 8952401 | NCBI WGS metagenome assembly JADHEE01 (sample SAMN16124438, study PRJNA663242) | bioreactor sludge metagenome | isolation source: sludge (ammonium) | place: India:Bengaluru | collected 2019-02-28
GACGAGGCGAAAATCGGCGGAATCACGCCCGACATGTTCAGCTTGAGCGGCAGGTGCGAACTCTGCCCGCCGTAGATCTTGTTGCCGATCTGCCGCTTGGCGTAATTCACCAGGATCTTGCGTTGTCCGCGCTCGACGAACACGACGCCGGCGGTGACCACGGCCACCAGCAGGGTGATGAAGATCGCCGAAAGCGGATGCATCGCCCCGGTGCGCACCAGTTCCAGCAAGCCGCCGATCGAACTCGGCAGGCCGGCGGCGATCCCGGAAAAGATGATGATCGAAATGCCGTTGCCCAGGCCGCGCTCGGTGATCTGCTCGCCCAGCCACATCAGGAACATCGTGCCGGTCAGCAACGTGGTCACCGTGACGAAGCGGAACAGGAGGCCCGGCTCGGGCACCAGGCCCTGCGACTCGACGCCGATGGCAATGCCGATTCCCTGGAAGACCGCCAGGACCACGGTGCCGTAGCGGGTGTACTGCGTGATCTTGCGCCGCCCGGCCTCGCCCTCCTTCTTCAGCGCTTCCAGCTGCGGGCTGGCATGCGTCATCAGCTGCATGATGATGGAGGATGAGATGTAGGGCATGATGCCCAGCGCGAAAATGGTGAAGCGCTTCAGGGCGCCGCCCGAGAACATGTTGAACATGCCCAGGATGCCGCCCTGATTGCGGTTGAAGAACTCCGCCAGCGCCGCCGGATCGATGCCGGGGACCGGGATATGCGAACCGATGCGGTACACGATCAGCGCGCCGAGCAGGAACATCAGCCGGCGCTTCAGATCGCCGTACTTCCCGCCTTTGCCAACTTGTCCGGAATTAGTCGCCAAGAAACGCCACCATTACTCTCTGATCAGTTGCCGACGCTGCCGCCGGCGGCCTCGATGGCCGCCTTGGCCCCCTTGGTGGCGCCGACGCCCTTGAGCACGACCTTGCGATTGATCTGCCCGGAAAGCACCACCTTGGCCGACAGCACGCGCGGCGACACCAGGTTGGCCTGAATCAGCGTCAGCAGATCGATCTCGTCGACCGGCAGATCGTTGATTTCGGACAGACGTACCTCGACGTTGCGCGCGTTGGTCAGCGAGACGAAGCCGCGCTTCGGCAAACGGCGCTGCAGCGGCATCTGGCCGCCCTCGAAACCCACCTTGTGGAAACCGCCGGCGCGGGACTTCTGCCCCTTGTGCCCCCGCCCGGCAGTCTTGCCGAGGCCGGAACCGATACCGCGCCCGACGCGCCGCCGTGCCTTCTTCGCCCCTTCGGCGGGCTGAATAGCGTTGAGTTTCATCTTAGCCCTCGCACTTCACAAGGTAGGCCACCTTGTTGATCATTCCGCGCACCGCCGGCGTGTCCTGCAACTCGGCCGTGCTGTTCAGGCGTCGCAATCCCAACCCGCGAACGGTCGCGCGATGCGACTGCTTCGTGCCGATCAGGCTCTTGACGAGCGTAACCTTAACTTTCTTGTCAGCCATTGCTTACCCCAGGATCTCTTCGATCGTCTTGCCACGCTTGGCCGCGATTTCCGCGGGCGTGTTCATGGCCACGAGACCATTGATGGTAGCGCGGACGATGTTGTAAGGATTGGTCGACCCGTGCGCCTTGGCCACGACGTTGGTCACCCCCATCACGTCGAACACGGCGCGCATGGCACCGCCGGCGATCACGCCGGTCCCCTCGGGCGCCGGCTGCATCATCACGCTCGATGCGCCGTGGCGTCCGACGACGGTGTGGTGCAAGGTCCCGTTCTTGAGGCTGACCCTGACCATCTTGCGACGCGCCTCTTCCATCGCCTTCTGCACGGCGACGGGCACTTCGCGCGACTTGCCCTTGCCCATGCCGACCCGGCCGTCACCGTCACCGACGACGGTAAGCGCCGCGAAACCCAGAATGCGTCCGCCCTTGACGACCTTGGTCACGCGGTTGATGGAAATCATCTTCTCGCGGAAACCATCATCGGGCTTCTCGGCCTGCTGGTTCTTCTTGCCTTGCGGTTTTGCCATAACTCTTACTCCAATCCTTTTTCCGGAGCGATCAGAACTTCAGACCGGCTTCACGCGCCGCTTCCGCCAGCGCCTTGATGCGCCCGTGGTACTGGAAGCCGCCGCGGTCGAACGCCACCTGCTCGATGCCGGCCTTGAGCGCGCGCTCGGCGATTAGCTTGCCGATCAGCGCCGCGGCTCCGACGTCACCGCCGTTGGCCAGATCCTTACGCACGTCCTTTTCCAGGGACGAAGCCGCCGCCAGCACCTTCGAACCGCAAGACGAAATGACTTGAGCGTAGATGTGGCAGTTGGTGCGATGCACCGACAAGCGCACTGACTTCAGTTCGGCAATCTTGGCCCGGGTTTTGCGGGCTCTGCGCAACCGCGCCTGTTTCTTGTCAATCATTTATGCACCTTATTTCTTCTTCGTTTCCTTGAGAACAATCACCTCGTCGGCATAACGCACGCCCTTGCCCTTGTACGGCTCCGGCGGACGATATCCGCGAACCTCGGCGGCGACCTGCCCGACCAACTGCTTGTCCACACCCTTGATCAGGATCTCGGTCTGAGTCGGCGTTTCGCACTTGATTCCCGCCGGCATCTTGTGCGCCACCGGATGGGAAAAGCCGAGCGTCAGATTGAGGGTATCGCCTTGCGCCTGGGCGCGGTAGCCGACGCCGACCAGGTTCAGCTTGCGCTCGAAGCCCTTGCTGACGCCGGTGACCATGTTGGCCAGAATGGCGCGCACCGTGCCCGACAGGGCATTGGCGTTGACCGCCCCGTCGACGGCCTTGCACACCAGGGACTGCCCTTCCTTCTCGACACGCACCGACGGATTCCCGTCGAACTTGATGGAACCCAGCGGTCCCTTGACGGTGATATCGCTGCCGAGGACAACGTCTACGCCCTGCGGCAACACAATCGGATTTTTCGCTACGCGGGACATGTCTTCCCCTTACGCGACGATGCAGAGCACTTCGCCACCCACATTACTGGCGCGCGCCTTGCGATCGGTCATAACACCCTTCGGAGTGGACACGATCGCCACTCCAAGGCCATTCATCACTCGCGGAATTTCGTTCGCGCCGCGATAGACGCGCAAACCCGGCGAGGACACCCGGTCGATTCTCTCGATGACCGGACGCCCGGCGTAATACTTCAGGCCGATTTCAAGAGACGGCTTGCCGTCGTTCTCGCGCACCGCGAAATCCTCGACGAACCCCTCGTCCTTCAGCACCTTGACGATGGCTACTTTGACCTTGGAGGACGGCATGACCACCGTCGCCTTGTTGGCCAACTGCGCATTGCGGATGCGGGTCAGCATATCGCTGATCGGATCGCTCATACTCATATCGTATTCTCCTGCTTACCAGCTGGCCTTGGTCATGCCAGGAACTTCGCCACGCATGACGAAATCGCGCAATTTGCTGCGGCCCAGGCCGAACTTGCGGAAAACGCCACGCGGACGCCCGGTCAACTGGCAACGGTTGCGCAGCCGCACCGGGCTGGCATTTCTCGGCAACGTCTGAAACTTTTGCCGAGCCTCGAAACGCTCTTCTTCCGACCGGTTGACATCGTCGATGACCGCCACCAGCTCAGCGCGCTTCGCAGCATATTTCTCGACCATCTTGCGCCGCTTTTCTTCACGGTTGATCAATGCAAGTTTCGCCATTTGAGCCTCAGTTCTTGAACGGGAATTTAAAGGCAGCAAGCAGCGCGCGCGCCTCTTCGTCAGTCTTGGCGGTGGTGGTGACACTGATGTTCATGCCACGCAACGCGTCGATCTTGTCGTACTCGATCTCGGGGAAAATGATCTGCTCCTTGACGCCCATGTTGTAGTTGCCACGGCCATCGAAGCCCTTCCCGGAAATACCGCGAAAGTCACGCACCCGCGGCAAGGCGACCGTCACCAGCCGATCCAGGAACTCGAACATCCTCGGCCCACGCAGGGTGACCATGCACCCGATCGGGTAACCGGTACGAATCTTGAAGCCGGCAATCGACTTGCGCGACTTGGTGACCACCGGCTTCTGGCCGGCGATCTTGGTCATGTCGGCCACGGCGTTTTCCAACACCTTCTTGTCCGCCACCGCCTCGCCGACACCCATGTTCAGGGTGATCTTGGTGATACGCGGAATCTCCATCACCGACTTGTACCCGAACTTCTGGGCCAGTTCCGGCGCCACGGTCTTTTTGTAGTAATCCAGCAAACGTGCCATATCCGTTCCTTATGCCCCGACCACTTCGCCATTCGACTTGAAGACGCGCACTTTCTTGCCGTCCTCAAGCAGCTTGAAGCCAACCCGGTCGGCCTTCTTGGTCGCCGGGTTGTACAGGGAAACGTTGGACACGTGGAGCGGCATGTCCTTGTCCACGACGCCGCCGACCACACCTTTCACCGGATTCGGCTTGACATGCTTCTTCACGCGGTTGATGCCTTCGACCACCACGTGCTCAGCCCCGACGCGGCGAACCACCGCCCCGCGCTTGCCTTTGTCCTTACCGGCGATGACGATCACCTCATCGCCCTTGCGAATTTTTTCCATGACCGCCTCTTAGAGAACTTCCGGCGCGAGCGAAACGATCTTCATGAACCGCTCGCTACGCAACTCACGCGTCACCGGCCCGAAAATGCGCGTTCCGATCGGCTCCAGCTTGTTGTTCAGGAGCACCGCCGCATTGCCGTCGAATCTGACCAGCGAACCGTCAGGACGCCGCACACCCTTGGCCGTCCTCACGACGACGGCGTTGTAGACATCACCTTTCTTGACGCGCCCGCGCGGGGCCGCGTCCTTGATGCTTACCTTGATGATGTCGCCAACGCTCGCGTAACGACGCTTGGAGCCGCCAAGCACCTTGATACACATCACTGAACGCGCGCCGGTATTGTCGGCCACGTCCAGAACCGTTTGCATCTGAATCATTTAAGTCTCCAACTTATCCCGCCAACGCGGTCAGTCTTGGAACCCGTTACGGGCAGAATCGCACGGCGAAAACAACCGGGCGCGAAAAAGAGGGCATTATACCCTCTTCGGCGTAAACTACAAGGCCGTCAGATGGCCACGGCCTTTTCGAGCAGCTTGATCACGGCCCAGGACTTCGTCTTCGACATCGGACGCGCTTCCTGGATTTCCACCAGATCGCCCGCCTTGGCCTGATTGCCATCGTTATGCGCGTGGTACTTCTTGGAACGCACGATAATCTTGTCGTAAATGGGATGCTTGACGCGACGTTCGACCAGGACCGTGACGGTCTTATCCATCTTGTCGCTGACCACACGCCCGATCAGGGTACGCTTGCTTTTTTCTTCGCTCATTGCTGTGCCGCCTTTTCACGGAGGAGAGTACGCACGCGAGCAATGTCGCGACGAACCTTGCCGATCTGGCTCTGGTTGCTCAATTGCTGCGTGGCTTTCTGCATACGCAGGCCGAACTGGGCCTTCAGGAGCTCAAGCAGCTCCTTGTTCAGCTCGTCGACACTTTTCGTTCTGAGTTCACTGGCTTTCATGTTCGATCACCCTACGATGCGGGTCACAAAAGTCGTCGCGATCGGCAGCTTGGCCGCGGCGAGCGCAAACGCTTCCCGCGCCAGGACTTCGCCGACGCCGTCCATTTCGTACAGCACCTTGCCGGGCTGGATTTCCGCGACGTAATACTCCGGATTGCCCTTGCCGTTGCCCATCCGCACTTCCGCGGGCTTCTTCGAAATGGGCTTGTCCGGGAAAATGCGAATCCAGATCCGTCCGCCCCGCTTGATGTGGCGCGTCATCGCGCGCCGCGCAGCTTCGATCTGGCGCGCGGTCAGACGCCCCCGTCCGGTCGCCTTCAGGCCGAATTCTCCGAAACTCACCTTCGTGCCGCGAGTCGCCAGACCGGTGTTCCGGCCTTTCTGCTCCTTACGGTCTTTCCTTCTAGTTGGTTGCAGCATCAGTCGTTCCTGCCTTTCTTACTCGTTTCGCCGGCGCCTTGGCTTCGGCTGGGGATTCGGCGCTCGCGCCCTCGGCGGGTCCTTCACCCTTGGGCTTGTTGCCGGCAACGCGCCTGACCTTGTCACCTTCTCCGGCCGGCCGGGCTACACGCCGCGGCTTGCGTGCCGGATCTTCCGCACCCGTCGTCTCGGGCGACGCCACTTCGGGCTGTTCGTCCCGGTTCAGCACTTCACCCTTGAAGACCCACACCTTGACGCCGATGATGCCGTAGGTGGTCAGCGCCTCGGAGGTCGCGTAGTCGATGTCGGCACGCAAGGTATGCAACGGCACGCGACCTTCGCGATACCATTCGCGCCGCGCGATCTCGGCCCCGTTCAGGCGCCCGGAGCTCATGATCTTGATGCCCTGCGCGCCGAGGCGCATGGCATTCTGCATCGCGCGCTTCATGGCGCGGCGGAACATGATGCGCTTCTCGAGCTGCTGGGTGATGGAATCGGCGATCAACTGCGCGTCGAGCTCGGGCTTGCGGATTTCTTCGATGCTGACATGCACCGGCACCCGCATGATCCTTTGCAGCGCGGAACGCAGCTGGTCGATTTCCTCGCCCTTCTTGCCGATCACTACGCCGGGACGCGCCGAGAATACCGTCACCCGCGCGTTCTTGGCGGGGCGCTCGATCAGGACGCGGCCCACGGAGGCGTGCTTGAGCTTTTCCTTGAGGTAGTCGCGGACCTGCACGTCCTCGTTCAGCATCGTGGAGAAATTCTTGCTGTTCGCGTACCACCGCGACGACCAGTCACGGGTCACTGCCAGGCGAAAACCAGTCGGATGTATTTTCTGTCCCATTGCTTTTCCTTAATTTCCGACGGTCAAGAAAATATGGCAGGTCGGCTTGACGATCCTGTTGCCGCGCCCCTTGGCCCGGGCGGTGAAGCGCTTGAGCACCATGCCCTTCTCCACGTAGATGCTCTTGACCTTGAGCTCGTCGATATCGGCGCCGTCGTTGTGTTCCGCATTGGCGATGGCCGACTCAAGCACCTTCTTGACGATTCCCGCCCCTTTTTTCGGACTGAAGGTCAAGATGTTGAGCGCCTTGTCAACCGGCAGGCCGCGGATCTGGTCGGCGATCAAGCGACCTTTTTGGTCCGAGAGCCGCACGCCGCGCAAAATAGCACGTGTTTCCATATCCATTCCTTTACTTCTTCGCCTTCTTGCCGGCGGTGTGACCCTTGAAAGTGCGGGTCAGGGAGAATTCTCCCAGCTTGTGGCCGACCATGTTTTCCGTGACATACACGGGAATGTGCTGTTTGCCGTTATGCACGGCGATAGTCAGCCCGACAAAATCCGGAAGTACCGTGGAGCGACGCGACCAGGTCTTGATCGGGCGCTTGTCACTCGTCGCACGCACGACCTCGACCTTCTTGAGCAGATGGGCATCGACAAACGGGCCCTTTTTAATGGAACGTCCCATAGTTCTCTATCCCTTAGCGTTTATGACGGCGCTGCACAATCATGGAGGTCGTGCGCTTGTTGCTGCGAGTGCGGTATCCCTTGGTCTTGACACCCCATGGGCTGACCGGATGCATACCGGCCGCAGTCCTGCCTTCGCCGCCGCCGTGGGGGTGGTCGACCGGGTTCATGACCACGCCGCGCACCGTGGGACGAATCCCGCGCCAGCGGTTCGCCCCGGCCTTGCCGATGGAACGCAGGCTGTGCTCTTCGTTGCCGACCTCGCCGATGGTGGCGCGGCATTCGACGTGGACGCGGCGGATTTCACCCGAGCGCAAGCGGAGCTGCGCATAGACGCCCTCGCGCGCCAGCAGTTGCGCGGACGTTCCCGCCGAACGCGCCAGCTGCGCCCCCTTGCCGGGGATCATTTCAACGCAATGGATGGTGGTACCGACCGGGATGTTGCGGATCGGCAGCGTGTTGCCCGACTTGATCGGCGCCTCGGAGCCGCTGAGCACCTGCTGACCGACACTCATTCCCTTCGGCGCGATGACGTAGCGGCGCTCGCCATCGGCATAGCACAGCAGCGCGATGTTCGCGGTGCGGTTCGGATCGTATTCGATCCGCTCGACCTTGGCCGGCACGCCGTCCTTGTTGCGCTTGAAGTCGATCAGGCGGTAATGCTGCTTGTGGCCGCCGCCTTGATGGCGGGTGGTCACATGACCGTTGTTGTTGCGCCCGGCCTTCTTGGCCTGGGACTCGAGCAGCTTGGCGTAAGGAGCGCCTTTGTGCAAATCGGGATTGACGACCTTGACGACGGCACGGCGACCGGGCGAAGTCGGTTTGACTTTGACGAGTGCCATTACGCAGCTCCTCCATCAACGAAATTGATTTCCTGCCCCGGCTTCAGACATACGTACGCCTTTTTCCAGCCCATGCGGCTGCCCATATGACGCCCAACCCCCTTCAGCATGACCTTGACGTTGTCAATCTGCACCGACTCGACGGAAACCTTGAACAGCAATTCCACGGCAGCCTTCACTTCCGGCTTGGTCGCATCCGACGCCACCCGGAAAATCACCTGCTCGTTCTTGTCCGCGACATAGGTCGCCTTCTCAGAAATCTGAGGTGCAAGCAATACTTGCATCAAACGCTGTTGATTCATCCCAGAATCTCCTCAAACTTGGCGACCGCGTTCTTGGTCATCAGCACCTTGGGGAAGCGGATCAAGGACACGGGATCGGTTTCGTTGACTTCGAGGACCAGCACGTTCGGCAGATTCCGGGAAGCCAGGAAGACGTTCTCGTCGAGGCTGTCGGTGATCACCAGCACGTTGTCGTAGCCCATGCCCTTGATCTTCTGGGCGAACAGCTTGGTCTTCGGCGCATCGACGGCAATGCTGTCGACCACCGCGAGGCGATCCTCGCGCACCAACTGCGACAGAATCGAAGCGATACCCGCGCGGTACATTTTCTTGTTCAGCTTCTGGCTGAAATTCTCATCGGGCGAGTTCGGGAAGATACGGCCGCCGCCACGCCACAGCGGCGAGGACGACATACCGGCGCGCGCGCGGCCGGTGCCCTTCTGGCGGAAAGGCTTGGCCGTCGTGTGCGAGACTTGGCCGCGATCCTTCTGCGCGCGGTTGCCGCTGCGCGCGTTGGCCTGATAGGCCACCACCACCTGATGGATCAGCGCCTCGTTGTATTCGCGTCCGAACAGCACGTCCGACGCCTGCAGGCGACTGGCCTCCTGGCCCTGCTCATTGATCAGCTTGAGTTCCATTATGCCCCCGCCTTGACAGCCGGGCGCACGACCAGATCCGACCCCTTGGAGCCGGGGACCGCGCCCTTGACCAACAACAGCTGACGCTCGACGTCAACACGAATGACTTCGAGATTCTGCTGCGTGCGCTTCACGTCGCCGAGATGGCCGGCCATGCGCTTGCCGGGGAACACGCGCCCCGGGTCCTGGTTCATCCCGATGGACCCCGGCGCATTGTGCGAAACGGAGTTGCCGTGGGAAGCGCGCTGGGAGCTGAAGTGATGACGCTTGATGCCGCCCGCGAATCCCTTGCCGATCGTCTGTCCGGTCACGTCGACCTTCTGGCCGACGGAGAAGATCGAGACGCTGATCTGGTCACCCGCCTTCAGGCTAGACAGATCCTCCGGGGTAACGGGAAATTCCTTGAGCAGCACACCGGCTTCGACGCCCGCCTTGGCGAGATGTCCCGCCATGGCTTTGTTGACGCGGGAAGCACGGCGCTTGCCGAAAGAGACCTGGACGGCCGTGTAGCCGTCGCTTTCAGGCGTTTTGATCTGGGCGACGCGGTTGTTCGACACGTCGAGCACAGTCACCGGCACGGACAAGCCATCCTCGGTGAAAATGCGCGTCATGCCGACCTTGCGCCCGACAAGGCCTAGACTCATGGTTATTCTCCTCTTGCCGGCTACGATTGGCCGGCGAGCACAAAACAAAATGAGCGGCATCGTCCGATGCCACCCGGTGAAAGTCGGCGATTATAGCCGTTTTGAAACGCTTACTGCAACTTAATTTCCACGTCGACGCCGGCCGGAAGATCCAGCTTCATCAGCGCATCGACGGTCTTGTCCGTCGGGTCGATGATGTCCATCAGGCGAAGATGGGTGCGGATCTCGAACTGATCGCGCGAGGTCTTGTTGACGTGCGGGGAACGCAACACGTCGAAACGCTGGATGCGCGTCGGCAGGGGCACGGGCCCGCGCACGACGGCGCCGGTGCGTTTGGCCGTTTCGACGATTTCCAGGGCGGACTGGTCGATGAGGCGATAATCGAATGCTTTGAGCCGGATGCGGATTTTCTGGTTTTGCATTTTGTAGTTTCCAAAGAGCAACCGGGCGAGACAGTGCTCGCCCG
>JADHEE010000832.1_pt1 | contig 10242 bp, 8 predicted proteins | sample 8952401 | NCBI WGS metagenome assembly JADHEE01 (sample SAMN16124438, study PRJNA663242) | bioreactor sludge metagenome | isolation source: sludge (ammonium) | place: India:Bengaluru | collected 2019-02-28
TGCGCGGCGCCGCGTCGACCGGCGCGAACCAGGCCTCGATGCGCGGCAGGAAGTGATTGAGCAGGAGCAGCAGCGCCCCGCCCAGGATCAACCAGGAGAGGAACGACCGGGCGCGTGGCGGCTGGCTGGAATGCATCGGTTTCATGGCGTGGTGAGCGGAACGGAGCCGGAGCGGCGGAAACGCTATGATAGACCGGCGGCGGCCGGGGACATTGCCCGCGTCCGATTTCGCGGCGCGGACTCCGTCCGCCGTTTTTCTCCGCGCCCGTGGTGTACTCCGTGGTTAATTAGCCTATCTGTGGTATTTTTTTGAAACGCCGGTTCGGAATCGCGGTGCGCGGTTCCGCCGTCCCGTCGATGGACCGTTTCAGGCGCGCGCCGCCGAAACCTGGAGTGCCCGAGATGCCCGACACCGTATCAGCCGAAATGCTTCACGACTACGAGCGGATTCGCCGTCTGGCGATGCCGTCGCTGTTCGAGAGCCTGGAAACCCTCTGCGAAGGCACGGTGATCGTCGACCGCAGCGCGCGCATCGTGTGGATCAACGAACGCTACGCGACCACCCTGGGGGCGAAGTCGGCAGCCGACGCCATCGGCCGGGAGATCGAGGAAGTCATCCCGAGCAGCCTGATGCGCAAGGTGGTGACCACCGGGCAGCCGATCCTGCTCGACATCATGGAGACCAACGGCAAGACCTTCGTGGTCACGCGCGTGCCGCTCAAGGACGAGCACGGCACGATCATCGGCGCGGTCGGCTTCGCGCTGTTCGACCAGGTGCAATCGCTCAAGCCGCTGTTCGCCCGGCTGGAGGCCATCCAGCAGGAACTGGCGGTGACCAAGAAGCGCCTGGCGGAAGAACGGCGCGCCAAATACACCTTCTCCAACTTCATCGGTTCCAGCCCGGTGTGCATGGAAGTGAAGCGCCAGGCGCGCCGCGCGGCGCAGCTCGACGCCACGGTCCTGCTGCTGGGCGAAACCGGGACGGGCAAGGAACTGCTGGCGCACGCCATCCATGCCTCCTCGGCGCGCGCGGAAAAGCCGTTCGTCGGGGTCAACGTCGCGGCCATCCCGGAGGCGCTGCTAGAGACCGAGTTCTTCGGCGCCGTGGCCGGCGCCTACACGGGCGCCGACAAGCGCGGCCGCAAGGGCAAGTTCGAGGTGGCCGACGGCGGCACGCTGTTCCTCGACGAAATCGGCGACATGCCGCTGCAGCTCCAGTCCAAGCTGCTGCGCGTGCTGCAGGAGCAGGAGTTCGAGCCGGTCGGCTCGGACCAGGTGAAGAGCGTGGACGTGCGGGTGATCGCCGCGACCAGCGTCGACCTGTTCAAGAAGGTGGAGCAGGGGCTGTTCCGCGCCGACCTGTATTACCGCCTCAACGTGCTGGCCCTGCACGTGCCGCCCCTGCGCGAGCGCACCGCCGACATGGGCGCGCTGTGCGAGAACATCCTGGAGCAGATCGAGCAGCGCACCGGGATGGCGCACCTGGAGCTGGCGCCCGACGCGATCGAACGCCTGTGCCAGTGCCGCTGGCCGGGCAACATCCGGGAGCTGCGCAACGTGCTGGAGAAGGCGGCGATGCTCTCGGACAAGAGCTGGCTGTCGGCCGAGGACCTGGAAGGCATCCTGCCCAAGGAGGCGGGCGGCGCCAGGCCGGGCCTCGCGGCGGCGACGGCGGGCAGCGTGTGTTCCTACGCGCAGGCGGTCGAGGAGTTCGAGCGCGAGTTCCTCTCCAACGCGCTGTCCGTGGCGCACGGCAAGGTCGACGAGGCGGCCAACATCCTCGGCCTGGCGCGCGCCACGCTCTATCGCAAGCTGAAGGCCCACGGCCTGCTGTCTCAGGAACGAGACATGTCTCAGTTCTGAGATTGTCCGGCGAATCAACCGCTTAACGATTTCTTTAGTTTTTCTTTGTCTCATTGTTGATACGGCGCCGGGCCGCCGGCCGCCTACTTTTCCTTTTCCTTAATAAAAACGTAAATGAATTCAATCGGTTGAAAACCATGGCACGCCTCGTGCTGTAGCACCGCAAAACCCCGCCGGGCCAGGACCCGGCAGGCGGATTTCAGCTACAACGACAGGAGGGAAGCATGGTTTCAGAACAGGGACGGGAGCATCGCAGCAAGGTCGTCAGCGCGGCACAGGCCGTCCGGCACATCCGCAACGGCGACACGGTCGCCACCTGCGGCTTCGTCGGCATCGGCTTTCCGGAAAACCTCGCCGTCGCCGTCGAACGGCGCTTTCTCGGCGAAGACCCCGAGGCCCCGGCGGAGACCCCGCGCGGGCTGACGCTGGTGTACGCCGCCGGGCAGGGCGACGGCAAGGAGCGCGGCCTCAACCATTTCGGCCACGACGGGCTGGTCAAGCGCGTGGTCGGCGGCCACTGGGGGCTGGTGCCCAAGCTGCAGAAGCTCGCCGTGAGCGACCGCATCGAGGGCTACAACCTGCCGCAAGGCGTCATCGCCCACCTGTTCCGCGCCATCGCGGCGCACCAGCCCGGCGTCATCACGCGCGTCGGGCTCGGCACCTTCGTCGACCCGCGTTTCGGCGGCGGCAAGATCAACGGCATCACCCAGGACGATCTGGTCCGCCTGATGGAGATCGACGGGCAGGAATACCTGTTCTACAAGTCCTTCCCGATCAACGTCGCCTTGGTGCGCGGCACCACCGCCGATCCGGACGGCAACGTGACCATGGAGAAGGAGGCGCTGACGCTCGAAGGGCTGTCGGTGGCGACGGCGGCGCGCAATTCGGGCGGCATCGTCATCGCGCAGGTCGAGCGCGTCGCCGAGCGCGGCTCGCTCAATCCGCGCGAGGTCAAGATTCCCGGCATCCTGGTCGACTTCGTGGTGGTCGCCGAAAAGCCCGAATACCACATGCAGACCTTCGCCGAGCAGTACAACCCGGCCTATGCCGGTAAGATCCGCGTGCCGATGTCGTCGATTCCCCGCATGGAGCTCTCCGAGCGCAAGATCATCGCCCGGCGCGCGGCCATGGAATTGAAGCCGGACAGCATCGTCAACCTGGGCATCGGCATGCCGGAAGGCATCTCCGCGGTGGCCGCCGAGGAAGGCGTCATCGACCTGATGACGTTGACCGCCGAGCCCGGCGTGGTCGGCGGCGTGCCGGCGGGCGGCCTGAGCTTCGGCGCCTCGTCCAACGCCCAGGCCATCGTCGACCAGCCGTACCAGTTCGACTTCTACGACGGCGGCGGCCTCGACGCCACCTTCCTCGGGCTGGCGCAGGCCGACCGCTACGGCAACCTCAACGTCAGCAAGTTCGGGCCGCGCCTGGCCGGCGCCGGCGGCTTCATCAACATCAGCCAGACGGCCAAGAAAGTGGTCTTCGTCGGCACCTTTACCGCCGGCAAGCTCGACGTGGCCGTGCAGGACGGCGCCCTGAAGATTCTCAACGAAGGGGAGACGGTCAAGTTCGTCAATGAGGTCGAGCACCGCACGTTCAGCGGCGAGGTCGCCGCCCGCAGCGGGCAGACCGTGCTGTACATCACCGAACGCTGCGTGTTCCGGCTGATCGAGGGCGGGCTCGAACTGATCGAGATCGCGCCGGGAGTCGATCTGCAGAAAGACGTGCTGTCGCTGATGGAGTTCTGCCCGGCGATCAGTCCCGACCTCAAGCTCATGGACGCGCGGATCTTCCGCGGCGAACCCATGAACCTGCGGCCGGACATCACCGCGCACCAGGCGTGAGGGGCGCGCCCGCCGGCCCCGGCCGGCGGGCGGCTCTTCCGGAATCCGGGCGCCCGGCGCGCCGCCGCCCGGAAATTAGAAAAACAGCATCATCCACGGAGGTCAATCCATGAGTTTCCTGATCGTTCTAGCGTCGTTGTGTTTCCTGATGTTCGTCGCCTACCGAGGCTACAGCGTCATCCTGTTCGCCCCGATCGCCGCGCTCGGCGCGGTGCTGCTGACCGACCCCACGCTGGTCGCGCCGATGTTCACCGGGCTGTTCATGGACAAGATGGTCGGCTTCGTCAAGGCCTACTTCCCGATCTTCCTGCTCGGCGCCATCTTCGGCAAGGTGATCGAGCTGTCGGGCTTCTCCAAGGCGATCGTCGCCTCGGTGATCAAGTTCATCGGCTCCTCGCGGGCGATCATCTCGATCGTCATCGTCTGCGGCATCCTGACCTACGGCGGCGTCTCGCTGTTCGTCGTGGTGTTCGCGGTCTACCCGTTCGCCGCGGAACTGTTCAAGCAGGGCGGCATTCCCAAGCGCCTGATCCCGGGCACCATCGCGCTCGGCGCCTTCACCTTCACCATGGACTCGCTGCCGGGCACTCCGCAGATCCAGAACATCATCCCCACCACCTTCTTCAAGACCAACATCTACGCCGCGCCGATCCTCGGCACGCTGGGCGCCATCTTCATCTTCGTGGTCGGCATCGCCTACCTCGAATGGTGCCGGCGCCGGGCCATGGCGGCCGGCGAAGGCTACGGCACCAGCCTGGTCAACGAGCCGGCGCCCTTCGAGCATGAGAAGCTGGCGCATCCGTTCATCGCCATCCTGCCGCTGATCCTGGTCGGCGTGATGAACTACGTGTTCACCAAGACCATCCCGCTGATCTACGGGGAAAGCCATTCCTTCGTGCCGGCGGTGATCGGCAAGGCGGCGCCGGTGGTGCAGCAGATCAAGTCGGTCTATTCGCTGTGGGCGGTCGAAGGGGCGCTGCTGATCGGCATCGCCGCGGTCTTCATCTTCGCCGGCCGCACGGTGATCAAGACCTTCGCCGAAGGCTCCAAGTCGGCCGTCGCCGGCGCCCTGCTGGCGACCATGAACACCGCCTCGGAATACGGCTTCGGCGCTATCATCGCCGCCCTGCCGGGCTTCCTGGTGGTGGCGCAGGCGCTGTCCTCGATCCCCAATCCGCTGATCAACGAAGCCATCACGGTCACCGCGCTGGCCGGCATCACCGGCTCGGCCTCCGGCGGCATGGGCATCGCCCTGGCGGCGATGGCCGAGACCTTCGTCCAGAACGCGCAGGCGGCGGGCATTCCGCTGGAAGTCTTCCACCGCGTCGCGGCGATGGCCTCCGGCGGCATGGACACGCTGCCGCACAACGGCGCGGTGATCACGCTGCTGGCCGTGACGGGCCTGACGCACCGCCAGTCCTACAAGGACATCTTCGCCATCACCTGCATCAAGACCACGGCGGTCTTCTTCGTGATCGCGCTCTATTACATCACCGGGCTGGTGTAAGCCGGCAGGGAAGGGGCTCGTGGCGGACCCCGCCGGGAAGCGTGCTTCGCGGCAGGGTCCGGGGGACGGACGACGCGCTCCGTCCCGCAGCGCCGGCGGCGGCAGGGGGAGGTTTTTGCCGCGCGCGCCGCGTCCGCCAGGGTCAATGAGTTTTCAACCGAGAGTTCTACGAGGTAAACCATCATGTCCAAAGCAAGCATCATCGGCGCCTACAACACGGAGTTCGGCGCCTTCGTCAAGAAGGACAAGGCCAGCGGCCTGATCACCGACACCCGCACCTACTACGACCTGCTGATCGAGGCCGGGCGCGGCGCCATCCGCGACGCCGGGCTGGACGCGGCCGACATCGACGCGATCTATGTCGGGTCGTGCTCGCCGGCGTCGTTCATCAACCAGGAACACGTCGCGCCGCTCGCCGCCGAGATCGATCCGGCCTTGCGCTTCAAGCCGATGACGCGCTGCGAATGCGCCTGCGCGTCGTCGTCGGTGGCCTTCTACGACGGCGTCTATGCCATCGAGTCCGGCCGTTTCCGCAACGTGCTGGTGATCGGCGTGGAAAAGATGAACCTGCTGCCCACGCCGCAGGTGACGCACGTGCTGGCCTGCTGCTCGCACTGGCCGAGCGAGGGATCGAAGGGCTGGTCCTTCCCGATGCTCTTCGCCGCCTACGCCAAGGGCTACCAGAAGCACTACGGCATTGCCGACGCGGAGCTCGAACGCATGCTGTGGACCAGCGCCGCGCTGTGCTACCGCAACGGCGCCGAGAACCCGCTGGCGCACGTGAAGAACGGCCCGGCCACGGTCGAGGAGATCATGAAGCTCAACGAGCCGGACGCCAAGGGCAAGTGCAAGAACATGATGATCGCGCCGCCGCTGCGCCTGCACGACTGCTCGCTGGTCACCGACGGTGCCGCCGCGCTGGTGCTCGCCCCGACGGAACGGGTGGCCGGCGCCAAGCGCGCCGTGCAGGTGGCCGGCATCGGCCATTCGATCGAGCGCCTGCCGGAGAACGCGCGCCCGAACATGCACGAGCTGATGGCCGGCAAGGACGCCGCGGCCAAGGCCTACAAGGAAGCCGGCATCACCGCCGCGGACATCGATTTCGCCGAGGTGCACGACTGCTTCACCATCAACATGATCCTGTCCACCGAGGCGCTCGGCCTGTCGCGCGACGGGCGCGCCGGCTACGACTACGTGGACGGCCGCTTCACGCGCGACGACCGCGTGGCGGTCAACCTGTCCGGCGGGCTCAAGTCCAAGGGGCACCCGGTCGGCGCCACCGGCGCGTCGATGCACGCGCTGGCCTACAAGCAGCTGATCGGCGAGCCGATCGGCGTGGCGGCCAAGAAGGCCGACGTCGGCGTGGTGTTCAACGTCGGCGGCTCGGCGGTGACCAACTGCGTGACCGTGCTCAAGGCGCCCAAATGAGCGCGGCGAAGGAGCGACCATGATTTGCTTTACCTACAACGACATGGAGTTCCTGGCCGAAGAGGCGCAGGGACGCTGGGTCATCGCCTACCGGAATGCCGACGGCAAGGGCGGCATCGTCGGCGCCGGGCTGTTCGCCGGCGTGCCGGCCAGCGACATCGAGGCGTGCGCGCGCCGGCTGGTGCAGGCCATCTTCCCGGTCGGCATCCGCTGCGTCGGGCCCGACGTGGCGCATCCGCTGACGGTCGGCGACCTGAAGATCGTGCCGCCGGACGTGACGCACCCGAACTTCATTTACTGGAACAAGAACAGCGCCTCGTTCCCGAACGATCGCTAGCAACCAACGAGAGGAGTCGAAAAGCATGGAAATCAAGGGCAGCGTAGCCGTCATCACCGGCGGCGGCAACGGCATCGGCGAGGCCGTCGCCAAATACTTCGCGCGGAACGGCGCCAAGCTCGTCATCGTCGACATGGTGCAGAAGAACATCGACCGCGTGGTCAAGGACATCCAGGAGGCGGGCGGCGAGGTCATCGGCGTGCAGGCCAACGTGACCAGCGAGGCGGACACCGCCAGGTTCATCAAGGCGGCCGTCGAGGCCTTCGGCCAGATCAACATCGCCGTGTCGTGCGCCGGCATCATCCGCGACGGCACCATGCTGGCGCTGGACAAGGAGACCGGCAAGGTCAACCGCAAGATGGGGCTGGACAAGTGGCAGCCGGTCATCGACACCAACCTGACCGGCACCTTCCTGACCGTGCGCGACGCCGCCGAGGCGATGGTCAACGGCGGCTGGCCGGGCCTGCTGGTGACCATCTCGTCGGTCAACAAGGTCGGCCAGGTCGGGCAGCTCAACTACTCGTCGGCCAAGGTCGCCGACGCGCTGCTGCCGAAGATCGTGGTCGGCGAGTTCCTCATGCGCGGCATCCGCAACGTCCGCTGCGTCGGCATCGCGCCGGGCTACACCGCCACGCCGATGCTCACCGGCATGAACCAGGACGCGCTGAAGGCCATCCTCGCCGACGTGCACCTCGGCCGCCTCGTCGATCCCAACGAGATCGCGCGCCTGATCGGCCACTGCGTCGAGAACGAGGCGATCAACGCGACGACGCTGGAGATCACCGGCGGGCTGTGCTATCCGGGCGGCATCGCCAAGTAAACGCAGCGCCGTTGCGGAGAACGCAACCGTTTCTCCGCAACGGCGCGCCCGGTTTGCTTCCTGGGTCCCGGCTTTCGCCGGGACGACAATTTTTCTTCCCCTCCGTCATCCCGGCGCAAGCCGGAATCCAGTGACGGCCAGTCAGGCGCCGCGTGGCGCTCGCTCCGCGCCGCCCGGTCACCCGGAATACGCGGCGGTAATGATCTCCCGCGGGTGGGCGCCGCTTTCCAGTTCGGTCACGAAGGCGTCGGCGTAGTCGGCGTACGAGATGGCGCTGCGGCCCGAGGCGTCGGCGAGCAGCGTCCGGCGGCCGACGCGGTAGCTGCCGGTCTTTTCGCCCGGACCGATCATCGCGGCCGGGGCGAAGAAGGTCCATTGCAGGTCGTCCGCCTGCCGCAGTCTGTTGAAGGCTGCCCGGTGCGCCAGCGCGACGTCCCGGTAGGCCGCGGGAAAATCCGGGCTGTCGACCAACTGTTTGCCGGGCGCGATTTCCAGGCTGCCCGCGCCGCCGACCACCACCAGACGCTTGATTCCCGCAGCGCGGGCCGCCGTCATCAGGGCCTCGGCCGCTTGCGGCACGCTCTGCGGAGCCGAGTTCGCGCCCGGCCCGAAGGCGCTGGCGATGACGTCGCTGCCGGCGACGGCGGCGCGTAGGGCGTCCGCGTCGAAAAGGTCGGCCGTCTTGACGGCGATCCCCGGAATGTCGGCGGCCAGATTGCCCGGCGCGCGGACGACGGCCGTCACGGCGTGGCCGCGCCGCACGGCCTCGCGGGCGATTTCCCGGCCGATGTTGCCGGTGGCGCCGATCAATGCGATTTTCATGATGCCTCCTTGCAGTGGTGAAAAACGCAGTCTATGCGCTATATATGCTTTGAAAAATAGCGAATAATGCAATGAATTGTTTCCATAAATAGAGCAAATGATGGATCGGATCACCGCCATGCGCGTCTTCGTCGAAGCCGTCGACAAGGGCAGCCTGACCGCCGCCGCCGAGGCGCTGGACCTGTCGCGCGCGGTGGCGACGCGCCATCTCGCGGAACTGGAGGACTGGCTGGGCGCGCGTCTCCTGCACCGGACGACCCGGCGCCTCAGCCTGACCGACGCGGGGACGTCCTGCCTGGCGTATTGCCGCCGGGTGCTCGGCGAGGTGGATGAACTGCGCGACGGGCTCGACGAGCGCGGCGGCCGGCCGCGGGGCACGGTGCGGGTGACGGCGACGCCCTCGTTCGGGCGGCATCTGGCGCCGGCGCTCGCCGAGTACGTGCTTCGCCATCCCGCCGCGCACGTCGATCTGCTGCTGCTCGACCGGCAGGTGGATCTCGTCGAGGAGCGCATCGACCTCGCCCTCCGCATCGGCGACGACCTCGACCCGGCGCTGGTGGCGCGCAGGCTGTCGGTCTGCCGTTCGGTGGTCTGCGCCGCGCCGGCCTACCTGGCGCGGTGCGGAACGCCGCGGACGATCGAGGACCTGTCCCGGCACAACTGCCTGACCTACGCCTATTTCGGACGGAGCGAATGGCGCTTCGAGCGCGACGGGCGTGAGCTGGCGGTGCCGGTGGCGGGAAATCTCAGCGCCAACGAAGTGTCGGTCCTCGCCGAGGCCGCACTGGCCGGCGCCGGGATTTCCATGCAGCCGACCTACCAGGTCGCGCCGCACCTGCGTTCCGGCGCGCTGGTGCCGCTGCTGGACGACTGGCGGGTGCCCGAGAAAGGCATCTACGGCGTTTATGCGTCGCGCCGCTTTCTCCCGGCGATCCTGCGCACCCTGATCGACTTCCTGGCCGAGCGCTTCGGCGAACGGCCGGCGTGGGACGGGCCCGGCGGCTGAAACGGTGGAACCGGTGCGCCCGGGCCATGGTCTGTGACGTGTCATCCCCCGATCGATTCCGTCCGTAGAGGAGGCCAGCATGAACGACACGTCCGTCACAGCACGCGCCGCGCAGCGGGGCATCACGCAGCAGGAGATCGACCAGCACGTCTTCGATCTCTACGACGAGTACTGCCACGGGCGCATCGACCGGCGGGAGTTCCTCTCCCGCGCCGCCGCCATCGCCGTGGCGGGGGGCTCGGGACTGGCGATGGCCCAGGCGCTGCTGCCAAGCTATGCCAGGGCGCAGACGATTTCCTTCACCGATGCCCGGCTCAAGGGCTCCTACGTGACCTATCCGTCGCCCGGCGGCAACTCCGGGACGATGCGCGGCTACCTGGTGCAGCCGGCCGGCAGCGGCCCGTTTCCCGCCGTGCTGGTGGTGCACGAGAACCGCGGCCTCAACCCCTACATCGAGGACGTGGCGCGCCGGCTCGCCGTCGAGGGCTTCCTGGCCCTGGCGCCCGACGGGCTGTATCCGCTCGGCGGCTATCCGGGCAACGACGACGACGGGCGCGAACTGCAGGCGAAGCTCGATCAGGCCAAGCTGCGCGCCGACCTGCTCAACGGCGCGCGCTT
>JADHEE010000834.1_pt1 | contig 10220 bp, 10 predicted proteins | sample 8952401 | NCBI WGS metagenome assembly JADHEE01 (sample SAMN16124438, study PRJNA663242) | bioreactor sludge metagenome | isolation source: sludge (ammonium) | place: India:Bengaluru | collected 2019-02-28
GTCGACGAATCCGTTCTCAACCGGTACGCGATGATTTCCGATCATCCCGATCTGATGGAAGTTCTGCGAAAAGGGGAGGTGTTCCCCATTTCACGCGAGCGCAAAATGGATTTCTGGCGCTATCTGGTGCGCACGCTCGAGGAACTGCGGCAGTTCAGCGGCACCGGCGGCATCTCGCCCACCGCCTGCTGCCTGATGGAGGAAGAAGTCGTTTCAAGATTGCTTGATTTGCTCGCCGATTCCGCGCAGGCGGACATGCCGCGCCGCAGCCGCCAGAACTACCGGAAGGTCGTTTCACGCGCGCGCGAGTATGTGCTGTCGCATCCCAATCAGGTGATTTCCATCGTCGATCTTTGCGAAAGGCTCCATGTCAGCCGTCGTACTCTGCAGAACTGCTTCCACGAGGTTCTTGGCATCTGCCCGGTGACTTATCTCAAGGCGCTGCGGTTGAACGTCGTCCGGCGGGTGCTGAAGGCCGGCGCCTCGCATGCGCAAACCGTGCAGGACGTGGCGGCCACGTGGGGGTTCTGGCACATGAGTCAGTTCGCGGCGGACTATCGGAACCTGTTTCATGAATTGCCTTCGGAAACCTTGCGCCACAGCAGGCGTTAGGTCCCTTCCAGCGGAAAAACTCCAATTCAGCCTCCGGCGGACAGCGGCTTGGCCGCCTGTCCGAGGCTTCCATTTTCCTGCCCGGCCGGTCGCTGCCGCCGGAATCTGAAACTTGCCGATTTTTGTTAGCGGCGAAAAAAAACGCGGCGCTACTATACCGGCAGACGGCGGGCATGCCTGTCGGAAATCGGGCGTCGGAGTGGCGATCTCTCCGGTGAAGCGGTGGTAGTTCTGGGGCCCTGCGTCGTGCGGGCAGTGCCGGTGATACGGATATGCTGGATTTTCACGATGACATGAAGCCTGCGGGCAAGGAACGCATCATTCAGGAGTTCGTTCCTGGCAAGCAGGTGACTCTGGCGCATCTGATCGCCCACCCGTCCGAAGATCTGGCGAAAAAGATCGGCGTGCCGGGAACTGAGGCTATCGGCATATTGACCTTGACGCCGGGAGAGACGGCCATCATCGCCGGCGACGTGGCGACCAAGGCCGCCTCGATCCATATCGGATTCCTGGACCGGTTTTCCGGGGCGCTCGTGATCTGTGGTTCGGTAGGCGCGGTCGAGGAGTCCCTGGTTCAGACGTTGAAAGTGCTGCAAAGCTTGCTGGATTACGCGGTTTGTCCTCTGACGAAAACATGATTGATGGATACAAGCCATCGTTTCGTATTGCTGGGCGCCGTTGAGGCGGGAAAAACGACGTTGTTCAATGCGTTGACGGGGAGTCGGGAGAGCGTCTTGAAGACTCAGGCCATGAACTATGAGGGCGGTATGGTGGACACGCCGGGCGAGTTTTTCAGCCACCCGCGCCTGTATCACGCCCTGATCACTACCGCCGCCGAGGCGGATACGCTGGTCTATGTGCACGCCTGCAACGATCCGGAATTCCGCCTGCCGCCGGGGTTGCTTGAAATCAATGCCGGGAAACGGGTGGTGGGGGTGATTACGAAGATCGATTTGCCGGAAGCCGATCCCGACGCGGCGGAGGCCCTGCTGCGTCGACATGGGTTCCATGAACGGATTTTCAGGGTTTCCACCTATATGCCCGAGACCCTGGCGGCTTTCAGGAATTATTTGTACGGATTGGAAGAACAGGGGAAATCATGAAACGACTCGTCACCGCAGGCGTGGTCCGCGCGGAACACGCGGCAGGGAAAAAGCGCATTTCCGTGACGCGCAGCGAATGCATCGTCACGCCGGAAGCACGCTCGGTCGCCGAGCAACTGGGCGTCGCCATCGCCGAGGATGCCTCGTGCGCTTTGGATGCGTCCGATTGCTGCGGCGCCGCGGCATCGCTGCAAGAGCCGGGAGTGAACGATGACCTGTCCCGGATTCGCGCGGCCGTGCTGGCCCAATTGCCGCAAGGGGCGGTAAGCGCGGATGCAGTGGATCAACTGGTCCGGAATGTGGTTGCCGAGCAGAACGGAAAGAAACCCGGGGCGGGGCAGGCGCGGGACGATCGCCCGCCAGATTCTCCAACGTACGACGCGGACCGGATCGCTGGCGGCATCAAGCGGATCAGCGGAGCCTCTGTCCGCCTGGGTAGGTTCGAAGGCGCCGGCGAGGACAAGCAGGTCGGCATCGCCGACGTGGTGACTGCGGAAGACGGCAGCGCCATCGCGGCGGGTTTCATGAAGTGGGAGAAGTGTTTCTTTCCGTGGACGCTCAATTACGACGAGGTCGACTACGTGATCGACGGCGAGTTGCACATCCGCAGCGAAGGGCAATGCGTGGTCGGAAAGCCGGGGGACGTGATTTTCATCCCCAAGGGATCGCGCATCGAGTTCGGCACGCCGAGCCGGGTGCACTTTCTGTACGTCGCCTATCCGGCAAACTGGTCGGAGTGCTGAAGTCCCACGCATAGGTCGATGGCATGAAAAACTACATCACCGAAACCTGGCTGCGCGAGCACGGCGCCATGACCGAAGGGGTGGAACTCTGTCTGCCCGCTGGGTCCTGCCTGACGCCCGCCGCCCGTTCGCTGATTTCGGACCGTCGCCTGCAGATCAAGTACGCCGGTGAGAAACAATCCTCCTCACCCGATGGCGCGGCGGTCGATCTTTCGGTTCGTCCGGCCATCCATCCGCTGACCGGACGCAACCGGGGCGAAGGGCGCCATGCGATGCAATGCGCGCTGTGCCACCAGAACGTGGAAAAAAAGCCCGACGTTCTGACGCACCTGGATGCCAACACGCTGGTGGCAAAGAATGATTTGCGCATCAAATTCCGCGGCTGCCTGGATTCCGCGATAGCGTGGGCCGTATTGACGCAGGCCGAATGGGCGAAACAGGCCGTGGCGGATGCGTCAGGTATTTCCGGACACCTCGAACACGGGCTGGCGGACGTGCGTTCCTGCCTTGGCAACGTGCTGCGCGCGGAAGTGACCGGCGACCCGCTGGTTCCGATCCACATGGGGCCGCACGACGCGGAGGCGATCCATCGGCTCTCGCATGATCCATGGAAGCATCTGGGCCATGACCACCTCGTTCCGGAGGTCGCGCACGGATTGCCGGCCGCGCAGTTGAATCTGCTGCGAGCGGCGATCCGGGAGGCGGAAGTGATGGCCGCCGAAATCTATATCGACCGCGATTTCGCCGTGTCGCGGCCCGACATCATGCAGGGGCTCAACCGGCTGAGCAGCGCCGTCTATGTGCTGATGATCATGGCGGCCATGCGGGAGCTGGGCGTGGCGCTCAAGGAGGGGGCATGGAACTGATGCGCCTCTGCAAGGAGCGGGCCCGGCGGAATCCCCGCCGTGTCGTATTCCCTGATTCCCTGGACGAGCGGGCGATCCTGGCGGCACGGGAATTGTCCACGCAGGGGTTCGCCAGACCGGTTTTGCTGGCCAACCCGTTCGAGATGCGCGCTTTCTGCTGGCAGAAGCAGTTGGGGATGGCCGGAGTGCCGGTCGTCGATCCCATGCGTTCGGTGAACCGCTGGCGCTATGCCGAGCATCTCCGGCAACGCATGTCGAAAGCCTCCGCCGAGGAGATCGACGCGCGCCTTTCCGAGCCGCTGTGGTTCGCCGCCGCCATGCTGGCCTGCGGCGACGTCGATCTGTGCATCGGCGGCAATCTGTCTTCGACCGCCAACGTGCTGCGTGCCGCCATTCACGCGGTCGGCTTGGCCGAAGGCAATAAAACGGTTTCGTCGATTTTCTTCATGCTGCCGCCGGAAAGCCCATGCGGCCAGGCGCGGCAGCAGATGCTGATCTTTACCGATTGCGGCGTCGTGCCGCAGCCGACTCCGGAGCAATTGGCGGACATCGCGATCGGCGCGGCGGCCAACTACCGGCGCGTGACGGGGCGCGAGGCGCGGGTGGCGTTCCTGTCGTTCTCCAGCCATGGCAGCGCTCACCATCCCGCCGTCGACGCCGTCCGTCAGGCGGTGGATATCGTCCGTTCCCGCGCTCCGCAGTTGACGGTGGATGGCGATCTGCAACTGGATGCGGCGATCGTGCCGCAGATCGCGGCGCAGAAAGCGCCGGGCAGCCCTGTCGGCGGGAATGCGAACGTGCTGGTTTTCCCCTCGCTGGAGGCCGGGAACATCGGTTACAAGATCGCCCAGCGGCTGGGCGGCTATACGGCGCTGGGGCCCATGATCCAGGGGCTGGCCAGGCCGATGCACGATTTGTCCCGCGGCTGCACCACGGAGGAAATGGTCGAAGTGACGCTGCTGGCCATGCTGATGGCCGACGAGGCCCCGCTGGAAGCCGGCGAGGCGGAGGGAATTTCTGGCCGCGCGGATGACGCGAAGTTGCGTACAGCCTAGCGGCTATTTTTGGCAGGACCGTGTGGATGGGCCATTCAGTTCGTTTTGATCGTTTTCCCCCCAAGGGGCTTTAGTCGAGGAGAGGTATAAATGGAAGCATTAGGCATGATTGAAACCAAGGGACTGGTTGCTTTGATTGAAGCCTCCGATGCCATGGTCAAGGCGGCCCGCGTCAAGCTGGTCGGCGTCAAGCAGATCGGCGGCGGGCTGGTGACGGCGATGGTGCGCGGCGACGTGGCCGCCTGCAAGGCCGCGACGGATGCCGGCGCGGCGGCGGCGCAGCGTGTCGGTGAGCTGGTTTCCGTGCACGTGATTCCGCGTCCGCATGGCGATCTGGAGGAGGTTTTCCCCATCAAGATGGAGAAGAGCCTCGATTGATCGATTGTTGCGCGGACCGGTTGGGCGAGGGGTTCAGCCGGCTCCGGCAATGATCGCCGCAGGGCAGCGCTTCTGTGGCGCAGCGTTTTCGCCGCATGGATATTCCCGGCTTCGCTTCCTCGAAGCGGGGAGCGGCGCGTCCACATGGCGATGTGAGGTGACGGAGAGGCAGGCTACGCGCCCTTTTCCGTCGAGCCGATGCGTTGCCGCCGCGCCTCGAATTGGGGAGCACCGTCATATGGAAAAAACCGGACGAGGCTGAACATGAGACTGGCAATCGTTTTGGGACAGGTGGTCTCGACCGTCAAGCATCCGGGATTCGAGCAGAGTCGCCTGCTCCTGGTCGACTTCATCGATCCCGAAGGCAAGGCGGCGGGTCAGCCGTATGTGGCCGCCGACAGCATCGGCGCGGGAGACGGCGAATGGGTGCTGGTCGTGCAGGGCAGCTCGGCGCGCCAGACGATCGCCAACGACGTGCCGATCGACATGAGCGTCATCGGCATCGTCGATGAAGTCGTCACGGGCGGAAAGGTGACTTTTCACAAATGAAGACGCAGCCGCCGCCCATCGGTTGCAGGCCGGACAGGGTTTTCGGGTCACAAAAGGAGTGAGTCATGGCCGCAAATACTCAGGACGTTGAACAGATCGTACGGGCCGTGCTCGCCTCCATGTCGGCTCAGGCCGACCAGGCCTGTTCCGCCGGGCGCATCGCGCCGGGAGTTTTTGCCGAACTGGACGATGCGGTGGCGGAGGCCACCAAGGCGCAAAAGGCATTGCGCACCGTTTCCATGCGCTCGCGCGTGGTGCAGGCAATCCGCGCCATCGCCGTGGAGCATGCGCGGGAGCTGGCGGAGCTGGCCGTGGCCGAAACCGGCATGGGGCGCGTCGAGGACAAGATCACCAAGAACATCTCCCAGGCGCAATTGACGCCGGGTCCGGAATGCCTCTCGCCAACGGCGCTGACCGGCGATCAGGGGCTGACGCTGATCGAAAACGCGGCCTGGGGAGTCATTGCCTCGGTAACGCCATCGACCAATCCCGTGGCGACCATCATCAACAATTCGATCAGCATGATATCGGCGGGAAACTCCGTGGTGTTCGCGCCGCATCCGGCGGCCAAGCGCGTTTCGCAGCGCATGGTGTCGCTGATCAACGAGGCGTCCGCGGCGGCGGGCGGCCCCGACAACGTCGTGGTGACGGTGGCGAATCCCGATATCGAGACCGCGCAGCGGCTGTTCAGCTATCCCGGCATCCACCTGCTGGTGGTCACCGGCGGCGAGGCCGTGGTGCATGCAGCGCGCAAGAGTACCGACAAGCGGCTGATCGCCGCCGGCGCCGGGAATCCGCCGGTGGTGGTGGACGAGACGGCCGACATCGCCAAGGCGGCGAAGAGCATCGTCTGGGGCGCTTCGTTCGACAACAACATCATCTGCGTCGACGAAAAGGAAGTCGTGGTGGTCGACCGCGTGTGCGACAGCCTGAAAGCGGAGATGGCGCGCCATAAGGCGGTGGAATTATCGCCCGCGCAGGCGCGGCAACTGCAGGATGTGCTGCTGACCCAGGTCGGCGCCGACAACCGTGGCACCGTCAGCCGCGACTGGGTGGGGCGCGACGCGGCAAAGATCGCCGCGGCCATCGGCCTGAAGGTGCCCGAGGATACGCGCCTGCTGTACGTCGAGACGGACGCGGATCATCCGTTCGCGCTGACCGAGCTGATGATGCCCGTCATTCCGGTGATCCGTGTTCCGGACGTGGATCGCGCGATCGACCTGGCCATCCGGCTGGAAGGCAACTGCCGGCACACGGCGGCCATGCATTCGCGCAATCTGGAGGCGCTGCATCGCATGGCGAACGAGATCAACACCAGCATCTTCGTCAAGAACGGCCCGTGTCTGGCCGGACTGGGGTTCGGCGGCGAAGGCTGGACGACGATGACCATTTCGACGCCGACCGGCGAGGGAGTGACCAGCGCGCGCACGTTCGTCCGTCTGCGTCGCTGCGTCCTGGTCGACTATTTCCGGATCGTGTAGGTGTTTGTCCATGACCGCCCGTAGCCTCACGGACTGGCTCGAACCGCGCCTGGCGTCGGCGGCGGCGCTCGCCTGCCGGAAGCAGGTCGCCGCTCCCGGCGGCGCGGATCGGATGGCGCTGGGGATCGATCTGGGAACCAGCGACGTGGTTTCGATGCTGGTGGATGCCGAGGCGCGTCCGCTGGCCGTCCGTCTCGACTGGGCGGATGTGGTGCGCGACGGTGTCGTGTGGGATTTCTTCGGTGCCGTGAAGATCGTCCGGCAACAGCTGGATGCGCTGAAGGCCTGGGCCGGCGGCGAACTGCCCAAGGCCGCGGTGACCTCGTTTCCTCCCGGCACCGACCCGCGGATTTCCATCAACGTGGTCGAGGCCGCGGGCCTGGACGTCGCCGGGGTGATCGACGAGCCCTCGGCCGTCGCCGCCATGCCGCGCCTGGACCGGGCGGCCGTGGTGGATATCGGCGGCGGAACGACTGGCATCGCCGTCGTGGACGGCGGCAAAGTCGTGTACTCGGGCGATGAGCCCACCGGTGGCCATCACGTCTCGCTGGCGCTGGCCGGCCACCACCGTATCCCGCTCGAAGAGGCCGAGGCGCTCAAGCGGGACGAGCGCGTCCGGCGGGATGTCGAGGTCTGGCCGGTCGTGCGGCCGGTGTTCGAGAAAATGGCGGCGATCGTGCAGGACCACCTGCGCGGGCCGGCGTGCGGCCATCCCGTCGATACGCTGTACCTGGCCGGCGGTTCCTGCGCGCTGCCGGGCGTCGAATCGCTGTTCGCGCAAATGTTCCGCGACATGCGGGTCGTCCTGCCCCGGCATCCGCTGTTCCTGACACCACTCGCCATCGCCGCGCACGGCATCTCCCGGGGAGGCACGGCATGAACGAGCAGGATGTCAGCGGAATCGTCCATCAGACCGTCGATCTCATGAATTCGCGGGCGGTGCGGTCGTTCTCCGTGCCGCCGGACACGCTCATCGGGCCCGGTGCGATCGCGCGCATCGGCGAGTCCATCTCGGCACGCCGGATCGCCCGCGTCTTCGTGGTGATCGACGCGATGCTCGATCAGGCCGGGCTGGCCGAAGGGATGTACCGTTCGCTGCGGCGGCACGGCATCGACTGCGTCGTCTTCCGGCAGAAACCGGGCGAGCCCGAAACGACGACGGTCGAAATGATCGCGGGCGATCTGGCGGAAGCGCGGTGCGATGGCGCCGTGGCGTTCGGCGGCGGTTCCACGCTCGATGCCGCGAAGGCCGCCATCGTGCTGGCCGCCAACCCGGAGCTTCGAATCGGCGAGATGGCCGCCTTTCTGGCGCGTTCGTTGACCGATCCGTCCCTCGTCGTCCGGCGCAGGATGCCGTTCATCGCGGTGCCGACGACGGCGGGCACCGGCTCCGAGGCGACCAATGTCACGGTGATCACCGACCCGGCCGATCACGTCAAGCACCTGATCGCCCATCCGGATATGATTCCCGATCTGGCCGTCATCGACGCCTGCCTCACGTTGGGCGTGCCGCCCCATTTCACCGCGGCGACCGGGGTCGACGCGCTGACCCACGCCATCGAAGCCTATGTGGCGACCCGCGCCACGCCGCTGACGAAGGCGCTGGCCTATCGCGCCATCACCCTGATCGGCGAAGCCCTGCCGGTCGCGGTGGGGCAGGGGAGCGACGTGCAGGCGCGGGAATCGATGATGCTGGCCTCCTACATGGCGGGCATCGCGTTCTCCAACGCCGGCCTGGGCCTGTCGCACGCCATGGCCCATCGGATCGGCCCGGCCTACGGCATTCCGCACGGCGTGGCCAACGCGATCATGCTGCCGTCGGTCATGCACTTCAACCGCCTGGTCTGCAAACGCGCCTTTGCCGAGATCGGCCACGCATTGAGCGGTAGCCTGCTGGACCCGCAGCAGGCGATCGAGCACGTGCAGCGGCTCATAGTCGAAATCGGGCTGCCGGCAAATTTGCGCGAGATGGGAGGCAAAGCCAACGATTTCGCGGATTTCGCCCATGCCGCGCTGGAGGACCCCAGTCTGGAGACCAATCCGCGCACCGCATCCCAGGCACAGATCATGGAGGTGTTCCGGCACGCCTATGAAAGATAAGCGGACGACGGAGCGTCGGCTTGGCGGGAAAGGGCTGGATCGAGCGTTCTGTTGTTGCAGGTGGTGCGATGGCGCAGAGAGAAAGCCGGGGAGCGCCTGTCGTTATTCGGGTTTTGGAAAACGAGCGATATAAGGAGGAAACATGGACAACATCAACGTCATCATCATGTGGATCATGATGATATTCATGGGGCTCGCGGCGCTGGATCGCGTCTTCGATCAGTTCGGCGGCACCGAGGAAGTCCTCGGCAAGGTCGGCCTGGGCTTCATCGGCCGCGCGATCGGCGGTTCCGGCAAGCAGTTCGAGGAAGGCTTCATGGCGATGGGGGCCCTGGGCTTGGCGATGGTCGGCGTGATCGCCCTGGCGCCCGTTCTCGCCAACATCCTGCGGCCGGTCGTCGTGCCGATCTATACGGCGCTCGGCGCCAGTCCCGCGATGTTCGCCACCACACTGCTGGCCAACGACATGGGCGGCTACTTCCTCGCCAAGGAGCTGGCCGGCGGCGACGTCGCCGCCTGGCTCTACGCCGGCCTCATCCTGGGCGCGATGATGGGCCCGACCATCGTCTTCTCCATCCCGGTGGGGCTCGGCATCATCGACAAGGAGGATCGCCGCTTCCTGGCCATGGGGATTCTCGCCGGCATCGTCACCATTCCGCTGGGGTGCATCGCGGGCGGACTGGTGGCCATGGCGTCGAACATCGTGGTTGACGGTCAGCCGGTTGCCTTTTCGCTCGACATGATCCTGATGAACCTGATTCCGGTCATCGTGATCTCGGTCCTGATCGCCATCGGCTTGAAGCTCGTTCCCGAGAAAATGATTTCGGGGTTCCAGATTTTCGCCAAGTTCCTGGTGGCGTTGATCACCGTCGGACTGGCCTGCGCCGTTTTCCAGACCACGCTCGGCGTGACCATCATTCCGGGGATGGACCCGATCTTCATGACGGGCGACGACAAGCCCGGCGCCATCCTGCGGGCCATCGAGACGATCGGCTATATCGCCTGCGTCCTGCTCGGCGCCTACCCGATGGTGTTCCTCATCACCCGCTGGTTCGGCGATCAACTGATGAAAGTCGGCTCGGTGCTGAAGATGAACGACGCCGCCGCCGCCGGCATGGTCGCCACGCTGGCGAACAACATCCCGATGTTCGGCATGATGAACAAAATGGACGACCGCGGCAAAGTCATCAACGTGGCGTTCTGCGTGTCGGCGGCGTTCACCTTTGGCGATCACCTGGGCTTCACCGCCGCGAACATGCCGCCGATGATCTTCCCCGTGATCGTCGGCAAACTCGTCGGCGGCGTGACGGCCGTTTTCGTGGCGATGATGGTC
>JADHEE010000818.1_pt1 | contig 10206 bp, 13 predicted proteins | sample 8952401 | NCBI WGS metagenome assembly JADHEE01 (sample SAMN16124438, study PRJNA663242) | bioreactor sludge metagenome | isolation source: sludge (ammonium) | place: India:Bengaluru | collected 2019-02-28
AGGGCAGGTACCACTGCGGGATGACGTAGTGGCCCCAGAGGAGGATGCGGTCCATGGCGCGGGTGGCGGCGACGAGGTCGTCGCGGTCCTTGGCCAGGACGATGTGGCGGATCATCGCGTCGACGGCGGGGGACTTGACCCCCGCGAGGTTGCGCGAGCCCGGGCGGTCGGCGGTTTCCGAGCCGAAGAAGCCCTCCTGCTCGTTGCCGGGCGAGAGCGACTGGCCGAAGCTGCCCACCATCATGTCGAAGTCGAACTGCTGCACCCGGTTCTGGTACTGGTTCACGTCCACCGAGCGCAGCGTCGCCTCGACGCCGATCTTCTTCAAATTCTGGATGAAGGGCAGGGTGATGCGCTCGAACGCCGCGCCCTGCGCCGCGTTGATCATGATCTCGAAGCTGAGCTTCTCGCCCTTGGCGTTGGTCATCACGCCGTCCTTCACCGCCCAGCCGTCGTCGCGGAGGATCTGGAGCGCGGTGCGGAGATTGGCCCGGATGCCATTCTCGCCCTCGGTCTTGGGCGCGCGGTACGCGCGGGTGAAGACCTCCTCCGGCACCTGGCCGCGGAAGGGTTCGAGCAGCTTCAGCTCGGCGGGCGAGGGCAGGCCGGTGGAGCCCAGTTCCGAATTGTCGAAATAGCTGTTGATCCGCGCGTACGCGCCGTGGAACAGCGCGCCGTTGGTCCACTCGAAGTCGAAGGCGTAAGCCAGCGCTTCCCGCACCTTGGGGTCGCGGAACACCTCGCGGCGGGTGTTGTAGACGTAGCCCTGCATGCCGCTCGGCGTGTGGGTGGGGATCTCGGCGCGGATCACCCGGCCATCCTGCACGGCGGGGAAGTCGTAGGCGGTGGCCCACTTCTTCGCTTCGTATTCGGTGATCATGTCGAACGCGCCGGACTTGAAGGCCTCGAGCGCCACGGTGGTGTCGCGGTAGGTGTCGTAGCGCACCGAATCCACGTTGTAGCGGCCCTTGTTCACCGGCAGGTCGCGGCCCCAGTAGTCCTTCACCCGGGAGTACGAGATCGAGCGCCCGGTCTCGAAGCTCGCGATCTTGTAGGGGCCGCTGCCGAGCGGCGGGTCGAGGGTGGTGGCGGAAAAGTCGCGGCTTTCCCAGTAGTGCTTGGGGATCACCGGCATCTGGCCGACGATCAGCGGCAGTTCGCGGTTGCCCGCCTCCTTGAAGGTGAAGGTGACGCCGTTCGCGCCGGTCTTTTCCACCTTTGCGACGCCCGCGTAGTAGCTGCGGTAGAAGGGGTCGCCCTTGTCGCGCAGGGTCTGGAAGGAAAAGATCACGTCGTCGGCGGTGATCGGCTTGCCGTCGTGCCACTTCGCTTCCGGGCGGATCTCGAAGCGCGCCCAGGCGCGGTCCTCGGGCACGGCGATGGTCTTGGCGATCAGGCCATATTCGGTGAACGGCTCGTCGAGCGCCTGCGCCATCAGGGTGTCGTAGGTGAGCCCGAGGCCCGCCGCCGACATGCCCTTCAAGGTGTAGGGATTGAGAGTGTCGAAGCCGCCCACCGCGTGGAGCTTGATCGCGCCGCCCTTCGGCGCGTCCGGGTTGGCGTAGGCGAAGTGGGTGAAGCCGGGCGGATAGGCGGGGTCGCCGTGCATCGCCATGCCGGTCATCGGCTGCGGCTCGGCGGCGTGCGCGGCGGGCGCGGCCAGGGCGAGGGCGAGAAAAGCCAAGCGAACCAGACCGGCAGCCATCGGCGTCACCTTTTCATCTGTTGGAAATCAGGCGTTCAGCAGCGCCTCGCGCGCGGCGGCGAAGAGGGCCCGGTCGCCCGCCGCGAGGATGCGCCCGGTGGTGCCCGAGGCGGCGAGCACCGGCGCTTCGCCGCTCCAGTCCGCGACCACGCCGCCCGCGCCCCGGATCACCGGCAGCAGCGCCGCGTAGTCGAAGACCTTGAGGTTGGCCTCGCAGACGAGGTCGACGGAACCGAGCGCAAGCAGGCCGTAGGCGTAGCAGTCCGCGCCGTAGCGGGTGTTCTTGACCCGTTGCGACAGGCGCTGGAAGCCTTGGCTCTCGGCTCCGGGGGAAAAGATCTCAGGCCCGGTGGCGTAGAGGTAGGCCTGGTCGAGCGTGCGCCCGGTGCGCACCCGGATCGGCTTGCCGTTGAGGGTCGAGGCGTGGCCCGCCGCGCCGAGCCATGTCTCGCCGGTGATCGGCTGGGAGATGATCCCCAGCACCGCCTCGCCCTCGTGCAGGAGGCCGATCAGGGTACCGAAGCAGGGCTTGCCGGTGATGAAGCTGCGGGTGCCGTCGATGGGGTCGATCACCCAGGTGTGGGCGGCGGTCTCGCGGGTGTTGGCGAACTCCTCGCCGATCACCCCGTCTAGCGGGCGCTCGGCCTCGATCATGCGGCGGAGCGTCTGCTCGATCTCGCGGTCGGCGATCGTCACCGGGCTGGCGTCCGCCTTGTCGTCGATGGGGATTTCCTGGCGGAAGTAGCGCTGCGCGACCGGCGCGGCCGCCTCGGCGAGGCGGAGCGCCAGATCGATCAGGCCGCGGTCGAGCGCCGCGCCCATCTCATTTCGCCCGGATCAGGGTGCCCGCGCCCTGCGGCGTGTAGATTTCGAGGAGGATGGTGTGGGCGACCTTGCCGTTCAGGATCACCGCCGCCTCCACGCCCTTGTTGACTGCTTCGAGGCAGGTCTCGACCTTGGGGATCATGCCGCCCGAGATCGTGCCGTCGGCGATCAGCGCCTGGACTTCCGGCGCGGTGAGGTCGGTGAGGCGGTTGCCCGCCTTGTCGAGCACGCCCGAGACGTCGGTGAGCATGTAGAGGCGCGCCGCGCCCACCGCGGCGGCGATCGCGCCCGCGAAGGTGTCGGCGTTGATGTTGTAGGTCTCGCCGTTGTCGCCGATGCCGATCGGCGCGATCACCGGGATGATGTCCGACTTCGCGAAGGTCGAGAGGATGTGCGGATCGACGGCGTAGGGCTCGCCGACGAAGCCCAGGTCCAGGAGCTTCTCGATGTTGGATTCCGGGTCCTTCGCCGTGCGTTCGAGCTTTTTCGCGCGGACCAGGTCGCCGTCCTTGCCCGAGAGGCCGATGGCGAGGCCGCCCGCGTCGTTGACCCAGGTGACGATCTCTTTGTTGATCTTGCCAGAGAGAACCATCTCGACGATGTCGATGGTCTCGGCGTCGGTGACGCGCAGGCCGTCGATGAAGGTGCTCTTGATCTTCATCCGCTCCAGCAGGCGACCGATCTGCGGCCCGCCGCCGTGCACGACGATGGGGTTGATGCCGACGCGCTTCAGCAGCACCACGTCGCGGGCGAACTGCATCGCGAGTTCCGGGTCGCCCATCGCATGGCCGCCGTACTTCACCACGAAGGTCTTGCCCGAGTACTTGCGCATGTAGGGCAGCGCTTCGGAAAGCGTGCGCGCCTTGACCAGCATGTCTTCAGGGTCGTCGGGGGGAAGGATGAACATGGGCGGCTCCATGGCAGCGGTCATCGGCGGGGGTCTCCTGGGCAGCGGACGCACGGGAAGAAACGTCAAGGATCAGCGCGACGCGATCTCGGCAAGCACGGCGCGCAACTCGGGAATGCCGAGGCCGGTTTCCGAGCTGGTCACCAGGATCTCCGGATAGGCGGCGACATGGGTGGCGGACTCGGCCTTGACCGCTTCGATGATCGCGGCGAGGGGCCCGGCCTTGACCTTGTCGGCCTTGGTCAGAACGATCTGGTAGTTGACCGCCGCTGCGTCCAGCGTCGACATCACAGTGCGGTCTTTATCCTTCAGCCCGTGGCGCGCGTCAATCAGCAGCATCGCGCGGGTCAACTCGCGGCGGCCCTTGAGATAATCGAGGATCAGCTTGGTCCAGCCATCGACCTGGCTCTTCGGCACCTTGGCGAAGCCGTAGCCCGGCAGGTCGACGAGGACGAGCGCGTCGCCGAGGTCGAAGAAGTTGAGCTGCTGGGTGCGGCCCGGAGTGTTGGAGGTGCGCGCCAGGGTCTTGCGCCCGGTGAGCGCGTTCACCAGGCTCGACTTGCCGACGTTGGAGCGCCCGACGAAGGCGATCTCGGGGTTGTGCGTCACCGGCAGTTGCTCGGCCTTGGCGACGCCGAGCATGAAGGTGCACTCGCGCGCGAAAAGGACGCGCCCGGATTCCAGGCGCGCCTTCTCGTCTTCGTCGGTGATGACGGGGTCCGTCATCACTTCTTCACTTGGTGGGCGTGGGGCTTCTCGGTCTTGAGCAGGACGTACTGCTGGAGGATCGAGAGCACGTTGGAGAACGCCCAGTAGATCACCAGGCCCGCCGCGAACTTCGCCAGCATGAAGGTGAAGATGATCGGCAGGAACTGCATGATCTTCGCCTGGGTCGGGTCCGGCGGGGCGGGCGACATCTTCTGGAGCAGCCACATCGAGATGCCCATGGCGAGCGGCCAGAGTCCGAGGTGCATGAACTCGGGCGGCGTCCACGGGATCAGGCCGAAGGCGGTGAAGATGTTGGTCGGGTCCGGCGCGGAGAGGTCGGTGATCCAGCCATAGAACGGCGCGTGGCGCATTTCGATGGTGATGAACAGCACCTTGTAGAGGGCGAAGAACACCGGGATCTGGATCAGCATCGGCAGGCAGCCCGACATCGGGTTGGCCTTCTCGCGCTTGTAGAGGGCCATCATCTCCTGCTGGAGCTTGGCCTTGTCTTCCTTGTGGCGCTCCTGGAGCTTCTTCAGTTCCGGCTGGACGCGCTTCATCGCGTTCATCGAGCGGTACGACTTGTTGGCGAGCGGGAACATCGCNNAGGCCGGTGAGCCAGTACTTGTCGGTGATGCCGATCCAGCCGCCGGTGGTGTCGGCGTCGAACGGCTTGTCCTTGAGCTTCTCGTACTTCACTTCCTCGAGCTTGCCGTCGAGCACGCCGAGCGGGCCCTCGTGCAGCACCGAGTAGCCTTCGAGCACCGGCAGGCCGACGCGCGCGATCAGGCCGTAGGGGTAGAGGGTGACGGCCTTGTCGGTGGCGTTCTCGACCTTCTGGGTGACGGTGAAGACGTAGTGGTCGTCGACCGAGATGGCGCGCAGGAAGGTGAGGCCCTGGCCGTTGTCCCAGCGCAGCTCGACCGGGGTCGAGGGGGTGAGTTCGGTGCCGTTCGCGGTCCACTGGGTGGTCGCGGAGGGAACCTTCACGCCCGCGTCCGAGGTGCTCCAGCCGAGCTCGACGAAGTAGGGCTTGGGCGCGCCCGAGGGCGACAGCAGGGTCACGGCCTTGCTGTCCGGGGCCTCGGTTTCCTTGTAGGTGGCGAGCGTCAAGTCGTCGAGGCGGGCGCCGGTGAGCGAGAGCGAGCCCTGGAGGCGCGGCGTGTTGATCTTCACGCGCGGGCCGGCGGCGACCACGTCCTCGCGGGACTGGCGGGTTGCGACCGGGGTGACGGTCTCGCTGCCCGGGCCGACCTGCGGCGGCGCGGCCGGGGTCGCGGAGTCCGAGACGGCGGGCGACGTCGGCGGCACCGCCGGTGCGGGCGTCGGCTTCATGAAGAAGTACTGATAGCCGAGCAGAATGGCGATCGACAGGATCACCGCGAGGATGACGTTACGCTGTTCGGACATCGTGAAGGTCTACCCAGTGTTTCGAGGATGGGAGGGCGGTTCGGGAACCGGATCATAGCCGAAACCGCCGAACGGGTGGCAACGCAAAATCCGCCGTGCCGCGAGCCAGGAGCCGCGCACCGGGCCGTGCCGCTCGAGCGCTTCGAGCGCGTAGGCGGAGCAGGTCGGCTGGTAGCGGCAGCGCGGGCCGATCAACGGCGAAATTCCGAGGCGATAGACATGGACCGGCAGTTTCAACGCGCGGATCAGTGCGGTGCGCACGAGATCGGAAATCATGGCGTCGTCGCTCCGCGCTCCGGTGTGGTCTGCGCTGCCGGCTCGGCGAAGCGCCCCAGACGTTTTAAAGCGGTTTCCAAATCTTGCAACAGCGCAGTGAAGGGCCGGGTGGCGGTGAGCGGCCTGCCGATCAGCACGTAGTCGTATCCCGGCTCGCCGTGGGCGTCGAGAACCGCCCGGGCGGCTTCCCTCAGGCGGCGCTTGACGCGGTTGCGCATCACGGCGTTGCCGACCTTGCGGCTGGCGGTGAAGCCGAGCCGCGCGGTGTTCTCCGAACGACAAACAAGCGGAGTCGCCACGGCCTGGAGAACCAGGCCGGGCGTCGCCCACTTGCGTCCTTGCCGCGCGGCGCGTAGAAACTCCGCGCGGCGCGTCAGTCTTTGGACCACAGCCATGGGTGCAGTCCGATTCACGCCGAACTTTAAGCGGAGAGGCGCTTGCGGCCCTGGCGGCGGCGGTTCGCGATCACGCGGCGTCCACCAACGGTGCTCATGCGCGAGCGGAAACCATGGCGACGCGCCCGGACCAATTTACTGGGTTGATAGGTGCGTTTCACGCTTCCAACTCCTCTTTAACGGGGCTTCTCATCGAAGGAGCCGCCTTATAGGGCGTCGCTTCGTCCAAGTCAACGAAGAATCGCCTCCGCCTTGCCTTCCCGGACGCCAGCCGTCATCCTCGTTCCCGGCGGTGGAATTCGCACCCTTGTGGCCGCCGAAAATACCCCCAAGTTTGCTGTGGGGCATGCGAATTCGGATCGGAGAGGATGATGATGCAGGCACTCGGCAACTGGATTTCGGGCGGCTTCGCGCTGCTTCTCGGCCTGCTCGCGCTGCTGGTCTCGGCGCGCGCGCACGACGACTACATCTACAGCGTCGGGCTGATCGTGGCCGTCGCCTGCGCGTTGTTCGTGATGAACATGGTCAAGCAGGCGTTCGACGAGGCGGAGCGGCGCTAGGGCCGCCCGCGATTTTTGGGAGGGTGCCGATGCCGAGCTGGGATCCCTTGCAGTACGCGGCCTTCGCCGACGAGCGCGGACGTCCCGCCGAGGATCTCCTCGCGCGGATTCCCCTCGACAGCATCTCCGCCGCGGCGGATCTCGGCTGCGGTCCCGGGGTGCAGCTCTCGCATCTGGCGCGGCGCTGGCCCGCGGCGCGGCTCTGGGGGGTGGACACCTCGGAGGTGATGCTGGCCTCGGCGCGCGAGTCGCTCAGCCGTGCGTTCTCGCCCGAGGACGGCACCCGGATCATCCTCGACCGCGCCGACATCGCCGCTTGGCAGGCGCCCCAGCCCCTCGACCTGATCTATTCCAACGCCGCGCTGCACTGGCTCGACAACCACGAGGAGCTGTTTCCGCGCCTGATGGGCATGCTGAAAAGCGGCGGCGCGCTCGCGGTGCAGATGCCGCGCAACTACGCCTCGCCCGCGCACCGCGCGCTCGGCGAGACCCTGGGCTTCGGCCCGTGGCGCGAGCGCCTCGCCGGGCTGCTGCGCCCCGAGCCGGTCTCCGCGCCCGAGGTCTACGCCGAGATCCTGGCGCCGCTGTCGCAGCGCATCGACCTCTGGGAAACCGTCTACTACCACCACCTCCACGGCGACGATCCGGTGTTCAACTGGGTCAAGGGCACGGCGATTCGCCCCTTCCTCGACGCGCTCCCCGAGGTCGAGCGCGAGATGTTCGAGGCGGCGTGCGCCCAGCGCCTGCGCGAGGCGTACCCGAAGCGTTCCGACGGCGTCACGGTGTTTCCGTTCCGGCGGGTGTTTTTCGTGGCGGTAAAGAGGTAAGCTGTCGGGGGTTCGGGGAACGGGATTGCCGGTTCGGGAGCGCAATCCATCTCCGGGGGATGACATCTCGGGCGGCGTGCCTAAGTCTCTGTGGGCCTCGTTCCGAGGAAGTAGGTTTTTGAGCACCAACGCATCAGGATGGGGGGACATGGCATTGGACGCCGCTTGCCGCCGCTTTACCCCCGAAAGGCAGGAAACCGTATGACCGCCGTCGTCCAGAACTCGCCGGGTGCGGCGATCCACGCCGGGGCCGAGCCCTATCTCGAAGACATCATCAAGAAGTTCACCGTCGCGGCGGTGATCTGGGGGGTGGTGGGCTTCCTCGCGGGCGTCTACATCGCCTTCGAGCTGGCGTTCCCCGCGCTCAACCTCGACCTGCCCTGGACCACCTTCGGGCGGCTGCGGCCGCTCCACACCTCGGCGGTGATCTTCGCCTTCGGCGGCAACGTCCTGATCGGCACGTGGGCTTCTTCCTCACCGCCGGGTTCCTCGGCCTGATGTACTACTTCGTGCCGAAGCGGGCCGAGCGCCCGGTGTATTCCTACCGGCTCTCCATCGTCCACTTCTGGGCGCTGATCTTCCTCTATATCTGGGCCGGGCCGCACCACCTGCACTACACCGCGCTGCCGGACTGGGCGCAGACCCTCGGCATGGCGTTCTCGGTGATGCTGTGGATGCCCTCCTGGGGCGGCATGATCAACGGCATCATGACCCTTTCGGGCGCCTGGGACAAACTCCGCACCGATCCGGTGCTGCGCTTCCTCGTCACCTCCGTGGCGTTCTACGGCATGAGCACCTTCGAGGGCCCGTTGATGTCGATCAAGGCGGTCAACTCGCTCTCCCACTACACCGACTGGACGATCGGCCACGTGCACTCGGGCGCGCTCGGTTGGGTGGCGTTCATCTCCTTCGGCGCGCTCTACCACCTCGTGCCGGTGCTGTGGAAGCGTCCCGGTCTCTATTCCATGCGTCTGGTGAGCTATCACTTCTGGATCGCGACGATCGGCATCGTGCTCTACATCACCTCGATGTGGATCTCGGGGATCATGCAGGGCCTGATGTGGCGCGCCTACGATTCCTGGGGCTTCCTCCAGTATTCGTTCGTGGAATCGGTCGAGGCGATGCATCCCTACTACGTCGTGCGCGGGTTGGGCGGCGTGCTCTTCCTCACCGGCGGCTTGATCATGGCCTACAACATGTATCGTACGGTGCAGGGCGACGTGCGCGTCGAACGGCCGTTTGAGACCGCGCCGCACGGCGCGCCGGCCGAGTAAACGGGGGGACGGCACGACATGTCGAAATTCATCCACGCCAAGGCGGAAAAAAATCTGCTGGTGCTGTTCCTGGCGACCTTCATCACGGTGTCGATCGGCGGCATCGTCGAGGTCCTGCCGCTGTTCACCATCGAATCGACGATCGAGAAGGTCGAGGGCGTGCGGCCCTATTCGCCGCTCGAGCTCGCGGGCCGCAACATCTACGTGCGCGAGGGCTGCTACCTCTGCCACAGCCAGATGATCCGCCCGTTCCGCGACGAAACCGAACGCTACGGCCACTACAGCCTGGCGGCGGAAAGCATCTACGACCGCCCGTTCCAGTGGGGCTCGAAGCGCACCGGGCCGGACCTCGCCCGCGTCGGCGGCAAGTACTCCAACGACTGGCACGTGCGTCACCTCATCGACCCGCGCTCGGTGGTGCCGGAATCGGTGATGCCGGGCTACCCGCACCTCGCCGCGACGCCGCTCAAGATGGACGCCGCCGCGCACCTGAAGACGCTCAAGACCCTGGGCGACCCCTACTCGGACGAGATGATCGCCGACGCGCAGGCCGACCTCGCGGCGCAGGCGACCCCGGACGCCGACACCGACGGCCTGCTGAAGCGCTATCCGAAGGCGGCGGTCGGCGATTTCGACGGCCAGGGCGACCGCCTCACCGAACTGGACGCGCTGATCGCGTATCTGCAAATCCTCGGGCGGATGGTCGACTTCACCAAGTTCGATCCCGGCCAGGCCGACCGCTGAGGAGCGCGCGATGAACGACGTCGTCGCCTTCTTCCGCTCGATCTGGGGGCTGTGGCTGATGGGCCTGTTCGTGGTCATCATCGCCTGGGCCTTCTGGCCGCGGAATCGCAAGAAATTCTCCGACGCCGCGGAAATCCCGCTGCGCGACGACGAGGGCCAGCCGCCCTCGGGCGACAAGAAAATCTGAGGGGGCGGAACATGGCCGACGAAACCCACTACGACACTCACGGCGAATCCAAGCCGTCCGCCGACAGCCCGAAGACCATGGGCCACGAATGGGACGGCATCGCCGAGTTCAACAACCCGCTGCCGCGCTGGTGGGTGATCGTGTTCATGGTGTGCATCGCCTGGGCGCTGGTGTTCGCCGTGGTGATGCCGTCGTTCCCCGCCGCGCACCGCTACTTCGGCGGCTACCTCGGCTACAGCTCGCGCGCCGAGCTCCGCAGCGAACTGGGCGAGACCGCCAACGCCCGCAGCCAGTGGCTCGAACCGATGAAGTCGCTGTCCGCGCCCGCGATCGTCGCCAACCCCGAGCTGCTCCAGGTGGCGATGCGCGGCGGCGAGGCGATCTTCAA
>JADHEE010000836.1_pt1 | contig 10167 bp, 8 predicted proteins | sample 8952401 | NCBI WGS metagenome assembly JADHEE01 (sample SAMN16124438, study PRJNA663242) | bioreactor sludge metagenome | isolation source: sludge (ammonium) | place: India:Bengaluru | collected 2019-02-28
AAAGCCACGAGAGCCAGCCGGCCGCCGCACCGAGCCGGTGCAGCCAGGCCAGCGGCAGATGGCTCAGCAGACGAAAAACCAGGATCACGCGGTCACTCCAATAACCCTACCGGCCGTGGGTTTGACCCGTGCCGGCCGAAAAAATACAATTATCCCATTCGCCGAGTTAATCAGGACAACTTGCAGGGCGAAAGACACCTTCCCAGGTGCCGTGAAATACTGCTAAAGCGTCGTCTGCTCAAACCCCGGAGCCGGCCACGCCGCCGTACCGGGGTTTTTGTTGGAGCAGACATCAATGTCCAGAGAGCATCTCTTCACGTCGGAATCGGTCAGCGAAGGCCATCCCGACAAAGTCGCCGACCAGATTTCGGATGCCGTCCTCGACGCCATCCTGGCCGAGGACCCGCACGGCCGCGTCGCCTGCGAAACGCTGGTTTCCACCGGCCTGGTGGTGATTTCCGGCGAGATCACCACCCGCGCGCACATCAACTACCGCGAGCTCGCCCAGGAGGTCGTGCGCCGCATCGGCTACGACGCCTCCGAAATCGGCTTCGACTACAAGAGCTGCGCCATCCTCACCGCCATCAACCGCCAGTCGCCAGACATCGCCCAGGGCGTCAACGAAGGACAGGGGATCGACCTCGACCAGGGCGCCGGCGACCAGGGCCTGATGTTCGGCTACGCCTGCCGGGAGACGCCGTCGCTGATGCCCTTCCCGATCTACTACGCGCACCGCATCATGCAGCGCCAGGCCGAGGTGCGCAAGGACGGGCGCCTGCCGTGGCTGCGCCCCGACGCCAAGAGCCAGCTCTCGGTGCGCTACGTCGACGGCCGGCCGGTGGCCATCGACACCGTCGTGGTATCCACCCAGCACGATCCGGACGTCTCGCACGCGCAGATCACCGAGGCGGTGATCGAGGAAATCGTCAAGCCGGTGCTGCCGAAGGAGATGCTGACCGAGGCGACCCGCTACCTGATCAACCCCACCGGGCGCTTCGTCGTCGGCGGCCCGCACGGCGACTGCGGGCTGACCGGGCGCAAGATCATCGTCGACAGCTATGGCGGCACCGCCCGGCACGGCGGCGGCGCCTTCTCCGGCAAGGACCCGTCCAAGGTCGACCGCTCGGCCGCCTACGCGGCGCGGCACGTGGCCAAGAACATCGTCGCGGCGGGCCTCGCCGAGCGCTGCGAAGTGCAGATCGCCTACGCCATCGGCGTTGCCCGGCCGGTGTCGCTGATGGTCGACACCTTCGGCACCGGACGGATCGCCGACGAGAAGATCGTCGAACTGATCGGCCAGCATTTCGACCTGCGTCCGAAGGGCATCATCCAGGCGCTCGACCTGCTCCGCCCGATCTACGCCAAGACCGCGGCCTACGGCCATTTCGGCCGGGAAGAGCCGGAATTCACCTGGGAAGCCATCGACAAGGCGGCCGCCCTGCGGGCCGACGCCGGACTCTGAAACGCCGGAGCATCAGCCACGGCCGGCGGGCGACGAGCCCGCCGGCTTTTTTACAATCTTTGTACGGCCCGGCGTATCGGCCAGGATGGCAGAAGCGGCGGTTTTCTGATAAAAGTGCCTGGCTCGACCGGGGCTGCACGCTACTCCCGATCAGGCTCCCTGGAACTTCCCCGCGCCCGGCGGTTGCGTAGTCGTCTTGCTCGGGCGGTTCGCAGGAAAGGAAATTGTTCGAATACGCCGGCGGGCGCTTCGGGTCGTGGGCATCGCACGCAGGCGCGTCGACGGACGCCGGCCTTGCCGTCCGTCCGTTCGAAGTCCGCACCGACCGACTGAACGGTAAAAAGCGCCATGCTCAAGAAAATCAGCGTCAAGCAGCTCACCGTGGGAATGTATCTCAAGGAATTCTGCGGGTCGTGGATGGAACATCCCTTCTGGCGCAATTCCTTCGTGATTTCCGACCCCAAGGACATCGAGCGCATCCTGGCCAGCAGCATCCAGGAAGTCTGGATCGATTCCGCGCAGGGGCTCGACGTTTCTCCCCATGAACCGGCGATTTCCGAGGCGGAGACGGAAGCCCAGGTCAACGCCGAGCTCGACGCCGCGGCGCGGGCGGCGCGCGACGTCGCGCCGGTGTCGATGCAGAAGGAAATGGTGCGGGCGGCGAAAATCTGTGCGCAGGCCAAGCAGGCCGTCACCTCGATGTTCAAGGAAGCGCGCATGGGCAAGGCGGTGGACGCCGGCAACGCGCGCAAGCTGGTCGAGGAAATCTCGGATTCGGTGACGCGCAACCCCGGGGCGCTGATCAGCCTCGCCCGGCTGAAAACCGCTGACGACTACACGTACATGCACTCGGTAGCCGTTTGCGCGCTGATGATCTCTCTGGGGCGCCAGATCGGCGTCGACGAAAACACCATTCCCCGCCTGGGGATTGCCGGATTGCTCCACGACCTGGGCAAGGCCATGATGCCGCTCGAAGTGCTGAACAAGCCGGGCAAGCTGACCGACGAGGAATTCCGGATCATGAAGAGCCATCCGGAAGAAGGCTGCAAGCTGCTGCGGGAAAGCCAGGGCGTGGACGAGATCACCTTCGACGTGGTGCTGCACCACCACGAGAAGACCGACGGTTCGGGTTACCCCAAGGGGCTCAAGGACGGCGAGATCAGCCTGTACGCCAAGATGGGCGCGGTCTGCGACGTGTATGACGCGATCACCTCGAACCGCCCCTACAAGGCCGGCTGGGACCCCGCCGAATCGCTGCGCAAGATGGCCGAATGGGCCAACGGCCACTTCGATCCGACCGTCTTCCAGGCGTTCGTCAAGAGCCTGGGCATCTATCCGATCGGTTCGCTGGTCCGGCTCGGCTCCGGCCGCCTCGGCATCGTCGTGGACCAGTCGCCGAAGTCACTGCTGACGCCGCGCATCAAGGTGTTCTTCTCCACGCGCAGCCTCGCGCGCATCCCGCCGGAGTTGATCGACCTCTCGGCGCCCGGCTGCACGGAGAAGATCGCCAGCCGCGAAGATCCGGCCAACTGGAATTTCCCGGACCTCGACGAACTCTGGTCGGCGCACATCGGCGCCTGAGGGCCGCCGAAATCTCGACTGGTTCGTGAAAACCCGCGTATAATCCGCGTCTTATCCGAGGAGCGCTGCAAAACCGCCGCCGGCGGTTTCAGGCTCGGAATCACCAACGGCGCTCACCTGACCAACCCGTGCCGGCACGGGGAGACGGGTGGGCCGCGCGAAGTCCGTTCCGCCCCATTCCTTCCCGCTCCGGCTACAGCTTCAAGGAGAACTGCTGTGGCTGAATTCCAAGATTGCGTCGTCGCCGACCTCTCGCTCGCCGAGTGGGGCCGCAAGGAAATCCGCATCGCCGAAACCGAAATGCCCGGCCTGATGGCCATCCGCGAGGAGTTCGCGGCCAGCCGTCCGCTGCGGGGCGCGCGCATTACCGGCTCGCTGCACATGACCATCCAGACCGCCGTGCTGATCGAGACGCTGACCGCGCTCGGCGCCGAGGTGCGCTGGGCCTCGTGCAACATCTTCTCGACGCAGGACCACGCCGCCGCGGCGATCGCCGTGCAGGGCATCCCGGTCTTCGCGGTCAAGGGCGAATCGCTGCAGGACTACTGGGACTACACGCACCGCATCTTCGAATGGCCGGACGGCGGTCATTCGAACATGATCCTCGACGACGGCGGCGACGCGACCCTGCTGCTGCACCTGGGCGCGCGGGCCGAAAAGGACCTCTCGGTGCTGGACAAGCCCGACAGCGAGGAAGCCACGGTACTCTTCGCCGCGATCAAGGCCAAGCTGGCGAAAGACCCGGGCTGGTACTCGACGCGCCTCGCGCGGATCAGGGGCGTCACCGAGGAAACCACCACCGGCGTGCACCGCCTTTACCAGATGCACGAGCGCGGCGAACTCAAGTTCCCGGCGATCAACGTCAACGACTCGGTCACCAAGTCCAAGTTCGACAACCTCTACGGCTGCCGCGAATCGCTGGTCGACGGCATCAAGCGCGCCACCGACGTGATGATCGCCGGCAAGATCGCCGTCGTCTGCGGCTACGGCGACGTGGGCAAGGGCTCGGCGCAGGCGCTGCGCGCGCTTTCGGCGCAGGTGTGGGTCACCGAGGTCGACCCGATCTGCGCGCTGCAGGCGGCGATGGAAGGCTACCGCGTGGTGACCATGGACTACGCCGCCGACCAGGCCGACATCTTCGTCACCTGCACCGGCAACTACCACGTCATCACGCACGAGCACATGCTGCGTATGAAGGACCAGGCCATTGTCTGCAACATCGGCCACTTCGACAGCGAGATCGACGTCGCCTCGATTGAGCAGTATCCGTGGGAAGAGATCAAGCCGCAGGTCGATCACATCGTCATGCCATCGGGCAACCGCATCATCCTGCTCGCCAAGGGACGGCTGGTGAACCTCGGTTGCGCCACCGGCCACCCGAGCTACGTCATGTCCTCCTCGTTCGCCAACCAGACGATCGCCCAGATCGAACTGTTCACGCAGGGTGACAAGTACCCGGTCGGCGTCTACACACTGCCCAAGCACCTCGACGAGAAGGTCGCCCGCCTGCAGCTGAAGAAGCTCAACGCCCAGCTGACCGTGCTCACCGAGCAGCAGGCGGCCTACATCGGCGTGCCGGTGGCGGGACCGTACAAGGCCGACCACTACCGTTACTGACAGATCGGCCACGGTCGGCGCGGCGCCCGCCATCGCGGCGTGCCGCCGCCCCGGCCGGACCGCTTTCCGGGATACCCATGAAAACCGAAATCTCGATCGAGTTCTTTCCGCCGCAGACGCCGGAGGGCGTCGAAAAATTGCGCGCGGTGCGCGAACGGCTCGCCGTGCTCAAGCCGGAATTCTTCTCCGTCACCTTCGGCGCCGGCGGCTCGACGCGCGAACGGACCTTCGCCGTCGTCAAGGAAATCGTCGCCGAGGGCCACCAGGCGGCGCCGCATCTCTCGTGCATCGGCTCGACGCATGCCAACATCCGCGAAATCCTCCACGACTACATGGACGCCGGCATCCGCCGCATCGTCGCGCTGCGCGGCGACCTGCCGTCCGGCATGGCCGAGGCCGGCGAGTTTCGCCATGCCAACGAACTCGTCGAGTTCATCCGCGCCGAGACTGGCGATCGTTTCCACATCGAAGTCGCCGCGTATCCGGAATGGCACCCGCAGTCCCGTACGCCGGACGACGACCTGGCCGCTTTCGTGGGCAAGATCAAGGCCGGTGCCGATTCGGCGATCACGCAGTATTTCTACAACGCCGACGCCTACTTCCATTTCGTCGACGCCGTGCGCGCCCGCGGCGTCGACGTCCCGATCGTTCCCGGCATCATGCCGATCGGCAGCTTTTCCAAGCTCGCCCGCTTTTCGGACGCCTGCGGTGCCGAACTACCGCGCTGGATGCGCCGCACCTTCGAAGGCTTCGGCGACGACGCCGAATCCATCCGCGCCTTCGGCCTCGACGTCGTCACCGAACTGTGCGAGCGCCTGTTGGCCGGCGGCGCTCCGGGTCTTCACTTCTATGCCATGAACCAGTCGGGTTTGGTGCTAGAGATATGCCGGAGACTCGGCTGGAAGTAGCTTTGGCTGGGTATGTTGAGGGGGCTGCGAACGGGCTTTCAGGTGGAAGCTCGTTTTTCTTTTGAGAAAGTGGTTCGGTGCGGCAATGTTGCTCTACCTACGAAGGAGGCTTGATTAGGGTCTAGTACCTGCCTCATCAGGCCTAGAAGACTATTCCGCCAGAAACGCCGTAAGCTTATCTACCAGTGTCGCAAGATCACTCAGTTCACATTCCCATACGGTCAGTATGGACCATCCCATGTTTCTTAATTCAGCATGGTTCTTTTCATCGCGACGCTGATTGCCCTCGATTTTAGGCAACCAGTAATCAAGGCGTGATTTTGGCTTGCGCACGCCTTCTTTACAGTGGTGACCGTGCCAGAAGCATCCATGAATCATCACAGCTTTTTTCCGACCAACGTAGGCTATGTCTGGCTTTCCCGGCAGGTCTCTGCGGTGGATGCGATAACCTGTAAAGCCCAGTTCTCGAAGCAGCTTGCGCACTACCAGTTCCGGCATGGTGTTCTTACTACGAATTCGCCGCATATTTTCGCTGCGGCCAATTCTCTTCCGATGCGCTCTCTCCCTCACTACGTCAAACCGGAAAGAGAGGCAGATCGTCTAAGATGGACTGCGCGCTGGCTCTTGGGCAGAGTGCCAAGTAAAGAGAATCCACTGCCTTAGAGGGCGTGCCTCCGCGAATGAGTGAAATCAGTGAAGCCGCTTTGTAGTGCCCCTCCACGTCAGCCCCCTCGAATGAGTTCAAGTGAGCGTAAAAACGAAAGGCGGCTCCACGCAGCACGTTCTCAATGAGGTATTTTAGGATATTCGCCTCAAATAGCGGTTGATATAGTCTATCGCTACGCGTTGTCCTCTTGACTGCGATTGCTAGCAGGAACCCATAACTCTCGATTGAATCCTCAAGGAGCCGGTACCCCTCTTCTAGTAACGGCAAGTTTGTGGAATCGAGGTTATCAACTGGCGATAGAAAGCGCCGCATCGTCGTTGGTAATGGATGAGGAAGCCTCACTCCTACAATATCCGGGGATGATAGGCCAAGCTCCATACCTCGGAGTTGCAAAGCGTGCTCAAAAGCTTGGATGCTGCTCCTGACTTCTGGCTTGAACAGTTTGGTAGCATCGTAGCCCCTTGGCAGCTTTACAATAGCGACTTTCCGCGTCGGCGTTGGAACAGCCCCAGTTGGTTGAGTGAAAGCAGTGGAGTCCCAAACTCCACCATCCATGAATCTATTCCAAGCAGCAGCAGCGTTCCAAAAGACACCAGCCTCCAATAGTTCAAACACATCGCCCTCCACCTTGACGATGGCGGAATCCTTCACATTGAAAACGTCACCGAACAACCTTGCCCCGGCGGTCAGAGCATTGGAGCGGAATGCGTCGAGATACGTTTGATATGTTCTATCTGGATCTGGGTCATTATCACTTCCCGGCATGAACGTGCCGAAAGTGCAATTCATTGCGACATGCTGCCTAAATCTGAATTTAGTATCGCGGCCTCTGACTGGGTTGAACCTCCTGTCCTCGAAACATATGCCATGAGGACAGGAGGGGCAAACGGCTGAATGATCGAATGAGAAAGGCATTATTGTTCTTTCCTTGCCGCCAACTCACGGGCCGTCGCAAATACCACGTCGAGGTCAGCCCCTAGCCCCCCAGCTATGCGTTGCATAACTTCGAGTGTGGGGTTTCGGACTCCCCGCTCTACGCCGCTAATGTAAGTTCTGTCGATCCCTGCGCGGGTGGCCAGTTCTTCCTGACTGAGTCGCAGCAGTTCGCGGTGGCGCCGCACCGCTAGTCCGAAGAAATGTGCTAAATTCATGGGTAAACATTAGCCGAACGACGACTATCAATCCACGGACTATAAGTCACATTTCCATCAAATTTCACTGGCTTATTAGCGTGTCCAAACCTTTACAATAGGCTTCATAGATGACGACAAGTCACATCATTTCACCGGTCCCTCTTGTTGATCAGCAACCCACGGCGGTTTCTTTGTTCTCCGGATGCGGTGGATTCTGCGAAGGCATTGAACAATCCGGCTTCACCGTCCGCGTAGCTGTGGAAATAGACAAGTTTGCATGTGAAACGTATCGCCACAATTTTCCCCGCACCCCATTGTTCGAAGGCGATGTTCATGACTTCCTCAGCCCCAATAGTGACCATATTGCTGAGTACAATCTGAAAGACGTCGACTTGGTATTCGGCGGCCCTCCCTGCCAAGGATTCAGCCAGATTGGCGAGCGTCGCCTAGATGACGAACGGAATGAACTCTACAAGCAATACTCACGTGTGGTTGCCACACTGCGCCCTCGAATGTTCCTCATGGAGAATGTCCCCAATTTGGCCCTTATGAACAAGGGGTATTTCAAGAAGCTCATCCTTCGAGAGTTTGCAGATCTTGGATACAGTAATACCATCATGCTTCGAGTCTCTGCTGATGACTACGGAGTTCCACAGACACGTCAGCGTGTAATATTTGTCGGCACCAGGGACAAGGACCCATTCCCATTCGATTTAACATCTTTTTGTGAGAATGTATTGAAAAAGCATAGGATTGCTCGTCCTGTCTCTGTCTTTGAAGCTATCGGTGACCTGCCACGCGAGGTTGTGCATAGCGGTGAGGTGATGCCATACCCGAAAGCGAAGAAGCCTTGTGCTTTCTTGAGGGACATGCGCCTCGATTTCGATGGTGGGCGATATAGCAAGGCGGACAAGCGTAAGCGGGGTCTCGGGAGATCACCTGAAAAGCTTCACAATCATCACACAAAGGAAATCCAGGAACGACGCGCTCATCTGATTTCTTTGCTAGAACCTGGCAAGAAGGCAGACAGCCTGCCTAAGGATATCTGGAACAATAAGCGCCCAGAGAAATGGCGCCGCCTGCATCCCGACTTGCCATCGCACACCATCCTTGCTCAGATGCACCGGGACTTGAGTGAATGGATTCACCCTCACCTGAATCGTTGGATTACCGTTCGTGAGGCAGCACGACTTCAATCGTTCCATGATGGGTTTGTATTCGTCGGCAGCGAGTGGCAGCAGTTAAAGCAGATTGGGAACGCCGTTCCCCCTTTGATGGGCCACGCCTTGGGCAAGCTAGCGCAAGAAATACTGAGTGAACTATCGAAGCCGCATGACGGTACCAAGGCTGCTACCCCAATAGAAGCCCAACTACTCTGACATTTGCCCGGTCGTAGGCTCTCTGCGGGAACTCTAATCGTGCTATCCGATTGGACGCCCCTTGCATGGTGGATACTTAAGTTTCGTAACGAGTCGAAGGGGAATGTGAAACCGTTTGGGAAGCAGCCACTCAGCCTCGCTGGATTGAGGGACGCCCTGGACATTCTCGAATAGCGACAATGCGAAATGCGGCGGTTGCTTAAGGGACGATTTCTTCAACAACAACCACTGGAACCGATCAGTAGTCCCTCAAGCCAGCACCACCAGAAACGCCCGTACCTGCGCCTCCCTCGCTCTTCCATCCAGGCTATGCAGCTTCAAGAGCAGTTCTGCAGTACTGTCATCGTCGCAGTATAGGTGGGCAATAGGGGCATTCAAGGCGTTCGCAATCAACCTCACTGTCGGTAGCGGCGGTTCATGTACGCCCAGTTCATACCGGCTGATCCGTGCCCTGGCGCTGGATTCATCAATTCCGATCGCCACCCCTAGCTTTTCCTGAGACCAGCCACGCCCTTCCCGTAGCTCGCGGATTCGGCGGCCACAAATGTTCTGAGGGGAGATTTGTTTCGCACGAGACATGTTGCGAGTCTCGTGACAAAACATAATAATGTTGTCACGTTTATCGTTACAATTTGGATTGCCAGGATCTTTCTTCTATCTCGTTATAAACGCGTCGCAAGGAGCCATATCAGCGATATATCGACGTTCTCACACGATATTCGAATCATGACAAAATGATTTTTGGAATAACCTGTCACAGAAAGAGAGAAAATGAAAAGATTTTTCCTCGTCGCACTTTGCACAGCGTTCCTTTCAGGCTGTGCAACAACCGGAAGATCCTATAGCGTCAAATCCCCTGATGAAAGAATGCAGGAAATCGCTATGAAGATCAAAACTAAATATGACGCGTTCAGAAAAACCACTACCTACCAGGGGCCGGCGGTAGAAGACGGAGAATGCGATGCCATAACGATAAGAGCCTGGAAGATAGATGGCGTAAACGAAGTTGTATATCAAATATATGTTAAAGACCGGTATTTTGGTAAGTGGCACTTTTACAGTGATGCCTATGACGAATATGGGGAGTCACTCGACTTTACGCAAATCTCTCGCGAAGTGGAAAGTTGCAGTCGTGGCGGCTGTATTTATTCCGAACATGTTGGGATGAATGTCTCGAGAAACTATCTAGAACGGAAAGCTGACAGAGGTGTTCGCTTCAAAATAAGTGGAAGGGGAGGAGAGGAGGTCTGCGCGTTATCTTCACCGTACATCAAGGCCGTTCTGGCGACAGTCCCTCTTGATTTCAGTGTGCAAAGCTCTACAACCCAAGCCCCATCTTTACAGACGCCGTCGCCGTCGCTCCAAGAGGAGTGGCTCCGGTTAGTTGGACAGGGTTTTGGTTTTTATAAGTGATATTTCT
>JADHEE010000841.1_pt1 | contig 10097 bp, 2 predicted proteins | sample 8952401 | NCBI WGS metagenome assembly JADHEE01 (sample SAMN16124438, study PRJNA663242) | bioreactor sludge metagenome | isolation source: sludge (ammonium) | place: India:Bengaluru | collected 2019-02-28
TCATCGGGCATTATCTGAACATAAAACACTATCAATAAGTTGGAGTCATTACCGGGCTTTTCATTTTGCTGCTTAGGATCATTTTCCGGCGGTGGTGGTGTACCGGTGCCTGACCCCGCACCGCCCAGGATGGCATGCGCAATGGTTTTCGCTGCCGTATTGTTATCGATTCCCATGTCGTGACCAATACGATACGCCAGCTCCGGCGCGGATGCCCCCGCCAGTGCTGCCTTCAGGTCGCTGCCCGCCAGCCCCTGAAGCGCGGCCGTCGCCGCCTGGATACCCCGCTGCAGGTCGCTACCCGTCCCGTATTTTGCCGTCGTGGTCTTATACGCACCGGTCTCGCGCAGGGCATTCTGATATGCGGCTTTAACCTCGTCGCTGGCATCCGCCCCCGGCTCGGTTATCCCTTTATCTGCAAGCTCTTTTCTGCCTGCGTTCAGCCCGTTTATTTCCCCCTGCGTGTTCGCAATATCCACCACCTGCGAGCCAATCTCACCAATCAACTGCACTTCCTGCAGGCGCTGCTGCTCCTTCTCCTTGTCAAATATCGGGCTGATGCTGCCGTTCGCATGCTCCGCATCGCGGCTCAGGTCAGCCACATCCTGCTTCTGGTTCTCCTTATCGCGGATGATGAGCGTCCCTTCGCTCACCGCCGCCTGTGTTGTCCCTTCCGCGTGACCGCTGTTACCGCCTCCGGCCAGCAGAGCGTTCGCCATATTCCCGGCAAACTGCTTGCCGATGCTGCCGCCCGAACTGATACCCGCGCCCTGATGCTCCGTCTTAAAATCCGCCTGGTTGTGGATATCGCTAAAGCCCAAACTGCCCGTATACAAACGGGATAACGGATTTTTTTCCTGACCGATAAAAGTAAGCTCCCGACTCGGTGCCCGGGATCCTCGTTACCCAATCAAATCAGCTTTTGTTTGCATTAATATCTTTAAGAAATCGTCAATTGGGAATTTCATTTCTACAGCTTCGGACAAGATTCGGCTATCTGAGAAAAATTCTATTTCAATAGAATCAATACCCTTATCTTTATTCAACTGACAAAGGATTTGCCCTTTATAAGATATTTCTGCTGTCAGTTCTTCGTAACGAGAATCGCTGAAAAAATCCACTTCAAATCCATTCCTCATTTACCTTACCTTCTTGGGTCTAAAAAACCAGAAAATGAACCATCCGAGTTATAACGAATACCTTGACCATTTGGTAAGCGATATTCAACTCCACCACGAGACAACTCTGTTTTGGCTGTTCCCGGATTGCTCAAAACATCATTAACAAACTTACTTGCCGCTTCATTTTTCTGAGTCACGTTACCTTTTAAAGGTTCAAAAGTACCACCTTCTCTACCTGCATGTTTTTCCCAGGCTCTTGCGGCGGCAGACATACCTTGGCCATTGATAGGTTTATTCGCTGACGAAATGAGATTTTCTTTCGTAGTAGGGCTAACTTTGCCACCTTTAGCTGCCCCACCACCAGTAAGCGGATCCCCGTCAGCATCCAGCACATTTGGTTTCAGCTGATTGATGTCGAAGATATTGACCGGCAGCTTGTCCCTATCTCCCAGCGCATTATTCTCAGCCGCATTCTTCCCGCCCTGCCCGCCAGCAACCGCCGAACCCGTACTGTCTCCAGCAAGCCCGCCAGCCATCCCGGCTGATATCGTTGCCAGCGCACTGACCGTCTGCTTCTGCTCTTCACTCAGCGTCGATAAATCTTTGACGTCAGGGTACAGCATACCCGCTATCGCCTTCGCCGCAAGCTCACCGGTCGCCGCTCCGGCCGCACCCGACGCTGCACTGTTTCCCTGCAGCGCCGCAACCGCACCGCCCAGGATGGCATGCGCAATGGTTTTCGCTGCCGTATTGTTATCGATTCCCATGTCGTGACCAATACGATACGCCAGCTCCGGCGCGGATGCCCCCGCCAGTGCTGCCTTCAGGTCGCTGCCCGCCAGCCCCTGAAGCGCGGCCGTCGCCGCCTGGATACCCCGCTGCAGGTCGCTACCCGTCCCGTATTTTGCCGTCGTGGTCTTATACGCACCGGTCTCGCGCAGGGCATTCTGATATGCGGCTTTAACCTCGTCGCTGGCATCCGCCCCCGGCTCGGTTATCCCTTTATCTGCAAGCTCTTTTCTGCCTGCGTTCAGCCCGTTTATTTCCCCCTGCGTGTTCGCAATATCCACCACCTGCGAGCCAATCTCACCAATCAACTGCACTTCCTGCAGGCGCTGCTGCTCCTTCTCCTTGTCAAATATCGGGCTGATGCTGCCGTTCGCATGCTCCGCATCGCGGCTCAGGTCAGCCACATCCTGCTTCTGGTTCTCCTTATCGCGGATGATGAGCGTCCCTTCGCTCACCGCCGCCTGTGTTGTCCCTTCCGCGTGACCGCTGTTACCGCCTCCGGCCAGCAGAGCGTTCGCCATATTCCCGGCAAACTGCTTGCCGATGCTGCCGCCCGAACTGATACCCGCGCCCTGATGCTCCGTCTTAAAATCCGCCTGGTTGTGGATATCGCTGAAGCCCAGCGTGCCCGTATCTAGACGGTTTTTATCCGCCGTCGCCGTGGAGGCAATCACCCCGCCGTCGAGCTGCGTATGGTTGCCCACCGTCACGTCAAACCCGCCGCTGCCTGCAAACAGCCCGCTCTGCTCCTGCACCGAGTCGTAGTCGCTGGTCATTTTGTCGCGGCTGACATTGATGCTGCCGGAGAAACCGCCTGCACCAAAGGTGTAACCCGCACCGCCGCTGACGCTGTTCTGCTTGCTGTTGTAGTGATCGCTGTCCTGGGTGCTGGCAATCGTCAGGTCGCGCCCGATATCCGCCACCACGGTTTCGCCGCTCACCTGCGCCCCGGCGATCGTCGCGTCGCGCCCGGTGTTGATGGTCACGCGGTTACCCGCATCCACCGTGGTCTCGTTCTGCCAGACACCGTTGCCCTTCTCGTGCCCCTTGCTGCTGTTTGCGTTCGCCGAGATGCTGATGCCCGCCCCACCGGAACCGACACCCACTCCAACACCCAGGCTGCCACCGCTGCTGCTGTTTTTACCCGATGTCTGCTGCGTGTCCTGCGAGGCAATCAGGTTGACGTCCCGTGCTGCATCAAGCGTCACGTCCTTCCCGGCCTTAATCTGGCTTCCCGCCACGGTGATGTCGCTTCCGGTGGCTTTTATCGTGACGTTATTGCCCGCACTCAGGGAGCTGCCCGTGGTCGTTTCGCTCTCCATGTGCGATGAGGATTTGGACGACTGTGACCCAATCGACGCGCTGACGCCGATGGTGTTGTTATTGCGTTTGTCAGAGTCGCCCTTCACCTGGTCCAGCGCCACGGCCTGTCCGGCCTGTACGCCTGACAGCGCCGCCTGCGTACCCTGCAGTGCCGCCAGACGTGAGTCGCTGCTCTGCTTCGCGCTCTGGGCCGTGGTGACCGCGTTATTCACCGCACTCCCCGCCGCCCCGGACAGCGCCACCGTCAGCCCGCTGCTCTTCTGCTCAAATTTCTCATCGCGGGTGCGTTTGTCATGCCCCGGCTCAATCACCACGCTGTCACCGGTCAGGCTGATATCCTTCTGTGCGATGATATCTGCCCCGCCGATATGCGCCTGTTTGCCCGCTGCAATGCTGACGTTACCGCCCGTCGAGCCGACGGTGCTGAAGCTCTCGCTCTGGGTGGTACCCTGCTCGCGAAGATCGTGGGTGGACTTGCTGCTGCCGATGGTGAAGCCAATGCCGCCCGTGCCCATCAGGCCGGACTTTTTGGTCTCCTTAAAGCGCCAGGAAGTGTCGGTGTTGGTCGCCGCCACGATGTCCACATTGTTGCCTGCGGAAAGGGCCACATCGCCGTCGCCAGCGACCGCAGAACCTAACACCCGCAGGTTGTTACCCGCCGACACCGTCACATTGTCGCCGCTCAGCAGCGAGCCTTTCTCCCGTGTCGCGCTCTCTTCCTCGATGGTGTGGGTGGTCTTTTTGCTCAGGAAGCCGCTACTGGTTTTAGTTTGTTCCCGATAGCGGTAATCGCTCTCCGTCGCCGTCGTCAGATTTATGTCGCGGCCTGCCGCCACGCCAATATCGCCCTGCGCTGTCACGTCAGCTGCCTGCGCGGTTACGTCGCGCCCTGCGAGGATCACCGTATTCCCCCCGCTGGCAATCTCCGTACCCTGCTGACGTACAGATTCGTCAATGGCGGTTTTTTTCTTCGCCTGGCTGCTGGAGCGTTCCATCGACGCTTCCGCGAGCAGGTTCACATCCCGACCGGCCTGAATGCCCACATCGTCTTCCGCCGCTATCGCCGCCGCACGGGCATTCACGTCGTTACCCGCCTGCAGGGTGAGGTCACCGCCCGCGCTCAGGGTGCTGCCCTGATGTGTGACGGACGCCGTCTCCGTGGTCGCGCGGTTGCGCCCGGCGCGTCCTTCGCTGGTCGCAATCTCGTTGGCGGTGATGTTGATATCATTCCCCGCCGCCATACCCAGGCGGCCACCCGCCGACACGTTTGCGCCGGTCACGTTGATATCCTGTCCGGCGCGCATCGTCAGCCCGTCGGTGGCGGTGATGGAGGCTGTCTTGCCGACATCCGTGCCACTGAAATGCACATTTCCCGCATCGACATTCCACTGCTGTGCGCGGGTAACGTTGTTAATGCTGCCCGCGACGCTCTCCAGCCCTACCGTTTTGCCGCTGATGGTGGATCCGATGTTATTGATATCCCCCAGCGCACTCAGGTTCAGCCCGCCGCCTGCACTCAGCAGCCCGGCGTTGAGGTTGCTCAGGCTGTTGCTGCTGTCAATTGAGAGCCCACTCTGCGCCGCAATTGTGCTGCCGCTGTTAGTGACGTTACCGCCCGCCAGCTGGACGTTATTGCCGCTAATCACGCTGCCGTTGTGCACGGTGACATCCTTCGGCGACAGGTAGACTTTCGGGATCATCACCGTCTGACCATTGATGGTCGCTGACTCCCACCAGAGCATGCTTTTATCGAGTGCAGCAACCTGCTCAGCCGTGAGCGCCACGCCGAATTTCAGCCCCAGCGTTTTTTGTTGCTCTGCGGCGCTGTCCATCAGGTAGCGCATCTGATCGAGATCGGAGCCAATGCCGTTGATATAGCGGCTGCCGGTCTGGTTCAGAATCGCGTTACTGACGTAACGGGTATCAAACGCCGCGTCGCCGAGGAACCGGTAGTCGCGATCCGGGTTCAGCCCCAGACGGTCAAGGAAATAAGCCGAGCCAAGGAACTGGTTCCGGTCTGTGTACGCGCTGTTGGTTTCACGCGGTGTGGCACCGGGTGTTATGCCAAGCAGGTCATACAGTCCATTAAACAGGCTGTCGTCCATGTTGCCGAGGTCATCGAGCTTTGGGTTCACCGTAATCAGATACGGGCTATCGGGATCGGTGGAGGGAACAAAATAGCCGTTGTTGCCGGACGGCAGTGGATAGTTACCGCTGCTGCCGTTTTGGTCGGAGAGCGATGAACCGCCGGAGATATCTTTCAGGGCGTCAGTGATATTGCCCAGTTGTTCAGGGAAACGAATGTCCGCACTGCCACCTTGTGCCAGTGATTCACTGTTAAGGCCCTTACCAATAGCTTCAGGCGAGAGCGTATTCAGCGTTGGGGCATCAATCGTATTACTGAACTCACCCGAATTTGCGGTGACGTTAGTATTGCTGATATCACTCGTAAAGTTTGCGCTAACGTTACCGCCAGCACTGATGACTGAGCGGTATACACCGCCATCAGCCACAAATTCGGTTGTGCGTTCACCGAGGATATAAGGCACCCAGCCATACCAGCCGTAGTCCTCATCAAACCAGCCCCAACTTCCGTCCGGATATTGTGTCAGAGGCTCCCATTTGCTATCGCTGCAGTCCCGGTAAAACCACTCGCAAGTCCACCTTCCGCAGAAAGGTTATTCAGTGTTCCCCCAGCAAGAACGGCATTACGGCCAGCAAGAATATGGCTGGCACGGTTATCCAGCGTTCCGGCATTAATCGTAATATCGCGTCCGGCAGCAATTCGGGCTGAACTGCCAGTGGCGGATACGGAAACCACAGACTCACTCAGCAGGAACTGCCGGATGTCCTCCCCTGTGAGGCGATAATCAACCCTGTCCCTGCACTGACCACTGCCATTAGCACCACTCCCAAGGCACTGCTCATACCAGTCATACACAACCTTACTGCCATCGTTTTTCCAGTCTTCAAGAAGGAGGACAAAATCCGAACGTCTGCCGTTGAGATCATAACTAAAGTAGTGTTCATCTGCGGCAGGAATGGCATCCGGGTATTCCCGTTCAGACTGGCTGACAGTCAGGCCATCGGCTTCATTGAGTAAATGGCCGGTATTAACGGTGATATCACCGCGTGTGGTCTCAATCGTACCGGAGCGGTTAACAACTTCAGCGTTTGCCTCCCCGACTGCATTCTTCTGCATCCAGAGGCTGTTATCCGCAAGAATATCGCCGTATATGTTGTGGATACGTGCAGCAAACAGAGAGATATTATTGCCCGCATAAATCAGCGCCGTGTTCAGCAGCGTACCGGCGGCCGTTATCGTCAGACTGCCAACTGTACCGGTGAAACCGTTGACGGTGATATTTTCACGTGAGGTAAGCTGCACATCTCCGCCTGCCTGAAGCAAGCCGGACGCATTGAGTAACAGGCTCTGCGCGTTGAAGGTACTGCTACCGTTCCCGGTGGTGAGCGTACCGTTGTTCGTGAACGCTCCGCCAGCACTGAGGGCAATGGCATTGCCCTGCATTACGCCGCTGTTCGTCATGGCATTCTGCGATGAGACAGACAGCGTTTTACCTGCCGCCAGGGTGCCGGTGTTAACGAGCGCGTTAACCAGTTTCAGCGTGGTGTCGCCCAGAGAAACCACATCACCACGGCCGCTGTAATTACGCACGTCGAGCAGCAGCTTATCCCCGCTGTAGAGCTTACCGCTCTCGGTATTATCAAGAGCGTCACCGTTTATCGTAAGCGAAGTGGTGCCTAATACCGTTCCGCTGTTGGTAACGCTCTGGTAATTTGCCTGCAAATCAGCGCCCTGGAGTGTGCCGCTGTTATCAAGCGAGCTGCCGCGCAGTTCTGCGCGTGTCGTTGCGAGGACATTTCCGCCATTCACGGCTTTCACCACATCCAGCAGCAACGTTACCGCCTGAACCAGCCCGCTGCTGCTGTTCGCCAGTTCCGGTGCGGTCAGTGTGAGTTTGCCACCGGAGAGCATTTTGCCGTCGTTCTGTACGCGGGTGGTGGCCTTCACCGAAGATTCCCCACCGCCCTGCAGCGTGCCCTGATTGTTCAGCGTGGCTGTCGATACCGTCAGCGCATTCTCGCTCAGCAGCACACCGCTGGCGGTATTGTTCAGCGCGCCCGAGGCATTCAGCGTCAGCGCTTCTCCCTGAAGCCGTCCGCTGTTAATGAGTTGCTCGGCGGTAATCGTGGTCGCTTTCCCCTGGATTTGCCCGGCATTCGTTGCATTGTCCGCATCAAGCGTCAGCGCGCCTGCGCTGAGCAGTTTTCCTCCGGCCTGGTTATTCAGTTGCGTAAGGGCAACCGAAAGCGCATCAACGCCGGTGATCTCACCGCTGTTGTTCAGGGTACTGCCCCCCAGCGTGAGGTGTTTTGCAATCCACTGCCCGCTGTTTGCCAGCGTCAGTGCTGAGAGCGCCAGTTCTCCATTGGAGGTGATTTTGCTGCCCGTTGTCCCGGTAAGGGTGCTGTCGATTTGCGCATCCAGTAAATTTTCTGCCTGGATCGCACCGCCGTTCGTAAGCGTCTGCGCATGAATAAGTACCCGTTTCCCCTGCCATTGCCCTGCGTTACGCAGATCGCCGCCTGTCACAGACAACTCCCCTGCGGTCAGCAACGATCCCGACGCGTCATTCACCAGCGTCAGTAATGGCGCCGCCATCTCCAGGCGGGCGGCCAGCGTCAGGGCGGCAATCCCGGTCAGCGTTCCGCTGTTCGTGATGGTGTCCTGATGCGCGGTGACGCGATTCCCCTGAAGCGTACCGCTGTTGCGCAGCGTCTTTCCGTTAAGCGAAAGGTCACCGGCCGACAACATATTGCCGCTGTTAACGGTATTGACCGCATTCAGCGTGCCGTTGCCCTGGCTCATCAGTTCGCCGGTATTGCTGAGCGTTCCAGCGGTCGTAACGTCAAGTGAGCCGGTCGCGAGGGAACTTCCGCGGTTAGTCCAGTCGTGGGAACGGATGCTGACATCCTGTCCCTGGAGCTGCCCTGCGGTAGTCAGCGTGGTACCTGAAAGGCCGAGCGCTCCGCCCGTCAGCGTGCGGGAGCCTGTCAGTAAATTCAGGATTCCGGCGGTCAGTGATAATGCGCTATCGCCCTGTAACAGACCGGCACTTTCCAGGCGATCGGCATTCAGCGTCAGGGTGTTGCCCACCATGCTGCCCGCACTGGACACCGACTGTGCCGTGATGCGGTTTGCACCTTGAGCCAGCAACATCCCCTCCGCGCTGTTCTTCAGCGTCTCGTAATCAATTGCCAGTGAAGTCCCGCTCAGCTCGCCGCTGTTGGTCAGATTTGAACCAGAGAGGGAAAGCGCCGCGTCGCTGGTGATAATACCGGCGTTGTTCAGTTCAGAGAGGGAAAGTGACAGTGCCGACGGGCTGTACAGCACGCCGCTGCTGCGGTTATCCAGCAGACGGGTAACCAGCGACAGCGTTTGTCCGGCGTGGATCAGACCACCATTAATGACCTCAGGACTGTCGATTACAAGCGCGGAGGCCGTCAGGGTTCCACTGTTGCTGAGATGGCCGGTTTCAACCTTAAGCCCTGAAGCTGATGATTTTCCCGTGTGGTTGAGGCTGCTGTCAGCCTTGAACGTCAGGTTGCCTTTGGCAGCCTGAGTTCCTTCAAGTTTTGCGTTTTGCACGGCCACGCCGACGCTGTTGCCCTGTGTCTGTGCCGTGGCCGTGGTGTTGAGGCTGCGGCCCTGCACGGTAACCGCGCCACCGGCACTGGTTTCACCTGCAAGCGTGGTATCGGTGTTGTTCAGCGCCACATCCCCGTCGCTGTGGGTCACTGACGTTGCGCTGGCGGTGAACGTCTTCCCTGAGGTGGTGAGCCCCCGGACACCGGAAAGCGTACCGCTGTTGACGATTTGCGCCGCGTTCAGCGTTAGCGTGTCATCGCTGATAAGCGTGCCGCTGTTGTTCAGATTGCCGCTCGCGGATACGGTGGTTTTCCCTTTCGCACCGGTCTCACCGGAAAGCGTGGCATTGTCTGCGCGGATATCCAGCGTGGAGGCGCTCTTCAGCGCGCCGGAGCTGGTGATATCCGTCCCGGAGACGGTAAGACTGTTGCCCTGAACGGTGCCGGTATTGCTGAATATACCGGTGTTTATCCGGGTATCCGCCACGGCGGCTAATGCGCCATGGTTAGCGAGGCTGCCCGCGCTGACGGCGAGAGATTGTCCGGCGGTTGTGCTGCCTTTCAGTTGGCTGTGGCCAGACGTGGTGAGCGTGATATTCCCGCTGGCATTTGTTGTGCTGCGGCTCTCTTGGGTCAACGTCTGCGCGTTGAGGGCAATCTCGGAAGCACTGAGATTTCCCTGCTGCACCAGTTCGCCACCCTTGACCGACAGTTGCTGCCCCGCCACAACAGAACCGTTAAGCGCCGCGTTTTTCTCAGCATTTACGGCAAGATGACGACCCGCGCTTGCCTGGGCATCTACGCTCTGGATCAGGGTGGTCGCGGCAAGCGTAGCGTCATTTGCTGCCGTGAACGCACCGCCGTTTTGCGTCAGCGTGCCGCGGGTTGTTAACTGAAGGTTGTTATCGGCGGCAACGTGAGCCTGGTCAAGCGTCAGCGCCGTCTGGCCGGAGACCGTGACGTTGCCACCCGCTTTATGGTCCCCGCGTAACGTTACGTCCGCCGCGCTGACCGTGGTGCTGCCGCTGGCAAGGGTGTTTTTCAGCACCACTTTTCCCGCACTGCTGAGCGCAATATCCCCCTGTCGCGCGTTAAGGTTGCCCAGGTTTACGCCCACCCCCGTTTCACTGGAAACCAGACGGATCCGGTTAGCGTACATGCCGCCCAGCGCACCGGTGTCTACCGCGACCTTCG
>JADHEE010000844.1_pt1 | contig 10027 bp, 7 predicted proteins | sample 8952401 | NCBI WGS metagenome assembly JADHEE01 (sample SAMN16124438, study PRJNA663242) | bioreactor sludge metagenome | isolation source: sludge (ammonium) | place: India:Bengaluru | collected 2019-02-28
GAATTCGTAGGCGTCCATCATCAGGTTGCCGAAGGTGGCGCTGGTGTGGATGCGCCTGCCCGCCCCGGACGACGCGCCGAGCGCGGCGAACAGCGGCAGCAGGTGCTCCTCGGTCGGGTGATGGAACGCGGCGAACGGCGCGCGGGCGCGGTAGTCGAGCAGTGCTGCGCGGTCGTCGGCGGCGATGGCGGCGTCGATCCAGTCGGCGAACGCCACGGCGCGCGGATCGGCGTCGTCGGCGGCGTCCCAGTCGAGGGCGCGGAGGTTGTGGGTGAGCGAGCCCGAGGCGAGCAGAATCACGCCTTCGTCGCGCAACGGCGCGAGCGCCGCGCCGACCGCCGCCGCGTGGGCGGGGCCGAGGCGCGGCTGCACCGAAATCTGGAACACCGGGACGTCGGCCTGCGACCGCAGCAGGCTGAGCGGCACCCACGCGCCGTGGTCGAGGCCGCGCTTCGGATCGAGTGCCGCCGGGATGCCCGCGGCTTCGAGCAGTCGGGCGGCCTGGGCGGCGGTTTCGGGCGCGCCGGGGGCGGCATAGCGGATTTGGTAGAGTGCGTCGGGGAAGCCGCCGAAGTCGTGGATGGTGGCGGGCGGATCGGCGGTGCTGACCCGCGCCCCGGGGGTTTCCCAATGCGCCGAGATCACCGCGATGGCTCGGGGATCGCCGAGCCGTTCGCCGAAGCTCCGGAGGAAGTCCCGCGCCGGGCTGGGCTCGATCGCCAGGGTCGGCGCGCCGTGGGAGACGAAATAGGCGGGGAAGGTCATCGCAAGCTCCATCGTGAACATCTCACGACAAAGATCGGAGGTCTCCGGCGTTGCGGGAACCGGCACGGCGGGAAAATCACCGTTGCCGGAAACGCATCAAACGTCGAGGCGGTAGGTCAGCGCCTTGAGGTAGTCGTTTTGCGGCAGCTTGGGGTGGACCGGGTGGTCGCGGTCGGCGCGCGCCGCGCGCAGCAGCGCGAACGTCCGCCCGGCGTCGGTCAACCCGGCCTCGACGGCGGCGCGGAACTGCGGCGGGTGGGCGTGGTGCGAGCACGACGCCATGAAGAACACGCCGCCCGGCTTGGTCTTCACCGCCGCCATGCGCGCAAGCTTGCGGTAACCGGCGAGACCGGCGGGGATCTTGCGGCGGTCCTTGATGAACGCGGGCGGGTCGACCACCACCACGTCGTAGCGCGCGCCGTCGTCGGCGGCGGGGTCGAGGAAGGCGAACACCTCCGCCTCGGTCCAGCGGCAGCGCTTATCGATGCCCATCTCTTCCGCCGCGCGGCGCGAGAGGGCGAGGGCAAGGGCGGAAACGTCCACCATGCGCACCTCCGCCGCGCCCGCCATCGCGGCGGGCAGGCCGAAGCCCCCGGCGTGGGAGTAAAGGTCGAGCAGGGTCTTGCCGTCCGCGAATTCCGCCACGTGCTGGCGATTGGCGCGCTGGTCGAAGAACCAGCCGGTCTTCTGCCCGTCGACGAGGTCGGCACGGAACGTGACCGGGCCTTCGATTACCGCCACCGGGCCTTCGAGAGGCTCGCCCCACAACGCGGGTTCGAGCGGCAGCCCTTCCTGGCGGCGGCTCGGCAGGTCGTTGCGCCAGACGATCGTCCGGGGATTGGCGAGGGCGTGCAGCGCCGGTTCCCACAACGGCTTCAGGCGCTCCATTCCGGCGGTGGTGACCTGCACGCTCAACACGTCGCCGTACCGGTCCACGACCAGGCCCGGCAGGTCGTCGCCCTCGGCGTGCACCCAACGGTAATGCGGAACGGCGAAGGCGCGTTCGCGTTTGGAGAGAGCGCGTTCGAGGCGGCGGGAGAACAGGCCCGCGTCCACGCTTGCGCGCTCGCCGAGCATCAGGACCCGGGCGCAGAGCTCGGTGCGGGGGTTGAACGTGCCGACGCCGAGGGTGCGCAGGCGCGCATCGCAGAAGCGCACGACCTCGCCCGGCTCGCACAGGTCGAGGGCGGAGGTCCAGGCGACGTCGCCCTTGAACACCCAGGGGAATCCTTCCGCGATGCGCTTGGCTGCGGCTTTGTCGAGGTGCACGGAGGCGGTGGGGGCTGCGATCATCGCCGAGGAATACCGGCTCCGGCAGGCGGGCGCAAGAGTCGCGATGGTGTAATCCAGCGCACAGTTGAGACGAAGGATTACCTCTATAACGAGGAATAGGTATGATAAGGGTTTCCTCCGATCCCGGCGATGAAAGGATCAACACATATGCTTTTGACTTTCATTGGCACGGGATCGGCGTTCTCGACGATCCCGGGGAATTTTCATAGCAATATGCTCTTCGAAGCCACCGATCCGGAGAGCGGCGAGATTCGCCGCCTGCTCTTCGACTGCGGGTCGGATGCGCGCTGGGCCCTGCGCGCCTTGGACCTCGGATATGCCGACATCGACGCGGTCTACGTCAGCCACCTGCATGGCGACCACGTCGGCGGCCTCGAATGGCTCGGGCTCAAGAGCTACTTCATGGGCCAGGGCAAGCGGATTCCGCTGTTCGTTCCCGAGCCGTTGCGCCGCCCGCTGTGGGAGAACTGCCTCAAGGGCGGCATGGAACTGCTGGATTTCGGCCTCGCCGACCTCAGTCACCTGTTCGAGGTGGAGGAGGTGGCGACCGACGACAGCTTCACCTGGATGGGGGCGCACTTCCACCTCGTGCCGCTGGTTCACCTGCGCGGCGGCGCGTACCTGATGTGGTCCTACGGCGTCTTCCTCGAAACCGAAGTGGGCGGCGTGCTGCTCACCTCCGACTGCCGTTTCGAGCGCGACCGGCTCGATCCCTGGTACGCCAAGGCCGACTTGATCTTCCACGACTGCGAGACGATGGAGGTTCCCTCGGGCGCGCACGCCCACTTCCACGAGCTCGCCACCCTCGAGCCCGGGATTCGCCAGAAGATCTGGCTCTATCACATGAACTGCATCGAACGCCCGGACGCCCAGGGCAACGGCTTCCTCGGCTTCGTCGAGCCGGGGCAGAGGTTTGACCTCGGCGCGGTGCGCTAGTCCGCCGGGCCGAACACCGCAGCGCCGCCCGCGACGTCGCGGGTATCCATGAAGCCGAGGCGCTGCCAGCGCCCGCCGTGCTCGCGGGCGAAATCCTCCGAGACCACCAACGGGCAGCGCAGCACCTTGCTCTGGTTCTGCAGCCGCGCGGCGCGATTCGCCGCCTCTCCGATCACCGTGAATTCCAGGCGCTCGGGTACGCCGATGTTGCCGTAGGTGAGCTCGCCGACGTGCAGGCCGATGCCGAAGTCGATGGGATGCTGCTGCGCCAGGGCGCGCTCCGCGTTGACGGTTTCGAGCCGCCGCCGCGCTTCCTCCGCCGCCGCGACGGCGCGCAGGCAGGCGTCGCGGGTTTCCGGCCCCTCGGTGGCGGCGGGAAAGATCGCGAGCGCGGCGTCGCCGATGTAGCGCAGCACCTCGCCGCCGTTTTCCAGCACCGGGCTCGCGACGCAGTCGAAGTAGCGGTTGAGCAGCGCCAGATACTCGGCGCGCGGCATGGCGACGGACAGCCGGGTGGAATCCCGCAGGTCGGCGAACCAGATCACCGCGCGGATGTCGATCACGTCGCCGCGCCGGATCTGGCCGTTCATCACCCGCGCGCCCGGCGTCTTGCCGAGATAGGTCTGGAGCAGGGTGTCGGTCATCTCCTTGAAGAAGTAGAGCTCCGCCAGGTGGGCGAGGGGCGGCATGAACTCGTCGATCAGGTTGAGGTCGCGCTTGGAGAAGCCGTCCGGCGCGTCGGTGGCGATGCTGAACGCGCCGTCGGGGATCGGCAACTGGCGGAAGGTCATGCGGAACACTGCGAAGTCGCTCATCCCGTGTTCCATCGGGTCGGGCCGGGCCTTGCTGCACATCGAGACGCCACGGCGGCGGCGCACCGCATGCGCGCCCTCGAAAAAGATCGTGTAGAGCGGCGTGTCGACGAAGCGCGGGTCGTCGTCGTCGTACTCGTGCGGGATCTCGAGCTCCTCGACGCTGTCGCCGTCGAAGTTCCAGGTCAGGCTCATCGCCTTGAACAGCGGGTGCAGCACTCGCGTCGCGATCCGCATCCGCCGCACCGGGATGCCGTTCTCGATCAGCAGCGCCGCCAGTCGCCGGAAGCCGGAGTAGTCGCCGGTCTTCGGCATGTCCCAGGCTTCCGAATTCAGCCAGTCGCGGATTGGATTATGCTTGGGCACCCGGGTCATCCTCGGCAAGCGGGTGGGAGGGCGGTGATCATAGCGTTTCGCGGCCAGGGGGCCAATGTTGTAACGTCATCACGGCTTCGACCCTGGCGTGGACTCGGGCGGGCTTCCGGTTTCACGGGTGTGCGAGGGTATTGTGTGGCGAGTGTTCGCGGCGTTCCTGGTTCTCGGACTCACGGCGTTTGGCGGTCCGATCGCCCACATCGGTTATTTCGAGACCGCGTTCGTGCAGCGCCGCAGGTGGCTTTCGCCGCAAGCCTTCGCCGATCTCGTCGCGCTCTGCCACGTTCTTCCCGGCCCGGCAAGCTCCCAGCTCGGACTGGGGATCGGCTATTTGCGCGCGGGCGTGCCCGGCGCGCTTGCCGCCTGGGCGGGCTTCACCCTGCCGTCCGCCCTGCTCCTGGGCGCGCTCGGCGTGGGTGCCGGAATGCTGTCTGGGGAGACGGTCGCTGCGGCGTCGCGCGGTCTTGCCTGGGCTGCGGCGGCGGTGGTCGGGCAGGCGGTGATGCATATGGGACGCGCCCGGGTGCGCCGCTCCGTCGACGCGTTGCCGGTGCTGGCGGCGGCGGCGGTCGCCTGGGCGTTGAGCGGACTGCCGGGGCAATTCGCGGCGCTGGCATTGGGAGCGGCCTGGGGACTGGCGCGCGGCGAAGCGGCGGCGGCCCTGCCGGGAGACGCTCCGCCTCCCGCGAAGCACGCGGCGCTCTGGCTGGCGGCCTGGGTGGCGCTGCTGGCCCTGCTGCCGCTGGCGGCGTCGGTCTCGGGCAATTCCTGGGCTGCGCTCGCCGACCGCTTCTACCGCACCGGCAGCCTGGTGTTCGGCGGCGGCCACGTGGTGCTGCCGCTGTTGAAGGCGGAGTGGGTCGACCAGGGGCTGCTCTCGCCCGCGTCCTTCCTCGCCGGATACGGCGCGGCGCAGGCGGTGCCGGGGCCGCTGTTCACCATCGCGGCCTACCTCGGCGCGGCGCTGCATCCGGAAGCGCCGGTCCTGGGCGGAAGCGTCGCGCTGGTCGCGATCTTCCTGCCGTCGGTGCTGCTGGTGCTCGGCGTTCTACCCTTCGCCGCGCGGTTGCGCGCCATGCCGCGTCTCGGGCGCGCCCTCGGCGGCGTCAACCTCGCGGTGATCGGTCTGCTGGCCGCCGCCTGGGTCGACCCGGTGCTGACCGGCGCGATCCGCGGTCCGTGGGACGCCGCGGCGGTATTGGGCGGCTTTGCGCTGCTGGTGTCCGGTCGGGTTCCGGTGCTCGCCCTGGTGGTCGCGCTGGCGCTCTTCGGCGTCGCGCTTTCGTTGTGAGTCTGTAACGATAAACTGCTGGCGTAGTTGATTTTTCATGCGCCGCGTTTTTCCGTTGACGCCCAGGCCTTCCAACGGCTTGACTGTAGCCGAACTGCGGAGTCGGAGGCGATATTGGAGCCCATGGACGAGTTGATCGCGGCGGCGATGGCCGCGCGGGCCAATGCCCATGCGCCGTATTCGGGCTATTGCGTGGGGGCCGCGATCCGCGCCGACGACGGCAGCGTCCACGTCGGCTGCAACGTCGAGAACGCCGCCTATCCCGAGAGCCTCTGCGCCGAGGCGGGCGCGCTCGCCGCGATGGTGGCGGCGGGGCGCAAGAGCCTGGTTGCGGTGGCGGTGTGCGGCGGTTCGGCGGAACGTCCGGCGATGCCGTGCGGCGGCTGCCGCCAGAAGTTGCGCGAATTCGCCGCCCCCGGCGCCGAAGTCGCGGTGGTGGACGGAGCGGGAGGAGGCGTGCGCCGGATGCGGCTGGCCGACCTGCTGCCGTTCGGTTTTGACTTGGGGGAACCCGGATGACGGTACGTTTGAAGGCGGATGCCGCGATCGAGGCCGCGGCGGCGGAGCTGCGCGGACGGCTGGGCGGGTTCCGTCCCGAGTTCGGAATGATCCTCGGCAGCGGCCTGTCCGAACTCGCCAACGCGGTGGCCGATCCGGTCGTCATTCCGTACGACGCGATCCCCGGTTTTCCAAGGCTTTCCGTCGGTGGGCACATGGCGCGGATCGTCGCCGGGCGGCTCGGGCGGCGGCGGGTGATCATGCTCCAGGGCCGCGTCCACGCTTATGAAACCGGCGAGGCCGACGGCATGGCGGTGCCGGTGGGCGCGCTGGCGCGGATCGGCTGCACCCATCTCGTCGTCACCAACGCGGCGGGCTCGCTGCGCGAGGAGGCGGGGCCGGGCGCGGTGGTGATGCTGTCCGACCACATCAATCTTACCGGCCTCAATCCCTTGATGGGCGCGGTGGGCGACCGGCGCTTCGTCGACATGGTGGACGCCTACGACCCGCGGATGCGCGAGACGTTCCGGAGCGTCGCGGCGGCGAAGGGGATTCCCCTGCACGAGGGGATCTACATGTGGTTCGTCGGCCCGAGCTTCGAAACGCCCGCCGAAATCCGCGCCGCGCGCGGCCTCGGCGCGGACCTGGTCGGCATGTCGACGGTCCCCGAGGTGATCGTCGCACGCGCCCTCGGCCTCAAGGTGGCGGCGTTCTCGCTGGTCACCAACCTTGCCGCCGGAATGGGCGGCGCGCATCTCTCCCATGCCCGCACGCTCGCCCGCGCCGCCGCCGGTGCCGCCGCGCTGCGCGAAATCCTGACCGCCTTCATGGAGGAAGCCGCTTGAGCCTCACCCGCAAGGACTGGGCGCGCCGCGTCCTGTCGCTGATCGACCTCACCAGTCTCAACGACGCCGACGACGACGCGGCGATCATCGCGGTGTGCGAGAAGGCGCTCGAATCGCCGGTCAAGCCCGCCGGGGTGTGCGTCGGGCCGCGCCAGGCGCTGGTGCCGGTGGTGGTGCTGCGGGACAGCGGCATCCGCGCCGTCACCGTCGCCAATTTTCCGGAAGGCAGGCCGAACGCCTCGCTCGCCGCGTTCGAGGTGCTGCGCGCGGTCAACGACGGCGTCGAGGAAGTCGACGTGGTGTTCCCCTACGTGCAGTGGCTGAAGGGCAAGCACGACGAGTGCGTCGAGTTCGTCGAGGCGTGCAAGTCGGCCTGCGGCGTGCTGGCGAAGCTCAAGGTGATTCTCGAGACCGGCGCGTTCGACAGCGTCGAGGACATCGACGCGGCGGCGCGCGCGGCGATCAAGGGCGGCGCGGACTTCATCAAGACTTCGACCGGCAAGATCGCGGCGGGCGCGACGCCGGAAGCCGCCGAGGCGATGCTCGGCGCGATCAAGGACAGCGGCGCGGCCTGCGGCTTCAAGGCCTCGGGCGGCATCCGCAGCCTCGACCAGGCGGTCGCCTACGTCCGCCTCGCCGAGCGGATCATGGGCGCGGACTGGGTGACGCCGGAGCGCTTCCGCATCGGCGCGAGCAGCCTGATGGACGAGCTCTTGGCGATCCTGGAAAGCCCGGAGGACGCGGTCTACGGCGCGGATGACGTCGCGCCACGCTTCCTGCCGCAGGAGACCATCGCGAAAAAACGCGACGGCGGCGAACTTTCCGACGCCGAGATCCGCGCCTTCGTCGCGGGTCTGACCGACGGCGCGGTGGGCGACGCCCAGGCCGCCGCGTTCGCCATGGCGGTGCTGTTCCGCGACCTTTCCGACGCCGAATGCCGCGCGCTCACCCTGGCGATGCGGGATTCGGGCCGTGTGCTCGACTGGCGCGCCATGGGCATCGGCGACGAGCCGGTGATCGACAAGCACTCCACCGGCGGCGTCGGCGACAAGGTCAGCCTGATCCTCGCGCCGTTGGTCGCGGCCTGCGGCGTGCACGTGCCGATGATCTCCGGGCGCGGCCTCGGTCACACCGGCGGCACGCTCGACAAGCTCGCCAGCATTCCCGGCTACGCGGTCGCGCCCGCGCCCGAGACCTTCGCCGCCGTGGTGCGGCGCGTCGGCTGCGCGGTGATCGGCCAGACCGACGACCTCGCGCCCGCCGACCGACGCCTGTATGCGATCCGCGACGTGTCGGCGACGGTTGAGAGCCTGCCGCTGATCGTCGCCTCGATCCTGTCGAAGAAGCTCGCCGCCGGGCTGGACGGCCTGGTGCTGGACGTCAAGACCGGCTCCGGCGCGTTCATGGCCGACGAGGCCGACGCGCACGCCCTGGCGAAGCGGCTGGTGCGGGTGGCCAAGGCCGCCGGGCTGCCCGCCCGCGCGCTCATCACCGACATGGGGCAGGTGCTCGGCTCCACTGCGGGCAACGCCCTGGAAGTCGCTGAGGCGGTCGCCTTCCTCCGCGCCGATCATCGCGACCCGCGCCTGGAGGAGGTCACGCTCGCGCTCGGCGTCGAGATGCTGGGCCTGGTGCGCATCGACGCCGCCACCGCGTCGCGCAAGCTCAAGCGCGCGCTCGACAACGGCGCCGCGGCGGAAACCTTCGGGCGGATGGTCGCGGCGCTCGGCGGGCCTCTCGATTTCCTCGACAACGCAAGCGCTTACCTCGAACCCGCGCCGGTTCGCCTGGAGGTCCGCGCCGAAGGGCAGGGCTTCGTTTCGGCGGTCGACGCGCGCGCCCTCGGGCTGACCGTCGTAGACTTGGGCGGCGGGCGTACGCGCCCGGATCAAGGCATTGATTTCGCTGTCGGGCTTTCCGATGTTTCAGGAGTGGGGGCGAGCACGGACGCGCCGCTCTGCGTCGTCCACGCGCGCGACGCCGCCGCCGCCGCGCGCGCGGCCCAGCGGGTCCGCGCCGCGTTCACCCTCTCGCCCGCACCGGTGGCTCCAGCAGCGGTGTTGCGGGGCCGGATCGACGCCTGACACGGCGAAAACGGGAGTTGGCCATCATGGGCCGCGCCTTCGTATTGGTTCTCGACAGCTTCGGCATCGGCTCCGCCCCCGACGCGGCGGCGTTCGGCGATGCCGGGGCCAACACCCTCGGCCACATCGCCGAGGCCTGCCGCAAGCGCCCCGAAGGGCCGCTGGAACTCACCAACCTCGCAGCCCTCGGCCTCGGCGCGGCGGCGGTGGTCGCGTGCGGCCACGCGCCGCACGGCATGCCGTGCGTCGGCGGGTTCCGGGGCGCGCACGGGGCCGCGCGCGAGGTCAGCAACGGCAAGGACACGCCGTCGGGCCATTGGGAGATGATGGGCGCGCCGGTGCGCTTCGACTGGGGCTACTTCCCCGACACCGTGCCGTCGTTCCCCGACGTGCTGATCGACGCGCTGGTGAGCCGCTGCGAACTCCCCGGCGTGCTCGGCAACTGCCATGCCTCGGGCACCGAGATCGTCGCGCGGCTCGGCGACGAACACGTCGCGAGCGGCAAGCCGATCGTCTACACCTCGGCGGATTCGGTGTTCCAGATCGCGGCGCACGAGGAAAGCTTCGGCCTGGAGCGGCTGTACCGGGTGTGCGAAGCCGCGCGCGCGCTGGTCGACGCCTACAACATCGGCCGGGTGATCGCGCGCCCCTTCGTCGGCAAGCCGGGCGACTACGTCCGCACTTCGCACCGCAAGGACTACGCCACGCCGCCCCCGCCGACCCTGATGGATGCGTTGAAGACCGCCGGGCACGAAGTGATCGCAATCGGCAAGATCGGAGACATCTTCGCGCATCGCGGCACCACCGCCGAGCTCAAGGCGGCGGGCGACATGGCGCTGTTCGACGCAACCCTGAAGGCGGCGGAAACCGCCCCCTCGGGATCGCTGGTGTTCGCCAACTACGTCGACTTCGACACGCTCTACGGCCATCGCCGCGACCCCTTCGGCTACGCCGCCGCGCTCGAGGCCTTCGACAAGCGCCTGCCGGAGCTGGAGGCGCGGCTGCGCCCCCAGGACATCGTGATCGTCACCGCCGACCATGGTTGCGATCCGACCTGGACCGGCACCGACCACACCCGCGAATGGGTGCCGATCCTCGCCTTCGGCCCCGGCGTGCAGCCGCGCGAAC
>JADHEE010000847.1_pt1 | contig 9988 bp, 7 predicted proteins | sample 8952401 | NCBI WGS metagenome assembly JADHEE01 (sample SAMN16124438, study PRJNA663242) | bioreactor sludge metagenome | isolation source: sludge (ammonium) | place: India:Bengaluru | collected 2019-02-28
CGATGTCCTACGGCGACGTCTACACCGCCTCGGTCTCGTTCGGCGCGAAGGACGTGCAGACCGTCCAGGCGTTGCAGGAGGCCGCCTCCTACGACGGCGTCTCCCTGGTGATCGGCTACGCCCACTGCATCGCGCACGGCTACGACATGGCCTGCGGCCTGCAACGCCAGACGCTGGCGGTGGAATCCGGCTACTGGCCGCTGTATCGCTACGACCCGCGCATGCTCGGCACCGACGAGAACCCGCTCTCCCTCGACACCAAGAGTGCGACCATGGACATCGGCGGATTCATGGAGGCGGAGACCCGCTTCCGCATCACCGAGCACGCCGACCCGGAGAGCTACAAGGAGATGGTCGGCCACGCGGTCGCTCACGCCCAGCGCCGCGCCGACATCCTCAAGCGCATCGCGGGGCTCTAGACTCGGCCCCGGCTTTCCAAAAACTCCCGCCCTCTTCGAAAAACCGGCCTCCTGGCCGGTTTTTCTTATTCTCTCTTCGGCTTTAACCTTCACGTAACCGCAGATGCATTAGAAAATTCATGTTAAACTTTTGAGTGTCGCCTTCGGCAAGGCGAAGCTTTGGTGGTCGGTGCCCCGAAACCGGGGGCGGGAGCGGAACGCAATGCGAAATCTTTCGATCAAGTGGAAAGTGAATCTCCTGGGCGCGGTGCTCGGCGGCCTCGCCCTGGTCATCGGATTCGTCGGCATCTACGGCATGTGGGTGTTCAAGACCCGGGCGGACGACATGCTCGCCACCGGCCAGCGCGCGGTGATCGCCGAGCGCATCGACAAGCGCGTGATCGCGGTGGTGATGGACAGCCGCGGCCTCTATATGTCGAACTCTCCCGCCGACGTGGACAAGTTCGCCAAGCCCCTGCTCCAGAACCTCGAAGCCCTCCAGGCCGACGTCACCGCGTGGAAGGCCGCCTCTCCCGCGAGCGAAGCCGCCGGATTCGCCGACCTCGAAGCCGCGGTGAAGAGCTTCGTCGCCTTCCGCACTGAGACCGTGAAGCGCGCCCGCGAGGGTGGCGGCGCCGCCGCCGACGCGTACGGCAACAACGACGACAACCGCAAGAACCGCCAGGCGCTCAACACCCAGATCGTCAGCCGCGCGGAAAAGATCAGCGCCCAGATGGCCGCCCTCAACGACGACCTGCGGCAGTTCTTCGAAACCCTCGCCACGATCATGGGTGCGGTGCTCGCCGCAGGCGTGGTGGTCGGCGTCGCCGCGTCGCGGATCATCGGGCAGCGGCTGATCTCGCGCCCGATCACCGAGATGACGGGGGCGATGGACGCGCTCGCGCACGGCAACACCAACGTGTCGATCCCCAGCCTCGGCGCGGCGGACGAAATCGGCGCGATGGCGAAGTCGGTCGAGGTGTTCCGCGCCAACAAGCAGGACGCCGACCGCCTCGCGGCGGAGCAGGCCCGCGACCAGGAAGCCCGCACCCGCCGCGCCGCGACAGTCGAAGACCTGATCGCTAAGTTCCAGGGCGCATCGGAGGACGCGCTCCGCAGCCTCGGGTCTGCCACCGGCACCCTTGAGACCACCGCGCGCGGCCTCGCCCAGACCGCGACCAGCACCACCGAGCAGTCCAGCGCTGTGGCCGCCGCGACCGAGCAGGCCTCCGCCAACGTCCAGACCGTCGCCACCGCGGCGGAAGAACTCTCGGCGGCGATCCACGAGATCGCGCGCCAAGTTGCGGCGTCGAGCCAGTTGTCCTCCACCGTGCAGGACGAGATGACGCGGGCACAGGACACCATGGGACAACTCACGCAGGCTTCGTCGCGGATCGGCGAGGTGATCAACCTGATCACCGACATCGCGAGCCAGACCAACCTGCTCGCCTTGAACGCCACCATCGAGGCGGCGCGCGCCGGGGAGATGGGCAAGGGCTTCGCGGTGGTGGCGGGCGAAGTGAAGAACCTCGCTAACCAGACCGCCAAGGCGACCGAGGACATTCAAAACCAGATCGGCGCGGTCCAGGCCAAGGTGAAGGATGCCGAAGTGGCAATCAGCGGCATCGCCGAGCACATGCACCGGATCGGCGCGATTTCCTCGGCGATCGCCTCGGCGGTCGAGGAACAGAGCGCCGCAACCAACGAGATCGCGCGCAACGTCCAGCAGGCGGCGGCGGGCACCCAGGAGGCCGCGAGCGGCATCTCGGGCGTCACCCAGGCGGCGGCGGACACCGGCGACGCCTCGCGCGAGGTCCTCGAGGCCGCGCGCATCATGACCCAGGAGACCGCGGTCCTGCGCGACCGGATCGGCGAATTCCTGCGCGGCGTCAAGGCCGCGTGAACGCGAGCGGGGATGGATGCGGGCGCATCCATCCCTTGCCTCATTTGACACACTCCATGCTTTAATTTAACTCCTCTTGCCCTCTACACGCGCAAGCGCGTTTGTCGTACCATCACACTTGCTCGTTCTACCTTTGAGCGCGCCCGTCGCACTCCTGGAGCGCGGGCGACGGGTCGATCTCCGACAATGAGGGGGAGTCTGATGGCGGCTGTTGCACCGTTGCTGGTCTGGAGCGACGCATTTTCCCTGGGTATTCCACAACTCGACGACGACCACCGCAAGCTCGTTGACTTCATCAACAAGCTCAGTGCGTTGGACGCGGAAGCCAAGCCCGCGGCGGAATTCGACGCCGAGATCGACCGACTGCGCGCGCACCTCCTCGACCATTTCTCGCGCGAGGAAAAGATCCTCCACGCCGCGATGAGCGCCACCGAAGCCGAAGCCCACATCTCCCACCACCGGGAAACCGAGGCCTTCTTCGAGCGACTCGCGCTCGATGGGAAATCCGGGGAACGCAGGATCTCGCGGAGCATGGTCCTCGACTACCTGCATCGCTGGCTCCTCGACCACGTCCTCGTCGGCGACGTCAGCGCGCGCGACAAGATGGTGGCGGATGGGGCGATCCCCGCCGACGTGGTCGACAAGCCCGGCCTCCTCTCCCGCCTCCGGATCGGCCAGAGAATCGGGATGATGGCGGCGGTGCCGATGCTGATGCTGGCGCTCGCGGCGGCGCAGATCGGCCTCGACAAGATCGAGGACTCGCGCAGCCTCGACCGCGTCGCGGCGTTGAGCGACACCGCCGGGCTGGTCGGCGACCTGGTGCACGGCCTGCAAAAGGAACGCGGCGCGTCGGCGGGATTCCTCGACAGCAAGGGCGCGGCGTTCGGCGACGACGTGGCGAAATTCCGCAAGGAGGCGGATTCCGCCGCCGGAGCCTTCCAGGCCGGAGCCAAGGAAAGCGCCGAGATGGGGCTCGGCCCCCAGTTCATGGCGGCGCGCCGGGCGCTCCAGGAGGTCGAGGCGCTGCGGCGCAAGATCGACGCCTTCGGCATCGACCGCGCCACCGAGGTGGCGAGCTACACCCAGGTGATCTCCACCCTGCTCGACGTGATCGACGGCATCGCGGCGATCTCTCCCGACGAACGCCTGGCGCGCGAGATCTCGGGCTTCGGCGTGTTCCTGCGCGGCAAGGACCTCGCCGGCATCGAGCGAGCGCGCGGCGCTGCGGGCTTCGGCGCGGGGGCGTTCTCGCGCAAGCTGTACCATGAGTTCGTCTCGATCGGCGCGCAGCAGAGCGCGAATTTCGCGGTGGCGAGCGCCATGGTCGGGCCGGTGGGACGCGACGTGATCACCACCGCGCTCGCCAGCCCGGCGGAAAAACGCCTGGAGGAATATCGCGACATCGCCCTCGCGGCGCAGGACAGCGGCGACCTCAAGGGCGTCACCGGCCCTCAGTGGTTCGCCGCCGCGACCGCGCGCATCGACATCCTCAAGACCGCCGAGAACACCCTCGCCGCCGCGATCCGCGCCGAAGCCGCCGCCAAGGCCAAGGCCGCGCGCTCCGAAGCCACCGCCGCGATCGCGGCTCTGGTGGTGCTGATCCTGGCGATCGGCGCGCTGGTTCTCGTCATCACCCGCTCGATCATCCGCCCGATGGACAGCCTGCGCGAGGAGATCGTCGAACTCGGGCGGGGGCACACCACCCGCGCCATCCTCGGCCAGACCCGCCAGGACGAGATCGGGCTGATCGCCCGCGCAGTGCACGCGTTCCGCCAGAACCTGATCCGCGCCGACTTCGCCGCCGCCAGCAGCGCCGTCGACGCCTCGATCGAGCTCGAACGGGCGAAGGCGCGCGAGCGCATCACCAACGCCTTCCGCTCCGAGATCGACGCCTTCCTCCGCACCCTCGCCAGCGCCGCCAACGCCCTCCACGACGCGGCGGTGGGGATGGAGCAGTCGAGCAGCCAGGGCGCGCGGCAGGCGGTGCAGGTCACCGACGCCGCGGTGGAGGCCTCGCATTCGGTGGATTCGGTCGCCGCCGCGTCGGAAGAGCTTTCGAGCTCGATCGGCGAGATCGCGCGGCAGGTGGCGCGATCCGCCGACGTCAGCCGCTCCGTCGCCGACAGTTCGGAAATGGCGCAGGCGGCGATGGGCTCGCTTTCCGCAAGCGCGGTGAAGATCGGCGACATCGTCGGCATGATCAACGACATCGCGAGCCAGACCAACCTCCTCGCGCTCAACGCCACCATCGAGGCGGCGCGGGCGGGCAACGCGGGCAAGGGCTTCGCGGTGGTCGCCGCCGAGGTCAAGGTGCTCTCGGGCCAGACCGAGCGCGCCACGCGCGAGATCGCCGCGCAGGTCGGCGCGGTGCAGAGCGCCACGCACAAGGTGGTCGAGGCGATCGACATCGTCGTCGGCAACATCGGCGAAATGAGCGAGATCGCCAGCATGATCGCGGGCGCGATCGAGGAACAGCGCGCCGCCACCGAGGAGATCAGCATGAGCGTCGCCCACGCCGCCGACGGCACCCGGGGCGTCACCCTCAACATCTCGGGCGTCGCCGAGGCCAACGACCGCATCGGCGACATGTCGAAGACCGTCTCCGGCGCGGCAGAAAACCTCTCCGCCCAGACCCGGGCGCTGAAGGACCAGGTGGAGACCTACCTTCGCAACGTGGCGGCGGCCTGAGGCCTCAGGCCAGCCCGTCCCAGAACTTTTCGGCGGTTGGGCTGAGGCGGTGACGGGGGCGGTAGACGCGGATTTCCACCGGGATGTCCCAGTCGCCGCTCCCCGCGCGCACCAGCCGCCCGGTGGCGAGGTCGGCCTGGATCAGGGTCAGCGGCAACCACGCCACGCCGCGCCCGGCCAACGCCATGGCGCGAATCGCGGTGGCGAGGTGGGCGGTGAACACCGGCTCCAGCCACACCGGCGGGTCCTTCTTCGCCCGCGCCCCGCCGACGATCCGCCCGAGGCCGGATTCCGGGCTGTAGGCCAGGTACGGCAAGCGCGCGTCCTCGGCTCCCGGCAGGGTGGCCTCCAGGCTTTGCGCGCGCACCGGAATCAGCACGTCGTCGCCCTGCGGCAGGGAGACGAACGCGCGCGCCTCGAGGCGCGGCATCGCCGCGGGATGCTGGTGGCAGAGCAGGAACTGGGCGTTGCCCTCCTGCATCAGGGATTCGCACACCGCGAGGCTTTCCGAAATCAGGCGGATCGAGCCGAGGGGTGTGTCGCGCTCGCGCCCGCGCAGCCAATCGGGGAAGAAGGTGAGCGACAGCGCATGGGTGCAGGCGAAGCGCAGCGTCGCCGAAACCGCGCTGTCCACCTCGCGCGCCTCCTCCCGCACCTGGATCAGCCGCCGCACGGTTTCCTCCGCCACCGGGCGGAATCGCTCGCCCGCGAGGGTCAGGCGGATCTGCCGGGTGTCGCGGTCGAACAGCGCAGCGCCGGTCCACGATTCGAGCGAACGGATGCGGCGGCTGAACGCCGGCTGGGTGAGGTTGCGTCGCTCGGCGGCGCGCGAAAAGCTGCCGGACTCCGCCAACGCAAGAAAATCCTCCAACCACGACAACTCCATTCCGTCCCCCTCATTGCCATGCACCGCCGGCATAGAGCCATTCAACCTGGATCATTGCCGTGCTTCCGCCGCTTTCATCATACTTGGCCCATCACCAGCGTCACCGATTTCGGTGCCCCAACGCCAGGAACGGAACCCAGATCATGCGGATCCTCGAAGTCCGAGAAAAGACCTTCTCCATCGCGTCGCCGATCGCCAACGCGTTCATCGACTTCTCCAAGATGACCTGTTCGGTTGTGGCCGTCATCACCGATGTGATCCGCGACGGCAAGCCGGTGGTCGGTTTCGGCTTCAACTCCAACGGGCGCTACGGCGTCGGCGGACTGCTGCGCGAGCGCTTCCTGCCGCGCCTCAACGAGGCCGATCCGGAGAGCCTGCTCACCGAGGACGGCTCCAACCTCGACCCCTTCCGCATCTGGGCGACGATGATGCGCAACGAGAAGCCCGGCGGCCACGGCGAGCGCTCGGTGGCGGTCGGCGCGACCGACATGGCGGTGTGGGACGCGGTGGCGAAGATCGAAGGCAAGCCGCTCTACCGCGTCCTCGCCGACCGGTATTCCAACGGCGTCGCCGACGACAAGGTCTGGGTCTACGCGGCGGGCGGCTACTACTATCCCGGCAAGGACACCAAGGGCCTCCAGGACGAGTTCCGGAGCTACCGCGAGCGCGGCTACCGCGTCTGCAAGATGAAGATCGGCGGCGCGTCGCTCGACGAGGACATCCGCCGCATCGAGGCCGCGCTCGAGATCGTCGGCGACGGCAAGAACCTCGCGGTCGACGTCAACGGTCGCTTCGACCTCGACACCGCGATCCAGTACGCCGACGCGCTCAAGCCCTATAACCTGTTCTGGTACGAGGAAGTCGGCGACCCGCTCGACTACGCCCTCAACGCCGAGATCGCCAAGCACTACCCGCTGCCGATGGCGACCGGCGAGAACCTGTTCTCCCACCAGGACGCGCGCAACCTGCTGAAGTTCGGCGGCATGCGCAAGGACATCGACTTCCTCCAGTTCGACTGCGCCCTCTCCTACGGTCTCGTCGAATACCTCCGCACCCTCGAGGTGGTGAAGGAGGAAGGTTGGTCGACGCGCCGCATCGTGCCGCACGGCGGCCACCAGATGTCGCTTGCGATCGCGGCGGGCCTGCACCTCGGCGGCAACGAGTCCTATCCGGACGTGTTCAAGCCGTTCTGCGGCTTCGCCGACGGCTACGCGGTGGAGGACGGCTACGTCCGCCTGCCCGACGCGCCCGGCGTCGGCTTCGAGCTCAAGAGCGAGCTGTTCAAGACGATGAAGACCATCCTCGACTGATCGGCCTTCCCCACCCCCCGCGCGATCCTGTAACCTCTCACGGGCTTTACAGGATCGCGTCATGTCTTCTCCGGTATTGATCTGCTACGCCAGCCACGACGGCCACACCCGCCGCATCGCCGAGCGCATCGCCGCCCGCGTCGAAAGCCGGGGCACGGCGGTGGACCTCGTCGACCTGTCGCGGCGGCAGCCCGCTGCCGCCGAGGTCGAGGCCGCGCCCGCCGTGGCGGTGATCGCTGCGATCCGCTACGGCCACCACCTGCCGCCCGCGCGCGCCTTCGTGCAGGCGCAGCGCGACCGCCTCGCGCAAAAGCCGCTGGCGATGATCTCGGTCAACCTCACCGCCCGCAAGCCGGAGAAGCGCTCGGTGGCGGGCAGCGTCTACCTGCGGAAATGGGTGGAAACCCCGGGGCTGCGCCCGCGCATCGCCACCGCGGTGGCGGGCAAGCTCGACTATCCGCGCTACGGATGGTTCGACCGCATGATGATTCGCCTGATCATGAAGATCACCGGCGGCCCCACCGACCCCAGCGTGACCGTGGAGTTCACCGACTGGGACCGCGTCGACGCCCTCGCCGACGAGATCGCGGCCCTGGCCGACACGACCTCCGGCCAGGCCTAGAGCGACGCCTCGTCCTCGAACGCCGCGAGGATGCGATCCATCTCGGCGGGCGTGAGTTCGCCGCCGTCGGCGCGCATCGGCGAGCCGATCCCGGCGAGAAGACGCTGCACCAGCACCGCCGTGTCCGAGCCCACTCCGGACTTCCAGCACAGCGACAGCACCGCGTCGGGGCGCTCGGACTTGAGAATCTGCCGCACCGCCGCCATCGAGCAGCCGCTGCGCACGATCAGGCACGCCTTGACGAACGTCCAGTGCTCGTAATCGAGCGAACGGCGGATCAGGTCTTCGGTGATCGGTTTCTTCTCGTGCAGGATGCGCGCGGTGGCGACCTCCTGTTCGAGTTGCACCGCCTCGTCGTCACGGCTCGCCGCCTGGGCGGAATAGTCCTTTTCCAGCCGCTCCCGCACGGCTTGGCGCAACACGCCCATGGTCTCCGCGTCGAAGTCCTTGCGCGCCGCAAGCTGGTCGAGAAGGCTGTCGGCGACGAACGTAGCCAGGCGGCAGGCGCCGCGCTTGGACAACTGCGGGCGGCGCACCAGGGGCTCGTGCAGCGGCGGCAGGCCGCGCGCGCGCTCCACCAGGTAGTCGAGGGTGTCCTCGCGCATCTGCGCGGTGGGATTGTTGAGCAGCGCCACCAGGGCGTCGGTGTCGTCGCTTTGCGCCACCAGGTCCACGACCTCGGCTCCCAGGCCATGACGGCGCGACACCGCGCACATCGCGCCCGGAATCGGAGCGTTGGCGAGGATGTCGAGGAGGTCGGCGTCGGCCAGAACCGGCGAGAACTCCAGCACCGGCGCGGCGACCACGAGGTCGATGTCCCGCGCCAGGGCGTGGACGATGTGCGGCGGAATCCGGCTTTCGCTCTTCAGCACCTCGGCGACCACCTGGCGCACCACGGGAAGCTGGTCGCGGGCGAGTTTTTCGAGCAGCGCCAGGGTCTGGGCGGTGTGGACGTGGGAATCCCGCGGCCCGAGCTCCGGCGCGCGCGTCGCCACCTTGCGCGCGAGCACGGCGCGCACGCTCGCGTCCTCGTCGTTGGCGAGCTTGCCGTCGGCCTGGGTCGGCGTGGCGGGGTTGGCGGCGACGCGGCTGCGCACCTCCGGGTCCGGATCGTCGGCCATGTAGTAGAGGATTTCCGGCGCGACCGACCGGGCTTCCGCCACGGCGAACCGGGCGCGGCGGTCCGGGTCGCGCGCCATGCGCTTCGCGTCTTCATAAGAGCTTGGCGGCGCGATCCCGGCGGCGCCCGGCGTGGATGTAAAGGCGGAATTCAACGACGATCTCTCCGAGCCCTGCGACCGCACACGGCACATATTCAGGTTATCTGATCATAACTTGCATTCGCGCTCGCGGAAACCCGCGTAACCTGTATATGACCCGCAACCAATGCAAGAGCAACCCGCGTCGAACGAGGGGCTCGCCCGCCGCCATGCGTGTGCGCGGCAGCGATCCCCGGGTTGACGCGCCGCCGAGTGACTGGAGTACACTGGGCTTTTCCACGAACGGGGATCCCAGGCCGATGACCGACGACGAAATGCAGGCGCTCGACACCCAGATGAAGCTCCAGGCGCTGATCCTGATGGTGCGTAATGTTTATGCCTACGTGGATCGCCTCGACGGCCACAGCGGCCATGTGGCGGACGGGCTGCGCGCGTTTCTCGAAGACTCGCTGCCCCAGTTGTCCCTGCCCCTGCCCGCGCCCGAGAACGTCCTCGACGCGATCCGGAACGCTCTCGCCGAACCTCTCCGCGCGGTGATCGCCGATCTCGAGGCGGGCATACCGCCCGCGCCGCCGCCGCCGCCGAAGTTCACCCTGGTGCCCGGCGGCCTCGACGACTGAGGCAAATGCAACCGCGCCCCGGGCGAGGCCCGGGGCGTTTGCGGTGGAATTCACGACACTGGAAAGACTGGCGTCCCCAAGGGGATTCGAACCCCTGTTACCGCCGTGAGAGGGCGGTGTCCTAGGCCTCTAGACGATGGGGACTTGAAGGCCGGTCCGGAGGAAGTAGCACGCGGTGTGCGGCTTGTCCAGACTGCGCTTGAAGTCTTCTTGACCTGTCCGTTTCGGTGGCGACCCCAACGGGATTCGAACCCGTGTTGCCGGCGTGAAAGGCCGGTGTCCTAGGCCTCTAGACGATGGGGTCGCAGGCCGAAGCGGAGCGCCCTTCTACCCGCACGGGC
>JADHEE010000850.1_pt1 | contig 9970 bp, 6 predicted proteins | sample 8952401 | NCBI WGS metagenome assembly JADHEE01 (sample SAMN16124438, study PRJNA663242) | bioreactor sludge metagenome | isolation source: sludge (ammonium) | place: India:Bengaluru | collected 2019-02-28
GGGGTGCGGCCGATTGGCGACTGGTCGACGTTGATCACCTTGTCGAACTGGTCGAGGCCGACGATCTCGTCGTGCTCGGCCGGTTCGGCGGTGGAGCCATACAAATGCTTCGCGGCGGCGGCGTAGAGCGTGTCGTTGATCAGCGTCGATTTGCCCGAGCCGGAGACGCCGGTGATGCAGATGAACAGGCCGACCGGCAGTTCGAGGGTGACGTCCTTCAGGTTGTTGCCGCGCGCGCCGACGATCCTGAGCATGCGCTCCGGATCGGCGCGGCGGGGCGTGCCCGGTGCCTCGATGCGCCGCCGGCCGGCGAGGTAGTCGCCGGTCATCGAGGCGGGATTGGCCATGATCCGCGCGGGCGTGCCCTCGGCGACGACGGCGCCGCCGTGGATGCCGGCGCCGGGGCCGATGTCGACGACGTAGTCGGCGCTGCGGATGGCGTCCTCGTCGTGCTCGACGACGATCACCGTGTTGCCGATGTCGCGCAGGTGGTGCAGCGTCTCCAGCAGGCGGTGGTTGTCGCGCTGGTGCAGGCCGATCGACGGTTCGTCGAGCACGTACATCACGCCGGTGAGCCCCGAGCCGATCTGCGAGGCCAGCCGGATGCGCTGCGCCTCGCCGCCGGAGAGCGTTTCCGCCGAGCGGTCGAGCGACAGGTAGTCGAGGCCGACGTTGATCAGGAACTGCAGGCGGCTGACGATTTCCTTGAGCACCTTCTCGGCGATCTGCGCCTTGTTGCCGGCGAGCTGCAGGTCGCGGAAGTAGTCGCGCGTCTGGCCGAGCGGCAGGCGGCTGATCTGGTGCAGGGTCAGCGCCTGCGTGCCGCTGCCGACGTGCACGTGGCGCGCTTCGCGGCGCAGGCGGGCGCCGTCGCACTCCGGGCAGGTCCGGCTGCTGATCAGCTTGGACAGTTCTTCGCGCACCGCCACCGAGTCGGTTTCCTTGTAGCGGCGCTCGAAGTTGGTGACGATCCCTTCGAAGGTGTGGCTGCGGTCGAAGCGCGTGCCCTTTTCATTGAGATAGCGGAAGCGGATCACTTCGCGGCCGGAGCCGTAGAGGAGGATCTGGCGGATGTTCTCCGGCAGCCGCACGAACGGCGTGTCGACGTCGAAGCCGTAGTGCTCGGCCAGCGAGGCCAGCAGCTGGAAGTAGAACTGGTTGCGCCGGTCCCAGCCGCGGATGGCGCCGGCGGCAAGCGACAGTTCCGGCTGCGTGACGATGCGCTTTGGGTCGAAGAACTGGATCACGCCGAGGCCGTCGCACTTCGGGCAGGCGCCCATCGGGTTGTTGAACGAGAACAGGCGCGGTTCCAGTTCCTGCAGCGAGTACGAGCACACCGGGCAGGCGAAGCGGGCCGAGAACAGGTGCTCCTTGCCGGAATCCATCTCCAGCGCGATGGCGCGGCCGTCGGCGTGGCGCAGCGCGGTCTCGAACGATTCGGCGAGGCGCTGGCGGATGTCGTCGCGCACCTTGAGCCGGTCGACCACCACGTCGATGGTGTGCTTCTGCGTCTTGGCCAGCTTGGGCAGCGCGTCGATCTCGTGGATCTTGCCGTCGATGCGCAGGCGGGCGAAGCCCTGCGCGCGCAGTTCGGCGAACAGGTCGAGCTGCTCGCCCTTGCGGTTGGCGACGACCGGCGCGAGGATCATCAGCTTGGTGTCCGCCGGCAGCGCCAGCACGTGGTCGACCATCTGCGAGACGGTCTGCGCTTCCAGCGGCAGGTCGTGCTCGGGGCAGTACGGCGTGCCGGCGCGGGCGAACAGCAGGCGCAGATAGTCGTGGATCTCGGTGACCGTGCCGACCGTCGAACGCGGGTTGTGGCTGGTCGCCTTCTGCTCGATGGAGATGGCCGGCGACAGGCCTTCGATCAGGTCGACGTCGGGCTTGTCCATCATCTGCAGGAACTGGCGGGCGTAGGCCGAGAGCGACTCGACGTAGCGGCGCTGGCCCTCGGCGTAGAGCGTGTCGAAGGCCAGCGAGGATTTGCCCGAGCCGGACAGCCCGGTGATGACGATCATCCGGTTGCGCGGCAGGTCGAGATTGATGTCCTTGAGATTGTGCGTGCGTGCGCCGCGGATGCGGATTTCCTTGAATTCTTCCATGGGGAGGCGGTGCCGGGAGGGGAAGGCAAACCTGATAATATACGCAAGAAATTTCGCCGATACGACCGCCTGAACCAGTCCGTTGTTCCATCGTCCTTTTTTTGCCGTGGCGTTCAGGAAAATCCGTCCGATGCTTGCTCCCACCCATGAGTCGATGAGCTCCGGGGAGCGCCGTTCCGGCGCCGCCCTGGCCTTCGTCTTCGCCCTGCGCATGCTCGGCCTGTTCCTGATCCTGCCGGTCTTCGCCGTGCACGCGCGCGGCCTGCCCTCGGGCGGCGACGTGGCGCTCGTCGGCATGGCGCTCGGCGCCTACGGCCTGACGCAGGCGCTGCTGCAGATCGCCTACGGCGTGGCCTCCGACCGCTTCGGGCGCAAGCCGGTGATCTTCTTCGGCCTGGCGGTGTTCGCCGCCGGCAGTTTCGTCGCGGCGCTGTCGGTCGACATTCCTGGCGTCATCGCGGGGCGCGCGCTGCAGGGTGCCGGCGCCATCTCGGCGGCGGTGACGGCGCTGGCCGCCGATCTCACGCGCGAGCAGCATCTGACCAAGGTGATGGCTATGATCGGTTCGTCGATCGGCTTGGCCTTCGCCGTGTCGATGGTCACCGCGCCGCTGCTGTACGCGGCGATCGGCATGGGCGGCATCTTCGCGCTGACCGGCGCGCTGGCGCTGCTGGCCGTGCCGGTCGTCTGGAAGCTGGTGCCGGCGCCGCCGCCGGTGCCGCGCCAGCCGGGCTGGTCGGGGTTCGCCGAGGTGCTGCGTTCCGGGCCGCTGCGGCGCCTCAATTTCGGCGTGTTTACGCTGCATTTCACGCAGACGGCGATGTGGGTCCTGCTGCCGTCGGCGCTGGCCGGCCGCGGCGGCCTGCCGGTCGGCCAGCACTGGAAAGTGTATCTGCCGGCCGTCCTCCTCTCGTTCGTGGTCATGGTGCCGGCGATCATCGCCGCGGAGAAGCGCGGCCGCATGCGCCAGGTGTTCAATGCCAGCATCGCGCTGCTGATCGCCGTCCAGGCGGGATTCGGCTGGCTGGGCCAGAGCCTGCCGGCGCTGTGCCTCTGGCTGCTGCTGTTCTTCGTCGCCTTCAACGTCCTGGAAGCGGTGCAGCCCTCGCTGATCTCGCGTCTCGCTCCGCCCTACGCCAAGGGCGCCGCGCTCGGCATCTACAACACCACCCAGTCGCTCGGCCTGTTCCTGGGCGGCTTCGCCGGCGGCTGGCTGGCCCGGACGGGCGGCGAGACCGCCGTCTGGTCGGCATGCATCGTCCTGCTGCTGGCCTGGCTGGCGCTCGGCGCCTCCATGCAATTTCCGCTGCTGCGCAACCCGCGGCAGTCCGGGCAAACTCTTTTATAATCCCGCTTCAGACATCCATCCACCTGGGAGACAGCATGGCTTCGGTCAACAAAGTGATTCTCGTCGGCAATCTCGGCGCCGATCCGGAAACCCGTTACATGCCCAACGGCGACGCCGTGGCGAACATCCGGCTGGCCACCACGGAATCGTGGAAGGACAAGGCGACCGGCGAGAAGCGCGAAATGACCGAATGGCATCGCGTCGTCTTCTACCGGAAACTGGCCGAGATCGTCGGGCAGTACCTGAAGAAGGGCTCGTCGGTCTATGTCGAGGGCCGCATCCGCACGCGCAAGTGGCAGGACAAGGAAGGCCAGGAGCGCTACACCACGGAAATCGAGGCCAACGAAATGCAGATGCTCGGCGGCCGCCAGAGCGCCTCCTCGTCCGGCGGCGAAGCCGAATACGGCGGCAGCATGCCGTCGTCCGCTCCTCCCTCGGGCGGTGGCCGCGCGGCGCCGGCCAAGAAGGCGCCGAGCTTCGAGGACATGGACGACGACATTCCGTTCTAGACCCGACCTTAGCAGTAGTTGTAAACAAGATCCCAGTAAGCCTTGTGCTTACTGGGATTTTTTATTGTTTACGTTTTTTCTTTTTTGCGTCTATAATGTTTACTATCGTATACCTGAAAAAATAGTAAACAATGTCCTCTGGTTACCGCGTCAAGACTGTTGTACTTACCTCGGGCGAGCGTCTTCCTGTTCTTCTTGATCAGGACGGGCAGCCGATGTTCGTTCCCACCGTCTTTGCATTGACTGAGGTGAGAGGGAAGAACCTGGCGGCCAACACCATAGGTATCGTTCTTCGTAGTGTGATGGCTTTTCACCTGTTCCTTGATGCCCGTGGTATCGACTTTGACGGGCGTCTCGCTAGTGGTGAGTTGCTTTCGCTGGGCGAAGTGGAAGACCTTGCCCGTCTCTGTCGGTGGCCTCTCGCCGAGTTGGCTGCGCTGTCCAGTTCTAACGAAAGCACGGCGTTGAACGTGCTATCGCTGGAAAAGGTGCGTATGGTGGGACAGAAAACCTCGGCCGTACACGTGGCGCCAGATGTTGCTGCTAGCCGACTGCGCTACATCAGGATGTACCTCCAGTGGCTTGCCACCGAGCGTCTGAGCAGACATGGTTTGTCACCGTCAGTGGCTTCCCGGCTGGGAGATACAGCCCGGTTCGTGGTTGAAGCGATTGATTCGCGCATTCCGCATGGGTCGGGGCGTAACGCGCTTGGTCAACGAGAAGGCGTGTCTGATGAAGCAGTGGCGGAGCTACTGCGCGTTGTTGATCCGCATTCCCCGGATAATCCGTGGCGGGATCAGCACACACGCTATCGTAATGCCTTGCTTGTCCACTGGCTCTTGTATCTTGGGCTGCGAATTGGTGAGGCGCTGGGTGTGCGTGTCAGCGACATTGTGGCTTATCGCAAAGAAGTCACGATTCACCGACGTGCAGATGACCCCGATGATCCTCGGCGATACCAGCCGCAAACCAAGACCCGGGCGCGGGTACTCCCGGTCAGCGGTACGCTGCTGGCGGAGACGCAAGCCTATATCCTGAACCACCGTAACACATTGCCACGGGCTAGGAAACACGCCTACCTGTTCGTCGCTAGTCGCACAGGACAGCCCATGACTCTGGCTGCCGTGGGGAAGTTATTCAAGGAGCTGCGTGAGCGCTGTCCGTCGTTGCCGGAAGGTCTCTCCGGGCACGTATTGCGTCACACCTGGAATGACGCGTTCTCGAAAAAAATGGATGAGGCTGGTGTAACGCCGGAAAACGAGCGCCAGGCTCGTAGCTACCTGATGGGCTGGTCGCCGACGTCGGATACGGCCGCGGTCTATACCCGCCGCTATGTTCGCAATAAGGCCAAAGAGGTTTCTCTTGGTCTGCAAGACCAACTCGTGAACAAAGGGAAGCGTGATGAATAAGCGGAAGGAGATAACAGCACATTGGGACTCGGCCCCCGAATTACCTGAACTGGCACGGACGAGGTCTGGCGTTGAGTTCGATCCGCGTGGGTACAGGTGGATATACCGTGACACCACAACAACCGTAAATCTGGACTTTGCCATGTGGCCTGCTTCGGAAGCATTCGTGGCCTCGGCGAAGCTTGCATTGCTCTGGTATGCGGAGCACATGTCCGCGCACCATTTGAAGAATATGCATGAACGACTGATGCATTGTCTAAGAACCTTATGCATCAAGCGGGATGGTCCGATTGAGGAAATAACCAGTACCGACATTGTCAATTACAGAGCTACATTGACTGATACCACATCCTGGTATCTCGGCAGCCTTTCCGGGTTATTGCAAAAATGGAATAGCCTCAGATATCCGGGGGTGACTGCTGACGCTATCGCGTTATTGAGGCAACTGCGTACGCAGGGCAACCGCAAGGGGGAGGCGGTGCTGACGCATGACCCGATCTACGGTCCATTCACCGACGTAGAGTTGGAATCCCTACATGCCTCACTTGATAGGGCCTATGCGGATGGCGAGGTGGACAGAGAAGGATACCTGCTCTCTTATCTTTTCATATTGCTTGGGCAGCGTACCGTTCAGTACGCTGCGTTGAAGGTTCGTGACGTTGCCGTGGCATCTGCAAGTGACGGTACCCGTGTGCATACGTTGCGCGTTCCGCGTGCTAAGCAGCGTAACCAACTCTCGCGTGCTGAATTTAGAGATCGTGTACTTGTTCCCCGGATTGGCGAGCTTTTGATGGAGCATTCCAACGAGGTTCAGGCAGAGTTTCAAGGAATCCTGCCGGACCCGTTAGATGCACCATTATTCCCTGCACGACGGCGACTTGGCGGTGAACCAGAAGGATTTGAACACCACCGCACAGCACAGGCACTCTCGCAAGAACTAAAGAAAGTCCTTGGGGGGTTGAGAGCGATGTCGGAGCGAACAGGGCTGCCGTTGCATATTACCGCTACACGTTTTCGCCGCACTATGGCTACTCGGGCTGCGATGGAGGGGCACGGCGAGTTGATTATTGCCGAATTACTGGACCATACGGATACCCAGAATGTCGGGGTTTACATCGAGGCTCGGCCCGAAATTGTGGAAAGGATCGACCGAGCGATGGCCATGTATCTGGCGCCGATGGCGCAGGCTTTTGCCGGAGTCATCATCGACGACGAATCCCTGGCGACGCGTGCTGAAGATCCATCCAGCAGGGTGTGCGACCCAAAATTTGATGCCTCGATGAAGCCCATGGGGAGTTGCGGCAAACATGGTTTTTGTGGATTTTTGGCCCCTATTGCCTGCTACACCTGCATGAATTTCGAGCCGTGGCTGGATGGTCCCCATGAGGCGGTTCTCAACTACTTGATCGGTGAGCGAGATCGGCTTGCGACGAGAACTGACTTACGCATTGCTTCTGTGAATGATCGCACCATCCTCGCTGTCGCGGAGGTGGTGAGGCTGTGCGAGGCTCGGCGCCGGGAGAAGAGCGATGGCTGAAATCGTCCTGTTTACACCCAAGGCCGAGTTTGACGCTGAGGCAAACCTTTATGGTTTTGTCGAAATGTGCCGCAGCAAACTCACCGTTTTTGGACCGGAGCTCCCGTTTCAAGAGGACGTTTGGGATGTTACGGATGCGGTAGCGACCAAGGGAAAGGGCAACAAGCGAGAGCGCATCACGTTCTCCAATGCTGCGACTGTCGATGAAAAGGCGCCGCAGATGATGCGTGAGCCGTTCCTGTCCTTTGCGAAGGCGTACGTTCGATACATGCACGGAATGCGACCGACCAAATCGATTCACAACAGGATGGCAGCACTGCGAGCCATAGAGGCGGCGTTGTTGGAGAGCGGTACGACTCCTGATCCGGTGCGGATCGATTCGCGCGTCCTAAACCGTGCAGCGCAAGTCGTCGCCGACAGGTTCAGCGAAGGCGCTGCATACCGGGTAGGTGGTCAGATCGAGATGTTGGGGACATTTTTGGTGGAAAACAGGCTTGTCACTGTCCCTGTGCGTTGGCGCAATCCAATCAAGCGCCCTAGCAGTGCCGTGCGCGTCGGCAAGAAGTTTGACGAACGACGCGAGGAAAAGATGCCTTCCTCGGCTGCACTTGACGCCTTGCCACGGATATTTCGACTCGCTACCGAGCCTGCCGACGTGATCACGGTTTCGATAGCGGCGATCCTGCTTGCTTCTCCGGACCGCGTCAGCGAAGTCTTAACTCTTCCCGAATCCTGCGAGGTTCGCGAACCTAGGGTAGGTAAAGAGGACGTATACGGATTGCGCTGGTGGCCGGCCAAGGGGGCTCAACCGATGGTCAAATGGCTGGTGCCATCCATGGCATCAGTCGTGGAGGAGGCGCTTCAGAAAATCCGGTCAATTACATCTGAGGCTCGACGTATTGCGAAATGGTATGAACAGCATCCTGGTCAGCTATATCTGGCTGCTGACGTGGCGCACTTGCGTGGTCGTGAATGGTTGTCGATGACGGAACTTGCGGAAATCCTAGGAGTTAAGGACGGTGTATCAGCAAATGCTTGGTGCAGAACGGCTGGCGTTGCTGCTGAGACCTTTGAGGGGGGTGGAAAAAGGTTATATGTTCGATTCAGGGATGTCGAATCAGCCGTGCTCTGCATGTTGCCAACGGGGTTCCCTGTTCTGGATAACGCGACCGGTCTGAGGTACAGCGAGGCGCTATTCGCAGTGCGGAGAAACGAGCTTGGAGCACAGCGCGGTACTTATCGATGCATGATTGAGGCGGTTGGCATTGGTCAGGTCAACACGGGCCTAGGTAGTCGCGTGGAGCATGGTCACGAATCCATATTCACCCGTTTCGGCTTTACCGAACCGGATGGCAGCCAGATTGCGATCACAAGCCATCAATTCCGTCATTACCTGAATACTCTGGCGCAAGCCGGTGGTTTGAGTCAACTCGATATAGCAAAGTGGTCGGGGCGGCGGGATGTCAGGCAGAACGAAGCCTACGACCACGTCACCCCAGGCCAGATGCTCCAGAAAATCCGGGATGCTGTTGGTGGCGATCAGATGTTCGGGCCACTGGCGGAGCTTCCGAAGAAGGTACTGATTCGCCGGGATGAGTTCGCCAGGTTGGTTGTGCCGACAGCGCACACCACTGACCTTGGCTACTGCGTACATGACTACACTGCATCACCCTGTCAGTTGCACATGGATTGCATACATTGTCAGGACTTGGTGTGTGTGAAGGGCGATACCGAGAAGGAAGTCTTGCTGAGAAGGCGCCTCGATGAGGCTAAAGAGTTGATGGACAAGGCGCAAGCGGCGACATCGGAGGGCTATTCCGGCAGTGACAGGTGGCTCGATCACCATCGGCTTACTGTGGATCGCTTGATTCAACTGTGCTCGATTATGGATGATCCGGCAGTGCCGAACGGCGCAGTCATTCAGTTGGCGACCCCAACAATGCCGTCACGATTGGATCAGGTAACCAAGATAGGTCAATCTCAGCCGGAAAATCAGCAGGCTCATCTACTTGCCGGTATCAAAGCTTTGTTGGGGGAATAATCTTGAAAACACAGAGAAAGAAACCGGTGATCAGCAGGGGGAAGAATCTGACCGACGATGCAATTGAACAGATCGTCAGGCTCATTGATGGTTGGGAAGGCAAATTGACCTGGGAGTCGTTGATTGATGCCACCGTGACCAGACTGCATTGCAAGTACACAAGACAGGCTCTGCACAAACATGAGCGTATCCGCGCGGCCTTTGTGCTACGTAAGGAGTCGCTCGGTGGGCAGAAGGACGCAGTTGTTCGGCGAGGATCTGGGCAGCTAACAGATGCTATGGCGCGGATTGCCCGTCTGGAAGCGGAAAACCAGCGATTGGAGGCCGAGAACCAGCGCCTGCTTGAGCAGTTTGTCGTGTGGGCTTACAACGCGCATACGCGCGGCCTGGACAAAGAATTTCTAAGCCAGCCATTGCCACGCGTAAATAGGGACCAGACGGTATCGCCGAAGTTAGTGAAGCAAACGACGGGAAAGCAGTAGCCGGTTTTACTGCACATCAACTCAAACGAACCGGCTTAAGGGAGAGGTGCCTTTCCGATAGCTACTGGGCGATCTGCTTCCGCATCCCGGCCAATCCGGATCTTGGGCGTGACGCCAAACAGGGGAGGCTATGTGCTGGTTACCTGCCGGTCAGTCGCAGATCCAGCCGAATGGCAGCTTTCCTGGTTTGCGAAAGCGAACAACCGACCCTGAGCGGTCGTAAGCGGGTCTTGAAAGCGGACGATCGCGCGTGATAGACTGAGAATATGGGAACAACTTCATCAGTTCGTCAATATTGGTGGTCCGCCTAATTCTGGCGGCGCGTTTCCATTCACCCTTGAAAACAATGCCGCCGTTCGAGGCGGCATTTTCGTTTTTGCACTTGCTGTTTCGACTGGCGAATCTCAATCAATGGAGATTCTATGTCATCAGAAAGACCTGTCATCCTGACCGGCGACCGCACTACCGGCCCACTTCACCTTGGTCAGTAAGCCCCCGGCGAAGTCATCTATGAATTGAGGCATTAGACCGGGAAGATCGTG
>JADHEE010000843.1_pt1 | contig 9939 bp, 6 predicted proteins | sample 8952401 | NCBI WGS metagenome assembly JADHEE01 (sample SAMN16124438, study PRJNA663242) | bioreactor sludge metagenome | isolation source: sludge (ammonium) | place: India:Bengaluru | collected 2019-02-28
TGAGGGGTATGTTTTCTGGCATTGGTCTGAACGGGACTTAGACGAAGACGAGGCAGGGTACCCCGGCAAGCGGAGGTATAAATTCTGCTTTACCAGTCGAGAGAGTGCTAAGCAGGTCACGTTCCCGTACACTCCTAAGCGAGAGTACGTTGAAGTTGAATGCTTCGAGGTCAACAAAGAAACCGGTGAACGAGAACCAGGTTCCGGCTGGTGGGAAACGATATATCCGGAATACGTGACGGTAGAGCGGGATGAGTTGGAAGCCCTCTTCAACGCCTAAAGATTTTCTCATTATAAAACAGCATACTATTTGCCTTGACACATTATGACGTGGGGAGTAGGTTTCTACTCCTCACCCCCCTGCTATTTCTTCGCCATGGAGGCGTCCTGTGCATGTCGTCGATCAAATCCTCCCAACTCAAGGCTACTACTGCGCCGCCCAGCTCACCGACTCAGGCAAGTTCATACATAGATTTTTCAGCAATACCAACGATTTAATCTCCTACATCGAAGCACAGGACGCAGCCGGTCACACGATGTATCTGGCCCAGGCGTCGTACAAAACCACCGCGAACCGCAAGACGGACAACGCCGCATACGTCAGGAATTTTTTCTTCGACATCGACTGTGGCGTGGAGAAGTTCGCTCAAACTCCTGACAAGGCGTATGAAACCCAGAAGGACGGCTGTGTAGCTGTCAAGGACTTCGCAGCGACTCTCGGCCTGCCCCTGCCGACCGTCGTGGTATCTGGCAACGGGCTCTATGCTCACTGGTGTGTGGATGAGGACATCCCCGCCGACAAGTGGAAGACCATCGCGCAGATCCTCAAGAACGTCGCCCAGGCAGCAGGATTCAGACAAGACCCGACACGGACTGCCGACACGTCCTCGGTCCTGCGCCCCGTGGGGACGACCAACAGGAAGAACGGAACATCCAAGCCGGTCAGACTGCTCCATCTCGCGCAACCCATCCCCTTCACCACCTTCACTGAAAAGCTCCACGCCGCAGCCGCCAAGCTGAAAGTCAAGTCCATGCCGCTCCTGCCCCCCGGCAGGTTCGAAGGCAACGACGAGTTCCTGTCTGGCAGCGAGGGTCCGAAGTCCTCTCTGTTCATCGTGGCATCGAAGTGCGCCCAGGTCATGAAGGTCAGGGACACCGAGGGCAATGTGGACGAGCCGACCTGGTACAACTTCCTTGGCATGGCGCGGCACACGGAAGAAGGATCGTCCATGGTGGTGCTCCAGGAGTGGAGCAAGGGCCACCCGGACTACTCGCCCGAGGCGACGTATCGTAAGGTCCAGCAGCTTGAGCAGGTGGGCCTGGGGCCGACGACATGCCAGAAATTTGGTGCCGACAACCCCGCAGGCTGCATCGGGTGTCGGTTTTCGGGCAAGGTCAAGTCCCCCATCCTGCTCGGTCGCCCCGAGCCGGAGACGGCTCCGGAGGTCATCAAAGAGATTGAGGAGTCCGGAGAGGACGACATCACCCCCGAGGGGTTCCGTCGTGGCGTCGATGGCCTGTCCATACTGGTGGACGAGCGGTGGGCGCGGTTCTACCCCTACGACCTCTCCATTGAGGCGGTGTGCAACGACGCCACCCTTGGCTACGAGGTTATCAAATTCAAACACAAACTCCCCACCGAAGACCACTACAAGCGGTTCAACATCCGGTCGGCGCTCATCTTCGACCACAAGAGCCTGTTCATGACGTTGATGGACAACCATGTGCAGTGTCAGTCGGTGGGGGATTCGAGGAAGCACATGATTTCATACATCGAAAAGACTATGGAGCAGATCAGGGCCAAGCGCAAGCTGGTCAATCTCTACAACCAGATGGGGTGGCAGGTTCCCAAGGACTCCGCCGAATCAGTCTTTGTTCTCGGTGACACCGTGTACCAGAAAGATCGGGTGGAGGTGGCAGGCTTCGGCGCACAGGTGTCGGAGATCGCCCGATCGTTCAAGGCCGAAGGCGAACTCAAGCCGTGGTCCGAGGCTACCAGATTCCTGAACCTCCCCGGCATGGAGCCGTTCGCCTTCGCCTTCCTGGCAGGCGCCTTCGGCGCGCCGCTGCTCAAGTTCACCGGGTACTCAGGTGCCATGGTCGCCCTCGTTGGGGACTCGGGCATAGGAAAAACCCTCGTCGGTGAGTGGATCATGTCCACGTATGGAAAAAGCTCTGACCTGATCCTGATGAAAGACGACACCCGGAACTTCCTGGTGCAGCGCCTAGGCCTCTACAACAACCTGCCAGCCTACATCGACGAGATCAGCAACATCGACGGGCAGGACTTCTCAGACCTCGTTTATAGGATCACCCAAGGCAGGGACAAGGGCAGGCTGACCAAGACCGGTAAGGAGCGCGAGAACATCAACTCGTGGAGCACCATTGCCGTGGTGTCGTCCAATCACTCCCTCACCGAGCGCCTATCCGCTCTGAAGTCCAACGCCGCCGCCGAGATCAACCGTGTCATGGAGATCAACGTCCAGGCGGTCAAGGCGTTCGGCAGGGCTGAGGCCACATCGGTCTACCACACCTTCCACCAGAACTACGGCCTGGCCGGCAGGGAGTTCGTTCGGTACATCGTGGACAAAGAGGATCAGCACAAGGAGAAGATTTCCACGCTGGTCAAGATGATAGACGAGAAAACCCAGGCCAAACCGGACGAGCGGTTCTGGTCGGCCATGGCCGGCGCCGCCATCTACGGTGGGCTGGTTGCCAAGAAGCTGGGACTGATTGAGATTGATGTCCAGAGGATTCTCGCCTGGATCTCCAAATACATCGTCACCGCCCGCGAGAACAAGAAGGAGCAGATCACCCACCCGGTCGATGTCCTGGGCCAGTTCCTTGATGCCAACGCCCACCAGGCGCTCGTCACCACTGGTAACGAGCGAGGCAAGATACCCTCCATGATCCGTGAGCCGCGCAGCCGCCTCGTCTACCGCATGGACCTGGACACCGGCAGGCTCTACATCTCACGGAACGAACTGAAGCACTACCTGGAGCGCACCTTCGGCAGCTACACTGACCTCAAATACGCCCTTGAACGCTGCGGGGCCCTCCTCTCCGCCGACAAGCGAAAGGTTTTGGGCTGCGGCACGTACTTCGGCGGAGCGCAGCAGTCGGTGTGGGAACTGGACCTGCACAACAGGAACATGGGCCACCGGGCGCTTACCGTCGTGAAGAAGCTGGAGAAACCCGACGTAAAGAAAGAGGAGGCGAAGAAATGACGACGCTGCGCAAGGAGGCTTCCAAATGACCGACACCTACGCCCTCGCACCGAATGACCGAGTATCCTTCTTCGACAAGCAGGTGCGGAAACACGTCACGCGGACCGTCCTGGCCGTGGGCCTGGATTACGTCAAGATCATGCTGCGCGGCAGTGTGGCTATCATACCGGCGACGGAGATTACGTCGTTTGAGATTACCGGAACTCTTTGAAAGGAGCCCACCAATGCTAGCTGAAACGTACCAACTGATCAGAAAAATAGAAGAGGGCATTAAGCACAAGGCAGACGTAGTAATACGATTAGGGCCGTTTAGTTCGCTTGAGATCACTGTGGCTATTGTATGCACCAAGGATAAGCAGCGTTATAGTATATGCAAGACATTTACTGAAGAGGATATGTCCAATCTCCGCCACGAGGATTTCGTCGTAGAATCGTTCGTTGACCGGACCAATGATGCGTTCAGGCGTGTGTACGAGTCCAAGGAAGACGACCAGCCATGGCCGTCATAACAAGAAAGGAGCAACCATGAAAGAGATCGAGATGATTCAGACGGAACTGGCAGGAATGGCAAGCGACATAGAGAAGTTCAGGAAGGGCGTGAAGGCATCAGTGCCCAGGCTGCGCAAGTCGCTTCAGAACATCGCCAAGTGGGCTAAGGATGGGCGCAAGGCGTTGAGCGAAGCGAAGGAGGGGATGTGATGAAAGACGCAGTGTTGTTGGCGCTGGCCGAGAGATGGGTGCATGATGCCAAATGCCCTGAGGTCGCTGACGGCTCCCCCGAAGCAGCCATTGACAACGCTAAAGCGGAGGGCGTAAGAGAAGCGAAGCGGGAGTGTGCTGACACCTTACGCACACTGATTCAGATGATAGGGGAGACGGAAAGCCCTTCAGACGAACGTATTCGCTACGGAGAACTGACTGCACCGTTCTCCAACCGCAAAGTAATATAAACCAGTTGCCCGGTGGGGACGCCTCCTTTCCCCGCCGGGATTTTTTGAACTGAAAAGCCCCTCTATCCGAGGGGCTTTGTCATCACTTCTTCTTACCGCCACCTTTACATTTCCCCACCGTCCTCACCCCCTTCCATGCCGTACTCTTCCTGAATGATCTGTTCGCGTTTGGTCGGGACGTTCTCTTCGGCCTTCTGCCGCCGCTTGATCGCCTGGACTACGTTCTGCATGGTGATCTGGAGTTTCGGATGGGCCTGCTGCCAGCCGTTGATCTCTTCGATGGCTGCTTCTTTGGCGTCCTCGTCCTGGTTGACCACAGCCTCGGCCAGATCCTTCACAAGACCGGCTCTTCTCTGGCTCAGAACCGCCGAGATGTTCTTCAGGTAGCGACTCTCTTCCTGCGCCAGAGAGACATCGAGAGGGTTGACCCCCATGAACATGAGCGCGAAGCTGTAGGGACTGACATCCTCCCCCTTCATGATGGTGTTCCCGCCCGACTTCACCCCGTCAGTGGCGACCTGGAACGCCTTGACCATATCCCGGATGCCCTTGGGAGTGCCATACCTGAGGGCTTCGACCAGGTTCCCCTTCTCCAGTTCGTCCAGAACCCGCACCCCGTCCATCACCATGCCACCGGCAGGACCGAGCGCTCGACCTGCGTACCAGCCGAACTTCTGCGCACTGGAGATGCCTGGAGGTGGTTCTCCGTTGATAAGATCGCCTATGGTCCCCAGCCCGATCCTGCGCGACACGTCGGCGCCAACCAGCGAGGGGAGTCCCTTGAGGACCACGTCGGCAGCGGTGGAGTTCAGGTTCCTGCGAACCATCATCTCGAAGTCGCGGCGGGGGTCCCACGGATCATCGTCATCACCAAAGGCAAGGCCCAGCCCCGCCCAGATCAGGTTCATGGCGCTGTTGCTGAACAGCGTGGAGAGCGGAGTGCCCAGCGCCCCAGCCAGAGCGAACGACGACCCCATGATGTAGGCCAGCTCCATCCGAGCCTCTTTCATCTTAGTCTTCGCCTCTTTGATCTTCGCCTGGTCGTTACCAGCAGCCGCGATGTCGCGCTTGAACTCCGCGCCCAAAGCGTCCTTGGACAACTGCGTGAGTTGGCCGATGGTGTGGAGTTGGAAGAAACGGAAGATGCCGAACACCCGGCCCCAGGAGCCGCGCCACGCCTCTCCACGGTTGGACGAGTCGAAGTCGTAGAGGGTCTTGCTGATGGTGTCCACGGCGTAGTCGTTGGCCTTGAGGAAATCCTCATCCTTCTTGAACGCCATGTTGAACGAGGAAACAGCAGCGGCTCGGCGCGACCCGGACTCTGAGTGCTGCATGAACCACGCTGACCCGTTCACCAGCTTGTCGAACGTCTTGGTGCCGTCCGTCGCCCCGGCAGTCAAGTCCTGCACCATGTGGGCGGCGGAGAGATCGACGGCGTTCTGGTGGCTGAGAACCTTCAGAGCCAACATCTCCCGATCCTTGGGATCGGGGAACGATTCGTAGATGGATTTCAGTTCGGCGTTGATCCGTCGGCGCTCTCGCTCCGGGGCGGTGCGGCTCTGCTCGATCAGGTCGGCCATGCGCTTGCCCACGAACTCGTGGGTACGATCGAACTCGTCGATCTTCTCGTCCGAGTAGTTGCCCGCCATGTACCGCTTCGCCGCCCTGGTGTACTCGGCCAGTGCCTTGGGTCCAAATTTCGCCGCCATGTGGGGGACGGTGAAGATGAACGGCTGTGACCACTGCACCAGCCACGTTGAGGGGGAGGACAGATACCAGAACGCCGCGGCTTTGCCGAGCATCTGCGCAAGTTCGTGGACCTTCTCCTGATCGCCCTCCTTGTCCATGCGGTAGAGCCAGTTGTAGGCGTCCTGCATGTCGGCAGACATGAGGGCGTGCTGTTTCTCCTGCCCCGGCTCCGACGGCTCGGCATCGAACGCCTTGATGGTGTTCTTCATGTCGCGGAAGGTCTGGTTGATCTGCTCGCCGTAGATCAGGCGCGAGTTGGCGAGGGCGGTGTTGCGGGAGTAGGTGGCGAACACCTTCACGATGTCCTTACTGAAACCCGCCACGCCCTCGCGGTGCAGCTTGGACCCCTCGGTGGTGGTTCTCGGCAGCGTGTTGACCCGGATCGCCTGCGCCTCGTCGTGCGCCGCCTCGATCATGCTCTCTATCAACGCCTGAGTGTCAGCATCACCTGATTCAAGAGCCTCCTTGTACTTGTTCTGAAGCGCGTCCTTGATCTGGTCGGCGTAGCTGCCGGGGACGTTGACATGGGCACGACGCAGCTTGTCGTCAGCAACCTCCAGGGTCGCCATCTGGCCCGAGGTCGCGGTGTTCTGGTTGACCCCGGCGATGAAGCGCAGAGCGTCCTCTTTGGTATCGAAGAACTCGGCATAGGTACGCTTGCCCATCTCCCCGTTCTCGTCCACCTCGTTGATACGCGCCTGGTAGTTGCCGAAACGCATGAGGGGCACGTAGTCGCCCTTGAGTTCGGGGAACGCCTGCATCTTGGTCTTGATCGCCTTGGCAGCGTCCCTGACCAGTTGGGGCACTTCTACGTCGGAGGCTATGATCTGCCGCTCATTGGCGAGGTACTGCTGTGCCTGTGCGAACACGTCGTCTCCGAACAGCTGTTTCACCGGGTCAAGGGCGTGGTTCTTAGCATCGTCGCGGAGGTGCTGGAAGTGGTCCAGCATGGCGCGGTGGGCTTTCTTTTGTTTGGGGGTCAGCTTGGAGTACATCGACCAGACTTCCCGCCGAGCGTCACCCAGAGATTTCCCTGTTACCTGGTCTTGGCCGGATGTAACCCACGAGTCTTCCGTCCACCCATCGGCCATGCGCGGGTCAGCATGAACCTGATAGAGCGTGGCGGTGAAGGCGAGATCAGCCAGCTTCTTTTCATCGGCCTCGGTCGTGAACGCTTTGCCCATGGTCTTGATGACGTGGTGGGCGTTGGTCATCGCCGCCTGGAGATACCCTGCCTTGCCCTTCCTCTGGCTCAAGAACTGCTTGAGTTGGGTCTGGATCGGCTTGTAGTTCGCCATGCTCGCCAGCAGATTTACGGTGCGGTCCATCGGCATGAAAAACCGATAGGCACTCTTCATAGCGTCTTTTAGAACCCGCCCATAGGGGATGTCACGGAACGCCCGGTTGATGCCCTTGGCCTGCTCGACAGGGTTCAGGGACGTGAGTTCTTTGAAGGTGATGCTATCTTCATCAGCTAACGCTGATTGTGATATATTGGTGCGACTGAGTTCTTTGAACCCAATAGCATCCTGCTTCTCCCCCACCGCCTCTTTCAGCTGGTCGAAAGACATCACTTCCCGGAACCCGTCTACTACGAAGTGCAGGTCGGCAACATCGGTTTTCTCACTGACTTTGACCTCGTTGGGCGCCATGCCCTTGCCGATCGCAGCCTGTTCGGGGAATACGATTGCGGCGCTGATCTTGTCGTTCGGGCCATAGGCCACGATAGGTTTTTTGCCATCGACCAACTGTGCCGAAATGCCGCTGCGCCCCTCGAAATCCTTGCCTGCCCGGAGCGTGCCGGTCTTGATGATGTCGTGCAGCTCCTCCACGGTGGTGAGGCGGATGGGGTTGGTGTGGGGAATTTCTCTGGACTTCAGTTTCTCGTTGAGGGTGTCCTTGGTTTGCTGCTTGGTCGCCGTGCTCACGGCAGTCATCACCTCGCGAGGAGCGGCCACGGCGTTGACGATGTGCGGGGGAATGTCGTCCGAGCTTACGGACGAGAGTTCCTTAAAGCCTGCCTCACTCAACTCGCCAGACTCGTGCCGCTTCACGTTCTCGGCATACCTCCGCGCTACCTCGGCGGTCAGGCGCTCGACTTTGCGGAAGTCCTTGATGGTCTGCGCGGCGAGGCCGGTGCGTCCGGTGAGCAGTTTGTCTTTGAACCGGGTTATGAGGTCGTGGACGAACGTCGCCACGCGCCCGGCGAGGGATGGGGACTCGGTTTCAAAGGCTTGCCAGAAGCCCTCGTGAGAGAACGCTTTACCGAACACATCAGCCACCCATTCCTCAGACCGCACTTCGCCCGTGCGCCCCATGTACTCCTTGAACCCCTTCTTGTTCTTCATGGCGTCGAGAGCCTGCGCGAGTTCGTAGTACAGGTTCTTGTCGGCCTTCTTCATCTGGTGCAGGATCTCGTGGCCCAAGACTGCGAGAGGGTGGTTCTGGCTGTTCTCGGAGATGTAGACGTGCTTGGGATCGGCATCGGCCACGAAACCGTCGTAGGAGTTCCCTTCGGGGAGACTCAGCAGCGTCACCCGATGACCGAAGATCTGAGCTATCTTGTCCAGCTTGTCAGCCAGAGCCTTGTTTGTGGACTCGGTAAGCGTTTCGCCCCTAGCCTGACTCAGAGCTGCGAGTCGTTCAGCGACAGGGAGCGAACCAATATCTCGGACGGTCCTCGCCGTCTCCGCCTGCGCTCCCTTCGTTTGTCCGGGGTTTTGCGGCTGAGTGCTTTGGCTGCGCAGCGTTTCAGTTCCCCGAAGTTGTCCAGCTTCCACTGGATTCCGCCCCAGTCCTCCATCCAACTCCGTGGCGGGACTACCCACAGGTTCTTCGGTAGGCGTCTTCGACCCATTGACCCGCTCCTTTCTCGGCGTAATCCTCTGCGCCGCCACTTCCTGTAATAGACCATCGAACTGCTGGGTGCCTCTGACAAAGGCAGCGTTGGGTGCCGGTCCCTGTTCTACCTCGCCTCGCGCGACCGCTTCCCGGTACGCCTGGATGTACGGGTGGTCAGGATCGGTGGCGTTCTCGAAGGCAGCAGTCACACCCCCCTTGGTGTTCAGCAGCCCCACCACGCCGTCAGGGCGTTCCACCGCCACGACGAGAGGACGCCCCTGCTCATCCCGATGAACGACATGCTGCCGGTACTGACCGGCAGGCGGAGGGGTATGGGTGGCGGCGGATGTGGGTTCTTGAGGAGCGACTTGTGCTTGCTCCACCGGCGACGGACTGACTTCTTGAGGGGCTACCTGCTCCTGCTTTGGCTGCAACCCCCACCACCGCTGCTCCATGTTCGGCATCAGCTTACCCGGCGTGAACTCAAGGTCGTTGGCCTCTGCCCACTGGTGCATCTCAGGGGTTGGGCCTTCTTCACGTTTGGATAGGGCTACCCCACCATCCTGCGCCGCCGCGGACATCTGAGCCTCGAAGGGGTCAGGGGTAAGAGCCGCAGGCTCAGGGGTGAGAGCCGCAGGCTCAGGGGTGAGAGCCGCAGGCTCAGGGGTGAGAGCCGCAGGCTCAGAGGTGAGAGCCGCAGACTCAGGGGTAAGAGCCGCAGGGTCAGTGGCAAGAGCCGCAGGCTCAGGGGTGAGAGCCGCAGGCTCAGGCGCAACTCTCCGCGTCACGGCGTCTTCCGCTTTCTTCTGATTCACCGCCTGTACGGCGTCGGAAACACCGAGATCGTTAGTGGGATCGGCAGCGAGGGCCAGGGCTTCGAGGGCGTCGTTTTTCACCTGCTCGTCATGCACTTCATGCGCAGCAGTGCGGTCGGTGGTCAGCAGGTCGTCGGACAGGACCAGCGGAGCTTTGACTTTGATAGCAGCCTCGACGTTCCTGCGCCAGTTGGCGGCGGACCCCGCGGGGGCCACACCTTTGTTCTCAGCATCCACCAGACCGGCGTGAACGCGGTCCATAGCGGCACGGCGTACGTCCTCATGAACGCCGGGGTTCTGGAGCGCCCGCTGCGATGCAACGCGAGAAAGCTTATTGGCGCCTCCAACAACGCCACC